>Ga0210395_10002575_pt1 | contig 14083 bp, 10 predicted proteins | sample IncBWH4OmetaG_FD_150861 | JGI IMG/M metagenome (GOLD analysis project Ga0210395, IMG submission 150861) | Forest soil microbial communities from Barre Woods Harvard Forest LTER site, Petersham, Massachusetts, United States - Inc-BW-H-4-O ... | reverse complement strand
GCCGACCCGAACGCTCCGGGGCCGGTGTTTTCGATCGTGATTCCCCCGCCGAATGTGACTGGATCGCTGCATATCGGGCACATGCTGGAGCATACCGAGATTGACATTCTCACTCGCTGGCACCGAATGCGGGGGTACAACACTTTATATTTGCCGGGGACGGACCATGCGGGGATTTCGACGCAGCGGGTGGTGGTGAAGCAGTTGATGGATCAGGGGATTGATTATCACAAACTGGGGCGCGAGGAGTTTGAAAAGCGGGTTTGGGCATGGAAGGCGGAGGCAGGCGGCCAAATTACGGAGCAGATGAAGAGCATCGGGGAAAGCTGCGACTGGTCGAGGGAGAGATTTACGCTGTCGCCGGAGATGTCGCGCGTGGTGCGCAAGGTTTTCGTGCAGCTTTACAACGAAGGATTTATTTATCGCGAGACGCGGCTGGTGAACTGGTGCCCGGTTTGTTTAACCGTGTTGAGCGATTTGGAAGTGAACCACGAGGAGCGGCAGGGGCATCTGTGGCATATCCGGTATCCGGTGGCGGGGACGAAGGAATATGTGGTGGTGGCAACCACGCGGCCGGAAACGATGCTCGGGGATACGGCGGTGGCGGTGCATCCCGAAGATGAGCGTTATGCGCGCCTTGTGGGCAAGACGGCGATGCTTCCCTTGATGAACCGGGAGATTCCGATCATTGCCGACGCCATGGTGGACCGGGAATTCGGGACAGGTGCGGTAAAGATTACGCCGGCACACGATCCGAATGACTTTGAAGTGGGCAAGCGGCATGGGCTGGCGGAAATCGATGTGATGACCGATGACGGACACATGAGCGCGGCGGCCGGCGCTTATGCAGGATTGGACAGGTTCGAGGCGCGCAAGAAGATTGTGGAGGATTTGAAGGCGCAAGGCTTGTTGGAGAAGGTGACGGAGCACGCGCATTCGATTGGGATTTGCGAGCGGAGCAAGACGATTGTCGAGCCGCGGATTTCGACGCAGTGGTTCTGCAGGATGAAGGAGCTGGCGGCTCCGGCGATTGCGGCGGTGCGAGAGTACGAGCCGGGAAAAGAAAATACGATTCAGATTGTGCCTGACAACCGGCGGCAGGAGTTTCTGAATTGGCTGGACAATATTCGGGATTGGACGATTTCGCGGCAGCTCTGGTGGGGGCACCGGATACCGGCGTGGTATTGCGGCGAATGCGAGGAGTTGATTGTTGCAGAAGAGGCGCCGAAGAAGTGCACGAAGTGCGGATCGGGGAAGCTGACGCAGGATCCGGACGTGCTCGATACGTGGTTTAGCTCGGGGCTTTGGCCGTTTTCGACGCTGGGGTGGCCGGAGAAGACGGCGGATTTTGAGAAATACTATCCGACCAGCTTGCTGATTACGGGTTATGACATTTTGTTTTTCTGGGTGGCGCGGATGGCCATGCTGGGAATTCACTTCACGGGGAAAGTACCATTTCGCGCGGTGTATTTGCATTCGCTGGTGCGGACGGGCAGCGGCGAGAAGATGTCGAAGTCGAAGGGCACGGGGCTCGATCCGGTGGTGCTGAATCAGCAATACGGGACGGATGCGATGCGGTTTTGTCTGGCGTCGATGGCGGCACCGGGGACGGATATTGTTTTGTCGGATGACAGACTCGGTGGGGCGCGGAATTTTGCTAATAAGATTTGGAATGCGGCGCGGTTTTTGTTTGTGAATTTGGAGAAGTTTGAGGAAAGCAGCGGGGCGAAGATCGAAGAGCTGGCTTCGGCGGAGGTACGTGCGGGTGCGCCTTATGCGTTTGACGGAAGCGTGCCGCTGGTGGATCAGTGGCTTTATTCGCGGCTGGCGATCACGGTAGAGACGGTAAACGAAGCGCTAAAGAACTACCGATTCCATGAAGCCGCGCAAAACGTGTATCAATTTTTCTGGGGAGACTTCTGCGACTGGTATATCGAGTGGGTCAAGCCGGAACTCCAGGGCGCCGACCGCAAACGGGCTACCATTGCGTGGAAGAATCTTTTTGCTGCGTTCGATGATGCGTTGCGGCTGCTGCATCCGTTCATGCCGTTTCTGACGGAAGAACTGTGGCACCAATTGCCGCAGCCGCCGGGGGCGAAATCGATCGCGCTGGGTAGATTTCCCAAGCCACGCCCTCACTGGGGCGAGGATGGAAAAGATGTTGGAATGATGGAACATTTTCATTTTCTACAGGAAATTATCGTGTCCATCCGCAACATCAGAGCTGAGATGAAGCTAGACCCCAAAAAGCGAGTCGCCGCAGAGATATTTGCCTGGGATAAGCTAACTCGAGGGACGATTGAGCGAAATCTGGATGGAGTGGTCAGGTTGGGGCTGCTTTCGCAGCTGACTATCTCATCTGAGCCGTTGGAGCAGACGGGCGGAGCCGTCCGGTCGACGGCGCAGTTTGATGTTCGGATTGCGTATTCTGATGTCGTGGACGTGAAAGCAGAGAAGGCGCGGCTGAAGAAAGAGCTTGAGGGATTACAGAAGGCGATTTTGTCGAAGGAAGGGCAATTGGGGAATGAAACTTTCCGGAGCCGGGCTCCGGAAAAGATAATTCGCGGGTTGGAAGAGACGCTGGCGACGCAGCGGATTGAGTTGAAGAAGCTGGAGGACCGGCTGGGGCAGTTGTAAGAGGCGAGAAAGTCGGGGAACGCGTCCGCCGTTTGCTAGCCTGCTTATCAGAAGAGCACAGGCAAGAGTGCCTGTGCTACCTTAAGCGCGGCAGAAGTTCGCCACTGGCCATTCATGGCACAAGAGACACTTCCGGGAACGACCGACAAGCGGCTGGCGGCGCTGGTGACGCTGCTGGCGGAAAATGCAACCATCGCGATCAGCGGGGCGCGGGTTGCGCGAGAGATTGGTGTGTCGCGGTCGATGGTGTGGCAGTGGGTGCGGCAATTGCGCGGGCTTGGCGTGCGCGTGAAGGGAAAGGCGGGGACGGGATATTTCCTGGAACGCGTGCCGGATATTTTGACGCCGGACATGCTGCGGCAGCGGTTGAAGGGGAGTCTTTTCGGAAAGCATATCTATCATTTTTTTAAAACGGATTCGACGAATCGCGTGGCGCTGGACTTGGGGCACGCGGGCGAGCCGGAAGGCGCCGTGGTTTTGGCGGAAGAGCAGACGGCGGGCAAGGGACGTGCGGGGCGAACGTGGCAGTCGGATCGCGCGGCGGGAATTTACGTGACGCTGCTCTTGCGGCCGCGGCTTGCGCCGGTGCAAGCGCCACTTTTGACGATGATGGCGGGACTTTCGGCGCGTACCGCCATCGAAGTACAGACGGGACTGGCGCCGGACCTGAAGTGGCCGAATGATTTGCTGCTGCGCGGGAAAAAAGTGGGGGGGATTTTGACGGAGATGCACGCGGAGCCGTCGCTGGTGCGATTTGTGATTGTGGGGATCGGATTGAACGTAAATCAGGAAAAATTTCCTGGGGAATTGGCGACGACGGCGACTTCGCTGCGGCTGGAGACGGGAAAGCAGGTTTCGCGGCTGGAATTGTTGGAGCGGTTGCTGCGGGAATTCGAGAACGACTACAATCGTTTTCTGCGCGAAGGGCCGGCGGGCGTGACGCAGAAGTTTGAGGCGGTCTCCAGTTACGCGCAGGGGAAACGCGTGCGGGTGACGAACGGAACGGCGAGTTTTGCGGGGACGACGGCGGGGCTCGGGCCGGAAGGATTGTTGCTAGTGAAGCGTGATGATGGGCAAGTGGTGACGGTGATTTCGGGGGACGTGGCGGAGGCGCGGTAGATGCTGCTGACGATCGATGTCGGAAACACGAATACGGTGCTGGGGGTTTTCCGCGGCGAAGAGTTGATTGCGAATTGGCGGTTGACTACGGCCAGGCAGCAAACGATTGATGAGTACGGCGTGCTTACGCGAAATTTGTTTACGCTGGCTGGCTTGGACCGCGACTCGATCAACGGCGTGATTATCAGCTCCGTAGTGCCGCCGGTGAATTGGACGTTGGCGGAAATGTCGCGGATTTATTTTGGGCAGAAGGCTTTGTTTGTGGAACTGGGCGTAAAGACGGGGATGGCAGTGTTGGTGGATAATCCGCTGGAGGTTGGGGCGGACCGGATCGTGAACGGAGTGGCGGCGTTTCACAAGTATGGCGGGCCGTGCATCGTGGTGGATTTTGGGACGGCGATTACGTTTGATGCGATTTCGGCACGCGGGGAATATTTGGGCGGAGTGATTGCGCCTGGGCTGGGGATAGCGTCAGAGGCGCTGTTTGCGAGGGCCGCAAGATTGCCGCGCGTGGAGATTAAGGATCCCGGGAAAGTGATTGGGACCAATACTGTCACGCACATGCAGGCGGGGCTTTATTATGGCGCGGTGGACATGGTGGACGGGATGCTGACGCGCATGAAGGCGGAGCTCGGCGGCGATGTGAAGGTGGTTGCGACAGGCGGGCAAGCGAGATTGGTGGCGAAGGGTTCGAAACAGATTCAGGATACGGACGAATTTTTGACTTTGACGGGATTGCGGCTGATCTGGGAGAAAAATCAGCCGGCGGAAGCGGGAAAAGGGGCGGCGGCAAATCGCGGGACGCGGGCTGCGACGCCAGCAGCGGCCTCGGCGAAGAAGGCGGAGCGATAGGCAGGCGCTGAGGCGCTTTGCACAGGCGGGAGACGCACGAGCCAAGCGCGTTCTCCGCTTTGCCGGCAACGACGAATCACATGGATAGCTGGAACTACTTCAATTACTTCACGGAAATTGAAAATTATTTCTGGAAGAAGCGCGGGGCGCATTTGCTGGTGTCGCCGCTGGATTGGGCGATCATGGAAACATGGCAAAAAGCTGGAGTGCCCCTGGATGCGGTGCTGAAGGGGATTGATCACGCGTTTGAAAGTTATCAACGGTCGCGGCGCGGGGCGGGGAAAGCTTTGAAGAGCTTGGCGTACTGCACGGACGCTGTGCTGGAAGCGGCAGAAGAGCAATTGGAGGCTGCGACGGGGAGCGCGCCGAAGAATGGAAAAGCCACGGCGAAAGAGCCGTTTTCACGAGAAGAATTGGGAGTTTTCTTCGCGAAGAATGCCGCGCAGATTGACAGAATAGCGAATGGCATGGAATCACCTCGCCAGGTGCTTGCAGAGCGTTTGCGGGAAATTGCGAAGTCGCTGTGCGGCGTCAGTCCTCTGCTTGATACACCGGGTGCGCTGGACCTGGAGGACTTGGAGAGACGACTGACGATTTTAGACGACAAGCTGCAAAGCGCGCTGATTAGCCACGCTAGGGAAGACACTATGCTGAAGATCCGGCGCGAAATGGACGGGCAGCTTGCAGCGTACCGGCGGAAGATGAAGGCGGAACAGATCGCGCTGGTCGAGAAACAATACTTGCAGAAGCGGCTGCTCGAAGAGTTTGGTTTGCCGCGGCTGAGTTTGTATTACTTTTCCTGAAGCGCGCTTTCCGGAAGCAATTACCTTTCCTTTCCGCGCGAAAACCCGCAGAATGGGGTCTGCATATATGTCTAACGAGTTACGATTATCGATTGAGAAGCTGGTGTACGGGGGCGATGGGCTGGCGCACGCCGAGGGGAACACGGTTTTTGTGCCGTTCGTGCTGCCGGGAGAAGAGGTGCGGGCGGCGGAGAAATCGAAAAAGAAAAAAGTGATTTGGGCAAAGCTGCTGGAAGTGAAGTCCTTGTCGAAAGAACGCATTGCGGCGCCGTGCCCGCATTTTCAAACTTGCGGCGGATGCCATTATCAACACATCGCAGCTGGCGAGCAGGTTCGCTTAAAGAAAGAAATCTTGCGAGAGACGCTGTCTCGACTGGGCGGAATTTCCTGGGACGGAGAAATTCAGCAGCATACTGCAGAGCCATACGGTTACAGGAATCGCGCGCAGTGGGCGGTGCGCAGCGGGATGCCGCGGGCACTGGGATATTTTTTGCCGGAGAGCTCGTTCATTGTGCCGATCGACGAGTGTCCAGTGCTTTCGCCCCGGCTGGCGCAAACGTTTGGACGGTTGCAGGAGATGGCGAGGTCCGGGGCACTCCCCGAAGGAATTCTCGAGATTGAGGCTTTTGCAGACTCGGAGGACGCGAAGATTGCGTTGAATGTGGCGTTCGAACGATTTCCGAAGCCAGCGGCGGAGCTCGCCGGGTTGCTGAGAGAGGCGATGCCGCAAGTGGACAGTTTGCTGCTGCTGGACCAAAAGAAGGACAAATTCGAATTGACTGGTCCCGGATATTTGGTGCACGAAGCTGGCGGATTCAAATTTCGTGTGAGCCACTTGTCGTTTTTTCAGGTAAACCGGTTTTTGATTGAGGATTTGCTGAAGACTGTCACGGCGGGGGCGAAGGGCCGGTTGGCGCTGGATATGTATGCGGGTGTGGGTTTTTTCACGCTGCCCCTGGCGCGGGCGTTCGAAAGGGTTGTGAGTGTGGACGCAAACCTTGCGGCTACGCGCGATCTTTATGCAAACGCACAGGCGGCGGGAGTGTCGGTAACCACGCACAACGAACACGCGGAAGACTTTTTGAAGAAAACGCAGGAGAAACCGGAGTTCGTCGTGTTGGATCCTCCGCGAGCGGGATTAGGCGCGGAGACGGCGGCAAAACTTGCGGAACTTGGAGCCGCGGAAATCGTGTATCTCTCCTGCGATCCATCCACTTTGGCTAGAGATCTGGCGGTTCTGACGAACTCGCCCCGGAAACCGAAGGAAATCGCGGGGCCGAGCGTGCGATACGAGTTGAGCGATATGCACTTGTTCGATCTTTTTCCGCAGACGTACCACATCGAAACGCTTGTGCGGTTGAAAAGAGTCTCATGAGATTGCCGGCTGTCGCCCTCGCCGCGGTATTCGCATGCGGCGCTGTGCTCGGCCAAACGCAGTGGTTTGTTCAACGAGCTTCCTCGCACGTCTACCTCGCGGCCGGTTTAGCATTCGTGGGCTTTCTGATTTGCTCCGGCATCTTCCTAACCAAGATTGGACAGCTCTTACCGGCTGCCGCTGTTGCTGGCTTGAGCTGGCTAATTCTGGGCGTGTTGGGCTCAGGAGTCGCAAATCAGCCAAGACCGCCGGACTACGTGTTGTCTCTCGCGGATGCTGGGCGCGTGGACTTGAAGACACCGTTGCGATGGCACGGTCATCTGCGCGACGAACCGGCTCGATTGCCTTGGGGTTATGCGTATGAGATCGAATTGACTGGAGTGGAGTTCCAAGGCTCGTTGGTGCCCACACGAGGAGGATTGCGGGTGAGCTATTCAGAGAGCCCTGAGAAGGCAGTGGCTCCGAACGTTCACGCGGGAGATGAAATCGTCGTTGCGACCCAAGCCAAGCGTCCGCAGATTTACAGGGATGATGGGGCATTTGACCGGCGGGCGTATTTGGCACAACAAAATGTTGATTTGGTCGCGACGCTTCGTGCGCCTGAATTGATGGAACGCGCCGGAGCCTCTCCGGTGTCGGCCGCGACACTTTTAGCTCGGGCCCGGCGCAGGTTGCGCGATGAGATCGACGAACTTTTCGCGAAGACGCCACAAGTTGGCGGAGTGTTGCGAGCGATGCTGCTCGGCGACCGTAGTTTCGTGGAGCGCTCGGAGTCTGTCGATTTTCAAAAAACGGGAGTGTTTCACGTGCTGGTCGTCGCGGGATTGCACGTGGGGGCGCTGGCGGTATTTCTGTTTTGGATGGGATGTGCCCTGAGACTCACGCCTATTTGGACAGCGATTACCACGCTCACGGTGTTATCTGCTTACGTGGCAGTGGTGGAGCAGAGGCCGCCGGTGATTCGCGCGGCTTTGATGACAGCGATTGTCGTGATGGGAGGACTGTTCTTTCGGCGGCTGGACTTGCTGAATTCCGCGGGACTGGCGGCTTTAGTTCTACTGATTGCCAAGCCGCTGGCGGTTCGCGATTCGAGCTTTCAACTGACATTCCTAGCGATTGGCTGTATCGCGGGGTTGGCTGCGCCCTGGCTGGAGAAAACGGTTCAGCCTTACGTGAGGGCGCTGCGCGGGTGGCGCGACGTGACGCGCGATGCGTCACATGAACCTCGGGCGGCGCAATTTCGTATTGACCTGCGCACGACTACGCGTTGGATTTCGTCGCGGCTGCCTGCGCGCCTGGGCAGCCCGGTAGGAGAGGCGATGGCGCGCGGCATCGGCGTTTCGCTTCGCGTTTGGGAATTGCTGGTGATCACGCTGGCTTTGCAGATCGGGATGCTGCCGCTGATGGCGCGGGACTTTCATCGCGTCACGCTAAGCGCGCCGCTGGTCAATCTGGCGGCGGTTCCGGTGACGGGGATAGTAGTGCCGCTTGGGTTTCTGACGCTGGGCTTCGGGCTGATTCTACCTTCACTGGGGAAACTTCTGGCGGCGCCGCTAACTTGGGTGACGATGCTGCTTGTTCACGTTGTGCACTGGTTCGCGCACTTTCCGGGATGGAGCTACCGCATTCCAGGGCCGCCTCCGTGGCTGGTTGTGGTGTTTCTTGCGGCTGGTGTGTTTCTGGCCTTGAGCGCGCGCATTGCAAATTCCTGGCGTGGACTGGGCTCCCGCTGCGCGGCGGGAGTCTTGGCCTTAAGCGCACTCACCATTGCGATATTCCCTTTTGCACCGCATTGGTCGGCTGGAAAATTGGAATTGACGGTTTTGGATGTGGGACAAGGAGATTCCCTGTTTGTCGTATCGCCGCATGGAAGGACGCTGTTAATAGACGGAGGTGGTTCTTTCAGCGGATTCTCTGGCCATGAGGAGCGCAGCGGTATCGATCCTGGCGAAGAAGCCGTTTCGCCGTATTTGTGGTCGCGTGGTTTTCAGAAATTGGATGTCGTGGCGTTGACGCATGCTCACCAGGATCACATCGGGGGGTTGACCGCGATACTTGAGAACTTTCGCGTCGGGACACTTTGGATTGGGCGGGAAGTCGAGTCGGCGGCGCTGACTAATTTGGAAAAAATGGCGCGTGAAAAGAAGATTTTAGTCGTTCACGAAATCCGCGGAAATGCGTTTTCGTGGGATGGCGTTGAGACACAGTTCTTGTGGCCGGAGATTGCGCCAGAAGAGGTTGCGTCTTCTCCAAAGAACAACGATTCGCTTGTGTTGCGGTTGAAGTACGGACAGCTTGGCATGATGCTGCCAGGAGATGCGGAAAAACAGGCAGAGAGTTCCATACTGTCGGATAACAGCGAAACGGCGCTACACGCGGACGTGCTGAAGGTTGGCCATCATGGGAGCAAGAACTCGACGATGCCCGGATTTCTGGCAGCCGTGCACCCGCGCGTGGCGGTGATCAGCGCAGGAGAAGACAATCCATACGGGCATCCCAATCGGGAATTGCTGGAACGGCTTACTGCCGCGGGAGTACGGATTCTGAGGACGGACCGCGATGGGGCGGTGCACGTATTGACAGACGGCAAGGAACTCGAAATTAGCTGCTTCGTGGCATGCCTGGAGACAGCCGGAACTACCGCCTCATCGCTGGCGCAACCACCAGATCAACATAAGTACCGCTAACAACAGGACAAAACCGATAGCTGCCTGGTATTCGTGGTTTTTTTTGTACTGCGTAAAGGAAAACGAACCGACGCCGGCAAACGAAAGTGTCGCAGGAGTGAGCCGCGGAAAAAATAATGGCACGGCACGTGCGTACTCATCGAACGCGGCGGCGTGATGTATGCGAAGTTCAGATTCTTCGCGGCGCATAACGATCGAATAGAAGAGGGCAAAATAAATGCACAAAATTGCGGCCGATATCCAGGACCTGGAGGCAATAGCAGCTGCGAGAGTGAGGATGGCGCTGCCGAAATAGAGCGGGTTGCGCGTATACGCATAGGGCCCGGTAACTGTGAGGACTTCTTGCTTGTGAAGGTGGCCGGCGGCGCGAGCCCGGATGAATAAGCCGAGCAAGCCAATCGTCGCTCCCCAAAGAATGCTGCGAGGAGTTGGGCGCGCGAACCACAAGACGAGAATGGCGCATGGATAGCTCAGGCGCACGCGCCAGCGGGCAAAGAAAGCGCTGGCGGTGTTCAAGCGGCGACTCCGAGGCGACGGCGAACTGCGTCGAAGACTTCGGGCACTTGGATTTGGAGTATCGAAGTGTGGGCTTGATCACTGCGGCGGTGCGTGGTGAGGACGTTGGGCGCGCGCAACACAATGTCGTCTGTGCGATAGGGCCCATTGCGCGCGGGATCCGTAGGGCCAAAGAGAGCGACAGCTGGGACGCCGAGGGCGATCGCGAGATGCAGCGGGCCGGTATCGCCGCCGACGATGCAGGCTGCGTTGCGTAAGAGAGCCATGAGTGGACCGAGCGGACCATTGTAAGGTAACGGCTCGGCGTTGCCGCTGCATTCGCGGACGGCGAGGGCGAGGTCGTCTTCGCCGGGACCAAAGTTCACGACGCATCGCAAGCCGAGTGAGTCTCGAATCAGCTGGCTGAGCTGGCCGAAGCGTTCGGGCGGCCAGCATTTTGAGCGCCAGCCGCCGCCAGGACTTAAGACCACATAACGAGCCAGGCCAAGTTTCTGGAGATAGTCGCGAATGCCGCAGTCATCTACTTGAGGAACGTGCAGGGTGAATGGCGCTACCGGGTTGTGCGAGCCCGCGCGTAAAGACAACTCTCCGTTCTGATCGGCGATGTGGACCGCGGAGCAGCGAACTTTATCGGTGTAGAGGAAAGGAACGCCCAGCTCACGAATCGTTTCCGAGGAAAAGCCAATTCTGCGTTTGATGCCGCCGAAAAAAGGCAGCGCCGCCGATTTCCAGAGGCCTTGATAATCGATCGCCGCGTCCCAGAGGGAGCTTCGTAGATCATCGATAGTCTTGCGCAGTGAAGAAAAGGAGCGAGTTTCGGTTGTCCAGACTTGCGATGCCAGTGCGCTGCTCTCGACCAGTAGTTTCCAGCGTGGATGCGTTAGCCAGACGATTTCAGCGTTTGGGAAGGTTTCGCGCAAGGCGGAAACAGCAGGAAATGTATGAACGATGTCGCCGAGAGAGCCGAGGCGCACAACCAAAAAACGCGGATCAGACATGCGGAGCCTTGCGAACGGATGCCAGTAGATCGCGCGTGGAATGATCTTTTGGATCGCCGACGATGGCAACCTCAATACCGAGACGTTTGGCGGTAGCTCGCTCTGGGACCGTTTCGGCGGTGTAGTCGGTGCCTTTGGCATGAACATCGGGGCGCAGGTCTTCGAGCAGAGACTCGACGCTCGGTTCGCTAAAGAGTAGGACGTAATCGACGGGGCGAAGCGCGGCGACGAGAAGGGCGCGGGCGTTCTCATCGAGAATGGGGCGGCCGGGGCCTTTTAGATCGCAGACGCTCGAGTCTGCATTGACGCCGACGACGAGGACGTCCCCTTCGCGGCTCGCGCCCTCCAGATAACGTATGTGGCCGACGTGCAGCGTATCAAAACAGCCGTTGGCGAAAACGATGCGTTGAGCATGCTTCTTGTGCTCCGCCAATTTGCTGCGGAGCCATTCGCGTTTGACGATCTTGGATTCAGCGCGGCGCATGGGCTAGGAGGCGGCCCCTCCGGCCTGGTGGCGAATCGCGGTGAGAAGCTCATCGCGCGTGACGGTGGCCGTGCCGCGCTTCATGACGACAAGACCGCCCGCGATGTTGGCAATGTGCGCGGCTTCGAGAGGAGAAGCGCCGCAAGCGAGCCCAAGCGTGTAGGCCGCAAGAACCGTGTCGCCAGCGCCAGTGACGTCAACAGCTTGGTCGCTTCCGTAAACGGATATATGCGTCTGGCGGGCTCCGGGTTCGAAAAGCGCCATGCCATGACGTCCGCGCGTGACAAGAAGCGCGCCCAGCTTCATTTCGGCAAGTGTTGCGGCACCACAGCGCGTCAGCTCGGAAAGATTCTGGCCGATGGAAACGTGGTGAACGGATTCGAGCTCCGCTTCGTTGGGCGTGGCCGATGTGATTCCGGCCTTGGCGTAAGCGTGAAGATTGTGCCGCGCATCGAGCGTGACGGGCAAGGTGTTCTTTTGGTGCGAGATGGCTTGGCGGACCAGGGCGGGCGCGGCGACACCAAACCCGTAATCGGAAACGGCGAGGGCCTGCGCGGAACGAAGCTTGGCTTGCAACTTTGCCTGAAGTTTCTTGTGCACTGGCTCTGGTATTGGAAAGTGCGGCTCGCGGTCGACGCGGAGAACTTGCTGGCCCACGGTGTGCGCCCAGCCAGCGAGAATGCGGGTTTTGGTGGGAGTCGTCCAGCCTTTGACGCGGAAGATACCGGAAACGTCGACGCGTTTGCTGCGGAAATAAGCGAGGAGCGCATCGCCGGCCGGATCATCACCGACAGCGCTGATGGGAAACACACGGGCGCCGAGCACCGCAAAATTATTGGCAGCATTGGCGCCGCCGCCGGGAATAAGATGTGTTTCGCGGTGGCGAAGAATCAGGACCGGCGCTTCGCGCGAGACACGCGAAATCTCGCCGAATTGGAATTCGTCCGCGACAAAATCTCCGAATAGAACAACCGCTTTCGATGAGAATTGCTCAACGTAATCCGCAAGGGCAAGAAGGTCGACGGAGGGGGACGGCGAAGTCTTCCTGGGGATGGGCTTCATTTCGTTGGCCTCAAGATCCAGTGAACAGCATCGGCAAGGTCGGCGGCGACAAAATCAGGCTGAAACTGCCACTTTGGGGCATTCCAGAGGTATTCACCTTCGCCGTAACCGGTGCGCACCAGAACACTGCAGGCTCCGGCGCGGCTGGCCAACTCGATGTCACCGTGGCGATCGCCGACGACGAAGGAGCGATGCAAGTCTATGGCGTGTTCGCGGGCGGCCCGCTCGAGCATTCCCGTCTTCGGCTTGCGGCAATTGCAGCCATCAGCCGAAGTGTGCGGGCAATAGTATATGGCATCAAGATGGGCGCCGGCGGCTTCGAATTGCTGCGTCATGAGTTCATGGACAGTTTGCACAAGCGATTCCGGAAAGTACTGGCGGCCGATGCCGGATTGATTTGTTACCACGACGACGGGCATTCCGGCTTTGTTCAAGCGGCGAATGGCCTCCGCGACATGCGGCAAGATACGAAATCGGCTGACGTGATTCAAGTAGCCGACTTCTTCGGAGATGGTGCCGTCGCGATCGAGAAAAACAGCTGGCCGGAGCACGCTGGTTTCAGGCAGGGCGCACCTCGCTCGATGAAATCCACTGTCGCGCGGCTGCTTCGACAGCGTCAGGAGTAACGCGCGTCATGCAGCGGTGATCCGTCGGGCAGCGACGGAGGAAACACGGGCTGCAGTATGGTCTTTCCTGTACGATGCTGCAACGCGGCGTGACAGGCGCCGTGCCGCGGGGATCGGTTGGTCCGAATACAGCCACGACGGGAAGACCGACAGCCGCGGCGACGTGCATTGCACCGGAGTCATTGCCAATGAACAGGTGGCACTGAGAAAGAAGGGCTGGCAAATCGTTGATGGCCGTTTTCCCCGTGAGATCGATTGGAGCACGGTGCATGCCAGCTGCGATGGCCGACGAGACGGGCGCTTCCGCGAGCGTGCCGAAAAGAATTATGTCAGTGCCTGACTGCGCCTGCAGACGATTCGCGAGCTCTGCAAAGCGATCCGGGGGCCAGCACTTCGCTGAACCGTACGAAGCTCCTGCACCGATGGCAACGCGCAAGCTATCGGGTTTCACTCCGTTGAAACGGAGAAATTCCGCGGCGCTCTGGCGGTTTCCCTCGGGAACGTCCAGTTTGATGAAGGATTCGCTCGGCAAAGAATCGAGCCAGCCTGCGCGACGAAGTAATTCCAGATAGTAGTATTGCTCATGCGCGGGAATCTCGCCGGGCTTGGGCACGGGCAACGCCTTCGTAAGGAGAAGGCTGCGTCCATCGCGTGCGTAGCCGATGCGCTCTGGAATTGCCGCGCGCCAGGCAAACCACGCGGCTTCGAAGGCGTTCTGAAGCAACACGGCGACATCGAATTTCTGCGCTCGGATTTCTCCCGCCATGTCGCGCTTGTCATCCACGAACATCATGTTGTCGCACACCTGCTGATCTTTGTAGATGAACGCAACATAGGGCCGCGCAAGAATCGTTATCTCCGCATCCGCAAAGCGCGAGCGCACGGCGCGCAGCGCAGGGAGCGCCATGATGGCGTCGCCCACCC
>Ga0210395_10002574_pt1 | contig 14085 bp, 11 predicted proteins | sample IncBWH4OmetaG_FD_150861 | JGI IMG/M metagenome (GOLD analysis project Ga0210395, IMG submission 150861) | Forest soil microbial communities from Barre Woods Harvard Forest LTER site, Petersham, Massachusetts, United States - Inc-BW-H-4-O ... | reverse complement strand
CAATCTACCCCGCAAGTTCAAAATCTCGATCACCGGATGCCGAGTGTGGTGCGCCTACCCCGAGATCAACGATGTTGGGTTGACCGCAATCACGTGCACGCTCAACGGAAAACCTGAAACCGGCTTCTCGTTACGCGTGGGCGGCGGTCTCTCGGCCGAACCCCACCTTGCGACCCGTCTGAATGCGTTCGTGCGGTGGAACCAGGTCGAGCCAGTAATCAGAGGCATCGCGGAACTCTTTCGCGAGTCGAGCCAATTGCGGGAGCATCGTGAGCGGGCACGGCTCAAGTTCCTCTTCCTGCGGCATGGATGGACCGCTGACGACTTCCAGGAAGAACTCGAGCGTCGAATCGGATTCCGTTTGGATCCGTCCATGCTTGAAGAAGCGCCAGTCGACGTTTACCGCGATCACATCGGAATTCACGCGCAGAAGCAGCCTAGTTATTGCTACGTGGGAGCAACGGTTTTGCGCGGGAGAATCACAGCCGAGCAAATGCGCCACGCCGCTGATCTCGCCGATCGTTTTGCAAACGGCGAATTGCGAACCACGAACATGCAGAATCTCCTGGTCGTGAATGTGCCGCGGTTGCAGGCCGAATCGCTGGCCAAAGAACTAGATGTGATCGGATTACGAGTGGGCGGCTCGCCATTCTGGCGTGGAGCCGTTGCCTGCAGCGGCACCGAATTCTGCAAGCTCGCAATCACAGAGACGAAGAGCTTTTCGCGATGGCTGGTCGAGGAACTGGAAGAGCGGCTTCCCGGGTTCGAGCAGCACTTGAAGCTGCACGTCACCGGTTGCCCCAACAGTTGCGGCCAGCACTGGATTGCCGACATCGGGATCGAAGGCAAGAAGTTGAAAGTCGACGACCGCATGCTCGATGCGTATTACTTCTGCCTGGGCGGCGCGGTTGGCCTCCATCAGTCCATTGCAAGGCCCGTCGGGTATCGCTGTCTTGCCACCGAAGTGCCGGACGCGATTGAGCGTCTCCTGCGCCGCTATTTGATCGAACATTCCAGCGGTGAGAACCTGCGTCAGTTTTTCGCGCGCCACGACGATTCAGAGTTACGCGCATTTCTGGCTGGAGATGTAGTTGAGCCCGTGCCTCGAGATCTGTCATCGGGACGCGTGCCGCACGGAATCGAAGGCTAGTCATGGCCGAGGAGGTGAATTGTATGAAGAGTCTATTCCCAATGTTCGTGAAACTGGATGGGCGCCAGGTCCTAGTCGTCGGTGCCGGACAAGTCGGCGAGCCCAAGATTCGAGGCCTCTTATCGACCGGAGCCAGGATACACGTGGTGTCGCAGAGTGCGAGCGTAGCCGTGCGCGAGTGGGCCCGGAACGGCGAAATCGTACTCGAAGAACGTGGTTTCGTGCTTTCGGATTTGGATAATGTTTTCCTGGTTGTTGTGGCAACGTCGTCTCGTGATCTGAATGAGTTCGTGTTTGGCGAGGCACGAGCCCGCGGCATTCTGTGCAATGTGGTGGATGTCCCCGAGCAGTGCGACTTCTATTATCCGGCGGTGGTCCAGCGCGGCGATCTGCAGATTGCCATTTCAACCTCAGGACAGAGTCCGTCGCTGGCTCAAAGAATCCGGCAACAACTGGAGCGTCAGTTCGGACCAGGATATGCCCACTGGGTTGCGGAACTGGGCGAGACTCGACGAAAAGTCCTCGCCAGCGATCTCGATCTGGAACGCAAGCGATTTCTATTGCAATCGCTGGCGAGCTTCGAGGCATTCGAGGCCGCGCTCGCGTCTGACTCAAACACCAACAAAAGGGGCGCCGCAGTATGACAGGCAAGGTTTATCTGGTCGGCGCTGGACCAGGCGATCCCGAACTACTCACTCTCAAAGCGCTTCGGGTGCTGAAGCAGGCGGATGTCGTGTTGCATGACGATCTTGTCGGCCCACAGATCCTCGACCTCGCCCCAGCACACGCGCAAATCCGCAACGTTGGCAAGCGCTGCGGAAAAAAGAACATCAGCCAGGAAGAGATCAACTTTCTCATGGTCACTCTGGCTGCATCCGGTTTGCAGGTAGTACGGCTCAAGGGCGGCGATCCGCTCATCTTTGGACGCATCGGCGAAGAAACTGCAGCCTTGCGTAAAGCGAACATCGAGTTTGAAATTGTTCCGGGCATCACGGCTGCTCTGGGGGCTGCATCGACTACACAGATTCCCTTGACCCATCGGCAGTCTTCCCACGCTTTAGTTTTCCTCGCGGGACATTCCGTTAGTGGAGACGACCCGACCAACTGGCGCTCTCTCGCCGCTTTGGGTGCCACGATCGTGATCTACATGCCCGGCCATAATTATTCAGAGATTGCCCGTAAGCTCCGAGGTGCTGGGCTACCAGATGAGACGCCGTGCGCGATCATTTCGCGCGCCACGACATCAGAGGAAGAAGTCTTTCTAACCAAGGTAGCGAATCTGGGTGATGCTCCCCACTTGCCCGCGCCCACGCTGCTCGTAATAGGAGAGGTCGTTCGCCATGCCCAAGATCGGTTCTCGACCGAAGAACTAGCGGCCTGGAAGTGTTGGGCATCGAGCGAACCTTCCTCGCGATGCACACAGAATCAGAACTTTCACGCAATGCAACCGCCGGACTTGGAGATGAGGAGCAGGGAGCATGAAAGAGAACGTGGACAGAATTCATCAGTTAGTCGAGCAGTGGAGTTCCGAAGATTTGTTGCGGTGGGCTTTCGTAACGTTCGGAGGGTACGTCGAAATCGCTTCAGGCTTCGGACCTGAGGGTATAGCGCTCATTGACATCGCCGCCAGGGTGCAACCAGAGTTTCGTGTCTTTACGCTCGATACCGACTTCCTGTTCCCCGAGACCTACGAGCTTATGGAGCGAATTGAGAAGCGCTATAGGATCAGAGTGGAGAGACTCAAGTCCGCTCTGACGTCAGAGGACCAAGAAATCCTGCATGGCCCTGCGCTATGGAGCCGCGACCCGGACGCATGCTGCAATCTTCGAAAAGTCGAACCGCTGCGAAACAAACTTTCGCAGTTACGCGCGTGGGTAACGAGCATCCGTCGTGACCAGACCTCGGCCCGAGCAAATGCGCTCAAAGTTGAATGGGACGCGAAATTTCATCTGGTCAAAGTCAATCCACTCGCTGATTGGAGTGCCGGAAGAGTCTGGAAGTACATTCATGACCACGACCTTCCCTACAATCCCTTGCACGATCGCGATTATCCCAGCATTGGCTGCACGCATTGCACGAGGAGCGTGCAGCCTGGAGAAGATGCACGAGCCGGCCGCTGGTCCGGTTTCAACAAGACCGAGTGCGGATTGCACACTGCCGAGCAAACCGGTAGCCTGGTTTCGATCATCGGTCCCGCTCCGGAGCAGAGTGCAACCGAGGCCTGATCAACGCGCCAAGACAATCGCAGGAGCGCTCTCACTTGGCTTGGTCTCCCACTTCAGGATCTTAAGATCCAGCACGAAGATCGCATACATCACTGGAATCTGGAGCTTGGTGATCAAGGTCGCCAGCAGAAGACCGCCAATCTGTGCGTAGCAGAGGGGTTTCCACAGCGGGCCTCCATGCAGAGCGAGCGGGAAAAGGGCGAGCACTGTGGCGAAGACGGTAATTAGAACGGGACGAAGACGAAGAATCCCAGCATCAATCACGGCGTTCTCGAAGTCGTCACCCTTGATGTGTCGTTCTTCGATGAAGTCGAATAGCACGATCGAGTGACTGACGATGACGCCCACAAGACTGGCAACGCCGAGAAATGCCATGAAGCCGAAGGGCTCGTGCATGACCCACAACGCCGCAAACGCTCCCACCATTCCGTAGGGAGCAGCCGCCAGCACCAGAAGTGGCTTGATGCCATTATTGAACTGGAAGACCAGGGCAAGATAAATGGCAACGATTGAAATCAGCATGACCGCCGCCAGATTCTGGAACCCGGTTTTTGTTTTGTAGTACTCGCCGCCGATCTGCATTTTGAATCCTGGCGGAAGCGATTTTTCAAACTCCTTCAGCTTGGGCATTGCGTCCTTTAAGACCTCGGAGCTCAAATGCCCCGCGGACGGGAAGCTCCGCACGCATATCGTGCGAAAGTGATCCATACGAATGATGCGCCCGTTTACCAGCTCATGCTCCACGTTCGAGACTTGCACGAGGGGGATCTTGGTCTGATCTTGAGAAGCGTAAACGTACAGGTTCTGAACATCGGAGAGCTGTGCGCGCTCTTCCATGCGCAGTCGGGCAACCACGGGAATCTGCTTCTGCCCTTCCTCGAGTGTGGTCACAGTCATGCCGCTGATCCCGGAAGTAGAGGAAAGAGCCACATCGGAGTTGGTTACTCCGGCGAGGTTGGCGCGGTCCGGGTCCACAGTTAATGCGATCTGGGCGTTAGGGTCGCCCCACTCGTTGCGAGTCCGTTCAGCAATCGGGATCGCGCGGAATATGTCTTCCACCTTGCTCGCCAAATCGTGCAACGTACGGTTATCTGCGGTTTCCGACGATGCGCTCACGTCGGCGGTGCTCGACAGGCGAATCTCGATGGGGTAGTCGATTGGATTGGTCAACAGTTGACGCGCATCCAGTCGTGCGCCGGGCACGGCGGAGGTGAGAGCCGGTTGCAATTGCTTGATGAAGTCCGGTGTAACTTCTTTATCCGTAACCTCAATCAGAACCTGAGCATAGTTAAGTTGCTGTGCCTGTGGCGAAGCGGAAAACCAGAACCGTGGGCCGCCCCCGCCCACGAAAGTGGTCACGTACCGTAACATCTGAGCGGGTTTGCCATCTTTTCGCGGATGCTCCTGGCCGTATTTGTCGGCCTGTTCGCGAATGATTCGCTCTGCCTGCAGCGCCGTTTGATTGGTGGCATCCAGATTGCTATCGTTGGGCAACCACACATCGATGTAGGACCAGTACTGAACGTCTTCCGGGAAGAACGCTGGGTTGAGCTGGGCAAAAATAAAAAAGCCAACCGCCAGAAACGCTAATGACCCTATGAAGAACTTCCAGCGGTGTTCCATCGAATAGCGGCAGGCCCGAGCGTAGTAACCGGTGAATCCCTCCTCCCGTCGCTCGCTCATCGGCCGTTCCGTCTTTTTCTCTGGCTTCATCAGGTAATACCCCAGATACGGAACAAAGGTCATCGATGCAAACCGCGAAGCCACCAGCGAACAGGTCATTACGATGGGCAGGCTGTACAAAAACTCGCCGGTTGATCCAGTAAGCAGAAGGAATGGCAGATAGGCCACAATGTTTGTCACCGTGGCGTACAGGATCGCTGTAGCCAGCTTGGTGGGCCCCAGCCACGCGGCGACGATGTTGGGGTGGCCCTCCCCGAGCATGCGCTTGATGGAATCACCAGCAACGACGGGATCGTCCACCAGCAATCCCAGGGCAATGATTAAGGTCGCGACGGAAACTTGCTGAATGTCGATGCCCAGCAGGTACATCATCCCGAAGGTCATTGCCAGGGTGACGGGAATCGAAATCGCCATGAGTACGGCCGAGCGCCATTCCCAAAACCCGATGAGCGACACGATCACGACCAGGAAGATAGCTTCGTACAGCGCATCCATGAACAGGTCGATATTTTCTTTGACCTGCAGGGGTTGGTCTGACGTTCTTACGATGACCAGGTCGTCGGGCAGGTAGCGACGAACGGCCGCGAGCTTTTCATCCACGCTTTTGCCGAACTGTTCGATCTGCTGGCCGTCTTTCATCTGCACGGCCACCGTCACCGCCCGGCTGCGGTGCCAACGACCATCGTTGTCCTTCCAGGTCAGATAATTCAAGTAGCGGGCTGGGCTCTGGTAGCCGCGAGAGATGTCTACCAAATCTCGCAGATAGACCGGGCTATCTGCCGCGGATGTTGAAACTCCGATGATGACGTCGCCAATCTGCTGGGCATTCTCAAACTTGCCAGAGGGGTCGAGCTGAATGCTCTTCGAACCGACCTCTAACGCTCCCCCTGGGATCGTCGAGTTCCGCGCTTCGAGGATGTCCTTGAGATTGGAAGGCTTCATTCCGTATTGCGCGAGACGTTCCTGGGAATAGTCAAGATATATCTGCTCGGGGAGAACTCCCTTGCGATCGACCTTTGCCACCTGGGGTGCGCCTTGGATGGTGCGACCGATGAGATCGGTGAAGTCATCCAGATCACGATAAGAATACTTATCGCCCGCTACCGCCGCGAGCACCGCCTGAGTTCCCTGCGGATCGCGAATAAAAATGGCAGGCCAAGCGTCAGGATGAATTTCAGAGCGGTGCAGTTTATCAGCGAGAAAGCGGTCAGCGATGGCACGCAGTTGGAGATCGTCAAACTGGGAGCTGACGTCCGCCCCCACGAATCCAGCTCCCTGGAAGAAGTGCAGATCACTGATTGCATGCGTCTGAAGCGCTGCCTTCAGAATCGACTCGAAAGATTCCCGCACCAGTTCCGGAGCCACCGACTGAGGAAAAGCACTCACGACGCTAACGCGTGGCTGGGGCGCATTGCGCGGCTCTTCGCTTCGCGTCCGCTCAACCGCTTGACGGACGGCCTTGGCTCGCAAAGCAATCTCTATACCGCTGGCCGGCGGACTGGCAACCGTCAGCATGAGAGCTGCAGTGTCGCCAAAGTCGCTGTTGAACTGGATGGGCCCAGCGCCCTGCGGAAGCTTGTTGTTCAGATTATTCAGTTTGAGGTTGATGTCGCTGAACTGCTTCTTGGTATCCGTTACCGCATCGTCCATCTGTACGTACACCATCGACAGACCCGGAAAACTGATCGATCGAATGCCGAAGTCCGCCGGTGTGGGCGCGCGCACGAACGCGTTCTGCGCCATGGTCTGCTCGACCTGCCGCGTGATCTGCTGTTCGACCTCCTGCGCCGTCGCTCCCGGCCATTGCGTTGAGGCCACTGCCACACGGATCGGAATACTGGGATCTTTTCGCTTGGGCATGTTGTGATAGCCGTACCAACCCCAGGCGAACACACCAAGAAGAAGAATGAACGCAACCTGCCGATGCTCCGTGAAGAAGCGGGCAGTGTTATGCACATTTGCGACGATCTCGGCTTCCGACCTATGCGTCATAAAGCTAAAACAGATTCTTGATAACTCGGAGGTTCGAAATCAGGGAATAATCTGCACCTGATCTCCGTCTTTCACCATGCTCGCGCCTGTAGTGATGACATTCTCGCCATGGTTGAGTCCGCCGGTCACAGCGATCATGTTCCCGTAGGCGTCTCCCAATTGCACGGACCGCAACCGAGCAGTGACGACGCTTCCCTGCCCCTGGGCAACCATAACCGCAAATCCATCCTGGCGCTGTGGATCTCGCACCACCGAGCCAATCGGGATCGCGGTTACGGCTCGGGCAAGTTCCTTCCCTGGTATCGAAAGCGTCGCGATCATTCCAGATTTCAAAAAGTTATGGGGATTTTGAATGGACACATCCACGGAAAACACTCGGCTCTTGGGATCGGCGGCTGGAGAGATGGTGGTGACCCTGCCTTCGAATTCTCCCTGTGCCGCATCGGTCGTGATCGCCAGGCGCTGTCCGATCCTGGCCCGGCTGATGTAGATGTCGGGGACGCCAAACACTGCTTTCACCGTTTGCGTGTCTGCTATCGAGAACCCGTTCGTCAGCGGCCCGACCAGACTGCCCACGTCCACACTGCGCTTCACGATCCAGCCATCGAAGGGCGCTGCCAGAGAACAATAATCAAGTGCGATATGTGCCTCGCTCACCTGGGCTTTTGCGGCCGAAACCGCGGCGGTCGCGCTATCCAGTTGCGCCTGGGCGGAGTCCAGTTCCGGCTTGGTTGCGCTCTGACTGGAATACAGGGCCGATGTACGATCAAAACTTAGCTTGTCTTTGACGTACTCAGCCTGGGCTCGCGAGAGTTGCGCGTCAGCTTGCTGCACCTTGTCGAGGTAGTCTTGGCGGCTCACGACTGCGAGCACCGTGTCCTTCTTGACCCAGTCGCCCTGATCCACGTTGCGGCGTCCGCCGTTCGCGCTAGGCACTTGGAGAACGCTTTCGACGTACCCATTGGACTTAAAAGCCAGGTCTACTTGCGTGTAAGGAGCGATGCTGGCCGAATACCTCAACGCATTGCCGACGTCGATGCTCCCGACCTGCGCCGTGCGCACTGGGATCAGCAACTTTGGCTGCGGATTCGCCTGATTGCACGCGGAAAGTCCCAAGCTAACGACTCCCGTCAGCACTCGGAAGAGTGCCCCATGCTTGTGCTTCATGATCTCACTCTTCCCCTAGCGCTTTTTCAAACTCGGCCTTGGCGGTCCAAAAGGCCAATAAGGCCTGTTCGTAATCATGGTTCGCGTTGGCTACTGCCGCCTGCTGCTGCAAAACGTCCCTTAGCAGAACGCTGCTCTGCCGAAACTTGTCATTCACCTCCCGCAATTTCTCGTTTGCGGCGGCTTGCGCTGCCTGGGCGACAGATAGCAACTGACGGCTCTGGTCCAGCTTTCGGAAGTGATTATTCACGTCCAGCAAAACCTGGGAATGTGCATCCTTCAACTGATATTGGGTCTGCTCCAGCGTGATCTTTTTCTCATTCACAGCGTCCTTCCGGCGCCCCCAATCGAACGGCTCCCAGCTCATTTCTACCCCCGCCGAGGCAATGTTCTTGGGGAGGATTTCCGTATTCAGCGGACTGGAATAGTGGAAAGCCACGCCGACGTCGGGAATGTACTGGGATTTCGCCAGCTTTCGATCCACGTCCGCCCGTTGTACGTTGATTTCGGCTTCTTTGATCTCGGGCCGCTGCGCCAGCGCCGTCTGCTGCGCAACCTGCAGATCGGTTTCTTTCAACGAAATGGGCGGCACTTCTTCAGTGGTAAAGTCCGTTTCCAGATCTCTCCCCAACAGGTAGTTCAGTTCCTCTTTCTGAGTCTGCAGATTGTTGTGTAATTCGACGACCTGATACCGGGCCTCGGCCAACTTCGCTTTTACATCCAGACTCTCGGACTGGAGCACGGCTTCTTGCGCGATGTACTGCGTCGCGACTCGGTCGGTCTCTTCGTACTGTTTGACCGTGGCTGCGGTCGATTTGAGCGCACTTTCCGTCTGCAGCACGGCGTAGTAAGCCTGCTTGACATCGGCGACCACGGATTGCTTCTTTCCCCGAAACTGCTGGCTTGCCAGATCGGAGGACAGCTGTTTCTCCTGAATCGCCAGATGGATTTTGTACAACTGGCTTATCGGTTGCGCTACCTGTGCGTTCGCGAATCCGGTGATGCCTTGCGAAAGTTCTATTCTTATGTTCTGGGCCGGGTTCGGCAGGCCGTTGATCCTGCCGAAAATGCCTTGGCTAAAGTTAAAGGTAGGTGAATTCAGGTTGCCGGACGCGAACAGATAGGTACTAATCGCGGGTAACCGCCTCGTTTTCGCCACAGCAACTTGCCACTTCGACTTGTCTACATCCAGGTTGGCGATTTTCAGCGATACGTTGTTTGCGATGGCGATCTGAACGGCTTGCTCAATGGTAAGCAGCGGCGAAACGGGAGCGGCTTCCTGAGCCGCGAGAGAACGCGTGGCAAACACAAGAGCCGCTACCAGCATTAAACGCCCTGAAATGGTTCTACCCAGCACACGCCCCATGAATAAATCCAAAGCTTGATCGCGAACTCAGCTCCGACTCGGAGAAATCAATGCGTCCGCCACAAGTGCCCCCATATTATTTGGAATTTTTTGCGCGGGGGAAAACGGCAAGATATAGTACACCCATCTCGTCGGTTCGAGGGTCCGTGAAAAAGAGGATTGTTGATGAAAACTAACCGGCGGAACGCTAAGAAGTGTAACCGTGCGGCTGTGGAAGAGACCGGCCAGTTGACCGATCCCAGTGTGTTGAGTTCAGAACGAGTGGATTGAAGTGGCGAGCTTACTCTGGTCCACCTCAGCTTTATGCAATAGTAACTGAAATCATAGAACTGCCCAGGCGTTTGCCACTTCTATCCGGTGCGCCGTCAGGCTGCTACCAGATCGGCGTGCCGTCCTTGTCGCGGAAGACGAAAGTCTCGCTGCCGCGTGTGACTTCCCGAGCGAAGATGGTTTCCACACCTTCAAATTGCACCTTGGTGCCAACCACCGTGACCTCGTCGCCCTTGTTGAACACAAGGTCGTAGGCCTTTACGAATTTTGTGCTGGCAAGGTGGACCTCAATCGTCTGGTTGGCAGACAATCTCAAGATCAGATGCGAGCCCACACCCCCGCTCACCGGGCACTGACGGTCTCTCACTTCTTCCACCGTACCCTTGAACGTGGCTTCGGCCTTCCGATCATACTTCGGAACTGCAACGCCCGGTTCAGACTTCTGCGCCACGGCCGCCGTGGGTATGGTCAGGACAAATGCTACGAACGTAAGAATCAGAATTATGATGCGCGAGGTTTTCATAGCCCCCCCTGCTGAACATCTAACTTCTGGATTAAGTGTGGCCTTAATTCGATCTGCCCGCTGTGACGGCGATCACAGGACGCTGTGAGGGAAAAGCAGCTGAACAGGAGTGTCGGGAAGAAACGTGGGTGTATCATATCGAGTTGCCAGAGGCCGACAATAAAGAGGCTCTGGCTTTGAAAGGTCAACCATGAAAGGCGACGCGAACGTCATTGCACTACTCAATCAGGTGTTGAAGGCCGAATTGACAGCCATCAACCAATACTTCCTGCACGCTGAAATGTGCGAGAACTGGGGCTACGAGAGGATGGCGAAGCACACCCGCGCAGAGTCCATCGAGGAGATGACGCACGCAGAGAAATTGATGGAGCGCATTCTTCTGCTCGACGGCACTCCCAACATGAGTGATTACTTCAAGATCAATATTGGCCAGAATGTAGGGGATCAACTGAAGAATGACCTCCAACTGGAATACGACGCGGTCAAGCGCCTGAATGGCGGCATCGAAACCTGCGTGAAAGCAGGCGACAACGGATCGCGCGAACTTCTGGAAAAGATTCTGAAAGACGAAGAACACCACGTCGACTGGTTGGAAGGCCAACTCCACGCCATCGGTGAGATGGGCATCGAGAACTACTTGGCGCAGCAACTGCACCAGAACGAAGAGGAGTAGCACAACCTGTTTGCGTCGCCCGGAATTAAGCCTGGCAACATCCAGAATAGCCAACGAACCTCCAGGGCCGACCTGTGTGTTTCCGAAGAGAAAGCAGAAGACGAATGCCTGTGCGAAGATAGACTTCGGACACTAGAGACACCCGGAGCACATGGATAGGTCAACTCTTCGCAGGGTATTTAAGGCTTTTCAATATCGAGATTTCCGGCTCATGTGGTTCGGCGCCTGTACGTCCAGCATCGGCACCTGGATGCAGATCGTGGCGCAGGGCTGGCTCATCTATCGTCTAAGCCATTCGGCGTTTTTGCTCGCTCTGGATCAGTTTCTCGGCGGCATTCCCATCTTCCTGTTCTCGCTGATCGGCGGCGTGGTGGCCGACCGCATCGAGCGCAGGAAGATTCTGCTCGTCTCTCAGTACATGCAGATGGGAAGCGCGGCGCTGCTCACGATTTTGGTGGCGACCGGAGTTGTCCACGTATGGCATATTCTCTGTCTTTCGTTCGTCTCCGGATTGGCCCAGGCTTTCGGCGGGCCCGCGTACCAGGCGCTGATTCCTACCCTGGTTGACCGGGAGGACATGCCGAACGCCATTGCGCTGAATTCGATCCAATTCAACATGGCGGTAACCATTGGACCTGCGCTCGCCGGTCAGGCTTTGGCAAAGTTGGGTGAGAAGTGGTGCTTTGGCTTGAATGCGATTTCCTTCCTCGCCCCGATCATTACGCTTTCTATTATCACCACCCGATTCCTGCCGGTGAGTACTACCGAGTCGATGTTCAGCAGCCTGAAGGAGGGCATCAAATTCCTTCGCAGACAGAACTCCATGGAGGCGCTTATCGTGCTGGCGTTCTGCATGACTGCTTTGAGCATGCCCATGCGGACATATATGCCTGTGTTCGTCAAAGACATCTTTCATCGCGGCCCAGAAACCTACGGCAACCTGCTTTCGCTGATGGGACTCGGTTCGATCTGCGGCTCACTCTTTGTCGCGGAGCGGGGAAACATACGGCACAAGGGCCGGTTCGCGATCAGCGTGCTCATCTGTCTGGGAGTGGGGATTTCAGGGTTTTCGTTTTCGAAGTCCTTGCCCTTGAGCTATGCCATGCTGGTGCTCGTGGGCGCTTCGATGATGGCGGTCTTCGCCACGGTGACTTCGCTAGTGCAGCTGATCACGACCAACGAAATGCGCGGGCGCGTGATGAGCGTATACACCTGTGCGTTCCGAGGGGGCATGCCTATGGGAAACCTTTTGTCAGGATGGCTCGTTCCCTTGTTTACGGCACCGGTGGTTTTGGGCGTGAACGGATTGCTACTGATTCTGGTGGCTTTGTACTTCCTGCTGGTGCAACGGCGAGTCGCTATGCTTTGATCGGCTACTGAAGTTACCTTCCTCGGAACTGGATGATTTTGCGACGATCGCGTTTGGATGGTTTGCCTGCGGGCAACTCCTCGAATTGCCTCGTCGCCTTACGCTCAGCTTCCACCTTGAGGCGCAGCTCTCGGCTCGCCTCTGTCTCGCGGTAGAGAGTTTGGGCAATCGGAGCGGGGCCGCGCAGTTCGCTGAGAAGCAACACTTCTACCTGAAAGGCACCGCTGTCGTTTGTCACTTGCAACATGTCGCCGGCATGAACCTCGCGTGCAGCCTTGGCGAGCTGCCCATTGGATTGGATCCTGCCAAGTTCACAGGCTCGTGCAGCCAGGCTGCGCGTCTTAAAAAATCTGGCAGCCCACAACCACTTGTCGATCCGAACGCCGACCATGATCTATCTTAAATTGCGCGATTGAAAAATGCGGTTGTGTCCTGCAAGCTACTTAACATGCCGGAACTGCCGGATATCGCCGCCTACATCAGTGCTCTTGAGGCACGGATCCTGGGGCAGCCAATCGAACACGTACGGCTCTCGAGCCCATTTCTGCTTCGGACCGCGCAGCCACCGCTTGCGGATGTCGAAGGCCGCATTGTGCGCGAACTACGGCGGATCGGTAAGCGGATCGCGATTGGTGTAGAAGGCGATCTCTGGCTGGTGCTGCACTTGATGATCGCCGGCCGCCTGCACTGGCGGCCGCGAGGAGCAAAGCTTGCCGGGCGCCGAAGCCTGGCGGCTTTCCATTTTCCCAACGGCTCTCTCGTGCTCACGGAAGCCGGCACAAAGCATCGTGCATCGCTGTATGTGGTCAGCGGCGAGGCGGGTCTGCAATCAATGGACCCTGGAGGAATCGACATCTTCAGCAGCAATCTGGGCACGTTTCGTGACGCGCTGACCGCCGAAAACCGTACTCTCAAGCGGGCTCTCACCGATCCACGCATACTGAGCGGCATCGGCAATGCATATTCGGACGAGATCCTGCATGCTGCCCAATTGTCGCCTATCGCGCTAACGCAAAAGCTCAAACCGAGTGAATGGGAGCACCTGTTCACTGCGACGCAAGCCACTCTGAAGCTCTGGATAAACCGGCTGCGCGCAGAAGCGGAAGCTGGCTTTCCGGAAAAGGTGACAGCGTTTCGCAAGGATATGGCCGTTCACGGACGCTATGGCGAATCGTGCCCGAGGTGTGGCGAAAAGATTCAGCGGATTCGCTACGCAGACAACGAGACCAACTACTGTGCCCGCTGCCAAACCGGTGGAAAAGTTCTCGCGGATCGAAGCTTGTCGCGACTGTTGCGATCGGACTGGCCGCGTACGCTGGATGAGCTAGAAGCTCTTAAGCGCCGGTAGCCATCGAATATGAGCTCACGACCTGAGCGAGGCCCGGCCACGGTCGCAGGCCTCAGGCTAAAACGAAAGCAAACATAATCTTTCGTAATATATTTCGAAGGCGATTTCCGTCGAAGCCTCTGTCGATCGAGGCAAACGGTTGGGAGCAGAAACCGCAGGATGTTTGGAAAAACCTGTGTTCGCCCTGCATTCCGGGTGGCTTAAATTTTTCTATTGACTTTCCGGCAAGATCGCAACTATTAATATCAAATCGTAATAATACGAAAGAGACTCCCATTTCTCCGCAGACCAGGAAAACTGAGATGAACCGATTTACGCG
>Ga0210395_10002572_pt1 | contig 14097 bp, 18 predicted proteins | sample IncBWH4OmetaG_FD_150861 | JGI IMG/M metagenome (GOLD analysis project Ga0210395, IMG submission 150861) | Forest soil microbial communities from Barre Woods Harvard Forest LTER site, Petersham, Massachusetts, United States - Inc-BW-H-4-O ... | reverse complement strand
CAATGCGGCTGGGCAGCATCGGCAACGGCTTTTTGCGCTCGGCGGCGAACAGTCCTTCCCCTTCGAGACGCTTTTTGAGTTGCTCAAAAGCAAGTTGCAAAGCGCCAAGACCGACAGGTTCAAGGTTCTCGACGTAAATCTGGTATTCACCGCGGGCTTCGTAGACGCTGATCGAGCCGCGAACGGTGACGTGCAGGCCGTCCTCGGGACGGAACTTGATGCCCCGCTGCTGCTGTTTGAAAAAGACGCAGCGCACCTGGGAGCGATCGTCCTTGAGCGTGAAATAGATGTGGCCGGACTGGGCTTCGCGGCAGTTGGAGATTTCGCCTTCGACCCAAATGTCCGTGAAATTCTTGCCGAGCAGATCGCGGACGCGGGCAGTCAGCTCGCTGACGGTGAGGGCGCGGCGGCTGGGCTGGAGGTTGAAGGTGAGCTGGCTCATCGGGAGGTGCTCGTTGGTTGGTGACCCGCCGTGACGCGAGGTTCCTGACTGGTGATCGGCGAGGCGTGACTTGTGACTTGCGGCTGGCGACCGGGGGAAGAGGTCGAAAGATGAACGTGGAGCGTTGAAGGCAGGAGTAGTACACGGGGGACGGTGCCGACGGATCTCCCTGCAGGGCGGGTGTTTTCGTGAGAGTGGCAAATAAAGAGCTTATGTTCTATAGGGCTGGTAAGAATGGTAACTGCAAGACTCAACGCCGTTTTGTTTTCGGTGATTTCCACATGCTTCGCGAGAGTGACAGTCAAAGCACGTAAAAACTGCAGTTTGGGGAGCGATACCATTGGAGCGAGTTGCTCCAGCGGGTGCACTCCGACGGGGCACCATGGGGCGGAAGCTCGGAGCGACATAAAAGGAAACTATACCATGAGCGTACTCGTGGACACGTAATGACTACCAAGTTTTTTGTTTCTTGAAGGATAGCACTTGCGCGATGTTCTGTTTGTTGGCTTGGCGCAGTGGCCCGTCGTCGATGGTGCCATCCGCACCGAGTGGGCGATTTCGTCGACAGAATCTAGATTGTTCCCTTACGTGCCAATCAGATCGTAAGTGCTGGAGGCCTCAGGGATTCCGGCGCAGAATTATTCGGTGGGCGCACCTGTCCCCACATGTGCCCGCAGAGCCGGGACTGCAGCCAGAAAGGTCAGTAGCAACAGGACGCCGTGCGAACACGAGGGGAGCGGAACTTTGTCACACCTAGAGCCAGAAGTCCAAGGGCGAGGAGACCTAGTGAACCGGGCTCCGGGACCGCGGTGACCGTCAATTTCACCGGCTCGTTCGAGACAAAATTGCCGCTGGGGTCCGTCACGCTATTAGCCGCATACACCGCACCATTAAGGGCTCCAACGGTATAGTTGATTCCATTCGCGCCGGAGAAAGAGACGCCGGAGAGATCGATGAAAGGCGCAGAAGGGTATAAGAGTTGGTCCGCGCCGGCAAAACTGGACAGGCCGGTGAAACTCACACCGTTGATTTCTCCTACCACCGAGAGGATTGTGTACGCTCCGAGGGCGTTCAGAGTGTCGGTGGTTGTGACGACGCTAGTCTCGTTCAGACCGCTTCCACTGTAATTAAAATCAAACGAGTCACCTTTTGCTGACGGCACAGCGAGGCTAAAGATGGCCACGGCCGCAAAAAGGAATACCGCGACGCTTTGCTTCCTCATTTTTTCCCCCTGGTTCGGCTAGATCCCAAACTCGTGCCTCAGTTTCAGCCAACGACAACCGCAGCTGAGTAAAACTCGCAGTAGATGGAGCAGTTTCGACTCCAAACCTAAGCGGCAGAAAACAGGCAGGTTAGCGGCTCTCTGTAGAACGAAATGTCGAAACTTATGCGAAATCACTGGTATTTCTTTTCCACGGGGTGCTGCTGCCCCGGGGGCGGGCAGAGCCCACATGCACTACCTCCGTCGGTCCACAACGGCGGGCGGCTCGACCGCCAGTAAGTGCTGCTTGCTACTCGTGCTATCTGCCCATCGAGCTTCTGGGGCTTGCAGACGTAGGAGCCAACGGCATGTTCTGCCATCTTCCCAACCCCCGCTGGCGAAGCGTTCCTCTCCGCCCCCTCCGATACAAGTCCGCCCGCCACGACGATAACATCCGGCCACCTTCACTGGTTCAGCCAAAAGGGTTCAGTCAAAAGCGCCTCGGCGAACGGTACCCCAAGGCTGGACACGAGCCTCGCAGCCTGCACTTCAGGCGCTACGTGCACGATCTTGGCTTTGCACAACACCTGCTTGTCGCCCGGCTTCAGCCTCTGGCTACGACAAAAAGCGTTAAGAAGACTCCACGGTCGGGGATAGTGCAGCTCCGCTGATTTCCGGAGCAGTTGTTCGCCAAGGATCAAAATCAGTGGTATGCACCTTTTCGTGACGAAAGGAATTCGAAATAGCGTTGTCTTCTCAGTTCCAGTGAGTGGGCGCTGACGAAGGAGAGTGATAGATGATTCAGAGGGTCTTGCGATAGAGGACGGCGCGTTCGGCGACCTGGAAGCCGAGGGACTCGTGGACGCGTTGGGAGAGCGTGTTGGAAACGGGAGTGTCGGAGGCAATTTCGCGGCAGCCTTGTGCGCGCGCCCATTCTTCGGCGGCGCGGAGGAGGGCGGCGCCCACGCCATGCCCACGGTGTGATTCGGCGACGCACCAGCCTTCGACGTAGCCAACCGGGTGAGTTCCGTCGCAGCCGTCGGCGTAAGAGCGGAGGCCGACTTCGAGGAAGCCGTTCAGCAATCCTCAACTAACTTCAGAGACGAAAATGACGAGCGGCATTGTGGTTGGAGTTTTGCCCGCCAGGATCAGGGTTAGTTCCTGGGCGTGTTCGCGAGCCGTCGATTCGGGCCAGAGGGTCTCACGAAGACAGGCGAGCTCATGGAGATCGCCTGCTTCAGCAAGCCTTACTGACGATTTAGCTGGGTTCATGGATGGACCCGGCGATGCCGCGAACCTCGGACGAACTGGGGCACATTGCAGGGGGAATCGCGGAGGGCGCGGAGGCGCGGGCTCGAACTGAGGGCAGAGACGCACTGATGGAGCTCAACACAGCGGCAATGCTGTAGGCGCTCAAGGTAGTTGAGGAGACGGCGCGTCGAGCGAAGGCGCTGCTGCAATTCGGCAATTTTGCGAGAGGTTAGTTTTCGCCAGCGCGCGGAAACCGGAGTGTTTTTGTGGAAGCCGTTGAGAAAGAGCTTGATCTCAGCCAGGGTGAAGTCCATCTCTCCCGCGACACGGATAAGCAGGACGCGGTCCAGCGCGTCGCTGGAATAGCGGCGCTGGCCATTGATGCGCTCGGCGGAGGCGAGCAAGCCCACCTTTTCGTAGTAGCGGATGGCCGAAGGCGCGAGTTCAGCCCGTGCGGCGAGTTCTCCGATTTTCATTTTCGTGCTCCTGGCTTCGAAAGCTCCAGACAGAGTTAGCCATGGCCGCCGGTAGGCGAGAATAAGTGCTTGACTTAAAGTCAGCTTTAACTTTTAGCATTTCAGATGCGACGTGGCAAATCAATACTGGAGGATGAGATGAACAAGGAATGGAAGCAGCGGATCGAAGCAACCAGCAGGAGAATTGCGGCAGCTGCGCTGGGTCTAACCATCGCAGGTATAGCCGCCGGTCGCGGTTTTCGTGAACAGGACGCGAAGGATGCCGCTACGATCCGGGTGGATGGAAAGTTCTACTGCAATAGCAAAGCGCTCTCTACCGAAGAAAGAGCGCGCCACAAACAATTGACCGAGAAGCTCCTCGCGGCCAGGAACGAAACGATCGAGACAGAAAAAGGCTACGAGTTTCAGTACCGCCCGGACAAAGTTACGATTGCGGAGGTGGCCGAATGGGTCGTTGCCGAGAGCAAATGCTGCCCGTTTTTTGATTTTCACATTGATCTGGAGAATAAAGGGAGTTTGGTATGTTTGCGACTGACCGGGAGCGAAGGAATCAAAGACTTCATCCGGTCGGAATTTCACCTCTAGCAAGAACGGGCCGCCCGGGGGGCGGCCCGTTCAGCAAGCGCGCACGCGTCGGCGTGGGCTACGGTCTAGCCGGCGCGGGTGCGGTGCTAAAATTTACTTTGGGGGCCTGGCGCGCGCCTGGTTCGGTTTTGAAGTAGGCGTCGTTGCGCGTGAAGCCGCTCATGCTGGCGATCAGGCTGTTCGGAAACAGAGATATGTAGGTGTTGTAGTCCTGAACGCCTTCGTTGTAGCGGCGGCGCTCGACGGCGATGCGGTTTTCCGTTCCGGCCAGTTCATCCTGGAGGCGGAGGAAATTCTCGTTGGACTTGAGCTGCGGATAGTTTTCTGTGAGCACCAAAACTTTCGCGAGAGACGCCTCGAGTTGGCTATTTGCAGCGATTTTGTCCGCGGGTGTGGTGGCGTTCAGATAGCCGGAACGGGCTTTAGCGATTTCCCCGAAGACTTCTTCTTCGTGCTGAGCGAAACCCTTGACCGTCTCGACGAGATTGGGAATCAAATCGGCGCGGCGCTGCAGTACGACGTCTACCTGCGCCCATGCGGCATTGACTGCCTCGCGCTTGATGGCCATTTGATTTCGCCGCGAGATAAACGAGCTACCAAAAAGCAACGCGACGATGACAAGAACGACCAAAATAATCAGACCTATCTTCATGACGCTGGCCTCCCTAAGAAAATCAGGAACCGGCTTGGCCGGCTCGATGCCACTCCTGCTTGGGAACCCGCTTGTCCAAAGCGGAAACTACCACAGCCAGAGCATTTAAGTACTGCCCGTAAGCCCGGACGATGTCATCGACGTGAGCGTGACGATCCCGGAGCTTGAATGCGGCTGTAAAGGCTTCCGCGTCCGCGCCGGTGAGAGCGGCAATGCGCGCGAAAACCTCCTGGGCTGTAGCGGGCGGCTCCTCGTCGAACGCGATCAGGGTATGGCGGAGGAGGGCGAGGACGCTCGAAGATGACTTTGCTTCGGCGGTGCGAAGCTCGCTCTCTTTTTGCCCGGTGAGGAGGAAATGCTGGCGGAGCTTGAGCAACAGCGTGCGCAGATCGTGCTCGACCTGCACACGATGGAGATTCATCGGCACGAGAACGCCGGCCACGACGTCAGCGCCAAAGAGAACGCGGCGGCTCTCCTGCATGTCGAGCAGCTCGATGGAAAAGACGTCGGCGGACTGGCGCAACTCTTCGGCGGTGAAAAACAGCGGGGCCGGTTCGCTGTGGTCCTTCGACCACCAGCGCACGACCGGCGTGACCCGCGCTAGTTCGCGCGCGCCCACGGAACGCAATACGCATAGCACGTTCAAATCGGAGTGGCCTTCCTTGAAATCGCCACGCGCGGCGGAGCCGTAGAGAATCATGGACTCGAGATTCTCTCCGGCGAACTCTTTCATCCGGCTTACGAGATCCGTCAGCTTCGCTTCCGTCGACAGCATTCTGCTACCGCTCCCTTGTCGAAACTCACTGAACTACGATCGCGGACTACGTTCATCCAGTATGGCGGTCTCGATGGCTCACCAACTGCCGCCAGCGCCACCGCCTCCGCTGCTCCCGCCGCCAAAACCGCCAAAACCTCCACCGCCGCCGCTTGAGCTGCCGCCGAACCCTCCGCCCCCGCCTCCGCCAAGCATGCCACCGATCATGGGGCCAATCCACCAACCGCCTGTTCCTCCGCCACGGCCGGAGGTGTTTCTCGCCACTCCAGCGAAAACTCGAATGACGATGAAGATGATGATCAGAATCGGCCAGATGGGGAAAGACCGGGATTCGTCTTGGCGCGGGCGCGCCGCCCGAACAGGAGGCGTTGCGGTGAGGGTCACGCCGCGATCGTCGGCGATGTACTTGGCGAGCTGCCAAGCGGCGGCTTCCACGCCGGCGCTGTAATTACCCTGGAGAAAGTAAGAGCGCATGAGGCGGCCCGCATCACCGGCCCTAGCGTCGTTGATGACGGGTTCGAGACCGTAGCCGACTTCGGTCCAGTATTTGCGTTCGGTGGGAGCGACGAGAACAAGGACGCCGCGATTTTCTTTTTTGCTGCCGACGCCGAGCTGCTTGTAGAGTTCGTTGCCGTACTGCTCGACGGTTTCACCCTCCAGAGAGAGAACCGTAACGACGGCCATCTCGGCGCCGGTCTTTTGCTCCAGCTCGGCGCACAAATTTTCGAGACGCTCCTTGGCGTCTGGAGTGATGACGTGGGCGAGATCAGTGACGTAGCCGGTGGGATGAATGTCTTTTAGCTTTTCTGCCGAAGTGCCGGGTGCGGAAACCAGAAAAAGAAAAATGAAAAGAAATTGCGGGGTGAAAAATCGTTTCGGGCCGGAATGAGATGTGAAGGGTCGAGACGGCATGCAAGAACGACTATAGGAGGTAGAGAGCGGCCTGTAAAGAGAGGCCGAGCGTGGAAGTAGTGCTACGAATTACAGCGGCGGCCTTCTGGCGAGTTCAGGGTCTTGTTCGGAAGTCCTTTGGGAGCGGATTGTCGGGACGCTCTTCGTCCCAGAGGATATTCACGACCCACCAGCGCTTGCCGTCGTAGAGCATTTGGAGGCTGTTAATGCCGCGGGCGAAGGGTGGTTCGCCCGGGGCGTGGCGGGATTCGTAGCTGCTGAAGACTTGGGCGACGTTGCCGAAGGTTTCGACGCGGCTGACGATGGGCTTTTCAAAGAAGCCGTTCTTCAGGAAATAGTTGCCACCAAGGCGCACGTAGTCTTCGACGCTGCTCGGGCGAACACGGACTGCGCCATCGGCCGTTTTTTCGGCGGAGGTGAGGCGGGCGTTGGGCATGAGGAGAGAACGGAAGCGGTTCCAATCGCGTTCGCCGGCTGGGCCGGAGATGACGTCGTAGAGCGCGGCTAAGAGGCTGTCGACCGACTTTACGTCGTCGGGCTGTGCAGCGGGGACACCTTGAAACGGATCGGGGGCGGACGGCGGAGGACTGGCGGGCTGCTGAGCTGGGGTGCTATTCGACGAGGACTGGGCGTCAGCGAATGGTGTGGCGGCCAGCGCAGCGGTCAGAGCGAGAAGTGCGAGCTTCATCGGGAGTTCTCCAGTGTCTTGCCAATGATCGAGCCAATGCTTACTTCAGGCTGCGCCCAGGAAACTATATATCAGGTGCGGTACGCGCACGGCGAAAATTGGGAGTGCCTAGCGGCGGAAGTGGGAGAAAAGCCAGAAGAGTAGAGAGAGGCCGAGGCTGAGGACGAGGCAGGTAACGATGGGGAAATAGAAGGTGGTGTGTCGACCGCGGTGGACGATGTCGCCCGGGAGTTTACCGAGGCGGAAGGGAAGTTTGGCGCCGAAGTACAGGAGAGCGCCGACTAGGGCGAGGACGGCGCCGAGTAGCAGCAGGGTGCGGCCAAGTTCGCGGAGAGGGTCCATAGTCCAAGTCTAGGACAAACGGACCGACCAGAGTAAATGGGACGCCTTGACTTGAAGCGCCATACGCCCGGGTGCCTGACGGAAATCACCAGCGATTGGTCGCGAATGGCGCAGAATAATTTGAATGGTCGGTCGCAGTTGACGAAGTTGCGGAAAGGGCTATAATATGGCTAGATAATCTAGCCAAAGAGGAGCCACCATGGAATGGCGACTTGCAGATGCCAAAAACCGCTTCAGTGAACTCGTTACCCGCGCTCTTGCCGAAGGACCACAACGGGTCCGCCGTCACGATGATGCTGTCGTCGTGGTGGCAGAGCGTGACTACGAAAAACTCACCGGGAAGCGCCCAGACTTCAAGGAATTTCTGATGGGAAGAGGCCCTAACTTCGAAGGACTGAATCTTACCCGCGATGACTCGCCCATGCGAGATGTGAAGTTTTGAGAGTTCTTCTCGATACCTGCGTGCTTTCCGAATTGCGCCGCCCCAAAGGACATCCCGGTGTCCGCCGTGTGGTTGAAGCCCTCGAAAGCGATAGTCTGTTTGTCAGTGTCGTATCCATCGGAGAAATCGCCAAAGGGATTGCGCTTCTTAAGGAAAGCAAGAACAAACGCGAACTCCAGGCATGGTTACAGGCGCTGGAACGCTATTACGCGGATCGAGTTCTTCCCGTCGACCTCGAAACCAGCCACATTTGGGGAGAACTCACAGCCGCCGCGCAGAAAACCGGTAAGATCGTTCCCGCAAGCGACGGACTGATCGCTGCTGCGGCGCGACGCCATGGCCTTCACGTCATGACCCGGAACACAGAACACTTTGAGCCCACTGGTGTATTGCTGCTCAATCCCTGGACGGTTCAAGATTCATAGCTTCCGGAGACGCAGGCGAAGTACGTCTTATCAAAAACTGTTCAATCGTCGGGCGTCGATGGTGACCTCCGGCTGCAGAAATACTTCCGATTCTGCTCTTCGGCCACACGATGCTTCCGAAATGGCCAATAGTCACACGATCGTTACTGTTGGGTGGCGGCTCCCGAAACTCGGTGGGGCCCCAGGTCGTCGCCGAGGTTTGCGTAATGCCGAGGTGGCGATACCTAGAGCAAATCCCGGGAGAATGCGGCGGAACGTTCGCGGTCTGGAAATGAATCCAAAACGCAGGGCTCCCCGCTCGGCACTGGATGCGCAGAGCGAAGTTTCGCCACCTAAATGAGTTCGAGGCCGGAGAAGAAATAGCTGATTTCGAAGGCGGCGGTATCGGGAGCGTCCGAGCCGTGGGTGCAATTGTTGCCGATGCTGGTGCCCAGGTCGTGGCGGATAGTGCCGGGGGCGGCTTTTTTGGGGTCGGTGGCGCCCATGGTATCGCGCCATTTTAGGATGGCGCCCTCGGCTTCTAGGACCAGGGCGAAGATTTTGCCGGAGCTCATGAAATCGGTTAGTTCGCCGAAGAAGGGGCGGGCTTTGTGGACGGCGTAGAAGCCGCCAGCTTCTTCTTTGGTTAGGCGCATGGATTTGATGGCGATGATTTGGAAGCCGCCTTTGTGAATGCGGGAGAGAATTTCTCCTTGTTGTCCACCTAGGACGGCGTCCGGTTTGATGATTGCGAATGTGCGTTCGAGTGCCACGAAGGATCCCTCCAGAAGTTTGCGTTAAGAATATTTGCCCGAGGCCAAAAACGGGCGGGGCGAGCCCGCCCCTACCAATCTAGATGGAGCACTCGAGCCATGGACATCATTTTAGGGCGGCAGCAATGGTGGAGCCGAGGTCCGCAGGAGTTTCCACGCAGCGGATGCCAGCAGCGGCCATGGCGGCGTATTTGTCTTTGGCGGTGCCCTGACCGCCGCTGATAATGGCGCCGGCGTGGCCCATGCGGCGGCCTGGCGGGGCGGTTTGCCCGGCGATGAAGCCTACGACTGGCTTTCTTACGTTGGCTTTTATCCATTGCGCGGCGGTTTCTTCGGCATTGCCGCCGATTTCGCCGATTAGGATGACGGCGTGCGTTTCGGGGTCGTCATGGAACAGGCGCATGGCATCCAGGAACGAAGTGCCGATGATGGGATCGCCGCCAATCCCTATGCAGGTGGATTGGCCGATGCCGAGGCGGGTCAACTGATCGACGGCTTCGTAGGTGAGCGTGCCGCTACGGCTGACGACGCCGACGTTACCCTGTTTGTGAATGCGGCCGGGCATGATTCCGATTTTGCATTTGCCGGGGGAGATGACGCCGGGACAGTTGGGACCGATGAGACGCGTTTTGTTGAAGTCCACGGTGGCGGCGGCGCGAACCATGTCGATGACGGGAATACCTTCGGTGATCGAGACGACCAGCGGAATTTCAGCGTCGGCGGCTTCCAGGATGGCGTCGGCCGCGTACGGCGGAGGGACAAAGATGACGCTGGCATTCGCACCAGTTGCCTTCACCGCTTCGCTAACCGTGTCGAACACGGGGCGTTCGAGGTGCTTGGTGCCACCCTTGCCGGGAGTCACGCCACCTACAACATTGGTGCCGTATTCGATCATTTGCTGCGCGTGGAAAGTACCTTCGCGGCCGGTGAAACCTTGGACGATCAGGCGCGTTTTTTCGTTTACGAGAACGCTCATCGCGTGCCTCCTGCGAGAGCCACGACCTTTTGTGCGCCGTCTTTCATGCCGTTGGCGATGGTGAAGTTGAGGCCGCTGTCGCGGAGGATTTGCTGGCCCAGTTCGACGTTGGTTCCCTCCATGCGGACAACGACCGGAACTTTTACTTGTAAATCCTTAGCTGCGGCGACCACTCCGGTGGCTAGAACATCGCAGCGCAAGATTCCGCCGAAAATATTGATGAAGACGGCTTTCACGCCGGGATCGCCGATTAAAATGCGGAAGGCGTTTTTCACCTGATCGGAAGAGGCACCGCCGCCCACGTCTAAGAAATTGGCGGGGGAACCGCCGGCGTACTTGATGATGTCCATGGTGGCCATGGCCAGGCCGGCGCCGTTGACCATGCAGGCGACGGTGCCGTCGAGCTTGATGTAATTCAAGCCGTACTTGGAGGCTTCGACCTCGAGCGGGTCTTCTTCGTCGAGGTCGCGCAACTCGCGCAGTTCTTTGTGGCGGAACAGGCCGTTGTCATCGAATGTCATCTTGGCATCTAGCGCGACGAAGCGGCCGTCCGCGGTAACCACGGCTGGATTGATTTCGAGCATGGAAGAGTCGGTGTCCACAAAAGCGCGATGCAGAGCTTGGAGAAATGGGCCGGCTTTCATCGCCACGTCACCGGAAAGGCCCAGGCCGAAGACGAGCTTGCGCGCCTGATAAGACTGCAGGCCGACGGCGGGATGAATGGTTTCGCGCATGATGGCTTCAGGATGGGTCTTGGCGACCTCCTCGATGTCCATGCCGCCCGAGGCGCTGGCCATGAAGACGACTTTGCCGACGCTGCGATCGACGAGGATGCTGAGATAAAGTTCGCGCTTGATGTCCAGACCTTCCTCGATCAAAACGCGTTTTACGGTGCGGCCGGCGGGGCCGGTCTGCGCCGTGACGAGATTGACGCCGAGCATGTGCGAAGCGATTTCCGCGGCCTCGTCGGGAGAGTGCGCAAGCTTGACGCCGCCGGCTTTGCCTCGGCCGCCAGCGTGAATTTGCGCTTTGACAACGACGACGTTGGATTTGAGTCTGGCCGCGCCTTCGCGGGCTTCTTCCTTAGAAAAAGCCACTTCGCCGCGTGGAATGGTGACACCGTAACGCGCGAGAATGGCCTTGGCCTGATACTCATGAATCTTCATCGGGGTTCCGTAGTGTTAGAATTTTGGTGTCGTCCGAAACATAAGAGTGTACTCGGAAAGTATAAAACGGAGCAAGGTAAGCCGGAATTGCGGCCGGATGCAGATGACAAAATTTCTAATTGATGGCGCCGTATCCGGGCACATTTTCTCGCGCGGAGAAGCGGAGGCGGTAATGGAGGAGCTGCTCGCCGGCCAGGTCGCGACGGCTGATATCGTGCGGCTGCTTACGGCGATGAATGCGCGGCCGGTTCGCGTCGAGGAGTTGGCAGGTTTCGCAAGCGTGATGCGGCGGCAAGCTGCGCGGGTGTTTCGGGCGGGCGAGCCTCGGATGGAGCATCTTGTGGACACCTGCGGCACCGGCGGCAAGGGATTTGGGTCGTTTAACATCTCCACGGCGGCGGCGATTGTTGCGGCGGCCGCGGGCGCGCGGGTGGCCAAGCACGGCAACCGCGCTTCGCACTCAGGCAGCGGTTCCGCGGACGTGATGGAGGCTCTGGGCGTGCGGATCGATCTGCCGGTGGAGCATTTCGGCAGGGCCATTCGTGAGATTGGCATAGGCTTCTTCTTTGCCCGGACGGCGCACTCCGCGGCGCGTCATGCCGCGCCGGCACGCAAGGAGCTTGGCGTGCGCACGGTTTTCAATCTTCTCGGGCCCTTGACGAATCCCGCCGGTGCACGAGCCCAGGTCGTCGGCGTCCCATCCCGAGAGCTGATCGATTTAGTTGCCGAGACAATCGCCGAACTCGGCGTGGAGCACGCGTTTGTGGTTCATGGAGCGGGCGGGCTGGACGAAATCTCCCTCGCCGGAGAAACTCTCGTCGCCGAAATAAAGGGTGGAGGCGTCAAGCGTTTCGCGGTTACGCCCGAGGATTTCGGAGTTTCGCGGGCTCCGATCGATTCCGTCCGCGGAGGGACGGCTCTGGAAAATGCCGCGACCATCCGTGACATTCTCGCCGGCAAAGGCGGCCCGCCGCGCGATATCGTCATCGTAAACGCAGCAGCTGCGCTGGTCGCAGCGAATGTGGCAACGAATTTTCTCGACGGCGCGCGACTGGCGACTGCTGCACTCACCTCGGGCGCAGCGAAGCGAAAACTCGCGGCGCTTGTCGATTTCACTCAACGGCCTTGGTGAGATACTTCGCTTTGACAGCTTTTTTGAGGGATTGGCTTACGGACGGTCGGGGCTTTCAAGGCCTTTGCTAACGCCCCAAATCAAAATTCCCCCTACGATGGCGGCGGGAAGCAGCACGAAACGGCTCTGTCCAACGGGCGGAGGGGGATGATTGAGGGCCGCGCCACAGGCGCCCTTGCGCACCACGCGGTAGGTTTTTCCTTCTTCGAGAATCTTGATTTCTTTGCCGGCGGAGACTTCCAGCGATTGTGTGCGGGCGGTTACTAGAACGTCGCAGTCTTGGAGCGTCACTTCGCCGACCGTGAGCACGGGAGAATGCGGCCCGACGCGCACATCGTCGGCTTTAATCTCGACTCCCGTACCGGTGTCAGCGCGAAACGTTACCGTCCCACGTTGAAGCGTGGGAGCGAGTATCAGATTTTCGTGGTTCATCCAAACCGTGCTTTGTTCCGGGAGAGTCAGCTGCACCTGACCGGAGCGGACGCTCAGCGCGCCTTTCTCGTCGGTCTCCATGCGGTCGCCATCAAAGATCGTGGTTCCAACGATGGCGTCCGCAGAATTCAAGCGCGCGCTGGCGGATTGCAGGACGACGCCAGTGGGAGCAGTTTGCGCCGGCAGAGAAACACCTACGAGCAGCGAGAACAGGGCAACGGCCAGGATACGACTGCTCATGATAGAGCGAAACCTCCGAGGTAAACCGAATTCCTAGTGTTGGTCATTGAAAAGACGGGCGCACTAGTACTTTGCGCAATCCGCTGTTACCCAGTTCCACACAAGACCGACAGCGACCTGCCCGAAAGGACAGCTGTCCGTTAGTACAGGTAAGGTGAGAACATGAATGGGCCGCTGGGACGGCATCCACGCGCGCGGGATTGGCGGGTGAAGCGGTTACGAGAAATTGCAGGAGAAAATCTTTGAGATCCATTGCGGTTACTTTAGTTGCCGCCGTTTATATGTGTCCGGCGATGGCGCAGAAGCCGGCTCCTATCCCGCCGGCGCAAGTGGTTCAAGAAGTGCGCGACTACCGGACGGACCATGAAGATCGCATCGTGCGGGAGCTCGCGGAATTCCTCGCCATTCCGAATGTCGCGAGCGACACGCCGAACATCCAGAGAAACGCGGAGCATTTGGTGGAAATGCTGGAGGCGCGCGGGATTGAAACGCATCTGCTCCCGATTACCGGCCGCGGGCCGGTGGTGTTTGGCAAGTTGATGGCGCCCGAGGCTACACGCACGGTAATTTTCTACGCGCATTACGATGGCCAACCGGTCGATCCCGCCGCGTGGACCGACGGCACACCTTTCGAACCGGCTTTGCGAAGCGAGGCGATTGAAGTTGGCGGGAAGCGCATTCCATTCCTGGAAAATAGCGCGAAGCAGCCGGCGGTGTATAAAGACGATTGGCGTATTTATGCGCGGTCCGCTTCCGATGACAAGTCGCCGATCGTGGGGCTGCTTGCCGCGCTCGACGCGATGCGCGCGAAACAGATTCCGCTGAAGATGAATTTGAAAGTTATTTTTGAGGGCGAAGAAGAAGCCGGATCGACCAACCTTGCGCACACTTTGGAGCTGCACAAAAACCTGCTCGCGGGTGATCTGCTGATCACCGCGGACGGGCCGGTGCATCAATCGGGGCGGCCACTCGTTTTCTTCGGGAATCGCGGCGACATCGGGCTGGACGTCACCGTTTATGGACCGGTGCGGGCGCTGCACAGCGGCCATTATGGAAATTGGGCGCCGAATCCCGCCATGGAGCTCTCTCGGTTGCTGGCATCGATGCAGGATGCGGACGGGCGCGTTTTGATCGACGGATATTACGACGACGTGACGCCACTCAGCGATCTCGAACGGAAGGCGCTCGCGGAGATGCCGGTAAATGAC
>Ga0210395_10002570_pt1 | contig 14102 bp, 8 predicted proteins | sample IncBWH4OmetaG_FD_150861 | JGI IMG/M metagenome (GOLD analysis project Ga0210395, IMG submission 150861) | Forest soil microbial communities from Barre Woods Harvard Forest LTER site, Petersham, Massachusetts, United States - Inc-BW-H-4-O ... | reverse complement strand
GATTCGTCCCGGGAAAACTGTCCTCATCGCGGTCAGAAATGTCACGCCGACCTTGTCGAATCCCTGCGGTGTGGGATGTAACTCGTTCGCCCAATCGCCGGGGGTGAGCGTGCCCTGGGTCTCCACATAAATCACATTCTTGTGGGCGGCCGCGACCTGGGTGAGCATGCTGTGGAATTGCAGCAGGAATTCTTTGACTACCAGCGTTCCAGCTGCCGGATCCGTCCAGCCGCGGTTGACAAGAGAAGGCTTCAGCCAGGGGCCAATCAGGTTGTCGCAAATCCCGATATTGGTGGGCACGGCAAAGTCGTAGGCGTGAATGAAGATGGGACATTGCGGCAAGATTTTGTCGCGAATGGCAATCAAATCCTCAAAGGCGCTGCGCACGACGCCGAGCACCGCCGCCAGGCGCTGGACGTTGATGCCCTGACTTGGCGTCATGCCAGGGACGTAATTCTGGACCCACAAACAGAATTGATCGCCGACCGTATCGTTGCCGCCGCCGGAAAATAGAATGGCGTCGAAGGAACCGTTTTCGACATCACTCAGATTGTCGATGATGCGTTGGCGTCGCTTGACTCCAAGCAGGTCGCGGGCCTCGTCACCATAGTGGGCGAGGTTGAGGATGAGCGGCTGCGGTTTGCCGTGACTGCCGATGGAACGAATCACGTCATTGCGTCCGGTGGGCGGGAGCGGGTAGTCGAACCAGGAATCGCCGTCGGCGAACAGATTCAAGGGTTGGGCCGCGCCGGGAGTTGCCGTAAGCAGGGCTCGGTGCTCGGCCACGTCCCGCTTGTGCTGCGCGATGCGTTCGCTGCGTTCCTTTTCAATGAGCTCCCGCTGAAGGCGGGTTTGTTCGACACGTGTGAGGTTCTTGCCGGCATTAAACAGTTCCACCATGGCGAGCCCTCCATTTTGCGGCCAGCATGTTAGCAGGAACGACGGCGCTCAATGGAAGTCGTGCGAAACAGTTTCGGCTTTCGTAACAAACAACGGCTGAACCCGCTCGGCGCGCACGGAGATGACGTTGTCCTGATTTTGCAGGATGCCTTCAATGGCCAGAAAGCGCTCGCTGGTCAGCAACAGACGATTCTGATGAAACAGGTCAGGCGTGATGATGGCGTTGGCCACGCCGGTTTCGTCTTCCAGACTGACAAACACGAATCCCTTGGCGGTTCCCGGCCTCTGGCGGGTAATAACGCAGCCTCCAATGCGCAGCCGCTTGCCGTTGGGGAGCTCGCGCAGATCGCTGGCTCGGCGAATGCCCATGGCGTTGAGCCATTCGCGACGATAAGCCATGGGATGCGGGCCGACAGTCAGCCCCGTGCCGCGGAAGTCGGCAACCAATCGCTCCTCATGATTCATAGGCTGAAGCGGCGACGGCGAATCAGGCTCAGGTTGAGCTTCCAGCAGCGGCCCAGACGCGCGGACGGCGCGCTCTACCCGCCAGAGCGCGTCGCGGCGGTGAAGCTTCGAGCTGCGAGTTGTGAGTCTCGAGTCCCGAGTCCCGAGTTGCGAGTTCCGAGATTCCTTCGCCTCTCGTGTGCGGTCGGAGACCGGAATGACAAATCCATCAGGGTTGTTCTTGTGAAAAGGTTTTGGGAAGGGCCTAGTTGGGAAGGGCACGGCTTCAGCCGTGCCGCTAGGGGCGTTAAAAGATGTGGGCTTCAGCCCCTGAGGATCGCAAGCCTCGATCCCGATCGAATTCAGGGCGCCAATTTCAGCCAGCGTGCTGAGTTCGTCCTTGCGTAATTCAGGAACCCGCCGGGTGAGGTCGTGAATGGACGCGAATGGAGCACGCGTCCGTTCGCGAACCAGAGCCTGAGCAGCTTCTTCCCGCAACCCGCGAACGTAGCGCAATCCCAAACGTAGCGCCGGCGCCTCGCCGGCTGTCGCGTCGGCGCCCCGCCCACGCTGCGCGGGTGAGAGCGCCCGCGCCACATGATCTAACTCCAACTTCAACTCCAACGAGCAATTCCATTTTGATTTCATCACATCCACCGGCAGCATTTTCAATCCATGCCGCTGCGCATCCTTCACGATTGTCGCCGGCGAATAAAACCCCATAGGCTGATTGTTGAGCAGCGCGGCGGTGAACGCGGCCAGATAGTGGCATTTCAAATAGGCGCTGGCATAGGCAATCAGAGCGAAGCTGGCCGCATGCGATTCAGGGAATCCGTAGAGCGCGAACGAAGTAATGGAGAGAATAATTTCTTCCTGCGCCTTTGCCGAAATTCCATTAGCCGTCATGCCAGAACGCAACCGTGCTTCGATTTCTTTCATGCGAGCCTGCGAGCGCTTGAATCCCATGGCGCGCCGCAGCTCCTCGGCTTCGCCTCCGGTAAAGTTTGCGGCGATCATGGCCAGCCGCAGCAATTGTTCCTGAAACAGCGGGACGCCGAGCGTGCGCTTCAGCACGGGCTCGAGCGAAGGATGCGGATAGGTGACGTCTTCGCGTCCCTGCCGGCGCTGCAAAAACGGATTCACCATCTGGCCGACGATCGGCCCCGGCCGGATGATTGCGACCTGCACCACAATGTCGTAAAACTTTTTAGGCCGCAGGCGAGGCAGACACGACATCTGCGCGCGGCTTTCCACTTGAAACAGACCGATGGTATCGGCCTGCTGCAGCGCGGAATACACCGGCGGATCGTCCTGCGGCAGCTGCGCCAGGTCGACCTCTTCGTCATAATGCCCGCGAATGAGTTCGATCGAATCCTTGAGCACGGCCATCATACCCAGGCCGAGTAGATCGACTTTGATGATGCCCATGTCGGCGCAATCTTCTTTGTCCCACTGCACCACCACGCGACCCGGCATGGATGCGGGTTCGAGCGGCACCACGGAATCGAGTTGTCCCTGGCAAATGACCATGCCACCCGAATGCTGGCCGAGATGGCGCGGCATGTCCTGCACCGCGAGGCAGAGTTCGTAATATTTACGCAGCCGGGGATGGTTCAGGTCGAGTCCGGCATCGCGAAAGCGGCGGTCGAGTGCATCATTTTCGTCGCGAAATTCCCAGGTAGCGACAGCGGCAGAAATCTTCGCAAGCGTTTCCGGATCGAACCCCAGCGCCTTGCCCATTTCGCGCGCAGCCATGCGGTTGCGATAAGTGATCACGTTGGCAGTCATGGCGGCACCGCGTTCGCCATAAAGTTGGTAGACATATTGAATTACTTTTTCGCGTTCGTCGCCGCTGGGCAGGTCGAGATCGATGTCTGGCCACTCCCCGCGCTCTTCCGAAAGAAAACGCTCGAAGAGCAATTCCATGCTGACGGCGTCGACCGCGGTAATGCCGAGCGAGTAGCAGACGGCGCTATTGGCGGCCGAGCCGCGGCCTTGCACTAGAATGTTTTGTTCGCGGCAGAAACGCACCAGATCCCAGACGATGAGAAAGTATCCGGCGAGCTTGAGTTTTTCGATGAGCTTTAATTCTTTTTCGATTTGAAGACGGGCGCGGGCTTGCAATTCGCTCGGCTTGCGGCCGTAACGATCATGAAATCCTTTCCATGCGTGCTCGCGCAGGAATGAATCCATGGTTTCGCCTTCTGGCACGGGATAGCGCGGGAATTCATAGCCGAGATCGTTCAGCGTGAATTCCAGGCGAGAAGAAACTTCCAGCGTGTTGGCAATGGCCTCCGGCAGGTCGGCGAAAAGCTGCTGCATCTCCTGCGCAGATTTCAGAAAGCGTTCCGAGTTGCGCGCCAGCAGGCGTCCGGCAGTCGAAAGAGTGCGGTGATGGCGAATCGCAGTGAAGGCGTCGCAGAGCTCGCGGGCTTTGGCCGTGGCGTAACAGACTCCGTTCGTGGCCAGCAAAGGAAGATTCAGCGAGCGCGCGATATCGATCGCGGCACGATTGCGGGATTCTTCTTCGCGCTGGAAATGACGTTGCAATTCAACGTAAACATTGCCGGGTCCAAAGATTCCGACCAGTTGATCGACGACTCGCCGGGCTTCATCGATTCCACCCTGCCGCAACGCCGCCGCCAGCGGGCCTTCCGCGCCACCGGTGAGACAGATGAGGCCGGAAGCATGCTCTTGTAATTCGTCCGCGCAAACCGCACCTTCGCCTTTTTTTGCGCGCAATTTCATCTTAGTGATCAGGCGGCAAAGATTCTGGTAGCCAGAGCGCGAGGAGATGAGAAGCGGAAGTCGGAATTCACCACGGAGATTTGTGATTGTTGATTGTTGATTTGTCTTCTCAGTGTCTCCGTGTCTCCGTGATGAAAAAAAATTTACACTGACCTCTGCGCCGATGTGAGCTTTGATCTTTGCTTTCTTCGCTGCCAGGTGAAAGCGCGGCGCGCCGTACACGCCGTCCGTGTCAAGCAGCGCCATGGCGGGCATCCCGAGCTGTGCGCACACTGCCACCAGTTCCTCGGGCAGGGAAGCGCCCTCGAGAAAACTAAAAGCCGAGCGGGCGTGAAGCTCGATGTACATGAGTAGCGAAGAATCAGCGTAAGAGTTTGTAGCGCCGCCGTCCTGGCGGCTGTCGTGGCGGCGTCCCGTCGACACTTGCTTGGGGCGTCTCAAAACTCGCCAGTTGTTTTCCCGGGGCAGGTGCGAGGGTGGGGGCGCGCCCGCGACAGCCGGCGAGACGCCGGCGCTACGATTTCAGTCATACATTCCTTCCACGAACCAGCCACCGCCGAGCAGATCATGCACCAGCCGACAGAAAGAAATATCTTCTCCGTTGCGCAGAGCGTTATTTTGCAAGGCGAGGTCCCACTCATCGCGTGACCACGCTTCGCGTTCCCACCAGTCGCCGGAAAAGCGCCAGGGGCCGGCTCGCCAGAGCACATCGCCCTGCACATTTTTGGGGCAAACCAAATGCACAGGCTGGCCATTTTCCAGAGTCACGCTGGCGCGCCGGGGCGGACGAAACCGGCGCAGAGCTGTGACTGTCGATCGTCCTTCTGCCTCGCCGGGCGGCTTCTCATGCGAACTTTTTCCGGGGGCTTCGGCCACAAATCGCCGCATGCGAAAGCCCTCGGGATGATGCGTGTCGAGCATTTCCAGCGCGCCGACTTTGTTTTCGCCGACCATCCCCGCGATGCGGGCGAGCGTGAGCTCCAGTTTTTCCGGTTCCGGCGATGGAGGCAGAAACAGCCCGGCCTGCGTCGAACGCGGCCGCGCCGGTTCAGCGGCTAGATGAATCTTTACGATAGGTGCTCCCGGAGGATGTGCGTTCAAATCCAGTTGCAGCAATTTTAGAAACACTTTGGTGTCAAGCATGGGAAGAGGCAGGCGCAGGGTGCGCACAAAGTTGACAGAGGATCGTTGATGGAACGGCGAAAAGTTTTCCAGTTCGAGCGTGAGACGCAGCTCCTGCGTGGCCAGAGCTCGAAAACCTAACCGCGCACAGATTTGTTCGAGCAGTCGATTCAGCAGGAAAGCCAGCGGCTCGAGCAGGACGATCGGATGCTCCAGTTCAACGGCTTCTTCAAACACCGGCGGCGCTTCCACCGGCACCAGAGTGCGCGAAGCGGCGCCCCGCGCCAATTGCTGCAGACGCAGGCCTTCTTGTCCGAGACGTTCGCTGAGCGAAACTTCCGGCAACGCAGCCAGTCCACGCAGGTTGCGGATGCCCCAGCGGTCAAGGGTTTCGAGCAGGCGAGCAGCGGCTTTTTTCTCGTCCCCGTCTACTCCATTTGCAAATAACACTTCCGTTGGCAAGGGGCCCAAGTGTTCGGCTTCTTTGCCCCCAGCAATTACGGCGATGCCCGCGAATCCGCGAGCGGCGAGCACAGCCGCATCGGGATTGGAAGCTACAGCAACGTTGGCCTCTAATCCAAGCGCACCCGCGCGGCTGTGAATCGCGCGAGAAATTTTCGGCAACGATCCCAACAGAGATTCCATGCCCGCGAGATCGAGCAGGGCGGTGTCGCAGGCTGCGTCTTCCACGCACGGCGAAAACGACTGTGCGCAATCAAGCAACGCGGCGTGCGCAGCGGATTCCTGCAGCGCAGAACGCGGGCGCAAGGCGAGTTCCGCGCACAACTCGGCCTGCGCCTTGGTCATGCCCAGCGCAATGCCCATGCCCCCAGCCTTTTCATTGACCGCGACAATTGTTTCCAGCGGAGGTTTGCCTTCGAGAATGGCGACGGCCCGCGCCCGCAGTTCCGGTTCGGCGCGCAATGCGGCCGCCACGGGAAAATTCGGCACGTAGATGCAGGCAAACGGCATGGGAGTGAATCATTTCGCAATTGAGAAATTTGGTAATTGATTAATTGATTTCAGCTTTCATCCCGTCCATGCGGTTTTGCTGGCGAAAGCCGTAACCGAGCCGGCGGGTTTCCGTTCCAGGCGCGACCGAACGAGTTCCGTGGTGATGTCCAATCCAGTGAACAATTGTGCGTGCGACGGCTCGGCAAAAGTAGCATCCGTACGTTGCGGTGGACGGTCGGGCGATCCCAACTGCAGCAGCAGCGAAGAGCAACTGCCGGCAATAGGACGTTGCTCGACGGCCAGCAGAATCGTGGGCGTGTACTCGATCGCGCGGCGGAAGCGGAACCACGTGGTCAACGGAATATGGCGCGCTGCCTGTGGCGGCACATCGGCGAGATCGAGAGCGATCAGCCCGAAGCCTCCGCTTTCAAGCAGCAAATCCGTCGCTCGCAGAACTTGCTCCAAAGAATTTTCAGATGAAGACTTTGAGCTTCGCGGTTCAAATCGACGCCCAACTCGATCTCCAACTAGCTCTTCAGAGTTCTGATTGACTTGTCTGGAGTGGTTCTCCGTGTCGGAGTCTGCCCTGAGCGAAGTCGAAGGGCGCCTCCGTGGTGAGCGCTCTCTTTGCGGTGAATCCCCGCTGCACCGCACCCACAGCAGCCGTTCCAAGTCCACGCCGGCCGCAGCCACTGACTGCGGATCGAGCGCATCACTGGCATCGACCACTGCGCAGAATTCTCCGCGGCGCGTGGCGGCGGCCAGAGCAGCCAGCAGTAAGGCGGTGCGCCCCGAGGACGCAGGGCCGCAAACTTCTGTTAGGCATCCCCGCGGCAGGCCGCCCGTCAGCGCGTCAATGGCGACGACACCGCTCGAAACCATCTCCGGCGTGGGACGTATCTCGAGCTGAGAAGCTGGGGTTACGCGCGCCGGAGGAATTTTTGATTGCTGATTGTTGATTGTTGACTGAAGAACACATGCGAGGGGAGATTGCTGGTCTTCCGCCGAATCACGTCGCTGGCCGCCGGAAGGCGCGCACACCTCAGAAACTGCGTCACCATCAAATACAAAAGGGCGGCCCTGGGCCGCCGGAGTGGAAACCACTGCGGAAGACATAAAATTCCTCGGGAAGATTTCAGGGAACGCCGGGGCCGGATTAGAGATTGGCCCGCGGAGGCATATTCGCTTTTTGTTCGCCTTTTAGAATTGTGCGCCCGGGCCCGCGCCTTGTCAAGCGCACCAGGTATATTTTCTTTCCACATGAACTTTTCGGTGGCTAAACCCGAATAAGAGGGTGGAGAAGCAGATTGCCTGACGACCAACAGGTTTGGGAACGGATTCACCAAGGAGACGCGCAAGCCTTTGATGAATTCTATCGGCAGAATGCGCCCCGGCTTGAGCTGTTCCTGCGACATATTGTCGGCAATCCGCAAGCGGCGGAAGACATTATGCAAGAGACATTTACGCAAATCTGGTCGCGGCCTAACGGGTTTCAACCCGAGCGTGGAAGCCTGCGCGCCTACCTTTTCGGCATCGGCAGGAAAAGGGCGTCGGAATGGTGGCGAACACAGAGCCCAAAGGATCCTGGAACGAGCGACAAAACCGTCGTCCACCGCTCAGAAATCTCCCCGGCCATGGAGGACGCATTCCGACGATTGCCGGAGGAACAACGGTCGTTGCTGTGGCTGCGGGAAGTGGAAGGGCATTCGTATTCCGAACTGGCGGAGACGCTCGAAATTCCCGTGGGAACGGTAAAGTCAAGGCTGTTCGCCACGCGTGAAGCATTACGAAAAATCTGGCAAAGCCCACGACTGCCGAAGGAGGATGCATGAAGTGCGAAGAAGCAACCGAGTTTGTGTCGGCACTGTGCGATGGGGGAATGATTCCGCAAGCCGCGGCCGAGCATATTGGCGACTGCGCAGCCTGCCGCACGCGCTTGAAAGAATACGCGGAGATGGGAGTGGAATTGCGCCGCGTGGCAAGCTTGCAAGCAGTGGAAGAAACTGAAGTAAAGCCCTGGGAGCAAGTCCCGAGGATTACGCCGAATTGGTGGGGGAAAGGATGGGAGACCATGCGAATACCGCGGTTTGCCTTTGCGGTTCTGTTAGCGGCGACCATCGTGTTGGGTTCCAGCCTGGTTATGGTGAGGGCACGCGCGCACACGCAAGGGTCGGTGTTGATGTTGACAGCGAAATCGGCAACGGGACATACGGTACGGTGTGCTCTTTCGCTGAAAGACGAGAAGGCTGATTCTTGTGGTTCGGTGCGGGTCGTCAACGGGGGAGCAGAGCTTTTCGGATTCAGAATTATTTCTGACCAGGGAGATCACATAAAGATCGGGGTGCGCGCGCGATTCTTGCCCAGAAACCCGGGTTCTGGCGGCTTTTCAAGCGACCAGATTGATGGTTTTCCGGAGACGACGTACTGGCTTCAGGTGGGAGAGAAAGTGGAAGCCAAAGTGGAAGGGTCCGATCCCATGATAATTACGGGAGAATTGTTGGATCACATGCCGACCTCACTTTCTGTCGGAGGAGACGAACAACTCGATCCCAATCCAGGCGAGGTTCGCTTCGTCGCTCCGGTGCTCGTGCGGAGCCATGAGGTCGTGTCCGATTTCGATGGCATGACGGTAAAGAGTGTCGAAAAAGACCACGGGATCGTCCTTCACGTGCCACACGATGGACGCTATCTTGTATCGTCGTCGCCGCTGGAAGGCGCAGTGGAGGGGCATATCAAGGACAGCAGGGTAACGTTCGAGTTGAATGGCCAGCCCTATGAATTCCTGACCGGCGCGCCGGTGGCGCAGGGAGACCGCATCTGGATTTTGCACCTGCCGAACGAAGGGAATCCCGGCAAGAATGACGAGCATGAGTTCGTTTCCAGCGAGTCTATGACCCAATATCTGGCGAAGCCGCCGGCCGAGAATTAACGTTTCGACCGGAGCTGTGCAATCTATGACATGATGGAAGCATGAAGAAACAATTATCTGATCAACAATTTCACGACCGCCGCTACCAGGAGCGGAAACAGGCCGAAGCCGCCCGCCAGCCCGCCAAGAAGAAATCGCAGGGGACGAGCACACCTGCTCCTGCGAGTGAAGAAACCAAAAAATAACCGCAGCGGAGAATTTCAGATTTCAGAATTCGCGGCAAAGACAGAGTGTCATCGAGCGCAGGTTTTTCAATCTGCAATCTGAAATCAAAAATCTGAAATCGCCTTCCTATCCCGTATTGTGCAGCCCCGCCGCGATGCCGTTAATCGTCGCCCCCAGCGGATATTCCAGGTCTGAGCTCTTCTGTCCCTGCTGCTTGCGCCGCAACAGTTCCACCTGAATCAGGCTCATCGGATCCACATACGGATTGCGCAGCCGGATCGAGCGGGCCAGCACGCGATTGCGTCCCAACAATTCCCGCTGCCCCGTGACCCGCAGAATCATGCGGCGCGACCGCAGGAATTCTTCCTCTAGCATGGAGAACACGCGCTTGCGCAGCGCCGCATCTTTGACCAGCCCGGAATAATCGTGTGCAATGCCGAGATCCGCCTTGGCCATGCCCAGTTCCACGTTGCGCAGCAGTTCGGAGAACACCGGGAAGCCGCGCGCGATCTGGCGCAGAAGCTGCTCCTGCCCGGGACCGCTCTTGGCAAACTGTTCGAGCGCATGGCCCACCCCAAACCACGCGGGCACGGCGTGGCGGCTCTGCATCCAGCCAAACACCCAGGGAATGGCGCGCAGATCTTCCAGTCGTCTGCCTTTGCTGCGGCGCGACGGGCGCGACCCGATGCGCGCCGTGTCCAGCTCGTTTACCGGAGTCGCTTGCTCAAAATATTCCAGCACGTCAGGATTCTCAGCGATCTCGCGCCGATACACGCGGTACGCCTCCTGTGACATCTCCTCGACGGCTTCCTCCCAGCCAGCGGAGGACTGAGATTTTTCTCCGTGCAGCGTCAGCGCTTCCAGGCTGGCCGCGATCATCAACTCCAGATTCCATTCGGCCAGCACCGGATCGGAATATTTCCAGTTGAGCACTTCGCCTTGCTCGGTGATGCGAATCTGGCCCGAGAAACATCCCGGAGGCTGCGCCAGAATCGCCGCATGCGTAGGGCCGCCGCCGCGGCCCACGGTTCCACCACGGCCATGGAATAGGCGAAGCTTCACTCCATTTTCTTGCGCCGCACGATGCAATTCGCGATGCGCTTTATAAAGCTCCCAGGTGCTGGTGAGCATGCCGCCGTCTTTGTTCGAGTCGGAGTAGCCGAGCATGACTTCCTGCCAGCGTCCCCAGGAATCGAGCAGAACCTGATACGCCGGATCGCTCCACAGGCGCCGCATCACGGCGCCAGCGGCCCGCAGCGACTCGATGGATTCAAATAACGGCACCGGCATCAGGCCGGGGTCATTGTCTGGCCGATTACGGTCAGATCGATCGCCGTCAGATCCGGCAACCTCAACTCCCGCCATTTTCGCCAACCGGATCACCGCCAGTACGTCGTTCTCCGATTCCGCGCCGCTGATAATGTAGCGCCGAATCGAATGCGCGGGATAAGTTCGTTTCAGTTTCGCGATAGTGCGAAACGTGTCCAGCAGTTCACGGCTCTCGGCCGAGTTTGTGCTGCGTTCGGGAGCGTCCCCAAGTTCCTCGATGGCACGCGCGTGCACCGCCGCATGCTGGCGGATATCGAGCGCATACAGATGAAAACCGAACGTACGCACCTTCCGCAGCAGCGAGCCGACGTAGGTTCGCGCCAGCCGTTCGCCGCGATTGGATTGCAGGCTGCTTCGCACCAGCAGAAGATCGTCTTCAAACTCGGCGGCGTCTCGGTAGGCTGCGGCCGCATCCACGGCCTCGCGGCTCTGCTGCAGCTTGTGGAACATATAAGAAAGAAAGCGGCGATAGGTTTCCGAAGTGTTGTGCGGTCCCCACGCCAGGTGTACACCTGGAATCGTGCGCTCGTAGTGTTTCAATCGCGACAGCAAATTTTCCGAAACTCCTACCTGCCGCCGTGAAGAACTCAGCCGATCGCTCAGCGACTCGACGTCGTTAAGATACTCGCGCAGGATCAAGCCCCGCGCCATCTCCAGCGCATCGCGAATGCAAGCCGGCTTGACCAACGGGTTGCCATCGCGATCTCCGCCGATCCAGGAGCCGAACTGCACCAGGTCGGGCAAAGTATTTTCGTCAAGCTCTAAGCCGTAAGCTTCGCGAAATGCCTCTGCCATCTCGCCATAAATTCGAGGAATCGCATCGAACAGCGAAAGCCGGAAATAGCGCAGGCCCATGCGGATTTCATCGTCGACCGTGGGTTTCGCCAGGCGCACTTCGTCGGTCTGCCACAGCGAAGTCACTTCCGCCCGGATATTGGCCTCGGAATCTTCTGCATCCTCGGCCGTCAGTGGAAGCCGGTCCAGCCGTTCCAGTTCCTGCGCGATGCGCCGGCGTTTCAGCAAAACCGTCTGCCGTGCGACCTCCGTGGGATGCGCGGTGAACACGGGAGTGATCACGATCTGGCTGAGCGCGGCGACGGCATCCTCCGCCGAAATGCCAGCGGCTTTCATGCGCACGAGCGTTCCGCGAAACGAACCGGGCAGAGGAGCGTGTTCGCGGTCCAGCTTGCCCGCGCGCCGCCGGCGCCTGCGGTGATTGGTCTCGGCCAGGTTGGTAAGTTCGAAATACGTCGCGAAGGCCTTGGTCACCTGGTAGGCGCGCGACAAGTCCATTCCAGCGACGATTTCGTGCGCCTTGATCATGAGTTCGGTTGCAGACGCCTGCTCCGGATTGCGCCGCGCCGTCTCCCGATGTTCGATCAGCAAGCTCCGCAACTCTTCCACCGACGCGAACAGCTCACGGCCAGACTGCTCCACCAGCACCTGCCCGAGGATCGCACCCAACGAGCGCACATCGCGCCGCAGCGGATTATCTTTCGCGGGCTCGTCGGAGCTGGCAATCAGTTCCGCCAGACGCGCCTGCTGATCATCGGCTTTCCACAGCGCTTTGGGCTCGTTCGCAGCCATCACAGGGATGTAGGCAGAATAAACGACCCAGCCGGAACGTGCGATGAAAAGAGTGAATTCGTGCTGTCTGGACTTTCAAGCACTGTCATCCTGAGCGGAGAGGCTGGCCCGCGAAGCGGACCTTCCTCGGAGTCGAGGGACTCCGTGCTCCACCCACTGCGCTCAGGGTGCCACGGCGATGGGTACGCCGCTTATTTCGGCACTTCAAATCGGTAGCCGATGCCGCGCAAGGTCTTCAAATATTGCGGATGCCGGGGGTCGACCTCAATCTTCTCGCGCAGCCGTCGAATGTAGACGTCGATCGATCGCGGGGTAACGAACGGAGTCTCTTTCCACACCGCATCGAGCAACTGATCGCGCGTCAGCACGCGCCCGCGATGTGTGGCCAGATATTCCAGCAAGCGGAATTCGCGTACGGTCGTGAGCACGTTGCGACCCTTGGCCTGTACCGTCATCGACGACACATCAATTTCCAGGTCGCCCAGCTTCATCACTTCGCCCGCCGCCGGAACTTGTCCTAATCCGCGCAGCACGCTGCGAATGCGGGCCACCAGTTCGCGCGGGCTGAAGGGCTTGGTGATGTAGTCGTCGCCCCCCAACTCCAGCCCCTTGACGCGGTCGGCCTCGGCGGTTTTCGCGGTCAAAAAGATGATGGGAGTCGCCGAGAGCACCGGGGTCTGCCGAATGTGCCGGCACAGTTCGAAGCCGTCGGTCCCGGGCAGCATAACGTCGAGCAGGAACAGCGCCGGCATTTCCCGCACCGCCTCGGTCAACACCGAAGCCCCACTGACAAAACTCTGCACTTCGAACCCGGACGCCCGAAGATTGTGCGAGATCAGGCGGGCGATGTCCTCATCGTCCTCCACCACAAAAATTACGGGGCGAAACGAGGTGGAACTGGCGGTATTCCCGGATGGTTCGTGGACTTCGGCTGGCAGGTGCATTTTGGCGTTTCACAGTACCCCACGAAGTGTCGGCACTTTCCGGCTGAAAGGGGGACGCATGGAAGACTCTATTGGGAGAATGTTGCGCGAATGTTTCTCGTATGTTAATGAACGATGAATTTGTAGGAAGGAAAAGTGGTTAGTCCGCCGGGACTCATCCTTTTCGCGCTACCTGCCGATAGAGAGACGAAGGAGTCAATATGTCTCGCTTCGGTATCTTGATGGTTGTAGTTGCGCTCTCTGCCGGCCTTGCCGCCCAGACCTCCGGGGCCCAAGCTCAGGATGACGCCGACTCGAAGAGCAGCAAAACGGTCACGCCAGTCCCGTGGTTAGATCCGTCGTTGGCTACTTCGCCTGACAGGGCCAAGATGCTAGCGATCAGCGTCGCCACAGTTCGTGACTGCTCCGCGGGATCATCGGCAATCTGTTACGGATTGTGCGCTCCCAGTTCGGATCACGCGAATCGCGAGCAACCGGCTAGCCACAAGTCAGCGCCGATCAAACAGCAGAACGCCACTAGAAGCGAGCCCACAACGCCAGTACTGAGAGCTGAGTACTGAGTACTCAGCACTGAGAACTGCTCTAGTTCGCCGCCTTCTTCTTCGGCATATGCCGCAGGCTGCGCCCTTCGATCAGGCTATAGAGATCCTCGGCCAGGTTCGTAGTGTGGTCTCCGGCACGCTCCAGAGCCTGCGCCATGAGCAGTACATCGAAGCCCGTCGTTTCTCCCTGCGCGACGGTCTCTGCCAGGTGCTTCTGGAAAAGTCCATGACAGACGCGGTCGATTTCCTTATCCATCTGCAGCACTTTGCGGGCACACTCCAGATCGAGCGTAGAAAATCCCCGGTGTACCAGATCGAGCATGTCGTGCAGCACCGCCGACATTTCCACCAGCCCGCGCACGTCGGCTGCGGGGATCTTTGAGGTGCGGGCTTGCACTCGCATCGCGACACTCATCACCAGGTCGCCAATGCGCTCCA
>Ga0210395_10002568_pt1 | contig 14104 bp, 8 predicted proteins | sample IncBWH4OmetaG_FD_150861 | JGI IMG/M metagenome (GOLD analysis project Ga0210395, IMG submission 150861) | Forest soil microbial communities from Barre Woods Harvard Forest LTER site, Petersham, Massachusetts, United States - Inc-BW-H-4-O ... | reverse complement strand
ACTGCTCCTTGCCGATATCCTCCTCCTTTTTTTGGCCGCGCAAGCGTTCCGGACGCTAGAAGACTGGCGCAGCTTTGTATGGTTCGTGATGAGCTTCGGATTCTTTGTGGCCCTCTTCGGCATCCTACAGCACCTGACTTTCAACGGAAAGCTCTATTGGTTTCGCGAGATGCGCTTTGGCGGCATTCCTTTCGGCCCCTACGTGAATCGCAACCACTTCGCCGGATTTACCGAGCTGGTCATTCCTGTTTCGCTAGTTCCTGTAGTTCTTGGCAAGGTGCGCCGGGAACGCTGGTTTCTGGTCAGTCTTTTTGCGGTTGTCCCGATCGGCGCTCTGGTTCTTTCCGCCTCCCGCGGGGGAATCATTAGTTTCTCTGTGGAACTTGGTGTCTTGTTCCTCTGGCTGGTTCTTCGTCGCACGGTCGGACGACACTTGCTCTCCGGTGGCGCCGTCCTGCTGCTGGCCTTTCTCATGGTCTCCTGGCTCGGTGTCGAGCAACTTATTGAAAGGTTTTCCTCTTTGCAGTCCCTGGAAGTGACGGTTGGAAAACGCGCCTCCATGCGCGCCGACACCTGGCGCATTTTCCTGGACCACCCCTGGACGGGTACCGGTCTCGGCACGCTCCAGCTGGTCTTCCCCGCATACGAGACTCTCTATGACGGAAAAATCGTCAATCACACCCACAATGACTACCTCGAGGGTCTCGCGGAAACGGGCATCGTCGGCGGCTTGTGCTGTGTTTGGTTTCTGGGCGTTCTGCTGTTCGATTCGCTTCGGCGCTTGGCGCAGCCCATTGGCGCCTTTGCTTCGACCATCCAACTCTCGGGCCTGATTGCGTGCCTGGGGTTCCTCACCCACAGTCTGGTCGATTTCAATCTGCACATCCCGGCAAACGCTCTCCTTTTTTTCCTCATGGCGAACCTGGCCACCACGGAAATTCGCCAAGCCAGTTCCCAAGTTCCCAATTCGGGAAGCGTACGTCACAGGCGTCGAATTCGCTGACAGTCTCGATCCTTCTGACTGTATAATCGATGCTGGGGGTCATGTATTCGTATGCAGCCAGCGAGACTGGGTGTGGGGATGTTGTGTCTCGTCTCCAACACTCTGCTCGGATTACTGGTTCTGGCGCCGCCCAGCCGCGCGCAGGCCGTTCTCGAGACGCCACAACAGACCAACGAACGCATTCGCGAGCTTTCCGCCGCGGCCCGCACAGGTCCACACGACTATGTCATTGGCAACGGGGACGTGCTCTCCATTGAAGTATTCGACGTGAAAGAGCTCAGCCGCGACGTGCGCGTTAGCCAAACCGGCACCATCGGCATGCCGCTCGTGCCCGTGCGTTTGCGTGTCACCGGGCTCACGGAACTCCAGGCCGGACAAAAAATTACCGAATTGCTCGAAGCCAACGGTTTGGTTTCGCATGCCGACGTAAGCGTTACCATCAAAGAAAGAAAGAGCAAACCCATTACCGTCGTCGGTGCCGTCATGCATCCGCTGGTCTACCAGGCCGATAGCCAGGTGACGCTCCTGGAGGTGCTCGCCGAAGCCGGCGGGCTTTCCAACGATGCTGGTGGTCAAGTCATCGTAACGCGGCCCGTGCCAGAGATGACCTTCGATGATTCCGGGCCTCCTCCGAACGACCCGGCGGGCGGCGATCCGGCTAGCCCGACGCCCGTTAAACCTGAGACAAAACCCCTGACCGCAGCCGCTGCTCCTTCCACTTCCCCCGCAAGCGGGACTGCGGCGGAGCCTCCCGATTTGTCGGCGCCCAACACTTCCCCGCAAAAATCCATCAACGCTGGCGGCATTCCCACAGCTGCTGTTCCCGTCGATACCATTACCGTCAATCTGTTCGAACTCATGGAAGCCGGCAACACCAAGAACAACATCACTCTCCAAGCCGGTGATGTGGTAACCGTGCCTCATGCTGGCATCGTGTACGTCCTGGGCGCGGTCGGCAGACCCGGCGGATTCGTGCTCACCAATGACCGCGAGCAATTGAGCACCTTGAAGATTCTCGCGTTGGCCGGCGGTTTCACCTCCACAGCCAAGACGGACCACGCCGTGATCATCCGCAAGGATGCCCAGGGACAGCAGCACGAAGTGGCGCTCGATCTGAAGAAGATCCAGAAGCGCGAGGCCGAAGATGTGCAGCTCGAGCCCAGCGACATTTTGTACGTTCCGCAGAGCGGCTCAAAGCAAGCTCTTCTGAGATCCCTCGAGTTTGGCATCGCCCTCGGCTCAGGGGTCGCGCTCTATCGACTCGCGTATCACTAGAAAGAATATGGCGGACGACAACAAACTCATTTCTCGCCAAAACGGAACCAACGGTTCCGTCGAATTGATTCCCCCGCCCTCCCGTTTCCCGGTCTGGGACCTCTCGCCGCGCGAGCCGCATCTTTACGATTACCTGCTCATCCTTCGCAAGCATCAATGGCTGATCCTGTCTTTCTTGGTGGCCGTCGTTACCATCGTCACCATCGCCACGTTCCGCATGCAGGCCGTTTACGTGGCCACCGCGCGCATCGAAATTGACCGCGCAAATGGCAATCTCCTACCCTTCCAGGGCATGGAGTCGTACGACTACATGATGGATCTCGAGAACTATATCGAGACGGAGTCGAAAATTTTGACCAGCGAAACGCTGGCCTTGCAGACCATCCGCAGCAGCGCCCTCGGAGCGCGGCCGGAGTACGCTTCGCCCAACGGGCCGTCAGAAGCGCTGGCCACCGGCAGCCTGGAAAACCAGATACGTCCTCCCGAACTCGGCGCCTTTCTTGGCAGCCTCGGTGTAAAGCGTGTTCCCAACAGCCGCCTTATGGATGTGACCTTCGAGTCCACCGATCCCCAGTTTGCCGCGCGCATCGTCAACGAACACATCAAGAATTTTCAGGATCAGAACATTAAAAGCCGGTACGATGAAACAACGCGCGCCACCACCTGGCTCCACGACGAGCTGGACGAACTCAAAATCAAAGTTCAGGAATCGGAAGACAAACGTATCGCCTACGAACGAAAAAACCAGATCTGGACCCTCGACGACAAGCAAAACATCACCACGCAGCGTCTCTCCGATATCAATAAGTCCCTGACCGACGCTCAGGAAGAGCGCATGAAGAAGGAGTCGCTCTACCAGTTTGCCAAGGCCGGCGACATCGCCGACGTTCCCCAGCTTCACGAAAATCCTATCTTGCAGAACCTCATTCAGAAGCGCCAAACCACGTCCGAGGAATACATCGACGCGGTCGGCCAGTATGGCCCGAATTTTCCCAAGGTACAGCGCCTGCAAGCGCAATTGAAAGATATTGACCAGCTCATCCAGAAAGAGCAAGTCAACACTCTCAATCGCCTCGAAAATGACTACCGCGAAGCCCAGCAGCGCGAAACCTTGCTCACTCACGCTCTCGATCAGCAAAAGGTGGATGCCAACGAGATGGCCGAGCGCATGGTCGAATACAACATCCTCAAGCGCGAAGCCGAAGCCAACAAAGCTCTCTATGACGGGCTGATGACCAAGCTCAAGGAAGTCGGGATTTCCGCCGCTTTGCAGTCTTCCAATATCCGCGTCGTGGATCCGGCCATGATCCCCGCCTATCCGTCGCGTCCCGCCAAAGCGAGGAACATCATGCTGGCCTTTCTCGTTGGGCTAGTCGGCGGCATCGGTCTCGCCCTCATGCGCGAGTACCTCGACAACACCGTCAAGACACCGGACGACATCGAGACGCTGGCCCGCCTGCCTTCCTTGGCCGTGGTCCCGCAGTTCAGCGGCTCCAATGCCAACGGCTACGGCTCGCGCAAGCGCCTTTTGCAGGGCATTTCGACGAACGGCCACGAAAAGCGCATCGAGCTGGTGGCCCAGCACTTGCCCAAATCTCAAATGTCGGAAGCTTTCCGCGCGCTACGCACTTCTCTTCTGCTTTCGCAGCCCGGCCGTCCCCCACAGGTCATCCTGGTAACCAGCGCGCTCCCTCGTGAAGGCAAAACCACAGCAGCGGCCAACTTGGCGGTCACGCTGGCCCAGCTCGGCGACAGCACCGTGCTCGTCGATGCGGACTTGCGCAAGCCTGGCGTCGGGCGCCTGCTCAATCTGGGCAGTGGCAAATTCGCCGGCTTCAGTTCCTATTTGGCCGGCGTTTCCAGTCTTGATCTGGTTATCGTGCCGCACCCCGAAATTCCCAACCTAGCAGCGATTCCCACCGGACCGCTACCTCCCAATCCGGCGGACTTGTTGTCGTCACACAAATTGGCGGAGGCCATCGCCGAACTGCGCACCAAGTTCAAGTTCGTGGTCATCGACTCGCCTCCGATCATGGCCGCCACCGATGCCGTGATCCTTTCCGTACAAACCGACGGCGTTCTGCTGGTCGTGCGCAGCGGCGAAACTCCCAAGGAGGCCTTCACGCGCACTCGCGACTTGCTTGTCAGCGTGAACTGCCACATCCTCGGCGTCGTCCTGAATGCAGTGGATTCCAGCGCTCCCGACTACTACTATTCTTACCGGTATTATCCCTACTCTTACGGCTACGGCCCCCAAGAGGCGGGCGAACTTCCACATGACCACGATGAACATGCAGAAACCGTCTCGGAAAGCTCCGCGCGCCATAGCGACGACGATCAAGCCTTGTAAGGAGGCACTTTGCGTTACTTGATTACCGGCGGCGCCGGTTTCATCGGTTCTCATTTGGCGGAGCGCCTTCTCGCTCGCGGCGACCGCGTCGCGCTGCTAGACAACCTCTCCACCGGCAGCATGGAGAACATCCGCCACCTGAAGGGTTCCGGGCAAATGGAATATCATCTCGACAACATTGAAAACCTCCACTTGCTTGCGGAACTCGTCGACGATGCCGACATCATCATCCACCTGGCCGCTGCCGTCGGCGTCAAGCTCATCGTGGAAAGCCCGGTGCACACCATTGAAACCAACGTCAACGGCACCCAGCGCATCCTCGAAGCCGCTTGCAAGAAACGCAAACTCGTTCTCACCGCCTCCACTTCCGAAGTCTATGGCAAGAACACCGACGTGCCCTTCCACGAAGACGCCGACCTGGTCTTGGGCCCCACCACCAAAGGCCGCTGGAGCTACGCCGCCTCCAAAGCCCTCGATGAATTTCTTGCGCTCTCTTACTGGAAAGAGAAAAAGCTCCCGGTGATCGTGGTCCGCCTGTTCAATACCGTAGGTCCGCGCCAGACCGGCCGTTATGGCATGGTCTTGCCCAATTTCGTCAAACAAGCGCTGGACCACGAGCCTATCCGCGTCTACGGCAACGGCCAACAATCCCGCTGCTTCTGCGACGTCCGCGATACCGTCGAAGGTCTTATCCGTCTGATGGATACCGACCGCTCCATCGGCGAGGTCGTAAACGTCGGCAACACCGAAGAGATCACCATCGAAGGCCTCGCTCAAAAGGTCAAAGAGCGCACCAGCAGCTCGTCCTCCATCGAATTCGTTCCTTACGATCAAGCCTACGAACCAGGTTTCGAGGACATGATGCGCCGCGTCCCCTGCGTCGATAAACTGCACGCCCTGACCGGCTTCCGTCCCAAAACCTCCCTCAACGAAATCATCGACCGCGTCACCGCCTTCTTCAGGGAAAAGGAAGAAGCCGCCACTCCTCGCCGAGCCACCAGCAGCGCCGTCGAATATCGTCCTGTGCGTTGAATAGAGATTTGCCCGAAGGGCGGCGCGGTCCGTCACACAAAATCTCTGCCTACTTGGACGGCGGGCCCGCCGTCCCCTGCCACCCCCGAGGCTCTCTACCAACCGTCGGGAAGGCCTCCGCCTGGATGCGCCGTCCCAGCTGACAAGACGCTTTGCCACCAGAATCGTCTCATCCTAATACAAATCAAGGGAGTGAAACCTCGCGGCTCGTGACGGCCCCTTTTTCGGGGAACAATGGAAGCGACAAGGCGTATTCACATTTGCTAGCGAAACTCTCCCTCGGAAGGATAACCCGCGCGAAATGAACATCATCGCCTCACTGGACACGGCGTTTCGCGATTTTAAATACGCTCTCCGCACCCTAGCCCGTACTCCCGGCTTCACCACGATTGCCGTACTGACCCTGGCCCTCGGCATCGGCGCCAACACCGCCATCTTTACCCTGCTCGACCAGATCCTCCTCCGCCTTCTCCCGGTCAAAAACCCCCAGGAGCTGGTTCTCCTCACCATGCGCGGCCAACACTACGGCAGCAATTGGGGCGGCAATGCCATCTCCCATCCCATGTTCCGCGATTTCGAGGCTCACAATGAAGTCTTCTCCGACATGTTTTGCCGTTTCCCCACCTCTGCCAGTCTCTCGTTTGCCGGCCAGGCGGAGCGCGTCGATTTGGAAATGGTCTCCGGAACCTACTTCTCCACTCTGGGCCTCCATCCCTACCTCGGCCGGGTCTTTACTCCTGAAGATGATCGCGTGCCCGAAGGCCATCCCTACATCGTTCTGAATTACGCCTACTGGAAAACTCGTTTCTCCGGCGATCCCGGAATCGTCGGCACCGCTCTTACGCTGAACAATTACAAAATGACCATTGTCGGCGTCCTCGAACCCGGCTTCGACGGCGTCGAGCTCGGCCGTTCACCGAAACTTTTCGTCCCCATCATGATGCAGAAGGAGGTCCTCGTCGGGAATCCCGAGGACATGTTGAAAGAGCGCCGCAACCGCTGGGTCAATGCCTTCGGCCGCCTGAAACCGGGCATTACCCGCGAAAAGGCCAAAGCCTCTCTTCAGCCTTTCATGCACTCCATGCTCGAAATGGAAGTGCAGCAGGCCGCCTTCGCTCATGCTTCGCCCTATGATCGCGAGCAATTTCTTAAATGCTGGATTGATCTCCTTCCCGGCTCCCAAGGCAGATCCTACGCGCGGGAGGGCCTTTCGACTCCGCTTTGGGTGCTCATGGCCACCACTGGGCTCGTACTCCTTATCGCCTGCGCCAACCTCGCCAATCTTCTCCTCGTCCGCGGCTCGGCTAGAAAAAAGGAAATTGCCATTCGCCTTGCCATGGGCGCCACTCGCAGCCGCATCATCTCTCAGCTCTTGATCGAGAGTCTTTCGCTCTCGACGCTCGGAGCCCTCGCAGGACTTGCCCTGGCCTACTGGGCCGACAAGGCCCTCATGGCCGCGTACCTGCCCTCGGATTCCGGCGGCTTGCGCATCTCCACCACTCCGGATCTTCGTATCCTTCTATTCACTTTGGCCGTCACGGTTGCGACCGGCGTCTTCTTCGGCCTCGTGCCCGCTCTCGAAACCACCAAACCCAATGTTGCCGTAACTTTGAAAGATGAAGCGGCCGCCGTCGTTGGCGGCGGCCATGGCGGCCTCAGGAAATTTCTTGTCATTGCCCAGGTAACTCTTTCTTTGCTGCTCTTGATCGGAGCGGGACTTTTCCTGCGCAGTCTCGGCAATTTGCGCAATCTCGGTCCCGGTTTTCGCGCGCAAAATCTCGTCGGCTTCGAAATTGACCCTTCGCTCAGCGGCTACAGTGTCGAGCGCATGAAAGTCTTCTATCCTCAATTGTCCGAGGCTCTCGCCACCATCCCCGGCGTTCAATCCGTAGGACTCGCTAGTCTGCGTATCCTCGAAGGTGACGAATGGGACAGCAGCATGACCGTCGAAGGCTTCAGTCCCCCTAAACCCGAGGACAGGCCGGAGCCTTATATGAACCAGATTGGTCCCGACTATTTCCGAACGCTGGGCGTTCCCATCGTTGCGGGCCGTGATTTCCGCCCAACCGACAATCATGAACAGAAGCATGGTCCCGATCCGCTTGACTGGCGGCCCACGGTTCTCATGATTAACGAGACCTTCGCGAAAAAGTATTTCGCCGGCCGCAATCCTATCGGCCTTCACGCCGGTTTCGGCTCCGATCCAGGAACGCCCACAGACATGGAAATCATCGGCGTCGTTCGGGACATCAAATACACTTCACTCCGCGATGACATCCCGCCCCAGGCTTTCGTTCCCTTTATGGGCAGTCGTTACCTCGGAGGCATGGTCGTTTACGTTCGCACCATCGGCGATCCCAATCAGCTGATGTCCGCCATCCGCGTCAAGGTGCGCGACCTCGATTCTGGTCTTCCCATCTACTCCATGCGCACCACCGAAGTCCAAATCAACAATTCGCTCGCTAGCGAACGTATGATCGCGAGCCTCTCCGCCGTCTTCGGTTTTCTGGCTACACTTCTCGCGGTTATCGGGCTCTATGGCGTCATGGCCTACACCGTCGCGCAACGCACCCGCGAAGTGGGCATCCGCATGGCCCTCGGCGCCGCTCAGGGCCATGTCATTTGGATGGTTATGCGCGAAGTGCTTGTGCTCGTGGCTATCGGCGTTGCCGCAGGCGTGCCCGCCTCTTTGGCGCTCACCAAACTCGTCCAAAGCCAGCTCTTCGGCCTCTCGCCGCACGACCCTCGAACCCTGGTTCTCGCGACGGTTGCGCTGGCATCGGTAGCCTCGGCCGCCGGCTACATCCCAGCCTGGCGCGCAAGCCGCCTCGACCCCATGAAGGCCCTGCGCTATGAATAGATCATCGTCGATCGGCTAGCGCCGCCGGGCCCGGGGGCTGTCGCGCGACAGCCTAAGCCCGACTACATCTTCCGCCAGTCGCCAGATTGCTCGAAGGCGTGCGCCGCCTTGTAAATCGTCGACTCCTCCCAGTGCTTGCCGATCAACATGAGCCCCGTCGGCAGACCCTCGATCATCCCGCACGGCACGCTCATCGCCGGATGATGGGTCACGTCAAACGGACAGGTGTTCCCGATCATCTCGATGGCTCTTTGAAAATATTCCTCCCGCGTCGCATCTGCTGGCGGCAGCGGTTGGGGCTTCATTGGCAGCGTAGGCATCATCAACAGGTCGTACTGCCGCAGCACCCGATCGTAAGCCTCTCGTAACCTCCGGCTCACATTGACGGCCTTTCCGTAGTAGTGCGTGCCGTGGTATTTCTTCACGTAAACCCCAAACATCGTCCACAGCTTGGCTGTCTCGGACAACTCATTCGCTCGCAACGTCCATCCATGCAGCTTGTCAATCAAGCTGGTAACATACAGGTCCTGCCGCGAAAGCCCGTAGCCGTCCCCGAACATCATGGTCTCGGCAATCCCTTCCACGCCGATCGGCGTCCATATCGCCGCTCCGGCCAGGTGCATCGGGATAGACACTTCCTCGACCATGGCCCCGAGCCCCTTAAAAACCTCCGCGCCTTGCCGCACTTTCTCGTCCACCGCCTTCTCCGACTCGGGCCTCCCAAATCCTTCCTTCACCAGCGCGATCTTCATCCCTCGCGCGCCCGCGCCCAGCGCCTCGGTATATTTGGCCACCTTCGGCGAATACTGACGCGGATCGTACCCATCCTCGCCCGCCATCACTTCCAGCATTAACGCATTGTCGGTCACGGACGCAGTCATCGGCCCGGTGTGGTCAAGAAATATCTCAATGGGCATGATCCCGGTATACGGCACCAGTCCATGCGTCGGCTTCATTCCGTAAACTCCGCACCAGCACGCCGGCATGCGTATCGAGCCGCCCTGGTCTCCCCCCAACGCCATGTCCGCTTCGCCCAGCGCCACCACGACTCCCGACCCCGACGACGAACCTCCCGCCGAATATCCCATCTTGTACGGGTTGTGCACCGGTCCTTTGGCCCCCGTGTGGCTACTGCCCGAAAGACAATACGATTCGCAATGCGTCTTCCCCACAATCTCCGCCCCCGCGTCGAGCAACCGCGTCACAACCGTCGCATCGATCTCCGGAACGTATCCTTCCAGGATCGAGTTGCCGTTCATCATCGGCACTCCCGCAACCATCGCGTTATCTTTGATCGCAACTTTCTTTCCCTCGAGCGGCCCCCTATCCGCCCCCGCAATGGAAGTCTTCACATACCACGCGTTGTGCTTGTTTTCCTCCGGCCCGGGGAATCTTCCCGGCGTCCGCGGATACTTCACCTCCGGCAAACAGTCCGGCATGCGATCCACCACGTTGTATGCCTCGACGCTTGCCTTCATCAGCCCCATGTAAGACTCGACATCCGCGTCGGTAAGCGAAAGCCCAACCTCGCCCGCCGCCGCGCGAAGCTGTTCGGGTGTTGGTAGTTGAACCGCCATTTTCTTCTCCTCGGACAAAACTTTTCAATCGCTGATCACTCAGGAAGCCCAGCAAACGTGGCGGCAGTATACAAGAATCCACTGCCACGCTGTACGTACCTCGAACGAATCTAGCGAAGCTAGGCGTTCTAATGACACCAACCAGGCTGTGTGATAGAAACCTATCCCCAGACGGAGGGTCTCGACCCTTTGAAATCTAAGTTCGCGGTGTCTTCGGAAAGGAAAGGTGTCGCTATGAAAATATCTACCTTCTTGATGGGAACCTCGGTTCTGGCATTGAGTCTGTTCGGCCTCAGAGGAATGGCTGGGCAGGGGCACGACAATTCCTCTGACGATTCCGACAGCGACGTTCAGTCGGCATGCAAGCTGCTACCTTCCTATAACCAGTTGAAAGCCGCCCTCGTTTCCGCACAGTCGCAAATGAACGGCGGCTTCGGCCTCAACATGTGGGGCACAGTTGTGAACCGCGACGGCGTCGTTTGCGCTATCGCATTTACCGGCAGCGACCGCGGCTCCCAATGGCCCGGCAGCCGCGTAATTTCAGCTCAAAAAGCAAACACGGCGAATGCATTTAGCCTCACGACGTTAGCACTCTCAACCGCCAATCTTTACAGTGCTGTCCAGCCAGGTGGCTCGCTCTTCGGCCTTCAGGCGAGCAACCCCGTGAATACCCGGGTAGCGTACCGAGGCGAGGCCACGGACTACGGCCAGTCTAACGACCCCATGGTCGGCGGTAAAATCGGCGGCGTAAATGTATTCGGCGGCGGCTTGGCTCTCTACAACGCCAAGGCTCAACTCATTGGCGCGGTTGGCGTCAGCGGAGATTCTTCCTGCGCGGATCACAACATCGCTTGGCGAACCCGCCATAATTTGACTCTCGACTACGTTCCCGGTGGCGTCAGCGGTGATGCGGCTCGTCCGGACAACATTGTCTATGACATCACAAACCCGGCGGGCTTTCCCATTGGCGTCAGTGCCGGCGGCTGGGGACATCCGGTCTGCACCCCCACTGCGACCACCATCGCCGCAGGGCTGCCACCCGTTCGCTAGAGGTTCCATCCACCGCTTAGCACTTGGGAATTGTTTTGTCGCTGGACGCTGAAAAGCAGATCATCGGCAAACTTCCGACAGGGGGCGCGCTCGACTTGTAGGCCGCGCTCCTTCGTCTCTTTCTCCTCCCAGATTATGTTTGCCCCGGTCATCGGCCTGTCTAGAGCCCGTTGCGCATTGCTTTTCAAGAGCCTCGGCACATCATACTAAAACCGTTACCACCTCTACTTTCACGCCGAACCCTAAGCAGCTGCAAGATAGACATAGCGCAGAATAAATAGAACCGTGAGAATCCAAACAAGCGCGTTGATTTCCTTGAATTTGCCCGAAGCCAGTTTCACCACGGTATAAGAAATCAGGCCCAGGCTCAGGCCGGTCGCAATACTGAATGTCAGCGGCGTCGCCAGCATGGTGATAAACGCTGGCAAGGCTTCGCTGAAATCATTCCAGTCAACCCGCGCCAAAGATTCGGACATCAAAACGCCCACCAGGATCAATGCCGGTGCTGTAGCGTAGCCCGGAATGGCGGTCGCCAGTGGCGAGCAAAACATGGCCAGCACGAACATTCCTGCAACGGCAATATTGCTGAAACCTGTGCGGGCACCGGCCGCAACACCCGCCGCGCTCTCGATATAGCTGGTGACCGTGGAAGTGCCCGTCAACGCGCCAAAAATCGTCCCGACCGAATCCGCCAGGAGGACCCGGCCAACGCGGGGAATCTTGCCATCCTTGAGGAAGCCGCCCTGCTCCGAAACGCCAACGAGGGTGCCAACGTTGTCGAAGAGATCGACAAACAGAAACGCAAAGAGAATCTCCAGAAAGCCGAGATGCAGCGCCCCTCGAAAATCCAGCTGAAGAAAAGTCGAGGACGGATGCGGCATGGCGAGGAATGTGGTGGGCCAGTTTGAAATGCCACGCAGCATCCCGAGAACGGTAGTTCCAACGATGCCGATCAAAATGGCGCCGTGGATTTTCCGCGCCATCAGAACCAGCGTCAGGGCGAGTCCAAAGCACGCGGTCTGTACTTCTTTGTCGGCGAAACTGCCCAGACCAACAAACGTGGCGGAGTTGGCCACCACGAGTTTTGCATTTCGCAATCCAACAAATGCGATGAACATGCCGATTCCTGCAGCCGTTGAGTGCTTCAAGCAATCCGGCATGCCATTCACAATCTGTTCGCGAACCCGCGTTACGGTAAGAACCAGGAACAACACGCCGGAAAAAAAGACGACCGCCAGAGCAGTCCGCCAAGGAACGTGCATCGCCAGACACACGGAATAGGTGAAATATGCATTTAGCGACATTCCAGGCGCCAGCGCGATCGGATAGTTCGCATACAATCCCATCACCAGCGTCGCGACGGCAGCCGAAAGACAAGTGGCAAACACCACGCCATCCGCGGGCATTCCCGCCTGCGCGAGAATCTGCGGATTCACCACCACAATGTAAGCCATGGTCACGAACGTGGTGAGGCCGCCCAGCAACTCCTGCTTCACCGAGGTCTGATTCTCAGCAAGTTTGAAGTAGCGATCGATCAATCGTCCCTCCGCGCTCTCCCTAGGCCGCAAGGTTTCTCCACCTTGCGGAAACTTCCGGCGACAAAAAGCCCGATACCGTCCGTCTATGAACTCAGAGACGCGTTTGTCCCCGAGCCGCGCCTGATCGTTCCCGAGGTTCAGCGAGACCGAAAGCCACGACGGCGGACAGAAAACTCAATAAGGAATCTTGTCGGGCCGATCGGCCCACGCCCGAAATCCGGCGAGCGCTTCTTCTCGCATTACTTGTGTGGTGGGAATGCGCCGCTTTGCATAAGGCTGCCGCAACTCGCCGTAGATGAACGAATCGTCAAAACCGGCTTTGGCGGCATCCTCTGCCGTACTGGCAAAATAAATGCGCGACAGCCGCGCCCAATAAATTGCGCCAAGGCACATGGGGCACGGTTCGCACGAAGTGTACAGCTCCGAATCCTTCAGTTCGAAGACGCCGAGTTTTTCGCAAGCCCGCCGGATCGCCAGCACTTCCGCATGTGCTGTCGGATCATTGCTGGAGGTCACTTGATTTGAGCCTTCGGCGATAATCTTTCCATCCCGTACAATCACCGCGCCAAACGGCCCTCCGCGTCCGGAAAGCACGCCTTCGATCGAAAGCTGAATCGCCCGTGCCATGAAAGGATTGCTCAAGTCTTATCGCCGCCGATTCCGTCGTTCCCGGACTTCCCGAGCCTCTCGCGCGCCGTAGGCAAATCCCGATAGCAAGCCATCCGGATGCCCGCGGCAACCGGCAAGTATATGCCCGGCAAACGGCCACGCAGCACTTTTTTCGTGTTGAATTATCGATTTTGCTGACTTGAAAAGCGGAAGCTATGAGTCTACGCTTTCCTCTCATTCTGGACGAGATTCTCTCTGGTTCCGCTTTTCACTATGAATTTGCGCGCCTTCCTCTCCCGCCGCGTTGTAACCGCGGACGCCGTGCGTCCAGCCGCGCTGCTCGTTGAAGGAGACCGAATCCTCGAGGTTATCGCTCCCGAGCAAGTCCCTCCCCAAACAGAGGTGCATGATTTTGGTAATGCCGCGATTCTTCCCGGACTCGTCGATTCCCACGTGCACATCAACGATCCCGGCCGCCGAGAATGGGAAGGGTTTCTAACCGCCACGCGCGCCGCGGCCGCGGGGGGCTCGACCCTCCTGGTGGACATGCCGTTGAACTGTCTGCCGGCCACCAGCAATCCCGCCGCTCTCGATGCCAAGCGGGCAGCGGCCACGGGCCAATGCCGCGTCGATTGGATGGCCTGGGGAGGAATTGTCGCCGACAACCCGCACGACATTGTGCCGCTGGCCAACGCGGGAGTGCCGGGCTTCAAATGTTTTCTAGTCGATCCCGGCATCGAGGGCTTCACGATGGTCACGGAGCCGCAGTTGCGCGCTGCTTTGCCCCACGTTGCCCGAACAGGCCTGCCT
>Ga0210395_10002567_pt1 | contig 14106 bp, 11 predicted proteins | sample IncBWH4OmetaG_FD_150861 | JGI IMG/M metagenome (GOLD analysis project Ga0210395, IMG submission 150861) | Forest soil microbial communities from Barre Woods Harvard Forest LTER site, Petersham, Massachusetts, United States - Inc-BW-H-4-O ... | reverse complement strand
TGCCTCGGATTTGATGCGGGTGGTGGTTGGTCGCGGCGGTGGTCCATGAGGCTGACATCCAAGATCGTGACGGGGCGCCGCTGGGATCGATGTCAGCCGTGGGCACCGGCCTTCGCGGTGTAACAACGTATCTCGCATCATTGTTAGAAATGTCGCTAGAACGCGGCGCAGGAGTCGCGGGTGATCAGGCCGACCGATTGCTGGTGGAATTTGAGTTTGTAGGCGTCGATCACCGCGGCCAGCCGGCGCGCGAGATCGGGGCTGCGTTTGGCCGCGACCAGGAGGATTTTGGTCGGGTCGCGGGTGATGTGTCCGCTCCGGGGATTGCGCCATTGGCCCTCGCCGTCGAAGACGGTGAAGCCGTCGGGGAAGTTGGGGGTGATGGTCTGCGCCGCGAACTCGGCCCATTCTGCGCTGCTCAACGGGGCGCGCCCCTTAATGCCGCGGCCAAAGAACAGCTCGGCAACGAGCATCCGGTGTTCCGTCGGCAGCAGGCAGGAGTAGGGGGTGGGTTGCGAGGCGGCAGGTGTCGCCGGTGCCGGCGATACGGCACAGCCGGAGACGGACGAGAAGAGAAGCGCTGCCGCTATTCGGCAACGCCAGACTTGCGGTGACGAGATTGCTTCGGCGCTCCGCGCCTGGCAATGACCGCCCATTTGTCATTGCGAACGAAGTGAAGCAATCTCAAGCGGAGCTAGCCCGTTACTCCGCGGCCTCGCTGACCGCTGCGGCGGGTTCGACTTTGGCGGCGCAGAATTTGAATTCGGGGATTTTGCCGATCGGGTCGAGCTGCGGGTTGGTCAAGATGTTGGCGGCGGCTTCGGCGTAGCAGAACGGGATGAACACCTGGCCGGGCGCGACATTGCTGTCGGCGCGCGCCTTCAATTCGATGACGCCGCGGCGGGTGGTGACGCGCACCGGCTCGCCGGGCGCGATGCCGAGCCGGCGCAATTCGACGGGGGCAAGCGACGCCACCGCCTCGGGCTCGATCTCGTCGAGCACGCTGGCCCGCCGGGTCATCGCCCCGGTATGCCAATGTTCGAGCTGGCGGCCGGTCGTCAGCACCATCGGGTAGTCGTCGTCGGGTTCCTCAGCCGGTGGGATGATCGCCGCCGGCACCAGCTTGGCGCGCCCCGAAGCGGTCGGGAAGCCGTCGCCAAATACGATCTCGTTGCCCGGCTTGTCCGGGGCGTCGCAGGGATAAGTCACCGAGCTCTCGCGTTCGAGCCGCTCCCAAGTGATGTTGTCGAGAGACGGCATCGCCTGCTTCATCTCGGCAAATACGTCGCGCGGATGGGTGTAGGACCAGTCCAGTCCCATGCGTTGCGCGATCTCCTGAATGATCCGCCAATCGAGCCGCGCGTTGCCGGGCAAGGGCAGTGCCGCGCGGCCGATCTGCACCTGGCGGTTCGTGTTGGAGACGGTGCCGTCTTTTTCCGGCCAAGCCGAAGCCGGCAACACGACATCGGCATATTTGGCGGTCTCAGTCAGGAAGATGTCCTGCACGACGAGATGTTCGAGCTTGGCCAATGCGTCGCGGGCGTGTTGGACATCAGGGTCGGACATCGCCGGGTTTTCGCCCATGATATACATGCCCGTGATCTCGTCGCGGTGGACCGCGTCCATGATCTCGACCACGGTCAGCCCCGGCTTGTCGTCGAGCGGGGTGTGCCACAGCGTCTCGAATTTCTCTCGGATCTCGGGGTTCGCCACCGACTGGTAGTCAGGATAGACCATCGGGATCAGCCCCGCGTCGGAGGCGCCCTGGACGTTGTTCTGGCCGCGCAACGGATGCAGTCCGGTGCCTGGCCGGCCGACCTGGCCGGTGATCATCGAGAGGGCGATTAGGCAGCGCGCGTTGTCGGTGCCATGGGTATGCTGCGAGATGCCCATGCCCCAAAAGATGATCGCGCGCTCGGCGCGGGCATAGGTGCGCGCGACATGGCGCAAGGTGGCGGCGTCGACGCCGCAGATGTCAGCCATCTTTTCCGGCGAATAGTCTCGGATATGCTCGCGCAGCTTTTCGTAATCCTCGGTGTGCGCCTGGATGTACTGCCGGTCGGTCAGCCCTTCCTCGATGATCGTGTGGAGGAGCGCGTTCAGCATCGCCACGTCGCGGCTGGGGTTGAAGCGCAAGGTCAGGGTCGCGTGCCGCGTCAAGGTGTGGCCGCGCGGGTCCATCACGAACACCTTGGCGCCGCGTTTCGCCGCCTGCTTGAAAAAGGTGGCGGCGACCGGGTGGTTCTCGGTCGGCCGCGCGCCGATCACGATGATCACATCGGCGTCGCCCGCCGCGGTGAACGGGGCGGTGACGGCGCCCGAGCCGATCCCCTCCATCAACGCCGCGACCGAGGAGGCGTGGCAGAGCCGCGTGCAATGGTCGACATTGTTGCTGCCAAACCCGGTGCGCACCAGCTTCTGGAACAGATACGCCTCCTCGTTCGACCCCTTGGCCGAGCCGAAGCCGGCGAGCGCGCGTTTCCCGTCGCGGTCGCGAATATGCGCCAGGCCCGCGGCGGCGCGGTCGAGCGCCTCGTCCCAGCTCGCCTTCCTGAAATGGGTGTACGGGTTGGCCGGGTCGATGTCGGTGTCGTGCTTCGAAATCCCGTCCTTACGGATCAATGGCTCGGTCAGCCGATCGGAGTGGTGGGCGTAGTCGAACCCGAACCGGCCCTTGACGCACAGCCGGTTATGGTTGGCGGGGCCGTCCTTGCCGTCGACGGCAACAATATGGTCGTCCTTGATCTTGTAGGTGAGCTGGCAGCCGACACCGCAATAGGGGCACACGCTGTCGACCTCGCGGTCGGGGGCGTTGGCGTAGACGCCGTTCGCGTCGACCAGGGTCGCCGGCATCAAGGCGCCGGTCGGGCAAGCCTGAACGCATTCGCCGCAGGCGACGCAGGTGCTGTTGCCCATCGGGTCGTCGAAATCGAAGACGATCTTTTCATGGTGCCCGCGCGCCGCCATGCCGATCACGTCGTTGACCTGGACCTCGCGGCAGGCGCGCACGCAGAGGTTGCACTGGATGCAGGCATCGAGCTGCACCGCCATCGCCGGATGGCTGCGGTCGGGTGCGGGCGCGTCGTGGCGCGGGAACCGGCTTTCGCTGACCTCGAGCCGGTCGGCCCACTGCCAGAAGGGCGAATTCGGGTCGTGCGCCGCCGCCCGCGCCGGCTGGTCGCCGACCAATAATTCGAACACCATCTTGCGCGAAAAGCGGGCGCGTTCGCTCGCGGTCAGCACCTTCATGCCCGGCGCCGGCTGGCGCACGCAGGACGCGGCGAGCACCCGCTCGCCCTCGATCTCGACCATGCAGGCGCGGCAATTGCCGTCGGCGCGATAGCCCGGCTTAGGCAGCCAGCACAGATGCGGGATCTCGACGCCCTGCCGGTTCGCAACCTGCCAGATGGTCTCGTCGGGGACGGCCTCGACCTCGACGCCGTCGAGGAAGAAGCGGATCGGATCGGTCATTGGCCGTTCTCCATATTTTAGAGAACCACCCCGACGAAAGTCGGGGCCCATTTATCCGCTGCTCGATCGGCCGGACGATGGGTCCCGGCCTGCGCCGAGATAGTCGATTTTAGACGGCATCGTCCGGACATAAGTCTACTTGGCCTAAACGCGCTGCAGCTTTTCGATGAAGTCGTTGACTTCAGGCTGGGTCCAAGTGTCACCCTGATGCCAGAAATCCAGCAGGGCATCTTTGTTGCGCGATACCCATTCGACAACTTGCGGCGACATTTGGCGAACGGTCCGGGCTGGCAAACTGTTGGCGACGACGGCTGGCTTATCGGAAATCGAGACCGAAAAGCTCGGTTGGCTGCGGCCCGGCTGTACAAAATATATTACTCGTGGACCATGCCCGCCCATCGCAGTCGAGGTGAAAATCGTGCCGGGCACGCCGGTTTGCGCGCTCGTCAGATTGGCGATCTCGACCATTTCCTCACATGCGAGTTCTTTCTCTAACGAGGTGTCCGCCGGGATATGCACGATCCTTGCCTCAGTCACGCCAGATCCTCGCGGAAGTGCTTGAAAACCTGGGTGACCGGGTTCATCGCGGCCTGACCCAAGCCGCAGATCGAGGCGTCGCCCATGACGCGCGTCAATTCCTGCAGCAGGTCTTCGTCCCAGTGCGGCGCCGTCATCAGCTTGACCGCCTTTTCGGTGCCGGCGCGACAGGGCGTGCACTGGCCGCAGCTCTCATCCTCGAAAAACCGCAACAGGTTGAGCGCCACCGCCTTCACGTCGTCCTGGTCGGACAGCACGATCACCGCGGCAGACCCGATAAGGCAGCCATAGGGTTCGAGCGTGCCGAAATCGAGCGGGATGTCGGCCATCGCCGCCGGCAGGATGCCGCCCGAGGCGCCCCCCGGCAGGTAGCCCTTGAAGCTGTGGCCTTCGGCGATGCCGCCGCAATACTCGTCGATCAGCTCGCGCGCGGTGATCCCGGCCGGGGCGAGCTTGACGCCGGGATCGCGGACCCGCCCCGACACCGAAAAGGTGCGCAGCCCCTTGCGCCCGTTGCGGCCCTGGCCGGTGAGCCAGTCAGCACCCTTTTCGACGACGTCGCGCACCCAATAGAGGGTTTCGACATTGTTGCACAGGGTCGGCCGGCCAAAGAGCCCGACCTGCGCCGGAAACGGTGGCCGTTGCCGAGGCAATCCACGCTTGCCCTCGATCGATTCGAGCATCGCCGATTCCTCGCCGCAGATATAAGCGCCCGCACCCCGGCGCAAATGGATGTGGGTATCGGGCGACAACCCGGCTTTTGCGATCGCGGCGATCTCGCTTTCGAGGATCGCCAAGCATTGCGGGTATTCGTCGCGCAGGTAGATATAGACGTCGGCGGCCTCGACCACCCATGCGGCGATCAGCATGCCCTCTAAAAACCGGTGCGGGTCGGTTTCGAGGAACCAGCGGTCCTTGAAGGTGCCGGGCTCGCCCTCGTCGCCATTGACCGCCAGCAGACGCGGCCCCGGCTCCTGGCGCACCAGCCGCCATTTGCGCCCGGTCGGAAACCCGGCGCCGCCGAGCCCGCGCAGCCCCGAATGTTCAAGCGCTTCGATCATCTGCTCGCGGGTCCGCTCGCCAGCCAAACAAGACTGAAGCAGCCGGTAGCCGCCGTCGGCGCGATAAGAATCGAGGCCGGCATAGGTCGGGACCGGCATATGCGTCGCGCCGGCGCCAACTGCGGCGATGACAGAGGCGGGCGTTGCACGCTCATGCAGGGCATGGCCGATCGCGACGACGGGAGCCTTGTCGCAGCCGCCCATGCACGGCGCGCGCACGACTCGCACACCGTCGCCGAGCCGGCTCTGCATATCCGCGAGCAGGTGGGCGGCGCCGGCAAGCTCGCAGCTCAGGCTGTCGCAGACCCGCACCGTCACCGGCGGCGGTGCCTTCTCGTCGTCCATGACGATGTCGAAATGGGCGTAGAACGAGGCGACCTCGTAGACCTCGACAAGGGCGAGCCGCATCTCCTCGGCCAATGCCGCCAGGTGGCGGGCGTGCAGGCAGCCGAAATGGTCCTGCAGCAGATGCAGGTGCTCGATCAACAGGTCGCGGCGGCGCTCGTGGTCCCCGAGCAGCGCCTGCACCTCGGCCAACGCCGCCGGGTCGACCTGCCGGCCCTTCGGATGGTCGAGACCGCGCCGCCGCCCCGACCCCGGATGAATGCGCCGGTCGTGCCTTACGGGCGGCATTGCTGCGCTCCAATCCCCTCTCCGCCCTTTAGGGGGGAGAGGGAGGGGCCCGCGTGCAGCGCGGGAAGGTGAGGTGGGTCTAACGGGCGCCGCGGGGGGTCCCCCACCTCACCCCGACCCTCTCCCCCCCGAGGGGCGGAGAGGGAGCGGTTATAAGAAAGCGGTGGAAAACAGGTGGGCATATCGATCGCTAGACTGCCTTCTCCTCGCGCAAGACCGCGATCTCGTTCTTGCCGTAGCCGAGCCAGCCGAGGATTTCCTCGGTGTGCTCGCCAAGCAGCGGCGAGCGCTTGACCTCGACCGGCGAGTCGGAAAGGTTGATCGGCGAGCCGACCTGGACATACGGGCCGCGCGTCGGATGGTCGAGTTCGACGAGATAGCCGCGCTCGTACAGCGACTTGTCCCCGTAGATATCCTTCATCGACAGGATCGGGCCGCATGGCACATCGACCTCGTTCAGCGCTTCCATGACCTCGAACTTGGTCTTGGTCATCGTCCATTTTTCGATGATCGAGAAGCATTCGGGGATCTTAGGCAAACGCGCTTGCGGCGTCGCGTATCCCGGATCGGCGACCAGTTCCTCGCGGCCGCAAAGCTTCATCAGCGGCTCCCACGAGGGCGGCTGGATGATCACGTAGACCCAGTCGTTGTCGCCGCCCGGGGCGCAGCGCAATGCCGCCCCCGGCTGACCGCCGCCCGACGCATTGCCGGCGCGCGGCACCGCGTCGCCGAATTCCTTGTTCGGATATTCCGCGAGCGAACCATGCTTGAGCCGCTGCTGGTCGCGCATCTTGACCCGGCAGAGATTTAGCACTGCGTCGGTCATCGCCACTTCGACGCGCTGGCCCCGGCCGGTGCGCTCGCGCTGAAAGAGCGCGGCGAGGATGCCGGCGACGGTGTGCACGCCGGTGCCGCTGTCGCCGATTTGGGCGCCGGTCACGGTCGGCGGGCCGTCGTTCCAGCCGGTCGTGCTCGCCGAGCCGCCCATGCACTGGGCGACGTTCTCATAGGCCTTGCAGTCGACATAGGGGCCGGGGCCAAAGCCCTTGATCGAGGCGTAGATGACCCGTGGGTTCAGTTCCTGAAAGCGCTCCCAGGTGAAGCCCTGGCGGTCGAGCACGCCCGGCCCGAAATTTTCGAGGATCACGTCGCAGCGCTTGACCAGGTCTTCGATGATCTTCCTGCCGCCCGGCGCCTTAAGATTGACCGTGATGCTGCGCTTGTTCGAATTCAGCATCGTGAAATAGAGGCTGTCGGCGCCCTTCACGTCCTGCAATTGCCCGCGGGTGATGTCGCCACGCCCCGGCATCTCGATCTTGATCACATCCGCACCCATCCACGCCAGCAGCTGGGTCGCGGTCGGCCCCGCCTGGACGTGGCCGAAATCGAGGATGCGGACACCTTCCAGCGCTTTGGTCATTCGTCATTCTCTTCAGTAGGGATAGCGGCGCGAGATTGCTTTGCGGAGCCTGTCCTCGGGCCAGCCTTCGGCTGGACCCGTGGGCTCGCAATGACGAAGAAAGAGCCGTCATTGCGAGGAGCGGAGCGACGAAGCAATCCCGAAGTCATCAATGCACCGGCGTTGGGGATCATCTGTACGTGGCCCAGTTCATCATTTCAGAACGTGCCTCAAACATCGTCGGTCCCACCCCTCCCTCCCCCGTATACGGGGGAAGGGTGGGGAGGAGGGGCCGACGTGTCGAGAAGATCGCCGTGCTGCTCGACGTGTGCCGCGAGCCCCAGCGTATGCTCGCGCGCCAGCCGCTCGGCGAGTTCGAGGTCGCGCCGCTCGAGCGCCTCGATGATCCGCATGTGGTCCGTGATCGAACGCGCCGCCCGATTGTCCTGGTGGATCGTCACCTTGCGGATCGCCCGCATGTGAATGAACAAATTCTCGGTCATTTCGGGAAGCAGCGTGCAGCCGCTGATTTTGATGATCGCTTGGTGGAAGGCTATGTTCGCCTCGGAATAATCGTCCAGCCGCTCGCCCTCATTTCCGGCGGTGAACTCAGCCATGAGCCTGCGCAGACCCGCGATATCGGCGTCCGAGGCACGCTCGGCCGCGAGCCGCGCCGCCATGCTGTCGAGCGCCGCCATGACCGTAATGATCTCGACGAGTTCGCGCTTGGTCTTGCGCACGACAAAGACGCCGCGGCGCGGCCGGGTGCGGACAAAGCCTTCCTGTTCGAGCAAGGTCATCGCCTCGCGGATCGGCGTGCGGCTGACCCCGAGCCCCTCCGAGAGCCGCCGCTCGTCGAGCCGGATCTCTTGCGCGTGGTCATAGATGTCCATCGCGGTGATCGCCCGCTTCAGCGCGGCATAGGCTTCCTTGGCGAAGCTGGTGCTGGTGTCCAGCCGGGGCATGTCGAGCGTGGGGCTGGGGCGCGGGCTGGCTTCGGGCATTCCCGAGATATATGGTATACCACGGTGCCCGGCAATCACTTTTGCGACTCCGAGGAGGCAGGGCGGGTATCACCGCCATACCCCGCGCGACCGGTGGCGGGTCGCGCGGCCGCTCCACCCGCCCTACCGGCTATCTCGTGCTCTTTAGCCGCCGCCGGCCAGGTTCGGGGTGGGCTCCAACGGCAAGCCTGGGTGGCCGGTCAACCTCTCGCCTTCCGCCTGCAGCTCGCGCGCCGTCTTCTTCACCATCGGCAGAAGCGAGGCGATTTTTTCGAGGTCGAGGTCGGCCGCGACCCCCGGGTAACCAGCCCGCTCGATCATCAGCCCCAGTTTTCTGTCCTCGAACTGGTCGAACACCCAGCCAAGCGGGTCGTCGACCAATGTCTTGTCCCAAAAAATGCGGTGGTTCTTGTTGCGCGGGCCATAGTGGTAATGCGGGAATTGCCAGAAACAGTCGAAGGCCAGGATCTCGGTCTCTTCGACATAGGGTTTTCCCGGTGTCCCGCCGATATCCGTGAGGACATGAACGGCGAGGCCGCCATCCCCGCCCGCCTGCCGCCGCATTTCGAGGCCAAACCTGATATTGCCGGCTTCGAAGATGTGCGTGCCGCGATTATGCTTGACCGTGTTCCGCTTGGCGGCGAACAGCTCCCTGGCGCAGGCTTCCACCTCAGGAAGGACGTACTGCACCTCAGCGAGGTCGGTTGCCGCGGCGATTTGCGGGTATCCGGCTCTCTCCAGCATCTTCGGGAGCTTCTTCTCCACAGTCCTGATCGTCCAGCCGATGGGATTGCCGTCGGTGATCGGGTCCATTCGGTAGAGCTTGGCCGCGTCGTTCAGCGTTTCGGGGAGGTCATCGGCCGTCATCGCGCCAGCGGTCGGCGGATCGGAATTTTCCGGCCCATAGACGTAGCTTTTTTCCTGGTCGAAGCAGTTGAACCGCAAGAGGGTCGTCTCTTTGCCGGCGACATCCGCCGCCACCGCGATCGTGACCCCCTGGTCGGCATGATCGTGGATGTTGCCGTCCCACAATTCGTGTCTGACGGTAAATGTCAGCGGGCCTGCCGTAAATCTTGTCTTCTGCGCTGCTTGCGTCATGTCCGGGCACTCCTTTTTTGAGACGCTGGACGAGAGTGTACAAAACCGGCGCGGTCATCGCACGCGTTTCTCGCGCTGCAACCCGCTTTGAGCGCGTTCGCTACCCGCCTGTGCGGCTCTCGGGCGAACCTCGGTGCCGGCGCTTTTGCGAGGCGTGCCTGACGGCCGGCCTATCGTGTAGGATGAGCCTGTCGCGCACCCGTGTCCGCGTGCGCCCGTCAGACGAATTGGAGCTTGAGGAATGACCGACACACCCGATTACACGCCGCCCAAGGTCTGGAGTTGGAACAAGCCGAGCGGCGGCCGGTTTGAGAACATCAACCGCCCGATCGCCGGCCCCACCCATGAGAAGGAATTGCCGGTCGGCCGCCACCCGTTGCAGCTCTACTCGCTGGGCACGCCAAACGGCGTCAAGGTCACGATCATGCTCGAAGAACTCTTGGCCCGCGGCCATAAGGGTGCGGAGTACGATGCCTGGCTGATCAAGATCGGCGACGGCGACCAGTTCGGCAGCGGCTTTGTCGCGGTGAACCCGAATTCGAAGATCCCGGCTCTCTTGGACCGCAGCGGCCCCAAGCCGATCCGGGTCTTCGAGACCGGCGCCATCCTGATCCACCTGGCCGAGAAGTTCGGCGAGTTCCTGCCGACCGAAGCCGCCGCCCGCGCGGAATGCCTGTCGTGGCTGTTCTGGCAGATGGGCAGCACCCCCTACGTCGGAGGAGGCTTCGGCCATTTCTACGCCTACGCCCCGGTCAAGATCGAATACGCGATCGACCGCTTCACGATGGAGACAAAGCGTCTGCTTGACGTGCTCGATCGCCGCTTCGCGGAAAGCAAGTACGTCGCGGGTCCCGACTATACGATCGCCGACATCGCCATCTTCCCCTGGTATGGCGGGCTGGCGAAGTTCGGGCAATATGGTGCGACTGAATTCCTGGCGGTGCACGAGTACAAGAACGTCCAGCGCTGGGCCGACATGATCTATGACCGGCCGGCGGTAAGGCGCGGGCGCATGGTCAACCGCCTCTCGGGCGAGCCCTCGGAGCAGCTGCACGAGCGCCACGACGCCAGCGACTTTGACACGAAGACGCAGGACAAGCTCGCCGCCGCGAATTGAGCAAAGGTCCCTGTCGCCATCGCGCCGGCGGCCGCCCTCGGCGCGATGGCGACGCGCCCAGTGACAAAGCGTAGGCCACAAGGATCCCCTCGACCCTGCAGGCTGGTTGCCCGATCGGCTGTCGAGGGCATCCTGCTGCTTACCGCCGAGCCGGTCGTCGCCCAATACGCCGGCCCCGTGCGTCGGGTATGACGCCGCGGCGCCCGCATCGGCAATAGCGAAGACCCGTTGGGCCATATCGTCGTCGCCGTCTCTTGCTCCGCGGCCGTCTTCGATGCACGGTTCAAGCGTTATCGAGCATAGACGGCGGTCGAGCACCGCATTTCCGGTGGCTGGCATATGACACCTTGGAGTTCGGTTTCGCTTTCCGGCGACGATAGCGGGCTGCCGGCGGAGGAGCGGGCGGTGCTGCAGCGGGCGCGGCGGCTGATCCCGCTTCTTGCCGAGCGCGCGCCGGAAGCGGCGGCGGCGCGGCGAGTGCCGGCGGCGACGATCGCCGAGTACCACGCGGCCGGCATCCTGCGCATCCTGCAGCCGCGCCGGTTCGGCGGCATGCAGGGCCGGTTCAGCCTGTTCTCGCGGATCGTCGAGGAATTGACCTATGGCTGCGCGTCGTCGGCCTGGGTCTATGCGGTATTGGCCGAGCATCAATGGATCATCGCGCAATATCCAAATGAGGCGCAGATCGACGTGTGGGGCGACGATCCCGAGGCGGTCGCCTCGTCGTCGCTGGCGCCGCGCGCCGCCGCCAAGCCCGTGCCGGGCGGCTGGCGGCTGAGCGGCCGATACCCGTTTTCGAGCGGCTGCGACTATGCGCAATGGGCGATCCTTGGCGCTTTTCTCGGCGAGGTCGGCGACCCGCGGACGATCGCCTACCTATTGGCGCCGCTTGCCGAATGCGAGATCGCCGATGACTGGCAGACCTTGGGCCTCGCCGGCACCGGCTCGAAATCGCTGGTCCTGCGTGATGTGTTCGTGCCCGAACACCGCGTCGTGATGGTCAGCGACCTCTTTGCCGGCACCCCGCCAGGCGCCTTGGTTCATCCCGATTATCCGGTGTTGCGCGCGCCGCGCGGATTTCTCGTCTCCTATTCATTGCCGCCGGTCGCCATCGCGCTCGGCCGCCGCGCCCTTGATGTCGCCTGCGCCGCGCTCGCCGGCCGGGTGTCGCGCGGGGTCAGCAAATTGGCCGAGTCCGAGGTCGTGCAGATGGCGGTCGGCGAGGCCGCCGCGGCGATCGACGCGGCGACTTTGCTGCTTCACACCGGGCGCGACTCCAGCACCGCCGAGGTCTCCTCCGGCCGCAGGATTACCGAGGCAGAGGCGTTGCGCGCCCGGCGCGACATGGTCTACGCGCAGCATCAGGTCGCCTGGGCGGTCGACAAATTGTGCGAGGTCGACGGTGCCCGCTGGGTCTACGACAACGACGAGCTGGGGGCGATCCGGCGCGATGTGATGACGATCCTGACCCATCACGCCGCGAGCCGCCCGGCGGCGATGGCGCCCTACGGCCGCCTGCTGCTAACCCACGGCGCGAGTTGAGCGATGGTAAGCCGAGCGTTTCTGATCTGCCGACCGAATGACCAGGAGCGGCGGCGGCGCCGTTTTGCTTGGCGCCTCCGCCACCATTTTGTTTGGCGAACGCGCGTCGCGGAGAATCGCAGGGCGCGGCGACGATATGTAATGTTTCGTGTCGGTGCGCGAACAGGGAATAGCGGCGATGCTCAAAATTGAAATCGAGCGCGAACAAGACGGCCGGTGGATCGGCGAAGTGCCCGAGTTGCCAGGGGTGATGGCCTATGGCGCGACAGAGGCCGAGGTTCGTGTGAAGACGACGGCGCTGGCACTGCGCGTAATCGCCGACCGTATCGAGCATGGCGAGCCGGTACCGTTTGATCCAAGCGATCTCTTTACCGCCGCACGAATAGTTGGCCCGCCACCAGGGCGAGCCGGGTATTGCGGGCGCTGATGCGCCTTGGGTGATCGCATCGCACACTATCACGGCCGGGGTCACTCGGACCGCGGATCCTCGTACGCATAGCAAAGCATACGGGGCTGCGGCCCGGCGATCTTTAGCTTCAGAGCCTGCGTCGGCAGAACTCGCGTCGATCGCGTCCAATCTCCTCCGTCGCTCAAAAATCGCGCACGCGTCGCGAAATTTGTGACAGACTTCGATGAAGCCGCGCGACGCGCGGGGCGGCGCCGGAGACGAAGACGGGAGAAACGCGATGCAGCTGATGTACTTCACCGAACAGCCGATGTCGGCCTATCCGGCCGAGAAGGGCCTGGAGTTCGGGGCCACCGCGCTGATGTTCTCCAACCAATACTTCGATCCGGTCGCCGGCAGCCGGCTCTACAACGAATACCTCGAGCATTACATCTATGCCGAGGAGATGGGCATCGAAGGCTTTATGCTGAACGAGCATCACAATGCGCCGTTTTGCATGCAGGCCAAGTGCAACATCTTTGCCGCGATCCTCGCCGCGGTGACCAAAAACGCCAAGATCATCCTGCTCGGCAACCCGCTGCCCTTGGCCGAGAACCCGGTCAGGCTCGCCGAGGAATTGTCGATGATCGACATGATCTCGCGCGGGCGCCTGGTCTCGGGATTTGTCCGCGGCGGCGGCCAGGAGCAGCTCGCCGCCGGCGTCAGCCCGGCCTACAACCGCGAGCGCTTTCAAGAGGCGCACGATCTGATCGTCGCCGCGTGGACGCGCGAGGGCCCGTTCCGCTGGGAGGGCGCGCACTATCAGCACCGGGTCGTCAATCCGTGGGCGGTGCCATTGCAAAAGCCGCATCCGCGCGTGTGGATCCCGGGGGTCATCAGCCCCGAGACGATCGTCTGGGCGGCACAGCGCGGCTATCCCTATATCGCGCTCAACACCCCGATCGACCGTACCAAGCAGATTTGGAAGATCTACGACAACGTCGCCGCCGCGGCCGGCTTTACCCCCGGCCCCGACTATCACGGGATGCTGAAGCAGATCCACGTCGCCGAGACCGAGGAGAAGGCGCTCGCCAACGCCGCCCAATTCCGCTGGATGCAGGGCGAATTCACCGGCCTGGCCCATCCGGTGTGGAGCACGCCGTCGGGCTACGGCAGTCCCGAAAACCGCCGCGCTTTTGTTGAGTTCGCCTCGGGCCGGTCGAAAAACCCGCGCTACCGCCCGGAGCTCGAAAAACAGCTCGAGGATTTGATGATCATCGCCGGCACGCCAAAGCAGGTGATCGCCAAATTGCGTATCCTCTTGGAAGAGACGCGGCCCGGGATCCTCGGCATCTGGGGGAATGACGGCAACGTTACGCACCAGGACGCCAGGACCTGCATCCGCCTGTTGGGCCAGGAGGTGTTCCCGGCGGTGCGCGAGATGGCCAAGGAGCTCGACCTCAAGAGCCCGTTCGAAACCAACCAGCCGGTCAGCGTCGACTACATGCCGGGGCTCAAAGAGCCGGTGCGCGCCGCCGCCGAATAGGAAGCGTTATACCCGGTCGCCGGCGTGGATGCGCAACGCGCGGCACGTCGGCGCGCCAACGCGGGCTTTTTTTGCGGCGTCTTTCCGCATCCGTTTCTCAAGCACGGCCTTGGATCAGCTCAGCCGGGGGACATCTCTTCGATAACATCGACGAGTACGTTGGTGTCGAGGAGGATCATTCGTCGGGTCGCCGCGCAAAAAAACGCACGAACTCGTCGGTCGTCATTCCCAAGTCAAGCGTGCCCCGGATCGCATCGAATCGTCCCCTCGGTCGCTTCTCCTTGCTCCCGAGCGCGACTCGGCCGTCATCTTG
>Ga0210395_10002566_pt1 | contig 14109 bp, 9 predicted proteins | sample IncBWH4OmetaG_FD_150861 | JGI IMG/M metagenome (GOLD analysis project Ga0210395, IMG submission 150861) | Forest soil microbial communities from Barre Woods Harvard Forest LTER site, Petersham, Massachusetts, United States - Inc-BW-H-4-O ... | reverse complement strand
TCGCGGAGCTTCTGTTCCACCAATTCCAGATTGGCGCGTACAAATGACAAATCGAGCATACAAATTCAGCATACAGGGTTCGGCATCTCGCTCAAAACAGGAGGCTTCAACGGCTCGCGCTGTGCGCCGCCGCGTCGGCGATTCTCACTCCGCTCAGGCTGCCCACGTAGCGCGACACCCCGCGATAGAGCGACTCCGCAATCCGTTCGCGATACGCCGGATCGCGCAGCTCATGCGCATCGCTCGGATTCGTCAGGAAGGAAATCTCCGCCAGAATCGAGGGCATATTCGCACCGATCAGCACCACAAACGGAGCTTTTTTTACCCCGCGATCTTTCAATCCAGCGTTGCCTTCTTCGAGCCCCGCATACAGACTCTGATCCACATCCGCGGCAAACTCCCGCGACTCGTTGATCTTGTCCTGCAGCGCAATCTTCTTCACCAGGTCGGAGAGCTCATGAATCGACTGGTCTGACACTGCATTCTCGCGTGCCGCGACTTCCAGCGCATCTGCCGAGGTTGTAAAGTTCAGATAATACGTCTCCACTCCGCGTGCGGAATTATCGGGACTCGAATTCGCATGCACGGAGATGAATAGATCCGCCTGCGCCTTGTTCGCGATCGCCGTCCGCGTCTCCAGTGGAATGAACGTGTCGTCGTCGCGCGTGTAGATTACGTCCGCGCCCAGCCGCTGCTTCAAGAGTTGACCGAGCCGCAGAGCCACATCCAGCACTACGTCTTTCTCCTGGATTCCATCCGGCCCGAGTGTTCCCGAATCGTGCCCCCCATGCCCTGCATCCACAACGATGCGATTGATTTTCAGCCCAAGAGCTCGCACCATCGACCGCTGGCCATCGGCGGTCGGCTGCGCCGCATGAATTGGCTGCGTGCTCGTGTTTGTTGTCGGCGTGCTTGCGGTCAGTGTGTTTGCCGGCGATGTACTTGCCGGAGAGGCATTCGCGTTGCGACTGTGCGAAACTCGTATTCTCGGCGCCGGAGCGGGCACCGTGTTCGCGGCAACCACATCGTCAGGCTGTGGCGCCTGCGTCGTACCCGCCACCGACTGCGCCACAGGAGCCTTCGTTGGCCGCTTCGTCGCCTTCACCCGATTCGGCTGCTGACTCAACGAGGCCACATCCGCCATGGCCGAAGCATCATCGCCGTCATTGACCACAATAACCGCTGGAGCTTTGGGTGTCGGCGTCCGAGCTACGGTCTTCCCCGGTGATGGCAATGGATCCCCGAGCGCATCCGCCGGGGAGGTCGCCGTCCCGATCCCAATCGTGGGCTTCGAGGCGACCACCGTCTTGGCGACCACCACTGTTGGTGGCGGCTTGTTCGACTTCGTCGCCGGCTTTGGAGCGGGAACAACTGCGGGCGCAGCCACAGCGGTATACACGGGCGCAGAACGTGACGTCTTCCCATGCACATCGATGATCAAACGAGAGGGGTTGGGCAAGAAGAACGCCGAGTACTCGCTCACGTCACTCACATCGAGCACGATCCGCGTCACATCATTCGAAAACTGCGCCGCGCGCACCTGCTTCAGGAAGCCGTCGTCGATCACCTCGTCCGACTTCCCGATCAGCTCCGGCGACAAGCGCACCCCCTGCAGGTCAAAGAAAATCCGATCAGGATTCGGCACGCGGACCGCCTCATATCGCACCTCGTCCTGCAAATCTATCGCAACGCGCGTGTACACCGGTGTCGACCAATGCCGGATACCAGTCACCAGTGGAAGCTTTCCCTTGCGGGGCGGCGGAGGAGCATTCAAAACTGCCTCACTCAGGTGAGAAGGCTCCGTCGCGGGGCGCTTTGCTGCAGGCGGAATATCGTTTTCGGCGATCTGCTGCTCTGGCGCCGGTTTTGCCTCTGTCTGCGGCGGCTTCGCAGGCTGTGTCGCTGCGTGACGCGGTTGTGTCTGCGGTTCCTGTGTCTGCGGTTCCTGAGAGTGAATCGCAGCCGTCAGCACGGTGCGATGCCCGGACGATGCCGGTTTGGCAGTAACTGGGGTCGAGCTTCCGGCAGCGCTCTGCGCAACCGTCGTGCCGCCCCGTGCAGTCTTCCCCGCGGGCTTGTGCAGATTGCTCAGCTCGACCCTGGCTTCGTTGGCCAGCGCGTTCTGCGGATAGAGCTTCAGGAACTCTTGAAATGTCGCTCGAGCGTTCTCGCGATCATTCAGGTCGCGCAGATAAATCTCACCTTCGGTCAGCAGCGCGCTGAAGCGATATCGGCTCCCAGGATAGGCCTTCCGCAAAAACTCGTACTGCCCGATCGCATCGTGCAGCGCCCTCTCATCCTGAAAAACGCGCCCTTCTTCGGCCAGCAAATCCGCCACCGCTGAAACCGACGCGTCCGCCTTGGGGGACACGGGATCGCCGTGATAAATCGTCCGATACGCATCGATCACGTGGTCGTAGTCGCGGCGTGTGCGCTGATGCTCCGGCCGGCCCTCAAGGGCCTCCCGCATGCGCTGCGCCTTTTCAAAGGGAGAATGTACCGCCGCACCATGCTGCGGAGCAGCCGGCAGTCGGGCGCTCGCGAACGTCAGCAGGCAAATGCAGCCGGCAATCGAAAGCAGGCGAGAACGTCCTGCGTGGAGAATGGAAGCCGGCATAAGAGGCACGCGACACTCAAAGTATAAGTTCCAGCAAAAAACCCATCAATGGAACGAACCCAGATCGCAAACTGATGTTGTGTCAAATCGACACCGACCCGCCTGTCCTTACCCCACCAACGCCCCAACCACATCCAACGCGCTCCTAAGCGCCGCATCCAGCTGACTTGAGTCTTTGCCACCCGCTTCAGCCATGTCCGGACGGCCGCCCCCCGAGCCCCCCACAAGCTTCGCAATCTCGCCGACCACCTTGCCCGCCTGTACTTTGCCCAAAAGGTCTTTGGTTACACCGACAATCAGCGCGACCTTGCCCTCGTCCTGCGCCGAGCCGATGACCACCACACCCGATCCGAGTTTGTTGCGAAGATTGTCCACCAGCGTCCGCATCTGCCCGCGGTCGAGCGAATCCACGCGCTGCGTCAAGATCTTAACGCCTTTGACTTCAATGGCTTGGTCTGCCGCGCCGGAGGTAGCCGACGACGCCGCTTTCATTCTCACCTGGTCGATCTCGCGCCGCAGCTTCTTAACTTCCTCGTCCTGGGCGGAAAGCTTCGCGCGCAACGCCTCTGCTGGAGCCAGCTCTGCATTGGGAGCGAACTGCGTTGCCAGTTGCGCCACCTCGTAATCGCGGCGAAACTCGTTGAGCGCACCAAAGCCGGTCACAGCTTCCACGCGCCGGACCCCGGACGAAACAGAGCCCTCGCCCAGCAGTTTCACCACGCCGATCTCGCCGGTCGCGCCGGTGTGCGTGCCCCCACATAATTCCGTGGAGAAGTCTCCGATCTTCACCACGCGAACCTTTTCGCCGTATTTCTCGCCGAAGAGCGCCATCGCGTGATACTCGTTGATCGCGATATCGATCGGCACGTCTTCGAGCGTCTCCACCCGAATGTTGTTCAGCACTTCCTTGTTGATGAGGTCTTCGATGTCCTGCATCTCCTCGTCCGCAACGGAAGTGAAGTGCGAGAAATCAAATCTCAATCTTGTTGGATCGACCAGCGATCCCGCCTGCTTCACGTGGGTGCCCAGCACTTCGCGCAGCGCCGCGTGCAGCAGATGCGTGCCGGTATGGTTGCGCCGCGTCGCCGCGCGGTAATCAGCATCGACCACCGTATCAACCTTGTCGCCGACCGCCAGCGGCTGGCGCAGAATCGCCTTGTGCGCGAAGACTCCCTGGACGGGCTTCGTGCATCCGCTCACATCGGCGACGACGGAGTTGTGATCGTCGGAGTAAAGCCAGCCGATATCGCCCACCTGCCCGCCCGAGTCGGCGTAGAAACTGGTGGAGTTGAGGACAATCTCAACGGCATCACCGGGAGCCGCCGCGGGAACACCGACACCATCCCTAACGATGGCAAGAACCTCCGCGCCATCGACTCTGAGCTGGCGATATCCCTCAAACTCGGTCTTCGGCAGCTCGCGAAATACGGGGCTCGCGGATTGCTTTGTACCGCCTTTCCATGACGCGCGCGCGCGGGCCTGTTCTTCCGCACGCGCCTTTTCGAAGCCTTCAAGATCGAAATGAATACCAGCGTCCCGCGTGGCATCCATCATGAAATCGAGTGGGAGGCCGTAGGTTTCGTAGAGATGGAATGCGTCTCGGCCCGAGACAGAAGGTTGAGCGCCTTCGAGCTGATGCCATTCATCGAGGAGTGGCTTCGCCATTGACGCGGGGAATCCCTTCTCTATGGCCTCCTCGACGTCGTAGAAGTGCTGATTGATCTCGAGCATTTCTCGCGTACCCACGTCGAACCGGTCAGCCACTGCTGGGTATACTTTCTGCAGAGCTTGCTTTAAGTCAGTGCGGAATTTCAATTTCTTTACTGAGTTCTCGTCCCGCTGGCGAAAAATGAGCCGGTCCCACTCCAGGGATCCCTGGGCAAGCACTCTCGCAAACTGCCGCTCCTCTGCCTCCACAACCTTCGCAACACGATCCGCGCTCTCCTTCAACTCCGGGTATGCGCCCGCCATCTCGTCCCGCACCGCATAGATCATCTGATACATGAAGGGCTTTTCCTGGCCGAGCAGGCGTCCGTGGCGAATGCCGCGACGAAGAATCTTGCGCAGCACGTAGCCCCGGCCTTCATTCGCGGGGTTCACGCCATCCGATATCAGGAAGGTCGCCGCGCGAGCGTGGTCGGCGATGATGCGGAGCGAAGCATCTGTCGGGGCGGTGCCGTCCTGATATTTCGTAGAGGTCAGCTCGCTCGCCTTCTGTATCAGCGGCGCGAACAAATCTGTTTCAAAGTTCGAAATCTTTCCCTGAAGCACAGCCGCAGTCCGGTCAAGCCCCATCCCCGTGTCGATCGAGGGCTTGGGCAGCAGATGGAGCTCGCCCTGCGCGTCGCGGTCGAACTGCATGAAGACCAGGTTCCAGATCTCGACGTAGCGCGCCTCGTCCTCACCGAATGGTTTATCGACCCCCGGATTTTCCGCAGCCTCGATGCCCATGTCGTAAAAAATCTCCGAGCAGGGACCACACGGACCCGTCTCGCCCATCTGCCAGAAGTTATCCTTGCTGCCGCACTCGTGTATGCGCTCCGCCGGCACACCCTGCGCCAGCCACAGCTCATACGCTTCTTCATCGCGAGGCACGCCATTCTCGCCCTTGAAGATCGTGACGTAGAGCTTGTCTTTGGGAATGCCAAACCACTCGGGCGAGGTCACCAATTCCCATGCGTAGGCGATGGCGTCTTTCTTGAAGTAGTCGCCAAAGCTGAAGTTCCCCAGCATTTCAAAAAATGTGTGATGCCGCCGCGTAAAGCCGACGTTTTCGAGATCGTTGTGCTTCCCACCCGCCCGCACGCACTTCTGCGAACTCGTGGCCCGCGCATAATCGCGGCGCTCGATGCCCAAGAACACATCCTTGAACTGATTCATCCCGGCATTGGTAAATAGCAGCGTGGGATCATTGGCAGGAACGAGCGAAGAGCTATGCACGCGGCGGTGCCCCTTCGTCTCAAAAAATCGCAGAAAGGTCTCGCGTATATCGGAGCCGGAACGGTATTGCATCTCTTGAGTTTAACGCCGCCGCTTCGACGGCCGGATCCCAGTTGCTGAACAAAGAGGCGGTCGACGTCCAAAAATGAGTGGCCGGTGCATGTGACCAATGCATACCGCGTGAAGAGACGTGAAATTCGACGACAGATCAGGGCCCAATTCTTCCGTTTTCGATTAAATTCAAGACCGGGGCTTTCTTCACGCAGACGTTTGCGGCTTACGAGCACGGAATTATTACCTTGCATGTGCCACTTCAAACGATTTCGCGCCGTCTGCATTCTTCTCCTGTGCGCATCTGCACGGATTCAAGCCCAGACAGTGCCCGATGCACCTCAGACGGCCCCGAGCACAACAGCGGCCCCTACTCCCAACTTCTTCGTCCGACTGGCGAATTTTTATCGCGATGACTGGAGCGGCAAATCGGCCTCAGGACCCGCGCCCCAGAGGCGTGGCCCTTCCTCTCCGCTCGATTCGCCACCCTTTCCCAGCGCCGACTGGTCATACGGAGGCTCGCAGGACATCGGCGCGCCTGATGGCAATACCTATCCGCTGATGACCGCGATCGATGACGCTCGGAGCCGCACGAAGATTTATGGCTGGATCGAGCCGGGCGTCAATTTCAGCACGTCCGGTCACACCAACCTGCCGCAGGGCTATAACCACATCCCTAACATGATCGCCGGACAGCAGGGCTTCGTTTTTGTCGAGCGCCTGGCGGACACAGTGCAAACGCAGCACTTCGACGTAGGCTACCACTTCAGCTTTATCTATGGTGTGGACTACGCCTACACGGTGGGGAAAGGCTACTTCGGCAACCAGCTGATTAAATACAACCGGCAGTATGGGTACGACTTACCCATGGAATACGTGGATCTTTATTTTCCGCATGTCGCCCAGGGCATGGACCTGCGCATCGGCCGTTATGCGTCGATCCCCGGCATCGAAACTCAATTCGCCCCCGCGAACTACATCTTCTCGCACTCGCTGCTCAACGTTTACGACCCCTTCACCGACACGGGAATACTGGCCACCATCAAACTGAATGACCGGTGGCTCGTCCAGACCGGCATCACGGACGGCCACGACATTGCTCTTTGGGCGTCGGGAGCAAAACCGACGGGTTATCTATGCGTCGACTACACGACGACAAGTGTGAAGGACAATTTCTATCTATGCGCGAACGGTATTAACAACGGCAAATATACCTACGACAACGTACAGATGTTCGATGGAACCTGGTATCACAAGTTCTCGAAGTCCTGGCACATTGCCACCGAAACCTGGTACATGTACGAGCGCGACGTGCCAAATGTATCTCCGATAGTTACATATCCCGTCATTCCCGATCCTGGCACCTTCGGCGCTGTTTGCCTCACCAATGCTCCCCGTTGCACTGCGCCGGAATACGCAGCCGTGAATTTCATTCAGAAGTCCTTCTCGCCCACCTTCTATCTCTCTTTCCGCTCCGAATTCATGGACGATAAGAAAGGCCAGCGCACCAGCTTCGCGACGAAGTATTCCGAAAACACCTTCGCCGCGGTCAAGTGGTTCGGAAATACGGTGCTTCTGCGTCCCGAGTTGCGCTTCGATCGTTCCTGGGACCGGGCCGCCTATAACGGAGGCCGCAGCAGCAATCAATTCACACTGGCCACGGATCTCGTTTATCGATTTTGATGGTAGACGCTATTGCAGGGGATTCTCGTCCTCGACGAAATCAAGCGCCGCCAGCGCCTCGTCGCCTACGTCCCACTTCTTCAGGATTTTAAAAATCACGGTCGTCGAGAAACCGGCGCGCAGCAGCAGACGCATGACTCGCGCCGCTTCCTTCTCGTTGGAGGGCTTCTTCACGCGCTTTCGCTCCAGATGCCGCCGCGCGAGTACTTCCTCGTTCACATCTTCGTACGCCGCATCGAGCGTCTTCGCGATCACCTCTGCGTTCACGCCTTTCTGCGTCAGATCCTGGCGCACCCGGCGCTTCCCCAGGCTGGCATTCTCCTGCCGCAACTTGGTGTAGTACGCCGCATAGTCGGCATCGTTCACATAGCCGTACTCCTTCAGTCGTGCGATCACCGCGTCGATTCTGGCTGCACTGTTTCCGCCAGGCTCGACCTTGGCCTTCATCAGCCGCTTCAACTCAGCGACTGTACGCATGCGCCGCCCCAGTGCAACTACGGCGTAGTCGTACAGCGCAGACTCATCGAGCGGAGCGGGGTTTTTCTTAGGGCGTGCGAACGGCATGGTCTATTTTGTCCACTCATCCACCCAGTCGTTCACCGTCTTGTACCAGAGCTGCGAATTCAGCGGCTTCAGCACCCAGTGTCCTTCGTCTGGAAAATACAGCATCTTCGACGGCACATTCATGCGCTGTAGCGTCGTGAAGAGCTGATAGCCTTCCGACACATCCAGCCGATAATCAAGCTGGCTGTGAACTACCAGCGTCGGTGTCTTGAAGTTTGTCTCCGCCAGCATTGGCGACCACTTCCGGTACATCAACCGATTCGTCCACGGCGTGCCCTTGAATTCCCACTCGTTGAACCAGAGTTCTTCTGTCGTCCCATATGCCGACTCGGGATTGAACATGCCGTCATGCGTCACGATGCAGCGGAAGCGCGTTGTGTGTCCGAGGATCCAGTTGGTCATGTAGCCGCCATAGCTCGCGCCCAGCGCACACTCGCGGCCCTTGTCGATAAACGGATAGTGCGCCTCGGCATAATCGAGTCCGCGCATCAGGTCGACATAGGGTTTGCCGCCCCAGTCACCATTCACGCCATCGACAAACGCCTGTCCGTAGCCCGTCGAGCCACGCGGATTGACCATCACGACGACATATCCATTCGCAGCGAACAACTCGGCGTTCCAGCGATAGCTCCAGCTGTCTCCCCACGCTCCCTGCGGTCCTCCATGGATCAGGAACTTGACGGGATACTTTTTGGACGCATCGAACCCCGGCGGCTTAATGAGGAAGCCTTGCACTTGGACTTTGCCAATCGAGGGAAACCAGAATGATTCCAGTTTTGATAGATCGAGTTCATTCAGAATGGCATCGTTGAGGTGGGTGAGCGCCTCGGCAAACCCGCGGCCGCCGGGGCACTCGGTGCCGCACTCGCTTTCATGCCATTCATAGTTAACCTTCATAACTTCCGCTGGACGACGTGCCGTCATTTGCGACAGAACAACGGTCTTGCCGTCACTGAGCGGGTGAATATCGCCGAACTCGCCTTGATCGAGAAGCTCCAAATGCTTACCATTCAAAGTTGCTACGAATATTGGCTCTTCGCCTTTATCTCCGGACGTGAAGTAAATCCTCTGCGAATCCGGGCTCCATGCAAACTCATCCACCCAGCGATCGAAATTCGGCAGCGGCTCCTTGATCTGCTTGGTCGCCCGGTCATAAATCACCAGTCGGAATTTGTCGCTCTCATATCCGGCGCGCTCCTGCGAGCGCCACGCGATGTACTTCCCATCCGGAGAATAAGCCGGTGAATGATTTCCGCCCGCAGCAGTCGAAATTTTCACAGGCTTGGCGTTCGGATCGTCCAGTCGCAGCGTGAAAATATCGGAGTTCGTGCTGATCGCCGGAACCGTGTCGAGGTTCTCCTCGAACGCAATCTCCTTCCCGTCGGGCGAAAACCCGTATCCATCCGGACCCCCCAGTGAAAATGGCGGGACTTCATGCTCATCTCCCGGATTCAAATCGCGAGGCGCGCCACCATCCACACTCACCAGAAACAGATGGCTTCGCTTGTCTCCTGTAAACGCGTTCCAGTGACGATAGAGCAGATGCGTGAACACCTGTGCCTTCACCTTCGATTCTGCCTTCTCCTCGTCGCGCTTCTTATTGCAACCGTCATCGTTACAATCCGGATATACCGCCGACACAAACAGAATCTGCTTGCCATCGGGAGACCATGTCGCTCCGTCCGTCTCTGTACTTAGCGAGATCAGCTTGTGAGGCTCGCCAATCGTGCCTGCTGCCGTGTTGAAATCGGCCAGCCAGATCTGCTGGCCCCCATCCCGCGTGCTCTCGAATAGTACCTTCTTCCCCTCCGGTGAAAATCTTCCCCGACTTTCACCCGCGAGCGACGCGGTCAGGGCGCGCCCTTCGCCTCCTGCCGTCGGCACAATCCAAAGGTGCGAGGTACGCGTGTTCTTGCCAAGATCGACATCTGTCGCCGAAAACATCACCCATCTGCCATCCGGAGATACAGCGATGTCGCCGAGCCGCCGCATCTTCATCAAGTCTTCGAAGGTCATCGGCCGGCGCGCCTGCCCCAGCACCATCGCGGACAAGCTCAACAGACACATCATCAGCAAAAAAGCCGCAATCCGGCTACGCGCCATTCCGCTCCTCGTTCTCAGGCTACCTTGCGCGCCTGCACCGTCGCAGATCACCGTCCATATTACTTAGCCGGATGCATTACTGCGAGAACACTTCGCCGGCTACTGACACCTCGTTCGTCGCGACATCCACCGGCATCTCAATCGCCACAGCCGCGCCGTGCGGCTGCAGATTAAAAGCGGAGATCTCGCCTCCATGCTCGCGAACGATCGAATAGCACAAGCTCAGGCCCAGCCCTGTGCCTTCCCCCGGCTTCTTGGTCGTAAAAAAAGGATCGAAGACCCGATTGGGATGGGGAAAGCCCGGCCCAGTGTCTGAAATTGCCACTTGCACTCGGTCCGGGGTAGCCGTCGCGCTGATCCGTATCTTCTTTTCCTGTGTCGTGGGCGAACCCTGCAATGCGGTTGCTGCATTGCTGATGATCTGCAGGAAAACCTGCCGCATCTGGTCACCATTTGCTCGAATCCTGGGCAGATTCCTGGTAATCACAACTTCCAGTTCTATTCCCACCCGTTCGAGCTCGGGCTTTCGCAGCATGCCAATATCGATCAGTATTTGCTCCACTGAGATTGAGGTCTGCTCGCTTGGCGAGGATTTCCAGAATCGCGTCAGGCTCTCGATCGTATGCTTCATTCGCTGGGACTCGCTGCGTATGACCGCGACATTTCGTCGGGTTGCATCGTCCACGCCGCTCTCTTCAATGAGTTCCGCATATCCCATCACGACAGTGAGCGGATTGTTCAACTCATGCGCTACTCCGCCGGCAAGCTGTCCCAGCCCGGCCAGCTTCTCCGACTGCGCCACGCGGCGCAACAGCAAGTTGTTTTCGTGCACCGCAGTCAACCGCGCCATTAGCAACTCCAGCGGCAGCAGATCTTCGGAGGCCAGCGATTCGTCCGGCGCCTTCAGGCCGTTCAACAGGAGCACGCCGTGGAGACCCGCACCCGGCGTCCCCATCGGAATCGCATGCGCCCGGACAAAGCCCAGCTGTTCCAGGTCGTCCCCTGGCGCCATAAATGGGCGCAGGTCCAACACAGCATTGCTGCCGTTTTCCACAGAATGGTTGCGGTTCCGGAAGACTTCCAGGTTCTCCGGCGTCAAACGCTGCCCCATCGCATCCAGGGCCCCTGCGAGGGCACCCTCCATTCCAGCCCGCCCCACAAGGCGGAACTGCTGGTCGACGCTCCTGAGCAGAATCGCCGCCTGCGCAAACCGGCTGGCCTCGGAGATCACCTCGCACACGTGGTCGAAATCAGTCCCAAAATCCCGATTCGGAGAGGCCAGAACAGTCAGCTTCGAGTATTGCTCCATCTCAGCGCGCACTCGACGGTCCCGCTTCTGCGCCGTCTCGTTCCGGATCAATTCGTCCTCCGTGACCAGCACGATCATCCCCACCGCCGTCACCACCTTCATCAGGTTGACCGCCCGCAGATAAAGAAGCCAAAGGGGATCGCCCTGGTGCAGCAGGAAGTCCACAACCATCGGGGAGCTCCAGATCAGCAGTCCTGCCGCAGTGAAAATCACTCCCGGACTCCACCTGCGGTAGGTCACCAGCACCAGCACGGCCGTCATCAGGCTGATTCCGCTGTGCGCCAGGCGCAGCACCAGATCGTATTCGCCTATGAGGGCCAGGTAAATGCAGAGACCGCCCAGACTTAGCGCGACGGATAGCGCGAACCAACGCGGCAGATAGTGCTTCTGCGCGCTCCAATGCACGGCGACAACCACCGCCGCGATTAAGCTCACGCAGTCGATGATCCGCAAAAAGATTCCCGGCGAAGGATGGAGCGACGTGAGTACCGAAAACAGCGTCAGCGGCAGGGCCAGACCCACGAGGTGAAGAACCTCGGTCTTACCTTTGATAAAAATCGGCGACAGCGACCCCAGAAGCATGAGCGCAGCCAAGGCCATGGCTGTATTGGAAACCGCCAGTCCCACCCCGTGTCTGCCATGCGCACTGGCCTGCAAGGCCAGCCGCGTGATCGCCAGCGTCCACCCAATCAGCCATAAGAGAGTGCGCGGAGTCCTCGAGCGCGCATACAGAGCGGCGAACACGGCCACCAGGATGCTGAGCAGAGCAAGAGTCGGAACGCGATAGTATTCGTCCATTGCACCAAGAAGAGGCGAAGACACAGTTTACTCCTGGCGCACCCTGACGGAATAACGGCCATCGCGACAGTGGTGCAAGTTGGGTGGCCTTTTTTGCCTCCACCTGCGTCTATTCGTATTAGGATCGTTTATATCGGGATAGGTTCCAGAGGACACTCCTTTGCCCGCAGTTCATCATCTACGCGTTCCGGCCCCCCGTATCCTGGGCCGAACTAGTCTCTTCGGCCTTGCATTTCTTGCTTTCGTACTCTCCGCGCGCGGCCAGGTTTCCTACACTTCCATGCCGCTCGACCAGGGCTTCGGTCCGCTCGATACCTCTGCGCCCGCGATCCCCGCGCAGCAGATTATCGACGAATTCACGGCCAAGGAGAGCGTCTTTCGGCGAGCAATGGCCAACTACCTCTACGAGCGCAGCGTAAAGGTTGAGACCCTCGACGACGACAACAAAGTCGACGGACAATACTTCCAGGTCACCGACATCTCCTTCGACCCCACTGGAAAGCGCTTCGAACACGTCGTCCTTGCGCCGGCCAACACGCTGGAGCGCATCATGATGTCGCCCGCGGACTTTCAGGACATCGAACAGCGCCTGCCCTTTGTCCTGACCAAAGAGGACGTTGGCCAATACGACCTGACCTACCTGGGCAAGCAGAAGGTCGACGAGCTCGACACCTACGTTTTCGATGTGAAGCCTAAGGTCATCGAGAAGAATAAGCGGTACTTCCAGGGCCGCATCTGGGTCGAGCAGCACGACCTTCAAATCGTCGTCACCAATGGAAAGAACGTCCCCGACGACACACGCAAGGGACACGAGGATCTGTCGCCTCCCTTCACCACCTACCGTGAGCAGATCGACGGCAAGTACTGGTTCCCGGTCTACACGAAGGGCGAGGGCATCCTGCACTTCTCGGCCGGCACAGGCTATCTGAGCTCAGACGTCCACATCCGCGAAACCTTGAAGTACACGGACTACAAGCAGTACCACTCCAACATCCGCGTGCTCTACGAGGGGCAAGACATCAGCAACGGCACCAATCCGGGGCAGCAGGCCCCGCCGCCCGCGAAGCCGCAATAATCTGCGCGAATCCGGGATTAAGCACCGCGGCTCACCAGGTTCGTTTTGGAGCGAGCGCCAATGGATCGCACCGCCCTTGGTTCCGTTATCCTCCGTGCACTTCTTCTCTTGTCTCTTCCCCTGAACGCGTGGGCGCAGGACCAACATGTCCACGGTGTTTGGCTATGGAAAACTGTGTCTTTATTGGCCGATCCGCATGGACCTGACACCTTGCGTGAATTTTGCCGGATCGAAGGCATCAACGAGGTGTACTTTTCGTTTTCCAAGGTTTCGAAAGATCCTCAACTCGCCGGCCTTGTCCATACACTTCACAAATCAAGCATTCGCGTCGAGGCCCTTCTATCGAGCAACGACGCCGACGAACTAGGCTCGCATCGTGAAAAACTGCTAAATGAAGTCCGCGACGTCATCGAATTCAATGGGAGCCACCCTAAAGATCCCTTTGACGGCATTCATCTCGACATAGAGCCGCAGCAACGACCGGAAAACAAGGGGCCGGGCAACCTCAATTTTCTGCCCGGCCTGGTTGACGCATACCGAGCTGTGCGCCATCTGGCCGAGCCCACCCACCTCACCATCAATGCCGATATTCAGATCAAACTTCTCAAGGGTAACCTCGATCAGCGGCGGAGCCTTCTTACATCCCTGCCACGCTTCACCCTCATGCTCTACGAGCTCAGCAGCCCCAACGATGGACAGTCCCCCGAACAAAAGGAAGAAAAACTCCGCAGGGAGAGCGAGAAATTTATGGGGATGGCCTACCAGGGACTTAGCGCTCCCAGGCTGGCGAAGATGGCCATCGGCCTGCGCACCCCCGACTACGATCAGCTGATGTCGCGCATGCTGAAGACGCTGGACGACACCCTCCGCAGCAACCCGCACTATCTCGGGTGGGCCTGGCACTCCTATAACAACTAGGGTATATAGGGTATAGAGGATAGGGGGGGGGTGTAGAAAAGCATCGCTTGC
>Ga0210395_10002565_pt1 | contig 14110 bp, 13 predicted proteins | sample IncBWH4OmetaG_FD_150861 | JGI IMG/M metagenome (GOLD analysis project Ga0210395, IMG submission 150861) | Forest soil microbial communities from Barre Woods Harvard Forest LTER site, Petersham, Massachusetts, United States - Inc-BW-H-4-O ... | reverse complement strand
GTTGCTAGCACTGCAAACGATTGTTTCGCGCAACGTCGATCCGCTGGACGCGGTCGTGATCACCGTCGCCACCATGGAGGCAGGCAGTGCTGCCAATCAGATTGCCGGCGAAGCTTTCATGCGCGGGACGATGCGCACGCTGCGCAACGAGGTGTGCGATGCGGTGGAGGCGGCGATCCATCGCGTCGCGGCCGGCGTGGCGCAGAGTTGCGACGTGCAGATCGAGGTCGCATTGCGTCGCGGCAATCCGGTGACCGTTAACAGCACAGCGGAGCGTGAGCTGGCGGCCGAGGCTGTTGTCGCGGCTGGCCTGCCACTGCGTCGCGATCTGCCTCCGGCCATGACCGGCGAGGACTTCGCCTGGTATTTGCAGCAGCGGCCCGGTGCGTTCGTCTGGATCGGCAATGGCCCGGCCGACAACGGTCGGGGGCTGCACAGCTCGAGCTACGACTACAACGACGCGATCCTGCCCGCGGCGGCAGGCTATCTGGCGAGCATAGCCAAGCGCGCTTTGGGGAGCTGAGCCCGGCGGCTTACTGTCGCTGACGTTGGTTGGATGGCCAGGTGAGCTCCGGGACAAATTTGTATGGATAGTCCGGCTCGCGATTGCCGTGATGGTTTTTCCGTTTCGGTAACTTCACCTTCCCTCGCGTAATGTCCTCATAGGGGATATGGCGAAGCAGGTGCGATATGGCGTTCAGCCGCGCCCGCTTCTTGTCGTCCGAACGGATTACGAACCATGGAGCCCACGGTGTATCGGTCGCCTTGAACATTTCGTCGCGTGCCCGCGTATAGTCATGCCAGCGGCTGTAGGATTTGAGATCCATCGGCGAGAGCTTCCAAATCTTGCGGCCGTCGTCGATCCGCGCCTGCAAACGGCGTGTCTGCTCTGGCTCACTGACCTCGAGCCAGTATTTCAGCAGGATGATGCCGGAATCGACCACTGCCCGCTCCGTGGGTGGCGTCATCAGCAGGAAGTGCTGCGCCTGCTCCTCGGAGCAGAAGCCCATCACACGCTCGACGCCCGCACGGTTGTACCAGCTCCGGTCGAAGATTACGATCTCGCCCGCCGCGGGCAGATGCCCGATATATCGCTGGATGTGCATCTGCGATTTCTCGCGCTCGGTCGGAGCGGGGAGGGCGACGACACGAAAGATGCGCGGGCTGACGCGTTCCGTGATCGCTTTGATGGTGCCGCCCTTGCCGGCGCCGTCGCGGCCTTCGAATACGATGCAGACTTTGAGTCCCTTGTGCTGGACCCACTGCTGTAGCTTGACGAGCTCCACATGCAGCCTGGCCAACTCACGCTCGTAGTCTTTCCTTGTTAACCTGTCCGTGGCGACGGATTCCTCAATTGTCAATGTATTGGTATCCTCGGCAGGCATGATAATCCTCCCCCGATTGGGTGCGCGGGACCTACGACTGGCTTTTCTTATCATGCTCCGCTCGGGCTGGCTTGATCTGGGTCAAACGCATCCCCACGGACTTATGCTAGACGGGCCGCAAAGCGAAGGGCGCCGGTCGTGGGGGCTCTGGCGTGGACGGAAGAAAGGGAAACGAAATGCTCGACGAAGCAGTGGTTACAGCGGGCGACCTGATGACGCGCGACGTAGCGGTGGTGCACCCGGAGACGAGTCTGCTGGACGCAGTGAAGCTGATGGCACGGCGCCGGATCAGCGGCATGCCAGTGGTGGACGATTCCGGCGCCATCGTGGGCATGATCAGCGAAGGCGATCTGGTGCGCTGGCACGAGGGCTACACTGCCAGGGAGGCGCGATGGATGGATATGCTGGCCGAAGGTTTCGAGCTCGCGCCAGCCTTCGTGGAAGGCATTCGGGAGCGGCGTCACAAGGTCAAATCCGTCATGTCACCGGGTGCCCTGACCGTCACCGAAGGGACGGGCGCGCGTGATGTGGCGCGTCTGATGTACGACAAGGGCATCAAGCGAGTCCCCGTAGTACGCGATGGGAAGCTGATCGGCATTGTCGCGCGGTCGGACCTCGTGCGCGCGCTCGCGGAGAAGCTGGCGGACCAGCCGACACCCGCCGTGGAGCCGAAGACCGTGGACGAGGCGCTGCGCCGAGGGCGAGCGAAAACCTGACGCTGACCGTGTCTACGGTCCCAGGTTGTCGATCAGCCGTACGGAACCGAGCCGCGCAGCCGCGATCAGGCGAGACCCAGGCTGCACTGTTTGCAGCGGCTGCATCGTGCCGCCGTCTACCAACGCGAGATAGTCGGTCGAGAACCCTGCATTGCTCAGCTCGGCGCGGGCGTCGGTGAGCGCGGCATCGACCTGACTGCCCGTCGCCAGCGCACGCGCCACTGCGCTCAACGCCCCGTAGAGGAGCGGTGCTGTCGCGCGCTCCTGCTCCGTCAGGAACCGATTCCGCGAGGATAATGCCAATCCGTCAGGCTCACGCACCGTCGGCACGCCGATGATCTCCAGAGGCAGATGCAGATCGGCGACCATGCGACGCACCACCTGCAATTGCTGCCAGTCCTTCTCGCCGAAATATGCGCGATCGGGGCGCACCTGGCCGAACAGCTTGGCACATACCGTGGCGACACCCCGGAAATGTCCCGGCCGCGCGGCGCCTTCCCACTGGTTCGATGGTCCAGCCACATCGATCGTTGTGGCATCGCCGGCCGGGTACATCGTGGCGACATCCGGTAGCCAGACGAGCTGACAGCCTGACGCCGCCAGTGCTGCCAGATCGCCCGCCTCATCGCGCGGATACCGCGACAGATCCTCGTTCGCGCCGAACTGCAGCGGATTGACGAAGATGGAGGCGACGACGGCCGCACCACTTGCCGCGGCTTCGCGTACCAACGCACGATGACCGGCGTGCAGCGCTCCCATCGTCGGCACCAGTGCGAGCGCGCCGCATTGGTCGCGCAACGCCCTGCATCCGGCATGCAGCTCGGCAATGGTGCGCGCCAGCTCCATGCGCACAATTTGGCCTCGCAGCCGCTGTGGCGCAACATGTGGCCGAGATCGGGGGATGCAGTGAGCGAACAAATCGCAACGCGTTTCAGGCGATTTTCTGAGGTGGAGGCGCGTGGTCGCTCGCCGTTGTACGACGCTTGCGCCCTTGGAGTCGCGAGCGATGCATCCACGCTTGAGTTTCTCGCAGCACTGCCCGGCGACAAGCAGCAGCCCAACCTGCTGTTCGCAGCGTTGCGTCACGTGTGCGGCACGCCACGCGATTGGCCGGCGTTTCGCACGATGCTGCGCGACAATGCGCCAGCCATACGCACGACAATGTTGGCACGCCGCACGCAGACCAATGAAGCCGGCCGTTGCGCCACGCTTCTGCCTGTTCTGGCGCGACTGCCGCAACCGCTGGCGCTGCTCGAAGTGGGTGCGTCGGCCGGTCTGTGCCTGCTCCCCGATCGCTACGGCTACGACTATGGGGTAACGCAACTGGCGCCAGGGGCGGCGGATGCACCGATCTTCCCTTGCCGCGCTGGCGCAGCAACGCCGCTGCCTTTGGTGCATCCGCGTGTCGTGTGGCGGATCGGCCTTGATCTGCATCCGATGGATGTCGCGGACGAGGCGGATTGCGCCTGGCTGGAAACGCTGGTGTGGCCCGAGCAAGCCGATCGTCTGGATCGCCTGCGCGCCGCCATCGCAGTGGCAAGGCGAGATCCGCCTCGTGTCGTTCAGGGTGATCTGCTGAACGACCTGGAAGCATGTGCGCGACAGGCTCCATCGGAGGCGACGCTTGTGGTGTTCCATTCGGCGGTACTCGCCTATGTGGCGGAACCCGCGTTGCGCGAGGAATTCATCCGTACTGTGCGCGAACTGGGTGCCGTCTGGGTCAGCAACGAAGCGCCAGGCGTGTTTCCGTCAGTTCGCGATAGGCTCACCCGGGCCGGTCCGCGCGGTGCATTCCTGCTTTCGGTTGATGGTGCGCCGGTCGCGTGGACCGACCCCCACGGCGGGTGGATCGAGTGGATTGCTGAGGAGATACATCGATGAAGCTTGCGGGACAGGTTGCGTTGGTCACTGGCGGATCGCGCGGTATCGGCCGGGCAACGGCGCTCGCTTTCGCCGCAGAGGGCGCGGACGTCGCGTTCTGCCATCTCGACGATGGGCCTAAAGCCGAGGAGACAGCGAATGAGATCCGCGCGCTTGGGCGGCGTGTAATGCATCGATCGCTCGATGTGGTCGACATCGCTGCGACCCGTGCCTTCGCGCGGGAAGTCGAAGCGGCGCTCGGCCCGATCGACATCCTGTTCAACAACGCGGGCATGAATATCCGCAAGCGGTTCGAGGACTACACGGAAGCGGACTACGACCGGATCCTGGATGTGCACATGAAGGGCATGTTCTTCATGGCGCAGGCCGTGTACCCGGCGATGGCAGCACGCGGGCGCGGCTGCATCATCAACGTGGCCTCACAGCGCGGGCTGAAGGGTGCGATGAACTCGACGCCATATTGTGCGGCGAAGGCGGCGATCATCGGCTTCACCCGCGCGCTGGCCTGCGAGGCGACGTCGCGGGGCGTGCGCGTGAATGCGGTCGCGCCGGGTCCGATCGTCACCGATCTGACCGCGACGATGGCGCCCGCCGACCGCCAGGCGTTCATCGACGCGCTTCCTGTGCATCGCTTCGGCCGTCCCGAGGAGATCGCCGCGACTGCGCTGCTGTTGGCCGGCCCAGATGGTGGTTTCTATGTCGGCGCCACGCTGTCGCCGAACGGCGGGGACGTGATGTACTGAGACGCTACCAGAGGCGACGAACCCCATAGGCACTGAAGCTGACCTCATTCGACACCAGTACCATGTCCTCGTGCATGGCCTGGGCGATCAGCATCCGGTCGAATGGGTCGCGCAGCGGACCAGGTAGCGCACCTGCCAACTGGCCGTGGACGAACGAAATCGGTAGTGCGACGAAACCCTGTGTGTCGAGTATGGCCGCAAGATCCGCGGCGATGGCCGCTACGCCTGGCAGCTTGCCGATGCGAAACTTCGTTGCGATCTCCCAGGCGGACGCGGCGCTGGCGAACACTGCATTGCCCTCATCGGCAATGGCCGAGTGCGCGGTTGACGATAGAGCCGTGTCGCCTGCGACCCACCAAAGGAAGGCGTGTGTGTCGAGCAGAAGATTCAGGCTGATCGCTCCCAGCCGGCCAGTTCGTCTTCCGGCAATGGCTCGAAGAACTCGGGGCCAACCGAGACCACTTCGCGCAATGCCCCGAACTGTCGCTTGGTTGCTGGTGGGCGATACGGCACCAGCCTGGCTACGGGTTGGCGTCCCCGCGCCAGAACAATTTCCTCTCCGGCCTCGACGCGTGCCAGAAGCTGCGACAGGTGTGTCTTCGCGACGTGAATGGTTACCACGGCCATGATAGCTAAGCTGATTAGCTAAGCAACGAACGCGATGCAAGCGCGACTGTCCGTGGTGGCCGGCGGACATTGCCCACATTTAAGCCGTCTGCCCTGTGCAGCGCGGATCGTCTGAGCTAAGCGGGCGCCAGGATGCAATCAGGGGACAGCAAGACAGCATCACGTGCCTGGCTGCGTGAGGAGCGACGCACTGGCGGCCGGGCGGCATGGCCGGTCGTTCTGCTAGGCCTGCTGAACACAGCGATGGCCGTAGGCCAGGCCTGGTGCGTGGCGATGCTGCTCGCCGGTGCCCTGACCGAGCGCGCCGGCGACACGGTTGGGCTGCTGGGGGGATTCGCGGTCCTCGCCGTTCTGCGGGCGGTCGCGTCGATCGCCGCCGAGCGCGCCGCGTTCAATGCGGGAGCGGCGGCGCGGCGGCGGCTGCGCACCGATGCGCTGTCGCGATTGCTGCATGCTGGTCCGTCGCGGCTGCGCACTCACCACAGTGGCGAATTGACCGCGATCGTCGTGGATCGCATCGAGGCTTTGGACGGGCTTTACTCCCGCTGGCTGCCAGCCGCCTCCTTGGCGATCGGCGGCCCGCTGCTGGTGGCGATCGCCTCGCTGCTGGGCGATCCGGTGGGCGCGCTCGTGCTGGTTCTGTGCGGTCTGTTGGTTCCGGTCGCCATGGCCGCGGCAGGTATTGGCGCAGCGGCCGCCTCGCGCAGCCAGTTCCTTGCGCTGGCGCGGCTCCAGGCGCGCTTCCTCGACCGCGTGCGTGGCATTGCCACGATCGTCCTGCACGGCCAGGCGGATGCCGAGGCGAATTCGCTTGCCGCGGCGGCTGACGAACTTCGCCGACGCACCATGCGCGTGCTGCGTGTCGCGTTCCTGTCCTCGGCCGCACTCGATCTTGCCGCGGCTCTGGCCTTCGTCGTGCTGGCGTTGCACTACGGTGTGCTCTTGGCGTCGGGTGACATGACGCATCCCGGGATCGCACTGTTCGTGCTGCTGCTGGTCCCGGAGTTCTTTGCCCCGCTGCGCAGCTTCGCTGCCGCCTACCAGGATCGGCTGCATGCCGTCGGAGCGTCGGAGGCGCTGGTTGATCTGCCGCCGCAGACCCTCCCGCAGCCGCAGCGCGACGTTCGCACGGTCGCCGCGCATGGCATCGCTGTCGTATTCGAGGACGTGCATTTCACCTGGGACCCCGCCCGGGGGCCGGCGCTGAACGGACTCTCTTTCCGGGTGCCGGACGGGGAAACGCTGGTAGTGGCCGGCCCCTCGGGAGCCGGCAAATCGACGGTGATCGAAATTCTGCTCGGCTTTGTCCGACCCGATAGGGGACGCGTGACGATCAACGGCGCCGATATCGCGGACCTCGTGCCCCAGGCATTGGCACGGTTGACCGCATGGATCGGGCAGCGCCCCGTGCTGTTCGCCAGCACCATTCGCGACAACATCCGCTTCGCCCGCCCCGAAGCCACCGACGCAGAGGTCGAGGAAGCGGCTCGCAGCGCCAGCGTCACCGAATTTTCCACCGCATTGCCCGATGGTCTTGATACCGCGGTAGGCGAGGGTGGCTACGGACTGTCCGGCGGCCAGGCACAGCGCGTGGCGATCGCCCGCGCGTTCCTGAAGAATGCACCCCTGCTGCTGCTGGACGAACCCACGGCGCATCTCGACCCAGCGACCGAGGGTGAAGTACTGGATAGCTTGCGGCGGCTGGCACTAGGACGGACGGTGATACTGGCCAGCCACTCGTCCGCTGCGCACGGGTTGCCGGGTCGGCGGCTCGATATCCGCGAAGGTCGTGCCGTTCCGGCGCGCGGTGCGGCGTGACCGACATACTCCAGATACTCGGCCTCTGGCGGGGGCGTGCAGTATGGCTGGCGGCCGGCATCGTGGTGTCGCTGGCCGCGCTCGCGGCAGGCGTGTCGTTGATGGTGCTTGGCGGCGTGGTAATCGGCGCCGCAGTTGTCGCCGGAACGTTGGCGGCGCCGTTGGCGCTGCGGGTGCTTGGATCGGCGCGGGTGCTGCTGCGCTACGCCGAACGGGTGCTGACACATGAAGCCACGTTCCGTTCGCTGGCCGATCTGCGGGTGTGGTTCTTCCGCAATCTTGCTCACGGCTCCGCCGGTGGCCTTGGATTCCGGCATGCAGGCGACGTGCTGGCCCGCCTGGTCGGCGACATCGAGGCGCTCGACGGACTCTATCTTCGCATCCTGGTCCCGCTCGCCGGCGCGGTGCTGCTTTTCCCGCTGCTAGTCGTGCTGATCGGAATGCACAGCGTCTGGCTGGCCATCGCAATCGGCGTTCTGTTCGCGATCGGCGCATTCGCGCTGCCCTGGCTGAGTGCTCGCGCCGCCGCGCGTGCCGGCGTTGCGTTGGCCAATGCCGCGGGTGGTCTGCGCATTGCCACGCTCGATGCGCTCACCGGCCTGCGCGAGGTGAGGGCGTTCGGCGCCGAAGGCCGCATGCTGGCTGCCGTGCAAGCGCGCGAGGCGACTTTGCTTACTACCCAGCGCGAACTCGCCGCCCGTGGTTCGCGTGCCAATGCCGGCGCGTTGCTGTGCGGGCAGGCGGCGCTTCTCGCCGTTCTGATCGCGGCAGGCAGCAGTCCGGTGGCCAGTGTCGCCGCTGCTTTCCTGACCGTTGCGGCATTCGAGGCAGTCGGCGGATTGCCGCGCGCCGGCGTTCTTGCCGGCCATGTCGTGGCGGCCTCGCATCGTGTCATCGAAGCTGCCAATGCGCCCGTGCCGGTGCCTGATCCGCCGCATCCGGGGCAGGTTCCCATCGACTTCACCTTGCGCTTCGACTCGGTTCATTTCCGCTGGCAACCTGACCGGGCGCCGGTGTTCGACGGACTTGCGCTCGATGTCCCGCAAGGCACGCGCGTTGCGTTGCTCGGGCCGTCGGGCGCCGGCAAATCGACGCTCGCCGCGCTGATGCTGAAGGTGGCAGCGCCACAGCACGGCAGGGTGCTGCTGGGTGGTGTCGATATCGCCGCGCTGGCGGCCGCGGATGTGCGCTCGCGAATCGGCTGGCTCGCTCAGGCGACGCATCTGTTCGACGACACGATTCGCGCCAATCTGAAGCTCGCGCGGCCTGATGCCGACGATGCGCCGCTATGGGCTGCGTTGGATGCGGCCCGGGTCGGCGAGATGGTGCGAGCACTGCCGGATGGCCTCGATACCTGGGTCGGCGAAGGTGGCGCACGATTCTCCGGCGGTCAGGGTAGGCGCCTCGCGTTGGCGCGTGCACTGCTGTCGCCGGCGCCGATTCTGATTCTCGATGAACCATGCGCCGGACTGGATGCGGAAACCGAGCGCGCGTTCCTCGCCACGTTGAACGAAGTGGCGGACGGACGCAGCGTGATCCTGATTACGCACCGCCTGACAGGGGTGGAGCGGCTTGACCGGATCTGGCGATTGTCTGCTGGCAAGGCGATCGCCGCCGCGGCCTAGCAGGACTTTCGGTTGACGGCGGGTTAACTGACCGGCAGGACAATGGCCGTCTCGCGCCAGAAGGGAATCGGCCATGCACCGCCTCGGGCTATTGCTTGTACTACTGTGTGCAGCAATCGGCAGTGCCAGCGCGGCAGACCCACCGGTGGAGAGGTTCGTCGTATTCTTTCAGGAATGGTCGGCGCAGATCGATGATCCGGCGCAGTCAGTGATCACTCACGCCGCGGAATGGGCGAAGTCGCACCCTGGCGACGTCGTGCATGTGAACGGCTTCGCCAGTACCATCGGCAGCCGCCAGGCCAACATTCTATTGGCCGATCTGCGCGCGCAGGTCGTTGTCGATCAGTTGCAGTCGGACGGCGTCGATGCGAAGCATGTGAAGCAGCGCGGCCATGGACCGGTGCAGTTCGCTTTGACCGCACAAGAGAGCCGGCGGGTGGAGATCAGCTTCGACCGGCACTGATCGCGTCATGTTGCAGTCGCTGGTTCAGGCGGAAGCGTGGGACGAGCCGACGGCCGTGCTGCGTCGTGTGTTCGGCTTTCCGGGCTTTCGCGGCCAGCAGGAGCAGGCGGTGCGCCATGTGGTCGCGGGCGGCGATGCGCTGGTGTTGGCGCCGACCGGCGGCGGCAAAAGCATCTGCTTCCAGGTCCCGGCACTCTGCCGCCCAGGCACCGCGGTGGTGATCTCGCCGCTCATTGCGCTGATGGACGATCAGGTGGCGGCGCTGCGACAGCTCGGCGTATCGGCCGGTGCCCTGCATTCGGACCTTGATCCGGCCGAGGCGCGCAGCGTCGCGCGCGATCTGATCGAACAGCGGCTGGATCTGCTGTACGTCTCGCCGGAACGTCTGCTCGGCAATGGTACGCTGGAGCGGCTGTCGCGCCTGCAACTCGCGCTGTTCGCGATCGACGAGGCGCATTGCGTGTCGCAATGGGGACATGAGTTCAGACCGGAGTACCGCGGACTGGCGTGCCTTGCCGATCAGTTTCCCGGTGTGCCGCGCATCGCGTTGACCGCGACGGCCGACCCGCGTACGCGCGAAGACATCCTGCGCGCATTGAAGATGGAGGCGGCGCAGACATTTGTCGCCAGCTTCCATCGGTCGAACCTGCATATCGCCGCCGCAGCAAAAGTGAGTGAGACCGCGCAGCTTCTCGACCTGCTCGCACGCCATTCCGGTGTCTGCGGCATCGTCTATTGCGGGACGCGTGCGAAGACAGAGCGCGTTGCCGAGAAGCTGAGGGGCAAGCGAATTCCGGCGGTCGCCTTCCACGCCGGACTGGAGGCAGAAACCAAGCGTGAGGCGCTGGCGCGGTTTCGTTCCGGCGAGGCGGTGGTCGTGGTAGCGACGATCGCGTTCGGCATGGGGATCGACCGGCCGGACGTGCGCTTCGTGGTGCATCTGGATATGCCGGACAGCCCCGAGGCCTATTACCAGCAGATCGGCCGCGCCGGTCGCGACGGCGAACCGGCGGAGACTCTGCTGCTGTATGGCGGCCAGGACATCGCCCAGGCGCGCCACTGGCTGGCGCAATCCGCCGCGCCCGAGAGCCAGAAACGGGTGATGCGCACCAAGCTCGAGGAGATGATCGCACTCACCGAGGCCGCATCGTGCCGCACGCGTTCGCTGCTTGGGTGTTTCGGTGAGGAGTTGTCGGAACCCTGCGGACATTGCGACAACTGCTCTGCGCCGCCGCTCATGGTGGACGCGACTGTGGAAGCGCAGAAGGTACTGTCGGCAGTGTATCGCACCAATCAGGTGTTCGGCGCGCTGCACATCATCGCCGTGCTGCGCGGTGAGACGACTGATGGCGTGCTTCGGCACGGACACGACCGCCTGCCGACATTCGGTATTGGTGCCGATCACGCCGCACCCTATTGGCGTGGGCTGATCCGCCAGCTCATCGCACTCGGGGCGCTGGACGTAGACACTGCGGGGCACGGCGGCCTGTTTCTTGTGCAGGACAAGGCGCGGCCGGTCCTACGTGGTGAAGCGCGGGTGATGCTGCGCGAGGAAGGCAAACGGCGCCTCGAGGTACGGCGTCCCGAGCGTCCCACGGCGGTGCAGACCTCCGGCCTTGAGGACCCGAGTCTGTTCGAGGCGCTGCGTGCCTGGCGCGCAGCGGAGGCGAAGAAGCAGCGCATTCCGCCCTATGTGATCTTCCACGACACCGTGCTGCGGGACATCGCGGCGGTGCGGCCTTCGAGCATCGAGGAGCTCGGGCAGATGAAGGGCGTCGGCGCATCGAAGCTGCAGCGCTACGGGACGTCGGTGCTGCGACTGATCGGCGAACAGCCGGCGTAGAAATTCAGCGCGACCGACCGGGTGTCGTGCCGAACGCGGCGCGGAACGCCGCGCCGAATGCGGGACCGCTGTTGTAGCCTACCGCGGCCGCCGCACGGGCGGGTGTGGCGCCTTGCGCGAGGCACGCCAGCGCCTCGGTCAGCCGCAACTGGCGTCGCCACGCCTGGAAGCTCATGCCGGTCTCGCCGCGAAACAGCCGCGCCAAGGTGCGCGCAGAGGCGCCTGCCATCCCGGCGAACGCTTCCAGCCCGCGCGGGTCGGCCGGGTCGGACAGCAGCGCTTCGGTAACGCGCTGCAGCCGGGGATCGCGACACGCAGGCACCGCGATCGGGCGTGTCGCGGCGTGGCCGATCTCGTGCAGCGCCAGCGCCACGACGTGCTGCACCGGTCCTGCCTCGTCCCACATCACCGGCTGCTCGCACGCCGCCAGGATCAGCTCGCGCAGGAGGGGCGACACGGCGACGACCGTCACCGCGCCTGGACCGGCGCATGCCGCATCCTCGCGAAGGAACAGCGCCCGCATCGCCAGACCCGCGGGCATGCGCGTCACATGCGGCGTCCTTGCCGGCATCCACAGGCCGGTGCCTGGAGGCACGACGAACAGCGCCGAGTGAGTCACGACACGCAGCACGCCTGCGATGGCGTGCAGCAGTTGCGCGCGCGGATGCTGATGCCAACCGGTGTCGTACGGGTCCGCGTAGTCATACGCATAGCCGACGAGGGGTCGGGGCGCGTCCTCGAACGGGCGCAGGCGAGAGCGGTCGGCAGGGTGTCCGATCTGAGACAAAGATTGGCCGTACGTCGAAAGGCGGACAGCCTACCTTGCGTCCAAGTCCAACGCCAGCCGCCGAGGGTCGCTGTGACACCCAACACGCGCCTGATCGCCTTCATCAACGCCGCGCATGGCTTCACCCACTATTCGCTGCTGATCCTGCCCACCGCGGTGCTGGCGATGGCGGCCCCGGATGGGCGGTTCGGCGACGCGTATGGGCCGATCCTGGCGCTCGCCACGGGCATGTTCCTGCTCTACGGGCTGTTCTCGCTGCCGCAGGGGTGGATTGCGGAACGCGTCGGCCGGCCGGCGTTGCTGACCCTGTTCTTCCTTGGCACCGGCTTCTCCATGGCGGCAACCGCGTTCGCCGGTTCGCCCGCGGTGCTGGCGGTCACGCTCGCGGCCACCGGGTTGTTCGCGGCGATCTACCATCCGATCGGCACCGCCATGTTGGTCGACGCCGCCGGCGACAAGCCTGGCCGCTCCATCGGCGTGAACGGCGTGTTCGGCAACCTGGGTGTGGCGTTGGCACCTGTGGTGACCGCATTGCTCGCCAACATGGCCGGTTGGCGCAGCGCCTTCCTGCTGCCGGGCCTCGCCTGCGCCGTCCTGGGTCTCGCATGGCTGCGACTGCCGGCTCCCGAGTCCATCGTGCGGCATGGAGCGCGGCCGTTTCCCGACATCCCGCGCCATCTGGTGCGCCGCGCGGTCATCGTGCTGCTGCTGATCGCGATCGTCTCCGGCCTGGTGTTCAATGCCTTCACGCTGCTGTTGCCGAAGCTGATGGAGGAGCGGCTCGGCGACGATCCACGCATGTTGCCGCTGGTGGGATCGGCGGCGTTTCTCGCCACGCTGTGCGGCGCGCTCACCCAGTTCACCGTCGGCCGGATGATCGATCGGATGACACTGAAGCGCGTGTTCCTGCCGGTGAGCGCACTGCTGGTACCGGCCCTGGTGGCGGTCTCCTATGCGCACGGCTGGGTCGTGGTGCCGATGGCCGCGATTGTGGCGGCAGCGATCTTCGGTCAAGTGACAGTGAACGAGACGATGACCGCGCGCTATCTCTCCCCCGCTCTGCGGACGCGCATGTACTCGGTGCGGTTCTTCGTAGGCTTTCTCGGCGCCGCGGCGGCCGCCCCAGCGGTCGCCTGGCTGCACGAGCGCACCGGCAGTCTGGCAGTGGTGACGCTGGTCATGGCGGGATTCGGTGTCATGACCCTGGGGTGCGCGCTGGCATTTCCGGATCGCAAGGAGGAGTTGCGACCGGAACTGTGGGGCGACGTCGAAGCAATGGTCGTAGCGGCAGAATAATGAACGAAGTGCCCGCGCATGCGTTCTCGTCATTTGATGACAAGAACCGGCACGGGAGAATCGATCCATGTCAGGCAGCAGTGCGGCGGCGCGGGTTACAGAGGAGTCGGTGCCTCTCAGCGAACAGGAGCATCGGGCGCAGCTTCGTCGCGCGGTGATCGCCTCGACGATCGGCACGACGATCGAATGGTACGACTTCTTCCTCTATAGCACGGTCACCGGCCTGGTCTTCGCGAAGCTCTACTTTCCGCGCTCGGACCCTCTGGTCGGCACGCTGGAGGCGTTCGCGATCTACGCCGTCGGTTTCGCCGCCCGGCCGATCGGCGCGGCGATTTTCGGCCACTGGGGTGACCGTCTGGGACGCAAGTCGGCGCTGATCGCGACATTGATGCTCATGGGTATCGCGACTTTCCTCGTGGGCCTCGTGCCGACCTACGCGAGCATCGGTATCTGGGGCGCGGTCTTGCTCACGCTGCTGCGCTTCGTTCAGGGGATCGGCGTCGGCGGTGAGTGGGGCGGCTCGGTGCTGCTGTCGATGGAATGGGCGCGGACCAGCCACCATCGCGGCTTCGTCGCATCCTGGCCGCAGTTCGGCGTGCCGTCGGGTCTGTTCCTTGCCAATCTCGCCGTGCTTGCATTCAGCTCGCTGTCAGGCGATGCGTTCGCCACCTGGGGCTGGCGGGTGCCGTTCCTGATCAGCATCGTGCTGGTCGCGATCGGTTTGTGGATCCGTCTCGGCATCCTGGAAACGCCGACATTCCGTCGCCTGGTCGAAGAGAACAGGATCGAGCGTGCACCGGTCGCGGAGGTGTTCCGCCTCCAGGCAAAGGAGATCTTCCTCAGCGCATTCGTGCGGATGGCAGAGCAGGCACCATTCTACATCTTCACCGCGTTCGTGTTCGCCTATGGTGTGGGAACCTTGAAGG
>Ga0210395_10002564_pt1 | contig 14111 bp, 16 predicted proteins | sample IncBWH4OmetaG_FD_150861 | JGI IMG/M metagenome (GOLD analysis project Ga0210395, IMG submission 150861) | Forest soil microbial communities from Barre Woods Harvard Forest LTER site, Petersham, Massachusetts, United States - Inc-BW-H-4-O ... | reverse complement strand
CTGTGCGTCGTCTTCGGGTGATGTAAGCCCGTCGTGGCAGGAACCCACCGAAGGTATCCTCGCTTTGGCGTGGAAACCAGTAGGAATCCCCTCCCTTTAGGGATGGGAGGATCTCAAGAGAGGCGCTCGACCTGGACAGCAGTGCCATACGCCAGGACCTCGGTGACGCCCTGCATGACTTCGGTGGCGTCGTAGCGCATGCCAATGACGGCGTTCGCTCCATGTTCGCCGGCGTGTTCGAGAAGCAGTTCATAGGCGTCTTCACGAGTTTTCTCGCAAAGATTCGTGAGAATCGTGATATTGCCTCCGACGATGGTTTGCAGCGCGGCACCGAGATTTCCGATCACGCTGCGCGACCTGACGATGATGCCGCGGACGATTCCAAAATTCCGCACGATGCGGTAACCGGCAAGTTCGGTTGCCGTCGTCACCATTGCCCTGTCCACGCGATTGGCCATCTTTATTCTCCTTAAACGGGACGTTTACCGGTGCGATTCTACTTGCGCACACGGCCATGCGCGAGCCGAGTCTGTCTGCTATTCTCAGAAGGCGTGGAAAACTTATCCTATGTTTTCTATTTTCTAGCAATTGCGCAGATCTTGCTAGGTCTCTATTTGATCGGACTGGGGCTGCAATGGCTGGGGTATGCGCGACGGCGGATACACACCGATCCGGGCTTTTATTCGCCTAAGGTTGCCGTGCTCTGCCCGTGCAAGGGGATCGAGGCGGCGCTGGAACGCAACCTGGTTTCGCTTACCGAGTTCGAATACCAGAACTACGAGATTTTTTTCCTGATCGCCTCGGCCACGGATCCAGCGTACAACATCGTGAAGCGCGTCGCAGCTTCGTCCCGCGCGAAAGCGCATGTGGTGTTGACGGAGAAGCCGGACGGTTGCGGCGAGAAAGTGAACAATCTGCGGCTGGGGATCGTGCAGCTGCCTCCGGATTTCGATGTTCTCACATTCGCTGACTCCGACGGACGGCCGGGAAAACACTGGCTGCACCGCATGGTTGCTCCGCTGACGGATACGCGCATCGGAGCCACGACCACGATGCGCTGGCTGATTCCGAACCGGAACAATTTTGCGACGGCGCTGCTGGCCGCCTGGAACGCTCCCATCGTCTCCCTGCTCAGCGAAAAGGGGAAAAACTTCTGTTGGGGCGGAGGCACGGCGATACGGCGAAGTGTTTTCGATCAATCCGGGGTGGCCGAAGAATGGCAGCACTCGGTCAGCGATGATTATTCGATGACCCGGGCGCTCGGGCGTGCAGGACGTTCGATTGTTTTTTTGCCGGAATGTATCGTGCCTTCTTTTGTGGAGACGGATTTCACGGGCTTGATGGAATTTACAAACCGGCAAGTTCTGATAACACGCGTGTACGCGGGAAAAATGTGGAGAATTGCCGCCGGCACGCACCTGCTCTACTGTCTGTCGCTCGTTCTCGGGACGTTTCTGACGCTCGGCGATGTTCTGGCAACGCGGCCCGCGTTTCATTTGGCGGCACTCACTTTTTTGCCGGTGTTGCTGGCGGCCATACGAGGGGCCCTGCGGGTGGTGGGCGTCTCGGAAGTTTTGCCCACATACCGTTCCCAAATCTCGAGCCAGGCGTGGATCTATATCTTGTTGACGGTCTTCGTCCCGTTTCTATATCTGGTGAACTTCATTACCTCGCTCATCACGCGCAAGATATGTTGGCGCGGCGTTACCTACGAGCTGATTGCGCCCGAACAGACGCGCATTCTCTCGTATTGAGGCGTCCTATAGAAGCGCCAAGGTTTTCGATTGGCGATCTCGAAAAAGATTTCCACAGGGCACAGGGAGATTTCCACAGATGAAAGCACGTCACGGCCTTCGGCAGACACTTTTTCTTTCCCGATTCGTCCGCGACCCATCTCTCCTCGCCGTGAGGGAGGGTCATCTACCTGGTCGGGCAGAAACAGAGTTAGGGAAAAAATTTCGCGGATAATGCAATTCCTACCCGCGAACGAGCCCAAGTTGCCCCGCCGGGCGCTCGTAAGTACTCCATTTCTGAAGGAGTTGTAATCTTAGGAATGCGGCCGACGAAATGCTCTTAGAAAACGGTTCGGTGTCCAAACGCAGACGAACAGGCAGGGAGTTTCTTCTCGCGGCTCGGCGTGGGTTTCTGAGGGTCCAGACACCCGGGCGGTTAGCCCTCTGTTTCGGCTGCGACTCGGCCGGTTGCCTACACCATGCAGGTCTCCTGACGGGGGAGGCTCAATCTAAAGAAAGAGCTTCGGTTATGATACGAGGCTCCACATTGGGGGGTGCGTGTGAAGCTTGTCCGCAGAAGTGAACATCGTTCTTTGAACGGTCCCCGCCAGGCAATTCCTCGAGATCATTACTACTTTTACGAAAAAAACACCGGGGTCACGCATTTTCATGTGGAGGCAGGTCCTGAGGGATGTTTTCCCGTAGATCAGGCCGCCGGCCTGCTGGCGATGCATTGCATGGTGAGAGGGCAATCGCCAGACGACTACATTGTGATGGTTAAGGCGCAAAGCGACCTTTTGGAAGGTCTAACGGAGAAGGCGGAAAAACTGCTGCAAGCCGGACATTCCGTTCGCAGCGCCGTAAAGCTCACGCGACGCGAAGAAGAAGTGCTGGGCGGCGTGATGAAGAGCTTGGCCAATAAAGAGATAGCAGCAACGTTGAATCTTTCCGAGCGGACGGTGAAATTTCACGTGTCCTCGCTGCTTGCGAAGTTCCGCGTGCGAGGGCGCATGGAGCTGGTGCGCGAAGCGTCACGCAGCGCAGTCGCCTCGATGCCCGTGCCCATGGCCATGACCATCGCCCCCCGGGAAACCCGGTCGTATGCGCCTTCGATGCCACAGAAGTACAATAACGGCTCGCGTGGCGCCGCCGTAGTTCCTCTGGCGGCGAAGCGGCAGCTGATGGCCTAATCGACACCGAGAGACACGAAGTTAGACAAAACGCAGAGGCCCGGTTCGCTGAAGTCGAACCGGGCCTTTCCGTTTTGTTTAGGGTGCCTTGCCGGCGAGTTCGTTACTTCTTTGCGGCCGCGTAGAGCTGGGTGGCGGAATCCCAATTGACGACGTTCCACCATGCCTTGATGTAATCAGCGCGCACGTTCTGATACTTGAGGTAGTAGGCGTGCTCCCAAACGTCGATGCCCAGCACGGCCTTGGCGCCAATTGAAAATGGCGTGTCTTGATTTGGCGTCGAATCGATGGCTAGCTTGCCGTCCTTGACGACGAGCCAAGCCCATCCGGAACCAAAACGTGCGAGACCAGCGGCGCCGAATTTTTCCTGGAACCCTGCCAAAGATCCGAAGGTCGACGCGATGGCATCGGCAAGTTCACCCTTTGGCTCGCCACCACCACCCTTCTTCATCTGGGTCCAGAACAGAGAATGGTTCCAGTGTCCGCCAGCATTGTTGCGGACAGCAGCGCGAATATTCTCCGGGATGGAGTCGAGACTTTTCAGAAGATCTTCAAGCGACTTGGCTTGGAGATCAGCGTGACCATCGAGCGCTTTGTTCAAGTTGGTGACATAGGCGCCATGGTGCTTGTCGTGGTGAATTTCCATGGTCTTGGCATCGATGTAGGGTTCGAGTGCGTCGAATGCGTAAGGCAACGGTGGGACGGTAAATGCCACGGGTTTTTCCTCCAGTTTGAGATTTGATGCAAAATTCAAGACGGTGCCGGAGCGCAAAGCCGCAGAAGCGTCGCTGCTCGCTCCAAGCAATCCCGCACCAACAATCCCGGTATTAACCACAAATTTCCGGCGATTCATGGGGATCTCCTGCGGCGAGGAGACTGGCCAATCAACCGACAGTAAGCCTACCGCTCCATTAGCCAGATGTATCATACCGCTCATCCCCGAGACGGCTCAATGCCACGCTGCTGTTGGGGGCTACTAGGCGGCTCGTAGAAAGCAGGTTGCAACGCTCGGAACTCGCCACGGTTATTGGATGCGCGAAAGCGCCCATTGGGCAGATTCAGCGATTTGGGGATCGCCCGAGGCTCTAAGCCGCTTCAAGAGTGTGCAGATTCTTTCGCGCTGATCTGAGCCCGCCGCGGGAGCGGAATTGCCCAGGGCGATCGAGGCGTTGCGCACCAAGCCGCGCCAATTCGTGCGCTTTACGGGGCTTCCGCGAAAGACTGTGCGGAACTGTTCTTCGTTCATCGCAGCCAGCCACTCGAGCCGCGGCAGGAAGAGAGATTCTTTTTCAATGCCCTCCGCGATAGGGGCGGGCCATTCCTGCGACCGGCTTTCCGTGGGCTGCGCATAAGTTCTTGGCTGAAATTCCGCAGCTTGTGTCACTGGCGCCCGGCGATTCCACGGGCAAACGTCCTGGCAAATGTCGCAGCCGAAGACGTGGCGGCTCATGGGTTCGCGCAAATCTTCGGGAATGCTGCTGCGCAGCTCGATCGTCAAATAGGAGATGCAGAGGCGCGCATCCATCACGTAGGGCTCGACGAGCGCGCCGGTTGGGCAAGCGTCGATGCATTTTGTGCAAGAGCCACAGAGATCCGCAGGAGGCAGCTCGGCTGGACCTAGCGTGGGCGGGATATCGAGAGTCGTAAGAATCACGCCGAGGAAAAACCAGGAGCCGAGTTTGGCGTTCAGCAGCAGGGTATTTTTTCCGAGCCAGCCGAGGCCGGCGTGTTTGGCGAAGACGCGCTCATGCAGGGGACCCGTGTCCGCGTAGATGCGCGCTTCCTGTGGTCCGGCAAATCGTTCTGGGAGGCTGCTCGCGAGGCTCTGGAGCTTCTGCTGGAGTACTTCGTGGTAGTCCTGTCCCCAGGCATAGCGGGAAATCCAGCCGCTTGGCTCGGCTTCCGGCGGCTGGAGCGCGTCGACGGAACGCGGCGCAGGCGAGTTGTAGTTCAAGGCACAGACAATCACGCTGCGGAGGCCGGGCATTACGCTTTGGGGATTGCTGCGGCGCTCGTCCGCTAGATACTTCATCTCGCCGGCGTAGCCAAGCGCCAGCCATTCTTTCGTCAGCTCCAACTCGGGGAATTTCTCCGCGCGCACGACTCCGCAAAGGTCAAACCCCAGAGCGCTTGCCCTCTCGACAATCCACGCGGTATCGGAGCCGCTGCTCATGGAAAAAGTGTGCGAATGGCCATGGAAGGATTGTGACGCAGGAAGACGCTCGATGCGAGCGGTGTCTCTGGCGGCGCTGTGGATTCCGGCTTGGCCGAGGAAAAACTACTGGAAACTGCTGAGGGCAGCACTCTCTTCGGTGTACACGTCGAAGACGGTGTAGAGCTTGGTGAGCTGGAGCAGGTCGTGCACTTTTTTCGTCAAGTGCAATAGCTTGAGGTCGCCGCCGCGGCCTTTTACCGTTGTATACGCACTAACAAGCTCGCCGATGCCGGAACTGTCGATGTAGTCCACGTCGGCGAGATTGAGCACGATGTGGGTCCGTTTGTCGTCCAGCAGGCCGCGCACGGTTTTTCGCAGCAATGCACTTCCTTCACCCAGGGTGATCTTGCCGCTGAGGTCCACTACCGTGGATTGGCCAGCATCTCGATATGTGGCGCGCAATGCCATGATTTCCTCTAGGCTCCTTGGGGCGGGTTGGCGCCCTGGCTGCCCTGGCCATTTGTTCCCGGGTTCTCCTGCAAAGGCAGCTTTTTCGCCATAACAATTTCCGCGCCGCCGGTGCGTCCCGGCACGACGTCGAATTCGTCCATAAATGCGCGCATCAGGAAGATCCCCCGGCCGGAAGTGCTCAGGAGGTTTTCTTCCGCAAGCGGGTCCGGCACGTTGGCGAGAGTGAAGCCGGAGCCTTCATCCAGAACATGGATGATCATCTTATCGCCGGTGAGATCCACGATCAGATGAATCTTCTTTTCGGGTCGCTCCTGATTGCCATAGTGAAACGCGTTGATGACGCCTTCACGCACGCTCATGCCGATTTTGTAGCAATCGTCCTCGCCAAAGCCGGCAGCCTCGGCCACTCGGAGACACATCTCCTCAGCGAGATTGACGCTTTCGACTTGCGTCTCCAGCGTGACTTCGAGGTGCTTGGGGTCTGTGCCCATGCGCGGCGCCCTACCGGAGGGCAAATTGCACCCAAGAGAGCGCACTTATCGGTAACACAGCGGCTAAACCTAAGTCAATGGAGCACTTGGTGTAGATTGAAGAGACCGAAACCTGAAGGCCATGTGGTTGGCTATACAAATTCTGTATAAGCGTCCATCTTCACTGATGGACGGTGTTGACCACCAGCCGTTTTTCGCGCGGATCAGCTCGCTAAACTTCCGCGTGCGAACAGTTTCTGAAGGCGACGTCAGAGGAGAGCCCGCTCTCCCCCAGCCAGACGGCCATTTCCTTTGGCCTCTTCCGACTCACACACTTCAGCCCCGCGAGGCGGGTAACGATGTACCCCTCCAATTCCACTTGGGGTTGACGGGTTTCGTTGCCACTAAAGAGATAGCAACTTTATACTCTTATGCTTATACTCTTACGCTGACGGATTTCGCTCGGCTTCCAGGTTTGCCTACACTCTCGGGTTCTGCAAGACTTTTGCTGTCGAGCTTGACATCCAGATTGCCTAACCGTCAGTGGTAACCAACCACGCTGGGTTTGTCCTTGGCGATTTCGGTCGAGTGGAATGAGAATCGGCGTACTTGTATTAGCCGCTGGACGACAGGCTGGCGGGCCAGAGACGTACGAAGTGCAGCTCCTGCGTGCCTTGGCGGCCCTGGATAGCGTGAATGAATATACGATCTATTGCCCAGACGCAAGGGCAAGCGAAGCAATCGATATCAACCAGCCAAATGTGAAATATCGGGTTCTCAAGCCGTTTTTTCGCGTTGCGAGTCTCAGTCTCAGCTTGCCGTACCTACTTCGTGCCGACCTGATTGATGTATTCCACGCCACATACGCACCTCCTCCGATTCCCCCGGCAAGAATGGTCTTTACCTGCCATGGTTTGTCGAACTTCCTTTACCGTGATTGCTTTCCGACCGCGACGCGCTGGCGATTGAACTGGCTGCAACGTCTGGCGATCCAACACGCTCTGCGCATCATCTGCGTGTCGGAGCACACCGCGCTTCAACTAAAAGAAAAAATGCACGTTTCTGCTGACCGCCTGTCCCTCGTGCTGCACGGCGTTAGCACAGACTTTTTCACGGCGCCGCGCCAGGGAGCGCGGGAGTCCGTGATGAGGAAGTTTAACCTCCGCCAGTCTTTCGTGCTTTATGTCGGCAAAGTACAGAAGATAAAGAACATCGCGCGCCTCGTGGAGGCATTTCAAGAATTCAGGAGCAGGTGCTGCCCAAACGTTCAGCTCGTTCTCGCGGGAAAGATCCTAGACGAGCCATCCGTGCTTCGCCACAGCAAGCCAGAAGACGGTATCGTAAAGCTGGGTCACGTTGCTACCGCCGACTTGCCGGATCTCTACCGCGCTGCGGAAATGCTGGTATTTCCTTCGTTATTTGAGAGCTTTGGCCTACCGGTGATTGAAGCAATGTGCTGCGGCACGCCCGTCGTCAGCTCTACGGCGGGCGCCCTCCCGGAAGTGTGCGGCAATGCGGCTCTATTAGTGAATCCCTACTCGACAGGTGACATCGCACAGGCGATGGCAACTGTGTTATGCAACCGAGAGTTGCGCGAAGAGCTGATTGCACTGGGAATTGAGCGATCAAAGCGTTACTCGTGGGAACGGACCGCAAAGTCGACCCTTGACGTATATAATGACGTGCACCAGAGGGTTCCGCGTGAACGGGCGACTTAGTCGGCTCATCTTCAAGCAGCAATGGTTTCTGGCCGTGCGGAAGCGGAATCCCACCGCAGAATTCTCTTATCTCGACCCGGCGAACTACACTGTTCTCGAGTGCCCCCTCGGAGAATTCCGGGCGGATCCGTTTCTGCTTGAGCGAGACGGAGAGATCTGGATTTTCTTTGAGCGCTACCGCTACCTCGAAGCCAAAGGGGAGATAGCGTGCGCCAGATTGGGCAGTCCAGCGGTGGACACGATTTTGGTCCGGCCTTACCATCTCTCCTACCCGCACATCCTCGAATGGGATGGCTGCCTCTGGATGTTGCCGGAGACCGTCGAAAACCGGACGGTCGAGCTCTATCGTTGCCATTCCTTTCCGGCCGAATGGAAGTTGGAAACTAGGCTCCTATGCGACGTGGAAGCCTCCGATCCAACCCTGATACGGCACGACAACCTCTTTTGGCTCTTCGCCTCAAATTCCCCGACCGGCGCACAACGCCACCGGCTGAATCTATGGTATTCCTCTTCGCTTTGTGGGCCGTGGGCGGAACATCCGGCCAATCCCATTGTGCAAGCGACGTGCGGCGCACGTCCTGGCGGTGCGATCTTCTCTGCCGGAGAACACCTGATTCGTCCTGCCCAGGACTGTTCTTCCGGTTATGGCAGTGGACTTCAGTTCCGGAGAATCGTAGCGTTAAACGCAAACGGCTACGTTGACGAGCCGGTTGGGTCTCTTCACGGATCCCAGTTCCCGGGTTGGACAGGGGTACACACCTATAGCCGTAGCCAGAATTATGAGGCCGTCGATGGCTGCGTGAGGAGATTCGATCTGCCCGGCAAGCTGCAGGGCTTGACAGGCAAGAGTTTGCGTGCGTTCCATCGGCGCGACCGAGCAGGAAATTCAGCGCGGAGTCTGTAAGATCCGGCGGGCGCCAGTGCACTGTTCTCGGGTCGCTTCCCAGCTCGTAGCGCTTCGTCGACCGGGCCGCCGCAAGCGTTCGTTCCTTTTCGTCAATACATAAATTTCTTGCTCGAGGCGCGCGTTCTTTTATGCGCTGTTCTCTTCAGCCACACCGACAAATTAACGGCTTCGCAGCTGGAGACAACTACGTTGTCGAGAAAAAAATGTCTAGACGGTAGTGGTTCATCTCTAACGACGCTGGCAGCTGCGAGGTCCGCGTCGTTATGACATCAGTTTTGAAATTTCAAACTGGACCACTAGCATTAGCCGCTAGACAAACTACATGTTGCGCACATCAGATTTGGGAGATGAGTCCTTCAGCCATCTTCCCTTGATCTGAGCGCCGTTCCCAAGGGGGTCGAGGTATTCCCCTTCGCTGGCAAGGAGCTATGTCGCGCATGGGCACCTCGAATCTTCGAAGCCGAGTAAAAGGCGACGACGCGGTTCTTGTTCGCCTGCCGGCACGCCCCGCTAAAAACGGAGGGCCAGGCAAACGCGCCCGGACGGGTGCGCAAGTAGAAGACTTCAGGAAAAACAATGCAGACTGAGGGTATCGGTGTTCCCTTGCACGGGGCTACCGACGGTGAAGTATAACTTAACATATTGTAAAGAAGATGGTTATTTAAGGTCAACTGTGGCATACGACCTGCTCAAAACGTATGCATGATCGGTGGAAGCTCAGTACCGGAAGCTGGTAATTTGTTTCTGCTTGGAGCGGCCTTGCTGGCTACATCTTTGGTACTGCGGCGGGTGTTGAAGGGTGCAGTCCGAGTTTTCCATCCTAATAACCCGAAGGTTGACCTTCGGCCACAAGATAATTTGATCAGATAGGCTGGAGCGCAGTCTTCAGAATGAATCTTCATGGCCTACGGCAATATACGCCGTAGGACCAGTCAAAAATTAGCCAACTTTTAGCCTCACAGCAATCCTATGGTGTGTGCTAAGTTGTCTCGCTTCGGAGCGCGGAGTCTCCAACAAGTATGGATCACGAATTTCCGATTGTTAGGGGTGATTCTCAGGCATCGAAGGATAGACCCACTGTGTTGGTTTGGGGGGCGCTTGGGTTCATCGGTTTCCACCTGGTAGAACGACTCCTCAGCGATGGCTACAAGGTGTCCGTGCTCTGTCGTTCCCGAGCCCGCTACGCTGAACCTCACTGGGCCTCGAAGGTAACCTGGTACAGCACAGAGAACGAGGTGTGCCAAACTTCGTTGCAAGCGGCGGTCGCCTCGGCCTCCGTGATTTTCGATCTAGCGGGTTCCTCCGGTGCCGTGGCTAGCAACCACGACCCGATCGGCAGTCTGGATAGCAACTGCCGCGTGCAACTCGAGTTCCTGGAAGCTTGCGCTAAAGCGGCCCACAAGCCGCATGTCATTTTCTCCAGTTCTCGGCTTGTCTATGGAGAGACGTCCGCTGCCAAGGTGGATGAGAAGCACGCGACCCGCCCGCTCAGCATCTACGCCGTTCACAAGCTCTGCATTGAAAACTATTTGGAACTCTACTCCCGGCTTGGGGCCATTACGCATACGGTTTGCCGCATTTCGAATGCTTACGGCCACGATTGCACTCGCTTAGGGCAGGGCTACAAAATCGTTAATTCATTCATCATTCGTAGCTTGGCCCAGCTTCCCATTGTTCTGTTTGGGACGGGCGAACAGATCCGAGATTTCATTTACATCGATGATCTGACCGAGATCTTGATTCGATGCGCGCTCATCCCCGCGGCGTCCGGCGAGACGTTCAACATCGGGAGCGGCGTCGGCCATTCCATGATGGAGGCGGCAGAGATCATTCGTGAGCTCACGGACGGCCCCCCAATCAACTTCCACCCTTGGCCCGAAGATTACCTAGCGGTGGAATCCGGCAATTATGTCGCTGAAATCTCGAAGTCCCACCGCGTTCTACAGTTCCTTCCCCAATTCGATTTCTGTAACGGAATTAATTCTACGATCACTAAATACAGATTAGAGCAGGCTCTGGATCTCTTGAATCCAGACGCTGCGGAGCATGTCAAGGTTATGCCCGGCGCGATTTAGATGCGGCGAGAATAGGACCTAAGCGTGTCAAATCTGAGTGAGGCGCAAGATCAACAACTGGAAATCTCGAGCCCCGCGAATTTCCGGGGAATGCCTGCCGCCGGAATGGTCAATGGTGCGGCCACGGCCCGTTGCGTTCGGTGGCCACAAATCTCTGAAGTTCAAGAACAGATCGCGGCGATCGAAATCGACAACTCCTCGAACATTTTGAGGGAATTGGTAGAGCGCGCGATCGCTCTCGCTGTATTGATTCTTACTGCGCCAGTTACATTACTTATTGGGATCTCCATCCGGCTTGAATCGCCTGGCAAAGCTATCTTCCGTCAGCTCCGCGTCGGCAAAGGCGGTAAGACGTTTCGCTTTTGTAAATTCCGCACGCTGTACTCCGATGCCAAGCAGCGATTTCCAGAGCTGTATCGGTACCAATACCTGTCAGAGGAAGTGGAGTCGCTTTACTTTAAGGTAGAAAATGATCCGCGGGTAACACGAGCGGGGAGGATTCTGCGCCGCACCACCCTCGATGAGTTGGTCAACTTCTGGAACGTCCTGACGGGAGATATGAGTCTGGTGGGTCCACGTCCGGAGATTCCAGAGATGCTCCCGTACTATCGGAAAGAACACTTGCTCAAATTTTGCGTCCGGCCCGGAGTCACTGGCCTCGCGCAGATTTCAGGGCGTGGGCGCCTGTCATTCCGGCAAACAGAAGAGTTGGATGCGCAATACGTTCGTACACGCTGCCTGCGCGAAGACGTCCGGATCCTGGTTCGCACTGTTTATCTCATTCTCAAAATGGACGGAGCCTTCTAGTCATGCGCAGACATCGGGTTGCGGTTGTCGGCGGTACCGGCTTCATCGGGTCGCATTTAACCGAATGTCTAGTGGATTCTGGCCATTCCGTATTGGTGGTGGCACGCGGCCGGCAGCGCCTCCAAAATCTGGAGGACGTCGCTGGACGTTTTGTGTTTGAAGAAGGCGACATCCGGGACCGTGCCCAGATGGGCCGGGTTTTGAAGGAGTTTCGACCGGATACTGTCTTTCACCTGGCAGCCGAACCCGACGCTGCCGAATGTCCGGAGCATATCCGCGCCTGCATAGACTCGAACACCAAGGGCACGTTGAACGTGCTAGAGGCCGCAAACGCCGCAGGAGCACGATTATTCGTCTACGCTGACTCGTGTAAGGTGTACGGCAACGGACCGGTGCCGTACCGATCCTTACAGGCGGAGGACCCCATCTGCTCTTACGCGGTGGCAAAATCCGCCGGCTGGCGGCTCTGTAAAGCCTTCGCACACGGGCAGGCGATCAGTATAGTTGGGTTGAGGCCAACTTTCGTGTACGGCCCGCGGCAGAATTTTAACTTCATTACCTTCGTCGAGCGATCGGTTCGGAGCGGGGAGCCTATTCGAATCCAGGGTGGAAAACAAACCAGGGATCTCCTGTACGTGAAAGACGCGGCCACATGCTTCGCCAACATGATGAACGCCGAAAACGCCTGGGGACAATCGATTCCAATTGGCGGCGGTAGGGAGATTACGGTCTCCGATTTGTGCAGGGAAGTATTAAAAGTGCTCGAGAGCGAAGCCGACATAGCCGAGAATGCCTTGGCGCCCCGTTCTACTGAGATTTGGCGCAGCTATTGTGATAATCTGCAGATCAGGGACTTAACGGGGTGGTCGCCGAGCGTGAATCTGCGCGAAGGGCTGTGCTGGACTTTGCGGAAAACTCCGGACCCAATGGAAACGATGAGGGCGGTTGCGGGATGATCTTGACCGGAATACCAAATCTCCTCAACGACGCCCCGACCGGAGGGGCAAATAAGCTGACAGGAAGGGAAAGTGACGATGATGCCGGGCCGTCGCCTGAAATCATTCGCTTAGCCACGCAAATTCGGGCATTTGGTTTGTCCGGTAAGAAAGTGATCTTGTTTTGCCCCGTTGGTTCCATCGGCAACACCAATCCCCTGGTAAGAAGGATTGCCAAAGCACTGGCGTCGATTGACGGTCTTCCCGTTCTGGTTCTCGATGTTCACGGAGTGAATGAGATCTCGCCCGTTGATTCTCGGCCTTTGACTTCGGAGAGTATAGGCCGTCAGAACTCTCCAGGAAACGCCCTTGGGGCCTTGGCTCTGAATCAACGGGATTTGTCGCCAGTGACCTATCTGGACTTGTTTGCCGCGAAGCCCGTGGAACTTTTCCCTCAATTCGTCAGCCGGGTGCGCGACCAGTTTAACTATGTTCTCATCGACGCTCCTTCCATACTGGAGTCTGCATCTACGGTCCTCGCCACAGCCCACGCCGACGCGGTGGTTCTCTTTGTGCAGCCTGGAAAGAGTCTGCAGTCAGAAATTGATATGACCAAACGCCAGTTTGCGGGATTCGGAACCCAGGTGGTGGGCTTCGTTCTCGTCTCCTGAGCTAACGGATCCCACGCAAATGTCCCCCAACGCAGTCGATGCCCCCGACGATGTGAAGCAGAGCGCCGCCGTGCGGCCAGGCCAGAAGATACGAGTTGTTCACCTATTGCACTCCGTGGCCTATGGCGGTCCGGAAACCATCGTCATCAACTGGCTGCGCACGCAGAACAAAGAGCGATTCGATGTTCATTTGATCTGTTTTGCCCAACCCAATGGCTGTGAACGGCCTTTCGTGGAAGCTGCCCGGGCTGCGGGCCTCTCCATGCACTTCATTCCGTGGGACAGGAGTAAGCCCGTCCTGAAGAGCGCCCGCGCACTGACGGACTACTTGCGTGAGCACCAAATTGACATCCTCCACTGCTACAATACCTACGCCGAACTGGTAGGTGTGGTGGCCAAGCGGCGAACCGGCGTGCGCTTAATTACCACCAAATGGATGTGGGGAAAGCTGGATTGGAAGCGCGCCATACTCCAGCGATTGGAACGTTTCCTGGTTCGGTATTTTGACCGCGTTTCGGCTCAGAGCGAATTCGCCGCCAGGCTCACCGTACAACCGGGCCTTCCGCTGGAGCGTATCGAAGTGCTGCTGAGCGGTTCGGAGCAGCCCCTTACCGCCTTCTCGCCGGACGAGCGCACCCGCGAGCGTGAAAAGCTTGGTGCGCGGCCGGACGATATCGTCTTTCTGCATTTGGCCCGCTTTCATGCGGAGAAGGCACACGATGTTCTACTCAGGAGCTTTCGACAGATTGTGAATGCGTGCCCTAATACCCGGCTGTGGCTCTGCGGAGTCGGGCCAGGACTCGAGGCCGCCCAGAGCCTGGCGCGTGAGCTCGGTCTGGAATCGTCCGCGCGCTTTTTGGGATTCAAATCCGACCTCTCGAGGCTGCTGCCCCTGGCTGACATTCAGATTCATTCTAGCCACATGGAGGGCATCCCCTTGGCATTGTGTTCAGGCTTAGCCACCGGACTTCCCATTGTG
>Ga0210395_10002562_pt1 | contig 14118 bp, 8 predicted proteins | sample IncBWH4OmetaG_FD_150861 | JGI IMG/M metagenome (GOLD analysis project Ga0210395, IMG submission 150861) | Forest soil microbial communities from Barre Woods Harvard Forest LTER site, Petersham, Massachusetts, United States - Inc-BW-H-4-O ... | reverse complement strand
CCTTTGGATCGACGGCGCCCAACCCGTCGACGCGTCGATTCCATTGAATCTCCAGCTCGCGCCCTTGCTCGACCGCCTTGCGAAACTGGGCCAAGGCTTCGTCAGGGATGTAGAAAACCTTGTCTTCAGGCCATCCCAGCGCGTGTTTGGTTAACCGTACCTCCTCGACGCCCAAGGGCTCGCCGTGCGCCTGAAAAGTGTCATGCTTATTTGGGCTGCCAAAGCCGATATGCGTGCGCGCCACGACCAGCGACGGCCTGTCGTCGATCGCCTTTGCCCTGGTTAGGGCAGCATCGACCGCGGCTGTATCCTGCCCGTCGATATGCTCCACATGCCATCCATAGGCCTGGAATCGCGCGCCGACATCTTCGTTGAAAGTTACATCGGCGCTGGCCGAGAGCGTTATCTGGTTGGCGTCGTAGAGCACGATTAATCGGCCGAGCCGAAACTGACCCGCGATCGAAGCGGCCTCCGCCGCGACACCTTCCATCATGTCGCCGTCACTAGCCATCACATACGTGTAGTGGTTCACCACTTCATGGCCCGGCCGATTGAAGGTGGCGGCCAGCCAACGCTCCGCGATTGCGAATCCCACCGCGTTTCCAACACCTTGACCCAACGGACCCGTCGTAACTTCCGCACCCGGCACCACGCCATACTCGGGATGCCCCGGGGTACGGCTGTCCCATTGGCGAAATTGCTGGATATCAGTCATCGTAAGGTCGTAACCGGTGAGGAACAGCAGGCTGTAGAGCAGCATGCTGGCATGCCCGGCGGACAGCACAAAACGATCGCGATCGGGCCATTTGGGGTTGGTGGGATTGTGCCGTAGATGGCGCGTCCACAAGACGTACGCCATCGGCGCCGCACCCAACGGCATCCCCGGATGCCCCGAATTCGCTTTCTGGACCGCGTCGATCGACAGCGTCCGGATGGTGTTGATGCAAAGTTCGTCGATTGGCTGAAACGACGTACTCATGGTTCCTCCGGACTGCCCCCAACCTTACAGCGAATGAATATTTGAGAACCCCACCCTACCGGAGGCTTCCGGGCCTCGCAACGACCGCCATCGAACCACCGGGTTCGACCCAAAGCAGCGAGGGAGACATCGCTCGAGCTATGACCGGATCCTACTCGCCTCGCGCGCTCCTCCGGACGTGCGCAAGTGCGAACCCGGCAAGGTACTGGTTGCGGTCGCCGTCGAAGGCCTGCGCCATGGCAGCTGCCGAGCCGGTCAGCATCGACAGCAGCGATATGCCGCCGGTCCAGCCGGTCTGGTGGCTGGCGCCGATGCCGGCGCCGTTGTCGCCGTGGAAGTACTCGTAGAACAGGATCAGGTCGCGCCAATGCGGGTCCGTGTGGACGGTGCCACCATGGAACGGGCGCCTTCCGTCGGGCCCGCGCTGGAAGATGGCGAAGATGCGGCGGGCAATCTCCTCGGCGATCTCGAGCAGCGTGAGCAGTTGGCCGGAACCGGTCGGGCATTCGACCTTGAAGCTCTCGCCATAGTAGCGGTGCAGGTTGAGGAGCGCGCGCACGATCAGCTGATTGATCGGCATCCATACCGGACCGCGCCAGTTCGAGTTGCCGCCGAAGCTGCCCGATTCCGATTCGGCCGGCTGGTGGCTCACCCAGTAAGACCGCTCGCCGACCTGGAAGCGGTAGGGATGATCGTGGTGGAAGCGCGACAGCGATCGAATTCCGAATGGACTCAGGAATTCCGCCTCGTCGAGCATCCGGTGTAACACCCGGCGCAGGCGCCCCTCGTCGAGCACTGCCAGCAGCCTGCGGCCATTGGCGGCCGGCTCGGTTGGTAGCGTGATATGCTCAGCCAGATGGGGGAAGCGCGCGAGAAAGGCATGGCCCCGCTCGATCGCGTTGGGTATTCGGGCGAGTTCCGCCGGCTCGAGCACGGTGGCTGCGCAGAGCGGCAGCAGACCGACGATCGAGCGCACCTTGAGCCGCCGCGCGCTGCCGTCGGGCAGGCGCAGCACGTCGTAGAAAAATCCGTCCTCCTCGTCCCACAGATCGTCCTGACGATCACCCATCCGGCCGAGCGCCGAGCCGATCCACACGAAATGCTCGAAGAACTTCACCGCTAGCGGCTCGTAGACCGAATCGTGCGCGGTGAGCTCGACGGCGATCTGAAGCATTGTCTGGGCGTAGAGCGCCATCCAGCCAGTGCCGTCTGCCTGGTCCATGTGGCCGCCGGTCGGCAGCGGCGCGCTGCGGTCGAAGACGCCGATATTGTCGAGGCCAAGGAAGCCGCCCTCGAAGACGTTGCGCCCGCTCGGGTCCTTGCGGTTGCTCCACCAGGTGAAATTGACCAATAGCTTCTGGAAGACGTGCCCTAGGAACTTAACGTCGCCGACCCCGCCATTGCGCGCCTTGTCGATCTCATAGACGAAATAAGCCGCCCACGGGTGGATCGGTGGATTGACGTCGCCGAAGGCCCACTCATACGCCGGCAGCTGGCCGTTCGGATGGAAGTAGTCGTCCAACAGCATGAGCTCGAGCTGCCGTTTGGCGAAATCAGGGTCGACGAGAACCAGCGCCAGGCAGTGAAAGCCAAGGTCCCAGGTGGCATACCAGGGATACTCCCACTTGTCCGGCATGGAGATGACGTCGTCGTTGGCCATGTGGAACCATTCGGCATTGCGCACGGTCCGGCGCTGCTCGCCGGAAAAGGGCGAGGCGCCATGCTGCTCCAGCCAGCGCGCTACGTCGTAGTGGTAGTGCTGCTTGCTCCACAACATCCCAGCCAGAGCCTGGCGGAAGATGCGACGCCCGTCCTCGTCGAGATTGGCCGGGGAGAGCGCCTGGTAGAAGGTATCGGCCTCGGCTCGGCGCCGCACGAACGTCCGGTTGAAGCTGTCGCCGAAGGCCGCGCCCGCGGCGGCGGCGGGACGCAATCGCAAGCGCACGCTTGCCGAGCCACCGGCCGCGATCTCCAGCCGGTAGTGCGCCGTAGCCTTGGTGCCGATTGCCGCCGGGTTAATGGCGTCGGCCCGCCCGTGCAACAAGAAGTCATTGATCCCGTCTTTGACGAAGCTGCTTGGATTCTCGCTGCCGAACAGACGGCGGTTATTGGTCTCGTTGTCGGTGAAAAGCAGCTCCGGCGAGCCTTCGCACTCCAAGTGCCAGACACCGAGTTCCGGATGGCGGGCGGCGATGGCACCGCCATCAGCCGCCAGCACGGGCTTCTCGACGCCCGGCTGGTCGGCCCAGAGGTTGCGGAACCACAGCGTCGGCAGCAGGTGCAGGGGCGCCGGCTCTGGCCCACGGTTGTGCACCGTCAGCAGGATTAGAATGTCTTCCGGCGACGCCTTGGCATGCTCGGCGAAAACGTCGAAATAGCGGTCGCCTTCGAAGATACCGGTGTCGATCAGCTCATATTCGAGCTCCTGACGCGAGCGCTTCGCGTTGACCCGTACTAGGTCGTCGTAGGGGAAAGCGCGCTGCGGGTATTTGTAGAGGTATTTGCCGTAGGAATGGGTGGGCGTAGCGTCAAGGTAGAAATAGTACTCCTTGACGTCCTCGCCATGATTGCCCTCGCTGTTAGTTAAGCCGAAGGCGCGCTCCTTGAGGATTGGATCAGCACCATTCCACAAGCCTAGCGCAAAGCACAGCCGCTGCTTCTCATCGCAAAGGCCGGCAAGTCCATCCTCCCCCCAGCGATACGCGCGGCTGCGCGCATGGTCGTGCGGGAAATAGTCCCACGCCGTGCCGCCCTCACTGTAGTCCTCCCGCACTGTGCCCCATTGCCGCTCGCTGAGATAGGGGCCCCATTTGCGCCAGGGCGCGGTGCCCTCCCGTGCCTCTCTGAGGCGAGCATGCTCGCTCGTTGTCTGCTCAGACATCATCGGATCAGCGGCTTCATCCAGAGATCACGCCCGAGTCGTAGCCGAACAGCAGCCCCCCAGAGAGCGGCGATGACGACCAGCAAGCGGAAGCTCGTTCCCCCTTTCGGACGGCGATTGTGAGATGAAAATTGCTGCTCAGGCGCCGAGCTGACCGATGTAATAGCCCAGCCGATTTTCGACATCGCCCGCTTTGTGGAAGCCGCGCTCCATCAGCGCCTTGATCCTGGCCTGGGCGGCGGGACGCCCCAACGACGCAATAAAGGCGTCCCATTCGGGCGCGATCTCAGCGTCAGGCGGTAGGCTGGCAATATTGACGAGACGCTTCGTGTCGGCGATGGCCTCCTTGTCGAAAGAGGCAATCCGCGTCGCAAGCGCATCGACGAAAGCGTCGAGCTCCGCGTCAGGCAAAGCCCGATTCACGTACCCGTAGAGCTCGGCGACATCGCCGCGAATATCGTCCGCGCCGAGCAGCACTTCGAGCGCACGTCCTCGACCGATCAGGCGGGGGAGTCGCGCCATCGGTCCGCCGCCAGGGACGAGGCCAGCGCCGACCTCCCACTGCGACAAGATCGCCTTCTCACGGCTGACAAAACGCATATCGCTGGCGAGCGCGAGTTCGCTCCCCACCCCGGTGGCGCGGCCGCGGATCGAGGCGATCGATACCACCGAAGCGCGGCTAATACGCACGAGCATATCAGGCAGCGCCTGCAAACCCGTGGGGCCGGGCGGGATGTTGGTCGAGTCCTCGAGCTTCGCGAGGAAATCGTAGTGCGTGATGAAGAAACCCTCGACGGCGCTGTCGAACACGACGACCTTGACCCGATCGTCGCTCTCGAGCGAGGTGACGATCTCATTCAGCTGCGGGATGCTCTCCGGGCCGAAGATGTTGAGGGGTGGGTGGTCGAAGGTAACACGCCAATAGAACGCCGAGCGTCGTTCGAGACGGATCCGTTTCGCTTCTTTTGGGCTGCCCATTGTTACCTCCGGCGCGAGTGTCGGACCCGCGAGGCCGGACGATCCTAGCCGCTAGAACGAAGCGACGAGCTTTCAGCCTCGGTAATCAAACCGAGCCCGCTCATGTTCGCGCCGCCAACGTCGCCGGTCTTTTAGGATCGCCCATCAGGTTTCAAATTCGCATTGTCATGTGCTTGCGCCATGGTGGCGACGATGGCGAGCCCCACCGTAGTCGCGGGGATGCGAGTGAAGCAAGCTCGCTGGTCATTCGCTATCGAAGCCGAAAGCACCGGGGAGGACGCGGTGATCGCAATTCCCGCTAAGTCGCAACGTCACGGCGCCGTAGTTTCCGGCGCGCGTCAGAGCCTGACCGGTTCGGGACAAATCTCGTTCCACTCACGCCTTGTAAGCAGGCGCTCCGGTGACCGGGGCGAACTTCGATCCACCGCCGTAACGATGTCGGCCGATTTCTCCCTCTCACCGACCTGTCATTTTGATCGATAAATGGCGAATTTCTTTAATCGCTATCTGGCGCAGGCCGAGATCGTGGGCCCGGCGGCCCTGCGAGGCTGTCCGTCAAACGGTCGATGAGCGGTCACCCGGAAAATGTCCGGCTATCTCAGGGTAACGACGGCAAACCGGACTGGATGATTGACGGACGCAAAGGCGGACTCGCACCCGCCCATGGCCGCGGAGCCGTTCCGCCGCGCGCTCATCGGCGGGCGGCCGAGATAGACCACACGGGGCGGCGGGGCCGGTGCCGGTTCGCGCTCCGGCTCCGTGGCGCGTGTATTCATCGGTTCGGGTGCTGTGATGATGCCGCCGGAGCTTCCCGCGCCTCCGTGGCCTTTTGCGCGGGTTCTGTCGCGCCCGATGCCGCGCGGGAAAAATCTCGAGAACGCGGTGTCGGGCCGGATGTCGTCGACCTGGCCTTTAGCGGTCTCGCGGGCCTGGCGCTCGGCCCGCCGTGCTTCGAGGTTGATGATCTGTGCGCACCAAGAGTGAGCAGCAGGAGCGCTACCGGAACCGCGGCGAGTACGTCGAGGGCCTGCGGCAGCAGCGGCCTTGAGGCGTGAGCACGCGTAGGGACGATGACCATAAGGCGGAAAGTGAACGATTCGCATTTATGGCCGTTGCAGATCCATAGGGAGCGGAAAAGTGATGGGAGGTTCCGCCATGGAGCCCGATGATTTTCGTGAGAAGGCCCAGCGGTGCCGCCTGCTGGTTACAACAGCGCTTAGACCGGATGTGAAACAGCAACTCCGGGTATGGGCTGGCGAGTTGGAGGACTTGGCGGACGCCCTTGAGGTTGCAGACATGAAGGGACAATCGGAAACAGAAGGGGCATCCTTCAAAAACTGTTAATTTCCTTGTTCAAATACTCCGGGGGAGCGCGAGGGGGCTGGCTCCCTCGCTAGGCTCGACGCGCCAACGCGGGAACCCCAGACTGGTGTCAGACCGTGGTGGAGTTTTCACCTATGGTTCGGCCGGGCGGATGAATCGCGTGAAAACCACCCGCCCGTTAAGGGTATGCAGGGCCAATTGACGGCGCGCGAACCGGCGCAAGCAGGAGCCGGGGAAACAGATGATGGCCAACCGCGCGAATGACAATCCGAAAGACCCGGCGCAAATGAGCTTGGGGTTGGTTCGGGATACGTGCAAAAAGTGGTCACAAGGGGGTCGGGCGCGCGGGCCCAATGTCATCAGGGCGCGTCGCGAACATGGATCGGGCATCTTGCGATTGATAGGATTGAGAGGGAGGTGCCGGTGTTCACAAGTTCGTCAATGTAAATAACAAATATTATGGTATTATCAAAACATGGGTAATTTATTGAACCACTTGTAAGACATTATCCAATCACCCATATGCATGATTGCACGGCCGCCATTTGGGACCGCGCATCAATACTGGTATTTTACCGATTGGTAAGGTGCCGATATCCATGTTGCTCACAGGAGGATATGGTCATGGATCGTTTTGATTTCTCTCCGTTGTTTCGTTCGACGATCGGCTTCGATCGTCTGACCCGCCTCGTCGATGCGGCGACCCGCGTTGACACGGGGGCCGTCGCGTACCCCCCTTACAATATCGAGACGACCGGCGAAGACGCCTACAGGCTGACGATGGCCGTGGCCGGGTTCTCGCCGGCAGAGCTCGACATCACCGTTCAGGAAAACTCCCTCATGGTGACGGGCAAGGCACAGAAGGAGGACGAGGACGGCGGCGGCTATTTGCACCGCGGCATCGCCCGACGAACCTTCGAGCGGCGCTTTAGCCTCGCCGACCATATGAAGGTGACGGGCGCAAGCCTCAACAATGGCCTGCTTTCTGTCGATGTGGTTCGCGAAGTGCCCGAGGCAGCAAGCCTCGCACGATCAAAATCGGCACCACGGTCGAGACCGTGCAGCCGCTGGAGCAAAAGGCGGCCTAATCGGCACGTCGAACGCAACCGTCCGAATGTCGAAACGCCCCTGAAATTCGGGGGCGTTTCCATTCGAGCAACCGGTATAGCTACGCTCGGTCGGTCTAGCACCGTTCACTTGCCGGTACACTTTCTGACGGTGCGACGCCCGGCGCACCTCAACGCTCCAGCCGTCCGTAGCTCTGGGGTGAGCTTCGGCCCAGCTTCACTCGGCGCTTCGCGCGTGCCCGGCCCTCGCCGGTGCGGGCAGGGATTACATCACGCTTGAACTCGGCCAACACCCGTCAAGCACGGTCAGAACCGTATGCCGCGGCTTGCCCGTCGGCCCTATCAGTGCGGGAGGCCGGGGATAACAGGTGGGGCCACAAGCCGGTTACGCCGACGATGATGAGGTAGATAGCAATAACGTAATTCAGGATTCGAGGAACGACGAGAATGAGATACCCGCGATCAAAGCAACAAGTGGTTGCAGTAACCTGGCGTTCAGAGTGAATGTCATAGAGCTGCCCAACAGCTGCCTTCTCCGTTGCTGGCGTGGCATGGCGGCAGGGGGTAGGTCAGGATCGCTGAGTTGGCCGATGGTGGCCGGCGCTGTGGGTGTCGTCCGACTGCGACGAGATTGCCGTCGTGCTCGCGGCGGTCAAGAACGCTGCGCGCCGCGGCGCGATGCCCTTCGGGCCCTTGACCGCCGCTGCGCGCGCCGGCTTTGGAGCCCGCAGGTCGGGACGACGGGATGGCCGTCTTGATCGAACAACAGGATGGTTGTCCACTGGCGCTCGTTACAGACTGTCGGATCGAGTTGCTGATCAGAAGTCGATCGCGTCGTCGCTCACCATGACAGCGTTGCTGCTGAAGCAGGGTCTGCAGTTGTAGAGAGCGCAGATTTTGTCGCGCAGCTCGTCGATCAGTTCGTAAGCGGAGCCTGACCCCCACCTTGCGCCGGGTGGTGACGTCGACCCATCTATACATCATGTTTATGCCGCTCTAGCCGAGAAGGAGCGGTCTTTGATTTCGCGGCGCACCAAGGAAGCGCTCGCCGCAGCGAAGGGTCGCGGCGTCGTGCCCGGTTTGCACAACCCGCGGATCGGGGCGAAAATCGGTAACGAAGCGATGGCGGCCGCAGCCGCACGGTTCGCCGCCAATGTGCTGCCGATAATCCGCGAAATCGAAGCCGCCGGTGTCCATACCCATGCCGGGATCGCAGCGGCACTGACCGCGCGTGGCGTTCGCACCATGCGCGGTGCGAGAGTGTGGGGCGCTAGTTCCGTCGGCAGCATCCTCCGCCGTGCCGTCACCAAACAAGGGACACCGCAATAAATGCCGATCCTCGTGCGCGCCCCGTCAGGTCGGGCTCTCGCTCGAATCCATGTCGAGCAGCGCAACGCTCAGCAGGGCCGCCCCTGTCGCAGGGCTTGAAGAAAGCCCCGCGCCATTCGCAACCCGGCCACCCACGACCAAATTTCTGACAGGCTGCGGGCGCTACGATCTTTCTGCTGTGCAGGGACGGGACGAGGAACGGGCTTTTCCCATCGCGTACCATATTTTGATAATAAAATCAATGCGCTATAAAGGCGCAGGGTTGGCCAAGCCAAAAGAGGCTTGGCGGGGGAGCGGTTTTTTCCGTAACTGATGTGAAAGCTCTCAATATCCTTGGAATGGGAATGAACCTCGCAGGCATCATCCTCCTGTTTTTCTTCGGCGCGCCTTTTATAGCCAGAACTGGAGGCGATAGCTTACTTGCAGCATCGGGACCAGACGCATACGCCGTTCAGATGGAGCATGTTTATGACGCCATCGGCAGTTTAGGGCTCTTTTTGGTGTAGGCGGCACGCTTTGCCAGATGATCGCTGAATGTTTCCGAAACTGATGTGATAATGGCCATTGTGTAACTTTATTGATCGGGATCGTCTTCGAAGTCTTCATCAGCAAAATTGTCGTCGTCTGGTGTTCCGGCTCCGTATCCTCCCAATCACTGTCTTCATTGATTCCTCTTAGACGCCGCCGAATCCGTGCTACGAATTCCGGGTAGTCATAGAACGAGTTGGCATAGCCGCTGAGAAGGTCACGAAATCTTTCAAATTTTTGCCGCGCTTCGGGAAGTATCTGGGGCAAGTGGGTCCCGATGAACAGGACAAGCCGCGCGTCCGGCTCATTGCCTACCCTGATGTCATGATACCCCAGACGGAGACGGTTGGCAGCCTGGGCCGCCAACGTCGCTTCGGAATTTGGCAAGAGCTGGTTAAAGGGTTGATGGACGACAACACCGCAGGTCGAGAGAAGATGGAACGTGGCGTAATGGATACGCCGCGCAATCAGCACAGGTATACAATCAATAGTAATGCATTTCTGGAGAAGTGGGATAACCAAATTGCTATGAGGGTAAAGCCATGGCCTGACGTTCTTTACCTCGATTCCTGCCCATTTGGCCTCACCATGGCGCACGATGAAATCTAGTTTCCGGCGACCGATGTTCCCCCGATTTAGCAGGGAAGGGGGTTCTTCTTTCGAGTAAAGGGTGCTGTCATCGTGGTCAGCGAGATCGAGAAATCCACCCACTGGTTCAAGTTCGGTCTGCCCGTGCAGCGCCGGAAACACGGCGATTTCGAGGGTTTGCCCGACCCGCGAGGAAACCGATTGCTCCCCGAACCGCTCAAAAATAGGGACTTGTTCCTTTAGACGCTGTTCCAAGGCGGCGGGATCGGTCTCGGGCAGCGAATACCATGGAGCGTTTGCGTGCCGGTGTTCGATGAGTTCAGCGTTTTGGACCATCCGCTGACGAGCGGGCGTTAGCCTATGCGGGTCGATATGCTGCCATGGCGGCCCGGCGTCTGATATTTTCTGTTCCAAGGTGCGCGAGGTTGCGACCGTGTGGCGACCGATGACGCTGACCAATCGCTCCCCGGCCAGCATGGTCCGCTCTGCTGTTGTAAGTCGCCGACCGGGGTTCTTTACGGGCCGCCGCCGACCGACCCTCCAGGTGTATATATATCTAGTAGTATGGCTGGCATGCCGGGCCGCGCAGTTTTTCAGGCAGCCGGGCCAATATGGGGGTTCTTTGCGGCCAGAAGAGGATTAAGCCGCTAAACCCGTTTTCCGGCCCGTACAGAGGCGGGACGGTATTCACCTGCCGCGCGCCAGTGCCCCCGGTCCCGTCCGGCCCCCTGAGCGCCCGCCGTAGCGTCACAGCATCGACGCCAAGCAGGGCAGCGGCGCCGGCGCGGGTTTCCTTGCCGTCTGCGATCAACTGCCTTGCATGGTCGAACTTGTGCGGGGTGAGCTTGCGCGGCCTGCCGACATGACGGCCCCGGCGCTTCGCCGCCCGCATCCCGGCCATGGTTCGTTCCCGGATCAATTCGCGCTCGAATTCTGCGAAGGCGGCAAAGACGGCGAAAATCAGCTTTCCCTCTGGCCGCGTCGTGTCGATTGAGGCCCCTTCGCCGGTCAGCACCTTCAGGCCGACGCCCCTGCCCTTCAGCTTCTCCACCAGCCCGACCAGATCGAGCGTCGAACGGCCCAGCCGGTCGAGCTTCCAGACCACCAGCACGTCACCGGCAGCGCAGCGGGCGAGCGCGTCGGCAAGGCCCTTGCGGCTGTCAATGCTGCGGAAGCCGCCGGGGGTGGTCTTGCTGGTGCGTTCCGGGCGGCGCTCGCCACCGGGGTCCCGCTGCTGACGTCGGTTTCTCCGGCGCACGACGAAGCGTGGCGACAATTTACTAAGCGCGAATTTGTCGTTCTTCCTGCGGACCCGGCCGCGATCGATCTGTGGCGCCGTGCGACCAAACCAAACTGTGGCACAGGCTAGTCGTCGCGAAGAACGGCGCGCTCCCTCACCGCTATCGGCGCCGAGGGTAGAATAATTCCGTCGATGGGCCCTTCCCCGCCCTGCCGCTCGTATTCTTCAGACAATCTGTTATCAAGAATAAATCCAGCCGATGTTGACCGCAGGAATCCGCCCCTGGGCGGAACAGATACGAAGGTGGTGCAGCCGGGCAATGCGGCTTCGAACCGTGGCCCGAGATACGAGCAACACTCGTGTCCGGAAATCCGGAGATCCGTATTAGTTCGGGCCTGCACGGCCGCTGCGGCCTCGATTTGGTTGGCCCTCGTGTCATCAACGGGTTGCAGTTTGCGTAAGCCTCCATCTGTCGCACGCCTTGATCACGAGGCTCTGACGCCGGCAGCACTTAGTCCTTGCGCCCGCCCACCTCGCTCACTTGGCGAGCCGTTTGCGGATCGCCAGCAACTCCTGCCGGCGCTCAGCGCTTGTTGCTGGATAAGTCATTTTCAGTCCTTCGAGCGTATCGAGCAAAATCCGGGACACAATCAGCCGCGCGTTTTCCTTGTCGTCAGCGGGAACGACATACCAGGGCGCGTGCTGGGTGCTGGTCGCACTGAGACATTCCTGATACGCCGTCACATAATCCTTCCAGAATTTCCGCTCCTCGACATCCGCAAGGCTGAATTTCCAGTTCTTTTCGGGATCGTCGATGCGTTGCAGGAAACGCTTTCGCTGCTCCCCCTTCGACAGGTGGAGATAGAACTTGACGATGCGGGTTCCGTTGTCGTGGAGGTGTCTCTCCAAGTTAACGATCGAGCTATACCGGTCGGGCCACACCGACTTCCCGCCGACCGAGAAGTCTCCGAGCCCTTCGCTGCGGAGGATCTCGGGATGGACGCGGACGATCAGCACCTCCTCGTAGTAGGAGCGATTAAAGATGCCAATCCGCCCGCGTTCCGGTAGATCGCGGGTGGTGCGCCAGAGAAAATCGTGCTGCAATTCGATCGGGCTGGGATGTTTGTAGCTGAACACTTGGCACCCTTGGGGATTGACCCCGGACATCACATGCCTGATGGCGCCGTCTTTTCCCGCGGCATCCATCGCCTGAAAGATCAGCAGGACGGCATAGCGGTTGGATGCGTAGAGCAGCTGCTGCAGCGAGCTCAGTTGACCAACGTGCTCGCCCAAGAGTTTTTGATATTGCTCCTTCGACCTGTACACTGGCTCGACCATCGTCGGCCGTTTTTTGAGGTCGACTTCGTCTCCTTCCGAGACGCGAAAATCCTTTGAACTGATTTTCATCTTCATCCTTTCGGAGGCGCTGCCTGCACACCGCGACCTCCCTTCTTCAGAGCCCGACCTGAACCGACATACTCGGATTCCGGTACCGACGAGGGCATCGTCTCGCTTGTGGGCTGCCAACGCGACAAGCGTCGCCCATGACGGATGGCCCGGGGAGGACTGCCTGCCTCGAGGCGCTGGAACTCATTGCTTTGCCTTCGTCAACTCAAGCTGAACCTCGGTCATAGCCGGCCTCCCATGCCAGCGCAGCGCCCACCTCGGTTCAACTCGGCGCCTCTCATCGCTCTGCACCCGCCCCAAGCGCGCCACCGCGCACCGCAGTGATGGCTTCGTGGAGTGTCGTGAAAATCCGCATCTCGCCGGTCGCCGCCGTGATGCCGTGCCGATCCATGTCGGACCGCAGGTACGGAGTGACGCGCGCGAAGACCACGCCGACCCGTTGGCGCGCCAGATCATTGAGCAGATCGCGGATGGACTGCGCGGCGGAGTAGTCGATATCCGTGATCGCTCCCGCATCGACGATGAACCAGCGGACCGGCGTGGGCGCGCGCTCCACGAGGGTGCGCACTTCGTCGGCAAAGCGGTTCTGGTTCGCATAAAACAGATCCGCGTTGAAGCGATAGATGATGAGCCCCGGTTCGGTCTCCTTGCCCGGTGTCGCGGGCATAGGCGCCCACCGGCCGGTCGCGTCCGGCGCGAGCATCATCGTGTGCGGGCGATAGCTGTGGCGCACGTGCCTGAACAGCGACAGAGCGATCGCCAGCACGATGCCTTGCTCGACGCCGATCCCGACAACTGCGGCCGCGATGACGGCGGCAAGATAGAATTCCCCGGGACTTTCGCGGCGGATGTCGCGCAGACCCCTCACGTCGATCATCCCGACGGCGATCGTGAACACAATGCCAGCCAAGACGCAGCGCGGCAGGTACTGCAGCGGGCCGGTCAAGAACAGCAGCACCAGCACCACGACGCCGGCAAACACCAATTGCGCAAGTTGGCTCCGCGCGCCCGCGCGATCCGCCATGGCAGTCTGCGTCGGGCTGCCGTTGACCACGAACGTCCCGCTCACCGCAGCGGCCGCATTCGCGGCCGACAGGCCGAGGATGTCCGCGTCCTCGTCGACGCGCTCGCGATAGCGCACCGCGAATACGCGCGATGTCGCGGCGCTTTGCGCGATGATCATCACAAAGCATGAAGCAGCCACGGGCAGCAGCGCCAGGGTTTCACTCCAAGTCACCTTGGGCAGCCCGATCAACGGAAGCCCCCCGGGGACCGGACCGATGATTGCAATGCCTCGCTCAGCGAAGCCGAACGCAGCGCTCGCCGCGATCGTCCCGAAGACCGCGAACAGCGAAAGAGGCAATCGCGGAGCGACGCGATCGCCGACGAGGATGCTGCCCGCCACAAGCGTGGACAGCGTCAGCGTCGGAAGATTGGGCCGCAGGCCCTGTAAGATCTCCCACGCCTGAACCAGCGTGTGCTGCGAGCGGACCGTGACACCGAACATGTCGCTCAGCATCGCGATGGCGACCTGAATCCCGACACCGGTCAGAAACCCGACCAGCACCGTGTGCGAGAGGAAATCGGCGAGGAACCCCAGCTTGAAGATCCGCGCCAGAAAGAGAAACCCCGCGGTTAGTAGCGCCACCATTCCGACTAGTGCCATGTACTTCTCGCTGGCGGGTGCCGCCATGGGCGACAGCGAACTGGAGAAGATGGCCGCCGTGGCCGAGTCGGCAGCCACGACCAGATGTCGGGAGGAGCCGAAGACCGCGAACGCAGCGAGCGGCAGCAGCAC
>Ga0210395_10002558_pt1 | contig 14128 bp, 13 predicted proteins | sample IncBWH4OmetaG_FD_150861 | JGI IMG/M metagenome (GOLD analysis project Ga0210395, IMG submission 150861) | Forest soil microbial communities from Barre Woods Harvard Forest LTER site, Petersham, Massachusetts, United States - Inc-BW-H-4-O ... | reverse complement strand
GTTCATCGCGCCTCAACCTCGGGGCTCCTATGCTATGCGGGCGCTGCTGCGGGTGGCCCCGCTGTGATGATGTATCGTATGACCGGCGACACTCCCCCTCCGCAAGTTGGCGCAAAAGCCTCGCGCGCCACCGGCTCGCGCTCGCCGTTCGTGCGGATGCGCGAATTGATCGACCGCTTCCCGCCGGGCCAGCCGGCGATCAGCCTGGCGGTCGGCGAGCCGCAGCATCCGATTCCGCCGTTCGTCGGCCCGGTCATCGCCGCCCATGTCAACGAGTTCGGCCGCTATCCGGCCAACAAGGGGCTCGACGAGTTCGGCGTCGCGGTCGCGGGCTGGCTCGGCCGCCGCTATGACCTGGCGCGCCCGGTCGATCCGGCGAGCGAAGTGCTGGTGCTCAACGGCACCCGCGAGGGACTGTTTCTCGCGGCGCTCGCCGCCAAAAATTGGGTGACGCCGCGCACCGGCAAGCCGGCCGTCCTCATCCCCAATCCGTTTTATGCGGCTTACGCGGCAGGCGCGATCGGCGCCGACTGCGAGCCGGTCTATTTGCCGACCACGCGCGCGACCGGCTTCCTGCCTGACCTCGATGCGCTCGACGATGAGCTCCTGGCGCGCACGGTGGCGTTCTACATCGCCTCGCCGGCCAATCCGCAGGGCGCCGTCGCCGGCCGCGATTATCTGTTGCGCCTGACCGCGCTGGCGCGCCGCTTCGGCTTTCTGATTTTCTCCGACGAATGCTATTGCGAGATCTATAGCGACACACCGCCCGCCGGCATGCTGGAAGCGGCGGGCGCGGATTTTGCCAATGTGGCCGTGTTCCACTCGCTGTCGAAGCGATCGAGCCTGCCCGGTCTGCGTATCGGCTTCGCCGCTGGCGACCGCTCGTTCATGCAGGCCTATCTCGAATTGCGCAATGTCGCGGCGCCCATGGTGCCGACGCCGATGCAGCACGTCGCCATCGCCGCCTATAACGACGAGAAGCATGTCGAGGAGAACCGGCGGCTCTATCGCGAAAAATTCGATCTCGCCGACCAGATCATCGGCGATCGCTACGGTTACAGACGCCCAGCCGGCGGATTTTTTCTCTGGCTCGACGTCTCGGCGCAAGGCGGCAGCGAAGCGGCGACGCTAAAACTGTGGCGCGAGGCCGGCTTGCGCGTGGTGCCGGGCCGTTATCTGGCGCGCGAGCAGGACGACGGCAGCAATCCCGGCGCCGACTATATCCGCGTCGCCATGGTGCAGAACAACGCAATCACCGCCGAGGCGCTGCACCGCCTCGTCGCGGTGCTCGGTTAAACGGGGGCGAATGCGATGTCGATGATCGATCGCAGCCTCGAGGGCATGGCCTCCCTCTCCGGCCTGCTCGGCACCTTGCTGCGGCGGCGCTTGCGCGAAGTCGCCGGCATTGCGCTGCTCAGTCTCGCCATGATGGCGACGCTCGCGCTCGCCACCTGGTCGGTGCAGGACCCGTCGCTGAGCCACGCCACCGATGCGCCGGTGCGCAATCTGCTCGGCCATCCCGGCGCCATCACCGCCGATTTGTTGATGCAGCTCTTCGGCCTCGGCTCGCTGGCGCTGTTGTTGCCGATCGCGGTCTGGGGCTACCGGCTGCTCGGTCACCGGCCACTGAGCCGCGAGAAGCTGCGCATGCTGCTGTGGCTGTTCGGCGCGGTGTTGGCGGCGGCGTTTGCGTCCTGCCTGCCGCGCAGCGCGCACTGGCCGCTGCCGTGTGGGCTAGGCGGCGTGATCGGCGACGCGGCCTTGCGGCTGCCGACGCAGCTGTTCGGCGTGCCCATGGTCGGCGCCAATCGGCTCGCCGCAGCCATCGTGCTCGGCATCGCGGCGCTCTTCGCCTTCGCCGGCGCGGCCGGCATCATCTGGCACGACGCGCCGGACGACGATGACGAAGAGGACAAGCCCGTCGACGAAGACGACGACAGCGCCTGGATTTCGCTCGGCCGGCTGATGCATGCGGTCTTGAGTTTCCGCGCCCGCATTGCGCGCCTGTTCCGCCGCCGCACCGTGCAAGCGACGCCGCGTCCGGCGCCACCGCGGCAACGCGTCGAGCCGCGCTTCGACGCGCCATCGGTGCAATATGCCGGCGACGAAGCCGACGAGACGGCAGAGGAGGCCGAAGCGGCCGAGCCACGCGGGCCGCGCAAACCGCGCGCGCCCAAGCCGCGCCGGTCGAGCGGCGGCTATACGCTGCCCGCGCTCGAGCTGCTGACGCAGCCGAGCAAGGTCGGCCGCACCACCGTGAGCACCGAAATGCTGCAGGAGAACGCCACGGCGCTCGAAGGCGTGCTCGGCGATTTCGGCGTGCGCGGCGAGATCATCAATGCGCGGCCGGGTCCGGTCGTGACGCTCTATGAGCTTGAGCCCGCGCCCGGCATCAAATCGTCGCGGGTGATCAGCCTGGCCGACGACATCGCCCGCTCGATGAGCGCGCTGTCGGCGCGCGTCGCCGTCGTGTCCGGCCGCAACGCCATCGGTATCGAATTGCCGAACCCGACGCGCGAGAAAGTCTATCTGCGCGAACTGCTGGCTTCGCGCGATTACGGTGACACCACCCACCGGCTGCCGCTCTGCCTCGGCAAATCGATCGGCGGCGAATCCGTGCTGGTCGATCTGGCGCGCATGCCGCATCTGCTCATCGCCGGCACCACCGGCTCGGGCAAATCGGTCGCCATCAACACCATGATCCTGAGCCTGCTCTATCGGCTGCATCCCGACCAATGCCGGCTGATCATGGTCGATCCGAAAATGCTGGAGCTTTCCGTCTATGACGGCATCCCGCATCTGCTCACCCCCGTCGTCACCGATCCGAAGAAGGCGGTCGTGGCGCTGAAATGGGCGGTGCGCGAGATGGAGGAGCGCTACAAGAAGATGTCAAAACTCGGCGTGCGCAATATCGACGGCTACAATGCGCGCGTCGTCGAGGCCAACGGCAAGGGCGAAAAACTCACCCGCACGGTGCACACCGGCTATAACCGCGACACCGGCGAAGCGATCTACGAGCACGAGGATCTCGATCTCGAGCCGCTGCCCTATATCGTCGTCATCGTCGACGAGATGGCCGACCTGATGATGGTCGCCGGCAAGGATATTGAAGGCGCGGTGCAGCGCCTGGCGCAAATGGCGCGCGCTGCGGGCCTGCACGTCATCCTGGCGACGCAGCGGCCGTCGGTCGACGTCATCACCGGCACCATCAAGGCCAATTTCCCGACCCGCATCTCGTTCCAGGTCACCTCCAAGATCGACAGCCGCACCATCCTGGGCGAGCAGGGCGCCGAGCAGCTGCTCGGCCAGGGCGACATGCTCTATATGGCCGGCGGCGGCCGCATCAGCCGCGTGCACGGACCTTTCGTGTCGGACGAAGAGGTCGAAAAGGTCGTGCGGCATCTCAAGTCGCAGGGCACGCCGGAATATCTCGAAGCCGTCACCGCCGAGGACCCGCAGGACGAGGACGGCAATCCGATCTTCGACGCCACCGCCATGGGTGGCGGCGAAGGCGGCGATCTCTACCAGCAGGCGGTGCAGGTCGTGGTCCGCGACCGCAAGGCCTCGACCAGCTATATCCAGCGCCGGCTGTCGATCGGCTACAACCGCGCCGCTTCCCTGATGGAGCGCATGGAGCAGGAAGGCATCGTCGGCCAGCCCAATCACGCCGGCAAGCGCGAAATCCTCGTCGAAGGCGCCGACGAGGATGCCTATTGAGAATCGTCCGTTAGAGCTTTAATCGGAACGGTAGCCGCGAATTCGCCATAACGCGCGATTAGCGGATTGCGGCGGGCGTACTCAGTGCAGCAGGAGAAGACTATGGCGGGACGGCGCGCGACGACGATCCTCGCGGCGACAGTGTGGCCCGTGCTTGCCATCGTATTGGCATTGGCGCCGGCGTCCGCCGACAACGTTCCGCTGCCGACGCCCGCGCCGCAGCCCAAAACCGGCGCCGCGCCCGGCAGCGCACCGGCGGCGCCCGCGGCCAATCCCAACCCGCCGCCCGCGACCGATGCCCCGCCGTCGCACCCGGGCTTCTTCCCGTTCTCCTTCATGGACAAAGGCAGCCCGGCGCAGACGACCACCGCCTTCGACGCCAAGCAACGCGCGACGCTGGACCGCATCAGCCTTTACCTGTCGAGCGTGCAGACCTTGGTCGGCAATTTCGTCCAGGTTGGACCCGACGGCGGCAAGACCCAAGGCACCTTCTACATCCAGAAGCCCGGCAAGGTGCGCTTCGAGTACAATCCGCCGACGCCCATCGACATCATCGCCGACGGCTCCTCTGTGATAGTGCGCGACCGCAACCTGGCGACCCAGGATCTCTACCCGCTGTCGCAGACGCCGCTGCGCTACCTGCTCGCCGACCGCATCGATCTTTTGCGCGACACCGACGTCGTCAGCGAGTCGTCCGACGACACTTTCGTCACCGTGGTCATCGAGGAGAAGCAATTGGTGGTCGGCACCAGCCGGCTGATGATCATGTTCGACGCCAAGGATTTGGCGCTCAAGCAGTGGACCGTCACCGATCCGCAAGGCCTCGACACCACCGTCGCCGTGTTCAATCTCGACGCGACGAAGAAGCCCGACCCGAACCTGTTCGTGATCAATTATCAGCGCAATACGGGCGCGAACTAGGAGACGGACGACATCTGACCTCTGAATGAAGCTCAAACTCACGACCTGGAACATCAATTCGGTGCGGCTGCGCATCAATCTGGTCGCCAAATTCATCAAGGCGGTTCGTCCCGACATTCTGTGCCTGCAAGAGACGAAGTGCCCCGACGACCGCTTTCCGCTCAAGCGCTTCAAGCGGCTCGGTTACGAGAGCGTCGCGCTCAACGGCCAGAAGGGCTATCACGGCGTCGTCGTGCTCTCGCGGCTGCCGTTCGAGAGCTTCAACGTCCAGAGCTTCTGCGGCAAGACCGACTGCCGGCACGTTTCCGCGGTGTTCGGCGAGCGCGCCGGATTGCGCGACCCGATCACGGTGCATAATTTTTACGTTCCCGCCGGCGGCGACATTGCCGATCCGACGGTCAATCCGAAGTTCGCCCACAAGCTCGCCTTCCTCGACGAGATGCGCGATCACGCGATGCTCAAGCCCAAGGCCTCCGAGCGTTCGATCCTGGTCGGCGATCTCAATGTGGCGCCGCTCGAGCACGACGTCTGGAGCCACAAGCAGATGCTGCGCGTGGTGTCGCATACCCCGATCGAATGCGAAAAACTCGTTGCGGCGCAGAACGCCGGCGGCTGGATCGACAGCATGCGGCGGCACACGCCGGAGCCAGCGAAGCTTTACACCTGGTGGAGCTACCGCGCGCCGGACTGGGCGACCGCCGACAAAGGCCGCCGCCTCGATCACATCTGGACCTCGCCAATGCTGGCCGACCGCGTCTCCGCCATCGGCATCGCCAGGACCTATCGCGGCGCCGAGCGGCCTTCCGATCATGTGCCGGTAACCGCGACCATCGAAATATAATTCCCGGCCTTGCCCGCTTCACACGATTGCTTTAGCCCGTATTTGTCCGTTTCCGGCGCAGTGGCGCCGCGTTAATTCTAAAATTTCGTACTTAATTCATGAGCGAAAGCGGTAGATCACCATGCTTGGCGTTTCGACCACGGGCAATGCCACCCTCATTGCCTACGACGACAAGCCGATCCTCGCCACCGATCCCTGGTTCGGCGACGAGAACCCCGCCTATTTCGGCAGCTGGGGCCTGAGCCATCGCATTCCGCCCGACTGCAAGAATGACATCCTGAACGCCCAATACATCTGGTTCTCTCACGGCCATCCGGACCATCTCAACAGCGACAGCCTGCAGCAGATCCGCGGCAGGCACATCCTGCTCGCCGCTCATGTCGGCGGCCGCATCGAGCACGATCTACGCGCGCAGGGATTTACCGTCTCGATCCTGCCCGACCGGCGATGGGTCGAGCTTTCGCCGCGGGTGCGCGTGTTCTGCATCTCGACCATGATCCAGGACAGCATCCTCCTGGTCGACGTCAACAAGCGGCTCTTCGTCAATCTCAACGACGCCGGCAGCCGCGATTGCACGATGCTGATCCGCAAGATCGTCGCCGGATACCAGCACAGTTACATGATGTGCCTGTCGGGCTACGGCGACGCCGACATGATCAATTTCTACGACGAGAGCGGCACCTTCATCGCGCCGGCCGCCGGGCTCAAGCCGCCGCCGGGACGACAAGTCAGCTTGCGGGCGCTTTCGCTCGGCATCCGCAATGCCATTCCGTTCAGCTCGTTCCACTCCTATCAGCGCACCGATTCGATCTGGGCGCAGAACTACGTCACGCCGCTTGCCGATTATGCGCGCGGCTTCGACCACAAGAACCACAATTTCGTACCGGCGTTCTCGCACATCGATTGCGCGACCGGCGAGGTCATTCCGCTCAATCCGCCGAGCATGGAAACCGTGCTGCGCCCGCCCGAAGAATTCGGCGACAATTGGAGCGACAGCCTCGAACGCGGCGATCTCGCCAAGCTGGCCGACTATTTCCGCAGCCGGGAGCTGGTGCGCGATTATCTGTCTTTCATCAATTTCCGCGTCGGCGGCAGCGACAATTTCGTCTCGCTCGACGGCACCAAGGGCCGCGGCATCACCTTCGAGGTGCCGCGCAACAGCCTGATGACGGCGGTCGACTATGAGATCTTCGACGATCTTCTTATCGGCAATTTCATGAAGACCACGCTGCACAAGTTCGACTCGCTCTATGACGGCGACTTCAACTTCGCGGTGACCAAGTTCGGCGACAACGGCCGGGCCAAGACCCACCGCGAGGTCGATGCCTATCTGCGCGAATACCGGCTCCGCGCCGGCGCCGATTGGTACTATCACCGGCTCTACGAAAATACGCTCGACCGTATCCGCTCGAAGGCGATCGCCTATCTGCCGCGCGAATCCCCGACCTGGCGCGTGGCCTATCAGATGTACCGCATGATGGTCGCGCCCCGGCACTGAGCCACGGTCACACGTCGCCCGATCGCGGACCCCGCCAGTCATCGCGCGCTATTGCCAAGGTTCTGTTGCGGCTCCCGCGCCACGCGCTAGGATGCGGCGGCAGCGCGAGGCGGCCCTGATGCGTTCATTGAAGAAATCCTGGAATCGCTTTCTCAAGTTGCAGGAACGCTCGCGCGAACCCGGCCTCACCGCGCTGATGTTCATCGAAGGAACGCTGATCTTCGTCATCATTCCGCTCGCCAGCGTCGGCATGATGCCGGGATTCGTCCTGACCGCGATGTTCATTTTGTTCGTGCTCGCTACGCTGATGGTGACGTCGCGCAGTCACTGGGCCGCTGGCGTCGTGCTGATTGCCGTGTTGCTAAGCCCGGCCAGCGCCTTCGTTCATGCCGAGGACCCGTCGCCGTTCACCGAGGGGCTTAGTCTGGCGGGGCGTTTGCTCGCGCTCTCGGCATTGAGCGTGGTGATCGCGCGGGCGGTTTTCGGACCCGGGCGCGTGACCTGGCATCGGGTTCAAGGTGCGGTCGTGCTCTACATGAACGTCGCGCTGTTCTTCTTTACCCTCTATCGGTTTTTGACCACGCTGGTGCCGAATGCCTTTAACGGCCTGCCGCAAAGCGGCGCCGAACACGGTTCCGGCGCGGCGCTGCTTTATTTCAGCTTCTCGACGCTGACCACCGTCGGTTACGGCGACATCACGCCGGTCTATCCGTTGGCGCGCAACCTTGCCAATCTTGAAGCGGTGATCGGGCAATTGTTTCCGGCGACGCTGTTGGCGCGGCTGGTCAGTCTCGAGATCGAGCACCGCCGGCAATCCAAAAGCGGTTGAGCGGCGTAGCGATGCGCGCGGAACCGAACGAACGGACTTTGTCGGGCCATGCCGCGGTATTGGCTTTGCTGTGCGGATTATTCGCCGCAACATCCGCTTTCGCCCAAGGGACGAATGCGACGCTGGCTGAAATTGCCGCCTACAGCGGTCCCAACCGCATCGCAAAGCTCGTCGCCGGAGCGAAAAAGGAGGGCACGGTCAATGTCTACACCTCCGAAACGGTCGAAGACATCGGCGCGCTCAGCCTGGCGTTCGAGACCAAATACGGCGTCAAACTGAACGTCTGGCGCGGCAGCTCGGAGGATATTCTGCAACGCGCCGTCGTCGAGGCGCGCGGCGGCCGGTTCGACGCCGATGCCTTCGAAACCGGCGCGACGGCGATGGAATCGCTGCATCGCGAGCTGTTGTTGCAGCAGCTCGATTCGCCGGCGGCCGCCGATCTGGCGCCCGAGGCAATCCAGCCGCACCATGAATGGATCGGCACCCGCTACAACATTTTTGTCGCCGCCTATAATACGCGGCTCATTGCCGGCAGCGATTTGCCCAAGGGCCACGACGATCTGGCCGATGCCAAATGGAAGGGCAAGCTCGGCATCGAGGCCGATGACAGCGACTGGTTCGGCGCGGTGGTCGACGCACTGGGAGAGGAACGCGGCCTAAAACTGTTCCGCGACATCGTTGCGGCGAACGGCATATCGGTGCGCAAGGGCCATACGCTGCTGGCCAATCTCGTGGTTTCCGGCGAAGTGCCGCTGGCGATATCGACGTATTTCTACAAAGTGGCCCAGTTGAAGGACCGCGGCGCTCCCATCGATGCGCTGGCGATCGCGCCCGTGGTGGCGCGCTTCGAAGGTGCCGGCGTCGCCCGTCGCGCGCCGCATCCCTATGCCGCCATATTGTTCATGGATTTCATGCTCACTGACGCCCAGGATATTCTGGCCAAGCGCGATTTCTTCCCGGCGGACGTCAAGGTCAAGCCGTTGCCGGCGGGGCTGACGTTCCTCGATCCGGCAAAAGCCCTGGATCAAAGCCAGAAATGGAGTAAGTACTACCGCGATATCGTGACCCGTCCGGTGCATTAGAGCATGATCCGGAAAAGTGGAAGCCGGTTTTCCGAAAAGATCATGCTCCACTAAATGGCGGCGGCAGAAGAGGAACTCACATGGGCAAGCGCCAACACGACCCGGACAAGGAACGGGTCTTCGTTCGCCCCATCACCGGGGCCTATAGCCTCACCGACGAGCTCAAGCGCCTGCGCGCCATGCCGCGGGTGATCAAGGGCAAGGAAACCAAGCTCGACGGCGGCCCGCAGCATTTCAGCCGCCACTATGTCGAGCCCGAGGATGGCCTGTGCCAGACGCTGCACATCCATCTCGAGGAATATGCGCCGGGCGGTACCACCCAGAAGCACGGCCACGTCAACGAGGCGGCGTTCTATATCCTCGACGGCGCGGGCTACGAGATCCACGACGGCGTGCGCTACGATTGGAAGGCCGGCGACGTCGCCATCGTGCACAACAATTGCGTCCACCAGCACTTCAATGCCAGCGCCCGCGAGCCGGCCCGCGCCTTGGTGATCAAGACCAAGCCGATGTACCTGTTCATGAACATGCTGTTCCAGCACACCGTGATCAAACGGCCGAAGACACCGTCGCCGACGCAAGGCAATTTCGTACCGCGCGACGACGAGGAGGATTTCAATCATCCCTCGGACAAGGTCGAGGAAGAGGTCTGACATGGCGTGGGACGAAGCAAACGCCTGGCTCGCCGGCGCCGCCAACGAGGCGCTGTATCAAAACCTGCTCGACGACGCGACGACGCGGCCGTCCCGCGTGGCGTTGCGCAAGAAGATCGTGCATCCCGACGAGATGCCGTGGGAAATGTCGCGGCAGGGCCTGCTCAAGCATCTGCTCAACGAAGAGATGAACACCCGCATGGAAACCGTCGACGCCTATATGCAGGTGATCCCGCCCGGCAGCCGTTCCGGAAAGCATCGGCATCTCGCCGAGGAATGCCTCTATGTGGTCGAGGGTTTCGGCTACGATTTGCACCAGGACTGCGACGTCGAGATCACCGATACCTACGAATGGAAGCCACAGGACGAGATCAAGCGCTACGACTGGGAAGCCGGCGACATCATCTATATTCCGCCGTGCACCATTCACCAGCACTTCAATGGCGATCGGTTGCGGCCGGCGCGGCTGATCTCCTGCATCAACCGCATTTATAAGAATTCAGGCCTCAACGACCTCGTGCAGATCGAGAACGCGCCGGAATACGATCCAAACGTGGTGCTCACGGCGGAGCGGGTGCGGGATTATCTTGAACAGAAGGCCGTAGCCCGGATTGAGCGGTAGCGAAATCCGGGGTCCGAATCGGGGGTCGATGTGCGCCGCCCGGTCGTTCCCGGATTGAGCTGGGCTCAATCCGGGCTACGCTCCGCATCACGCGCCAGCGCGGCACGGACATTCTCGATCTCGCGCGCCCATTGATCGGCCCGCGACGCGAGCAGATCGCGCAGGCGTTGCGCGGCATCCGGGTAACCTTCGAGCATGCGCAGGAACATCGAGCGCGAGATGCGCAGCACGATCGAGTCCTCGCGGGCTCGCGCGGTCGCCGGCCGTTTGGTTTCCGCGATCAGCGCCGTTTCGCCGAGCAGCGTGCCCGGGCCGGCGATGATTTCGGCCTCGTTGCCGCGTTCGGTCGAAAGACTGAACGAGCCGCGTTGAACGATGTAGCCGCCATCAGCGGCCTCGCCGACGCCGAACAGCACCTGTCCGGCTTGCACGCTGTAGCTTTCGGCGCCGATGGCGACGATGCGCAGCGCACCGGAACCGAGCCGGCGGAAAATCGGAATTCGTTCCAGGAACGCAATGTCGTCTTCGATCGTCATGATGGCCGCTAGCTACGGCACCAATTTGTAGCCGCCGGCTTCGGTGACCAGGATTGAGGGCGCGGCGGCGTCCTTCTCGATTTTCTGGCGCAAGCGATAAATGTGGGTTTCGAGCGTATGGGTGGTCACGCCGGAATTATAGCCCCAGACCTCCTGCAGCAGCGTCTCGCGCGACACCGGCCGCTGCCCGGCGCGATAAAGATAGCGCAGGATCGCGGTCTCCTTCTCGGTCAGGCGGACCTTGTTGCCCTTGGGATTGAGCAGGATTTTCGAGCTTGGCCGGAACGTATACGGGCCGATGGTAAAGACGGCGTCCTCGCTCGCCTCGTGCTGGCGAAGCTGCGCCCGGATGCGGGCCAGCAGCACGGCAAAGCGGAACGGCTTTGTGACGTAGTCGTTGGCGCCGGATTCGAGGCCGAGGATGGTGTCGGAATCGGTGTCGTGGCCGGTCAGCATGATGATCGGCGCCTTGAAACCGTTCTTGCGCAGGATGCGCACGGCTTCGCGGCCGTCGATGTCGGGCAGGCCGACGTCCATGATGACGAGGTCGATCTGCCCGGCCTTGGCGGCCTGCACGCCCTTGCTGCCGTTCTCGGCGCCGACGGCTTCGAACTCCTCGTGCAGCGAAAGCTGCTCGGTCAGCCCCTCGCGCAGCTCGGCGTCGTCGTCGACGATCAAAATCTTGCGCGTATTGGGCATTCAGTTGGACCCCCGCAGCCGCTTTGCCGCGCCTGAAGGCGCGAAGTAGAAGGGGCAAGATACAAGAGCCATCGCACCTTGGGAATCGGCGATCAGACCATGGGACCGACCACGCGACGGACCGCACTTCGCTCGATCCGCGTCAGCACCCGGCCCGGCCGCAAATCGCAGGGCTGGCTGTTTGCCGGTCCTTTGACGGTGCCTGTTGCGCTCGGCCGCACCGGCATCAAGGCCGATAAGCGCGAAGGCGATGGCGGCACCCCGCGCGGCCGATTTCGCCCGCTGCGGCTGTGGTTGCGCGCCGACCGCCTGCCGCGTCCGGGGACATCGCTGCCGGTCCGCCGCATCGGCCCGGATGATGCCTGGTGCGAGGACCCGCGGGACAAGCGCTATAATCAACCCTTCCGGCGGTCGGCCAATGAACCAGGCGACCGGCTGCGCCGTGCCGACGGCCTCTACGATATGGTCATCGAAATCGACCACAATACGCGGCCGCGCGTGGCCGGCCGCGGCAGCGCCGTTTTCATTCACGTGGCGAGGCCGGGTTTCGCGCCGACCGCGGGGTGCGTCGCGCTGCGGGTGCAAGACCTCAAGACCTTGCTGAGCCGTATCAATTCGAAGACCCGAATATTGATTCAGTCTTAGTGGGCTGAGCGTCTCGTCCCGAAAATCGCGCTGCCGACCCGTACGTGGGTGGCGCCGAACGCGATCGCGGTTTGGAAGTCCGCGCTCATGCCCATCGAGAGCAGCTTTAGCCCATTGCGGCGAGCGATCTTGGCCGTGAGCGCAAAATGCGGCGCCGGGGCTTCGTCCGCGGGCGGGATGCACATCAGGCCTGAAATCGTCAGCCCATAACGGTCGCGGCAGGCGGCGAGGAAGCCGTCGGCGTCCTGCGGCAGCACGCCGGCCTTTTGCGGCTCGGCCCCGGTATTGATCTCGGCGAACAGGATTGGGCGCCGTGCCTGCTTGGCGATCTCCTTGGCCAGCGCCTCGGCGAGGCTTGGCCGATCGACCGAATGGATGGCGTCGAACAAGGCCACCGCTTCCTTGGCCTTGTTCGACTGCAATGGGCCGATGAGATGCAGTTCGAGGCCGCCGTCGCGCGTGCCGTGACGGGCGATCAGCGGCGGCCATTTGGCCTTGGCTTCCTGGACGCGATTCTCGCCGAACACGCGCTGGCCCGCGGCGATGACCGGCTCGATCGCCTCGGCGCCAAAGGTTTTGGAAACCGCGACCAGCGTGACTGTCGCCGGGTCGCGTCCAGCATCGCGGCAGGCCACCGCGATCTGCTCGCGCACGGCGGCAATACCTTCCGCTCGATTCATGGTTTCCATCTGGTCAACGCCGCATCGAATGATTCAAATTTTAGCAAAACCTCGAAGACCACTTTTACGTGTGTCCTGTACGGTGGAACTCGGGGTCGAGGGTGCACGATGCTGGACAATCAAGCAAAGGCGCGCAAGCCGTCGTCGTGGCGGAGCAAGCCTATTTTGAGCATCCGCGCCCGCTTGCTCGTGCTCGCGCTTTTGGCCATCGCGCCGCTGGTGTTCGACCGCGTCCAAGGACTGGAATTGGCCCGCAGTCATCGCATCGACCGCGCCCGCTCCGAAGTGGTCGATCTGGCGCGGCGCGGCACGGAATCGCAGCGCGAGATCATCTATTCCGTCCGCGCGCTGCTGCAGATCGTCGCCCACGCCTACGCCAAGGTGCCGACCGAGGCGGCAAACTGCAGTCAGTACCTGACCGCGCTCACCGGCAACGTGCCCTGGATCCGCGGACTGTCGGTCGCCGGAGCCGATGGCCGCATCAAATGCTCGACCGAGGCCGACGTGATCGGATTGAACGTGTCCGATCGTCCGCATTTTCAGAATGCGCTGCATTCCCGTGACTTTGCGCTGAGCGATTACCTGGTCAACCGGATTCACCAGTGGCCGAGCCTGATCGCCACGTTTCCGGTGATCGGCGACGACGACGGTGTCGACGGCGTCGTGCTTGCGGTGATCAACCTCCAATGGGTCGGCGAGCTGGTATCGACCGCCACGCAACGCTCCGGCGCCTCGGTCCTCCTCCTCGACGGCGGCGGCACGCTGGTCGCCGGCTCGGCGGATCAGGAAAACCTCATCGGCAAGCCGTTCGCCGCCCAGAGCCTGGCCCATGACATGCTCACACGCGACGAGGGCACGGTATCGACCGAAGGTTTTGATGGCGTTCGGCGCATCTTCGCTTTTGTCCGCGTGCCGTGGACGCAAGCGCGCCTCGCCGTCGGTCTCGACGAACGCGCCGTGCAGGCCGGCATCGATCATGAGACGACCGTCGCCTATCTGCAGCTGGCGCTGTTCAGCATTTTCATTCTGATGGTGGCGTGGTTCGGCGGCGAGCAGCTCATCGTCAAGCCGATCCGCGCCCTGGTGCGCACTGCAACCCGCATCGGGCGCGGCGATTTCCATGTGCGCACGACGCAGGAGAGCTGGATCGCGGAGTTCGAGCCGCTTGCCGCCGCGCTCGACGACATGGCCAAGAAGCTCGCCGAACGCGAGGAGGAATTGCGCATCGCCAACGAGCACCTCGATGAGCTGGCGAGCCTCGACGGCCTGACCGGGCTTGCCAACCGCCGCGGCTTCGACCGCCAGCTCGAGCAGGAATGGCGGCGCGCCGGCGAGATCAACGAGCCGGTGGCGCTGATGATGATCGATATCGATCACTTCAAGCTCTACAACGACCGTTACGGCC
>Ga0210395_10002557_pt1 | contig 14130 bp, 9 predicted proteins | sample IncBWH4OmetaG_FD_150861 | JGI IMG/M metagenome (GOLD analysis project Ga0210395, IMG submission 150861) | Forest soil microbial communities from Barre Woods Harvard Forest LTER site, Petersham, Massachusetts, United States - Inc-BW-H-4-O ... | reverse complement strand
GCCGCTTTCATGCGGGCAAGCCGCGCCGCGATCGCTTGCGGAAACGGCGCGGTCTTCTTCGCCGTCATGTCGACATGCAGCACCATGTTCTCGGACGTGGCCGAGAGCCAGCCTTCCTCGGCGTGGAACAGCTGCTCGAAGTAATGCATGCGCTTGGCATCGAAATCGAGCAGCTGGAAGGTCACGCGCACTGGGTCGCCGGCGTGCAGTTCGCGCAAATAGCGCACGTGCGCCTCGGCGGTGAAGGTGGAGTGCTTGGTTGCTTCCAGGTAAGCCAGCCCGCAGCCGAGCAGCTCGTAGGCCTCGTCGACGGCGCGATCGAACAGCACGTTGTAATAGGCCATGTTGAGATGGCCGTTATAGTCGATCCAGCCTGGCTCGACCTGCATCACCGGGGACACGAAGGGCGCGAAAAAGGCGGGTTCCGGATCGGGGCGTTCGAGCATGGCGTCTTTATCATTTGGCCGGCGGCGCGGCCACAAGAGTGGCGGATTTCACGCCCGATGCAAGGCTCGTTATACGAGGCTCGTCATGCAGCGCGCGCAATGCGACACTCTTGAGGGCCCGCTTGACCGGCAGCGGTGGCGCGGCCACTTTGCGTCCGAAGAGCAGCCGCAATGGTGATGAGCAAAGCCCGGGAGGACCTTAAGCGCGACCGCAGCGGGGTCGAAACTGTGATTGCTGCGCTCGCCGCCAAAGTCGGCAATCGTCTCGTCACGTCGCAGGCCGTGCGTGAGCAGCATGGCAACACGCTGACCTGGGTCGGCAACCAGCCACCCGACGCCGTGGTTTTTCCGCACACTACCGAAGAGGTGCAGGACATCGTGCGCCTGTGCGCCGCCGAGCGCGTGCCGGTGACCGCCTTCGGCGCCGGCACGTCGCTTGAAGGCCAGGTCAACGCGCCATACGGCGGCATCTGCCTCGATTTCCGCGACATGAATCGCGTGCTCGCGGTCCACGCCGAGGACCTCGATTGCGTCATCGAGCCCGGCATCACCCGCAAGCAGCTCAACGAGGCGCTGCGCGATCGCGGCGTGTTTTTCCCGATCGATCCCGGCGCCGATGCCTCGCTCGGCGGCATGGCGGCGACCCGCGCCTCCGGGACCAACGCGGTGCGCTACGGCACGATGAAGGACAATGTGCTGGCGCTCAAAGTCGTGCTGGCCAATGGCGAGGTGATGTCGACCTCGCGGCGAGCGAAGAAGACCGCGTCCGGCTACGACCTCACGCGCCTGATCGTCGGCTCGGAAGGCACGCTCGGTGTCATTACCGAACTGACGCTGCGGCTCGCCGGCATTCCGGAAGCGATCTCGTCCGGGGTCTGTCCGTTTCCCTCGGTCGAGGCGGCGTGCAACGCCACCATCCTCACCATCCAGTCCGGCATCCCGGTGGCGCGGATCGAGCTCCTCGATGCGCTGCAAGTACGTGCTTGCAATCAGTATTCAAAGCTCTCGCTGCCGGAGACGCCGATGCTGTTTCTGGAATTTCACGGCAGCGAAGCGAGCGTCGCCGAACAGTCGCAAGCCTTCGGCGAGATCGCATCCGAATTCGGCGGCGGGCCGTTCGACTGGGCGACCAAAGCCGAAGACCGCTCGCGGCTGTGGCAGGCGCGCCATGACGCTTATTGGGCGCAGCGCGGACTGCGTGCCAATACCCAACCGCTGGCGACCGACGTCTGCGTACCGATCTCGCGGCTCGCCGAATGCCTGACCGCGACCCAGCGCGATATCGCCGAGAGCCGATTGCTGGCGCCGATCGTCGGCCATGTCGGCGACGGCAATTTCCATGTCGGGCTCCTGGTCGACATGAACGACGACGAGGAAGTGACACGCGTCCGCGCCTTCCTCGAACGCCTGACCGAGCGAGCGTTGGCGATGGACGGCACCTGCACCGGCGAGCACGGCGTCGGCCAGGGCAAGATGAAATACCTGCCGGCCGAACACGGGCAGCCGGCGCTCGACGCCATGCGTGCGATCAAGCGGGCGCTCGATCCGCTCGATATCATGAACCCCGGCAAGATTTTTAGTCTGTAGCGCTGCAAATCACCGCCTCAATCGCGACGCGATGAGGTGCTTTTGGTCGAGGACAATTCGGGCCAGGAAGGGCGACCCGCATGATGCTGTTCCTCGAACCGCCGCCACAATATGACCATCCGTACCATGGTCAGGTGATCGAGCAGCGGTTGTCGTTTTGGCAAATCATCAAACTCTGTCACGGTCCCACCAGTGCCTGCTCGTGGGTCGCCGGCGGCGTCTGTTACATCGCGCTGCCGCAGGACGAGAAGGATGATCGGCTGATCGCGCTGATGCGCCAGCACGAGATCGGGCATTGCAACGGCTGGCCCAGCTACCATCCGGCCGGCCGGCGGGTAGAGTACGACGACGAGAAGGGTGCCACGACACAGCAGCAAGGCCCGACGCAAAAGCCAAACACGGCGCAAAAGCAAAAGCCTGGCCATCTCAATGTGACGCTGTTTTGAGCCGGCGAGCTAAAAACGCCGGCCACCGGGGAGGTGATAATGAGGAAATCTGTTGCTGTCGCTATTGGCGGCGCATCGCTGCTGGCGTGCGCCTTCGCCGCGCCGGCGCAAGAAAGCAATAAAGACAAGATTTCCGATGGCGTGGTGAAGATCGGCCTGATCGAGGACATGTCGAGCATCTATGCCGACATCACCGGCATCGGCGCGGTCACCGCGGCCAAGACGGCGGTGGAGGATTTCGGCGGCAAAGTCTTAAGCATGCCGATCGAAGTGGTTTCGGCCGATCACCAGAACAAAGCCGACATCGCCTCTGCGACGGCTCGGGAATGGTTCGACAATCAGCATGTCGATGCGCTGATGGACGTGGCCGCGTCGGCGACCGCGCTTGCCGCGGTCGACGTCGCCAAGACCAAGAACAAGATCGTCATCCTCAACGGCCCGGGCGCGGCGCGCATCACCAACGAAGCCTGCACGCCGATTTCGATCCACTACACTTACGACAATTACGCGCTGGCCCACGGCACCGGCGGCGCCATGGTCAAGGCTGGCTACGACACCTGGTTCTTCATCGCCGCCGACTATGCCTTCGGCCACGACCTCGAGGCGGTGACCACGAACGTCATCAAAGCCAACGGCGGCCAGGTGCTCGGCGACGTCCGCGTGCCGCTCAATACCGCGGATTTCTCCTCGGCTTTGCTGCAGGCGCAATCGTCCAAAGCCAAAGTCGTCGGCCTCGCCAATGCCGGGGCCGACACGCAGAATTCGATCAAGCAGGCGGCCGAATTCGGCATCGTCCGCGGCGGCCAGAAAATGGCGGGGCTCCTCGTCTTCATCAACGACATCAACAGCCTTGGCCTCGAAGTGGCGCAGGGCATGCTGCTGACCACGGCCTTCTATTGGGACCGCAACGACGAGTCGCGGGCCTGGGCGCAGCGCTATTTTCAACGGATGAATCGGATGCCGAACATGGCGCAGGCCGGCATCTATTCGGCAACCACGCATTATCTCAAAGCCGTGGCGGCGGCCGGCACCGACGCCACCCAGCCGGTGATGGAGAAGATGCGGGCGACACCGGTCAACGACTTCTTCGTCAAGAACGGGACGATCCGCGAGGACGGCCGCATGGTTCACGACATGTATCTGTACGAGGTCAAGAAGCCCGCAGAATCCAAAGGCGCGTGGGACTATTACAAGCCCGTGGCCGAAATCCCGGCCGATCAAGCCTTCCTGCCGCTTGCGGAATCCAAATGCCCGCTGGTGAAAAAGACGCAGTAGGCGTTCGCTACATTGTTAATCGTCACCGTCGACGAACCGGAAAACATCCACGCACTCCGAGACCTGCGAATCTGACCCTGGCCATCGGCTTGATACCGTTTGAGCCTCGTGAGCGTCCAAAACAGCCGAACCATCGGCCGCGCAACGCTGGCGGTCATTCGTTCGTCGGCGACGTGCCCGAGAACGCCATGAGTGCGGCTGCATGGGTCATAATCAGCTCGAAGTGCTTGTACGCGTGGTTGGTCGACAGCTCGATGAACTCGGCCGCCGATGTTACGTTGCCGAGCCGCTGCGCATAGTCCAGGGTGGCGTTTACGTTGGCATTGATCAGCTCGACCGCCTTGGCGCGATAGTCCTTGGCGCGATAGTCCTCGGCGGGAGGAGTGGCTACCGGGAGCTGCCGTTCGAGCGTGGGGCTGTCGGCTTCGCGTTCTCGCGGTTGGCCAGCCGCCATACCGGCAAAGCCGGGAGGCAGATTCGTGCTGGCAAGTTCATTTGCACAATCGGGCGCGGCCGCGATGCTGATCTTCAGATTTTCCAGCATCGAGGTGCGGTAGTCCCTCGCTGCCGTGGCGGCAGCCAAGGTGACTTCGTCCAATTGTTGTAATGTTCTTTCGTCCTCCAGCCCAGAACCATGGTGAGTGTTGCTCTGAGGGATGCGGGCGGCGGCGCCCTGCGCCATATTGGTCTGTCCGTTGATAATCGCTTGCGGCGAAGGAAGTTTCTCGACTACCGCGCCGCTCTCAAGCAACGCAGCGAGCTCTGCCATCGAGCGCCGGGTCGGGCGCCGAGGCTTAGCCGGTCGCTCGGATTGGTAGTCGTCCACGGTCAATCCGTTCCACAGTCATCGCCTGCCAGGCCCACCGCCACAGGTCGTAAAGCTCCGCCGCGGCCTTCCCGTCGGGCGCAAACTCGGTAACCCCAAAGCCAGCGCCTAGCGCATCCTGATGGTCGTTGCGCTGGACGATATAAGGAAGCGCCAGGGCCCCCGCCGCATTCAACGCCACGGCGGCTTCGCCGATGCGATAACCGCGCGCTGGCGCCTGGTTGAGGACGAGTGCAAATGGCTTGCCAAGTTTGCGAGCGGTGCACAGCGTCGGCAGCGCCGCCTCGATGTCAGCCGGACTGGGCCGTGCCGGGATCAGACATATGTCGGCGGCGCCGATTGCGCTTGCGCTCAAGTCGTTGGCCGTTGCGGGCGTGTCGATGACGGCCAGCGTGAAGCCGTTGTGCCGAAGGGCCAATAGCGACCGCTCAATTTCCAAGCCGTTGGCGGCACGCTCGATCCGGGGCTCGGGAAGCGTGCGGCGCCGGCCCCAATTCGAAACCGTTCCCTGTTGGTCGGTTTCGATGATGGCGACCCGATGCCCGTCCCCCATCGCAGCGACCGCAAGCCCGATGGCGAGCGTGCTCTTCCCGCTGCCACCCTTTTGAGTGGCCAAAACGATCGCGCGCATCATGCGTTGCCTTTCGCCGGCAAACAACACAGCACAACGAGAAAATGGAGCTGGCGATCAATAACTAGCGGAATGTTTTCGATTCGAGTCAAGCTTGGCGGTCGCGATCCACAGGGCTCCACACGGTTCATGTTTGCACCGCGAGGCCGGATGACACGCTCCTGTCATCCGGAGCTACAGATCAGCCGGGTCGTGCGTACTTCATTGAGCGACGCGAGGTGCAGTGGACGTGTGTTGCTGGCCGATCTCGGCAATGGCGGATGTCCGACTTCGGTCCGCGATGCGGGGCAAAGCGGACGTTGATCGGGTCGCTCTCAGCGGCGACTACTTCCGCTCTACGACAATCGGGCCGACCTTGTTGGTCGAAGTTCGCCCAACAGTGCCTCGGCCATCTCGCGCAGGCGTACTTTCTGCACTTTGAGGCCGTTGGGACTTTCCACGGTCGGAAACGAATCCACCACGACGATGCGCGCCGGCACTTTGAACCGCGCCAATTGTTTGAGGCAAGCGCCGCGCAAACTGTCCTCTGTCAGCACTGCGCCCTCGGAGGCACGAACGAACGCCACCGGCACTGGATCGGCGCCCACATTTGAAGCAGCGACAACTTGCACGCCGGCGACGCCGGGCTGCGCTTGAATCACAGCCTCGATCTCCTCCGGGCTCACCAGGAAGCCGCCGAGCCGCATCGCGTCGCCGATCCGCGCCTCATAGACGAAGCCTGTGTCGGCGAGGCGGGCGAGATCGCCCGTGCGAAACACGCCATCGTGGTCGATCGCGCGCTGCGTCGCTGATGGATTGTCCAAATATTCGACAAAGCGCGACGGCGCGTCGATCCACAACTCGCCCGATGCGCCGTCCGGCACCGGTTTGCCGCTATCCGGATCGCGTATCGCCAGCCTCGCCTGATCGTTGACCGGCACGCCGCCGCCGAGCAGGCGGTTCTCGCCGTCGGCGATCGAGAACAGCGCCTGCACTTCCGAACTGCCATAGAGGCCGTGCGGCTTCATGCCGGTGGCTTCGGCGGCGGCGATCGACGCGGCGGCGGTTGAGTGGAAGGCGGCGAAGCCCGCGAACCGCACGGAATCAAATGGCCGCCCGCCGGACGCGGCAGCGATCCGGCCGAACATGTCGTCGCCGCCGATCACGTGGCTGATCCGATGCCGACGCATCAAGGCAGCCGCGGCTTTGCCGTCGAATTGCGGCAGGCACACGATATGCGCAGCGCCGGCGATGGCCGCCATCGCCGCGGCGTTGCCGAAAGTCCCGCAGAACGGCACCGCGCCGAGCAAAGCGGCGTTGGGAGCATCCAGTCCAAGGCGGCGGGCGACATCGGCGGCGTGCCCGGCTATGGCTTGCTGATCGTGCACCACCAGTTTCGGCCCGCTGGTCGTGCCGGACGTCGTGAAGGTCAGGCACGGCGCGCCGCCAGTCGCTTCGTCCACGCCCGCGTCGGCAGCGGCGCCGCCAAGCGGCCGCACCGGCAAACCGGCAAGTTCGGTGACGTTACGAGGAACCTGCGGTCCGAGCACGCAGCGCAACGTCGCTCGATCGTCAGCGGGCAGCGCAGCGAAAATCGCCGGGAAGTCGACCGGCGCGAATCCCCACTCCGTCACCAGCGCGACGGCGCGCGAGCTGCGCAAGAGACTGCCGACCTCCGCCGCCCGAAAACGCGTATTGATGTGAACGGCCAGCGCGCCAAGCCGCGCGCAGGCAAAGATCACGGCAAGGTAGTCGATGCTGTTCGGCAGCCATAGCGCCACGCGCGCGCCGGCGCTCACGCCGGCAGCGCGCAATCCGGCGGCCGCGCTCAGCACCCGATCTTGGAAACCGCGCCAATCCAACGTGCCGGTCGTGTCGGTCACCGCCGGTGCCGCTGCATTGCGCGCCGACCACGCCAACAGGGCCGGGAGCGTGCGCGGATACTGCGCGCCGTAGGTATTCCGCACGGAGGCACTCCGTTTACTGTGAATTATAGGCTTTAGCGGCGGGCGCATGCTGCTTTTTCGAACCGCGGGGTTTTGGCCGAAGGACCGACACAGAATCGCCCGCAAATATCGCTAGTTGCCGCACCGACGGCGTGCATTCGGCTTGAGCTTGTTCTAGGCTTCAGCGCCGGGGCACGCGCGGTCTTTTTTAGGATCAAAAGGGAAACTTTGCCGTGCAGACGACGCTGCTCGGGGTCGCCATCGCCATTATTCTCGTGCTTGTAACCGCGCTTGTCGCCCCACTCGTCGTCGATTGGAGCTACTACCGCGCGGCGTTCGAGGAAGAGGCGAGTCGGCTCAGCGGCCTGAATGTCCGTGTCAACGGGGCGATCGACGCCCGTATTCTGCCGTCTCCGCATATCAAGCTGCGCGACGTCGAGGTGGGCGCGGACGGCCGTGAGCCGCGGCTGCGCGCCGGCGCCGTGGAACTTGAAGTCGGCCTTGGGCCGCTGATCCGCGGCGAAGTCCGCGCCACGGAAGTAAGTCTCTTGGCGCCACAAATCACGCTCGGTCTCGATAAGTCGGGCACGCTCGACTGGCCTCGTCCGTCGTCCTCATTCGATGGCGACGCACTCACGGTATCGCGGCTTAACGTCGAGAATGGCCGCGTCACGTTGGCGGACGCCGCGTCCGGATCGCGCCTGGTGTTGGACAAAGTTTCGTTCAACGGCGACATCCGTTCGTTTCTCGGGCCGTTCAGCGGTGACGGCGCCTTCGTCGCCGACGGCGAGGCTTACGCCTTTCGCATCTTCGGAAACCGCGTCGGCGAGGACGGCAAGCTCAAGCTGCGGCTTGGCGTCGATCCCGCCAATTACCCCTTGACCACCGAGATCGACGGCTCGCTCGGCTTCGATCACGGCGTGCCGCAGTTCGACGGCACATTGGCGCTGGCGCGCCCGGTCGGCGTCACCCTGGCGGGCGGCGCGCGGGTCATGAGCAACCCATGGCAGCTCGCCGGCAAGGTCAGCGCGACGCCGGCATCGGCAACGCTGCAGGAGCTCACCTTTCAATACGGGCCGGAGGAGCGCGCCACCGTATTCAACGGCAAGGCGGAACTGAAATTCGGTGCGCAGCCGCACATCGATGGCGAGATATCGGCGCACCAGGTCGACGTCGATCGCATGCTCGCTGCGCCGGATATGACCCATCGGCCGCCGCTGGTGATGTTCAGGAGCTTTCTCGAAGAATTCATCGGCTCGGTGCGCCCTCCGATTCCAGTCGCGGCCGGCGTGACCATCGAGGCGGTGACCGTCGGCGGCGCCGCTATCCAGGCGCTGCACGGCCGTGTTCGCTTCGACGACCGCCAAGGATGGGGCCTCGACGACTTTGCGTTACGCGCGCCGGGATACACCACCGTCAGCCTCAGCGGCCGGCTCGGCGCCAGCGCTCAAGGGTTCACGCTCAGCGGGCCGGCGAGTGTGGAGTCGGCCGACCTGAAAGCGCTGGTGGCGTGGCTCGAGGGCCGCGGCGACCAGCCTTCCGGCCCGGCACAGAGCATGACTGCGCGCGGTGACGTCACGATTGCCAACGACCGCTTTGTGCTCGACCGCGTCTCGGCGACGCTCGACCAGGAAAAGGTCGAAGGCCGCATGGCCTATATCTGGGCGGCGGGCGGTCGCCCGGCCGCGCTCGATGGCGAATTGCGCGCGGCCAAGCTCGATGTCGACGCGCTCATTGCGTTCACCAAAGCCGCGGCATCCGACGGCGCCTTCGAAGTGCCCCGCGAGATCGCGCTGGCACTTGAGATCGGCAAGGCGACGTTCGCCGGCGTCGACGCGCGTGCGGTCAATGCCCGCCTCAAGCTCAATGCCGGCGTCCTGCACATCGACCGACTTTCGATCGGCGATCTGAGCGGCGCCGCGCTCGACATCTCCGGCCGCATCGATGAGCTGTCGTCACAACCGCGCGGGCAGCTCACCCTTGATGTCAACGCGTCGACGCTGGCCGGCTTGGCCGGCATCGCCGGCCGCTATGCTCCGGACATCCCGAATTCGTTTGCTCCATTCGCCGACCGTTTGGCGCCGGCGAAGATGCACGGCGTCCTGACGATCGACCGCCCGGGCAAGGGCGGCGGCAACACCGGCAGCGTCGCCAAGCTAGACCTTGGCGGCACGCTCGGAGCGTTGCGCTTAGCGCTCAACGGCGAAGCCGCCGGCGCCCCGGCGCACCTGGACGCCGCGGTCGTGCGCGTCACCAGCCGGTTGGATGCCGATGACGGCGGCGCGCTGGTCCGGCTTCTCGATCTCGATCGCATCCTTGCGGTCGATCAATTGCCCGGCCAGATGACCATTTCCGCCAACGGGCCGCTCAACGGCGACATTCGCGTCAGCGGTCTCGCTGCTGCCGGCGGCTTTTCAGCGGCGGCCGAAGGCATGTTGCATCTGCGCGGCGAAGCGCCGAGCGGAAGCCTGCAAATAAGGGCGACCGCCGCCGATCTGCGCCCGCTCTATCACCTGATGACTGGGCAAGCGAACGCCGCCGTGCCGATTTCGCTGAGCGCCATCGTCGGCATTGCCGGCCCCGACATATCGGTCACGGATTTGGCCATGACCGCCGGCAAGTCGTCACTACGCGGGCGGCTCGACCTGAAAATGGCAAGCACGATCGGGATCGACGGCGAGATTGCCGCCAATGACGTCGATGCTGCGACGGTTGCCGCGTTGCTGTTCGGATTGCCCAGTGCAGCGTCAGGCGCGGCCAAATCATGGTCGCCGTCGCCGGTCGGCGGCGGCGCGTTCGGCGCGGTCAACGGCGCGGTGAGCTTCAAGTTTGATCGCGCCGTGCTGACGTCGTCGTTCATCGCCCGCGACCTCAAAGGCGTCGTGCGCTTTGCGCCGCCAGAGATCGCGTTGAACGACATCGACGGCAAGCTCGCCGGTGGGCGCCTCAGCGGCGGGCTGACGCTGCGGCATGATCCGCAATCCTCATTGGCCGCGCACGGCCACATCGAGCTGGCGAATGCGAATGTCATGGCGTTGATCTCATCCAACGCGATCGACGGGCTAGTGTCTGCGAAGCTTCAGGGCGAGAGTCAGGGACTAAGCCCAGATGGTGTCGTCGGCGCTTTTCACGGCGGCGGCACGGTCACGCTGGCGCGCGCCCAATTCGCCGGCCTTAACCCGGCGGCGTTCGATGCCGCGATCCGCCTGGCCGACCAGAACGGGACGATCGATGCGGCGAAAATCCGCGCAGTTGTCAGTGCGGCCTTGGAGAGCGGCAAGCTTGCGGTGCCGAAGGGCGAGGCGGAAGTGACTATCGCCGGCGGACAAGTCCGGCTGACCAACGCGACCTTGCCGGCGCAGGGCGGGGCGGAGCTTCTGCTCGACGGCGTGCTCGATCTGAACAATGCGGCGCTCGATGCGCAGATGAGGCTGTCGGGCCAGCCGGCGGCGAACGCGCTGATCAGCGCGCGGCCGGAGCTCGCCGTCACCGTCAAGGGGCCGCTCACGGCGCCGGAGCGGAAACTCGACGTGTCCGCTTTGGTCGGATGGCTGACGCTGCGGGCGACCGAGCAGCAGACCAGGCGTCTCGAATCGCTCGAAGCCAATCGGCGCGCTGACGTTCTTGGCGACTTTGTCCGTCCGGCGCCGCCGTCGGTGCGGTTTATTCCGCGCGGCACGGCGCTGGAAATCAACAACCACGCGACCGCAGCCGCGGCACTGCCGCCGGGCACCAGCGGACTCGACCGCCTGCGCGCGGAAATTCCCAACGCCACGATCGCGGCGCCGCCACTGCCACCGTTGCCGCCTGCGGTTTCAGCATCGCCTGGCGCGAGCAAACCGCTGGCGCCAAGCACGACACCCGGCGCCGACAAGCCGACGGCAAACGCGGGTACTGCTCCGGCGGCGCCGCAGCAAAGCCTGCGGTCGTTGTTGAATTCGCTATTCGGCTCGCAGAATTGACGCCGGCCGCGACCGAACCATAGTCAGCTCGCGTGGCTTCTGTTCGATTCTGGGTCGGGCTTGATAGTGATCAAGCACAAACAGCCGTATGGCCGATGACAGATTGCCTTGCTGACGTTCGGCATCAATCGCGCCGACGAGATCAGACACGGTTACCCGCCGATCGATCGCGATCTCCTTCAATCCCCGCCAGAACGCTTCTTCAAGACTGACGCTGGTCTTGTGTCCGGCGATGACGATCGAGCGTTTGACGACCTTTGATTTCATCGCCGGCCGTCATTTCTTTCTGAAGCGGTCAAGCCGCACGACTTCGCCGCCGGATCCTTGGTCCGGGACCGGCGTCTCGGCTTCGGGCAGAGCGGGCAGCTCCTCAGGCTTGTTCTCTTCGGCGGCGGAACGCGCGGTGACGGGTGCGGGTTTTTCCGCCGGCTGTGCGCCACCGTCGGCCTCGGCGGACGCGGTGCCGTCGATGGTCTCGAACTGAAAGCCGAATTGCACCGCCGGATCGAGGAACGCAGTCACCGCGTCGAATGGCACTGTGATCCGCTCCGTCACGCCGCCGAACGACAAGCCGACTTCGAAAGCCGTTTCGCCGACCACGAGATCCCAGAATTGATGCTGCAGGACGATAGTCATGTCCTGCGGATAACGCGCGCGCATGCGGTCGGAGAGCCGCACGCCGGGCGCCGTGGTGCTGAACGTGATCTTGAAATGGTGCTCGCCCGGCAGCCCCTTCTTCGCCGCGTCGGCCAGCACGGTGCGGACAACGCCGCGTAGCGCTGCTTGCGCGAGAATATCGTAGCGAATGTGATCGACAGCCATGGCGGACGACGGATAACGAACCACAGTGGACAGATAAGAGCCGAATCATAAAGAACCAGATCGATTCTGTCGTCTGTTCTCCGCCGTCCTTCCTGTGGAAAGTGGAGGCTTCTGTTGCCAGGTGCCTCCGAACCCCGCCTGACGCTGCTAAGACGCCAGGGCTTTAGATCGGTCTTTCGGACTGCTTACGCAGCCAGAGCAACCGGAGCATAGTTGTCGTTTGCAACTATGAATTGGCCCGATAACGGCGGAACCATGCCGAGCAAAAGCACGCCCTTTACGCCCTCGTCGATCCTATTTCGACCCCGTTGGTGGAGTCGCCGGGTACTGCCCCCGGGTCCGAAAGGTTTATTCCGACGGCCATTTATCGCCATAGCCGGCTTGCGCCGGCGACAGGGAATATAGGCGTAAAAGGTTGATGAAAAAAGAGGTATCCCGGCTCGAGTTGAAGGGGCCGGCCCGAAGCGGTGGAAACCGCAAGGCAAAGGAGGAAAACATGAGGGGTGTAGTTTTTCCGGGCGATCGCGTGGTGGCGTATCTGGAGGTGCCGGATCCCACGCCCGGACCACTTGACGTCGTCGTCGAAATGAGAGCGTCGGGTATGTGCGGCAGCGATCTGCAGAACTATCGCCGTCCGCTCGATCAGCCCGCCTATATGCCGTCTCTGATCGGACGGCCGCCGATCGCCGGGCATGAGCCGGCCGGCATCGTCTGCGCCGTCGGCTCGGCCGTTCCGTCGCGGCAGGCACGGCTCGGCCAGCGCGTCATGGTGCATCACTATCAGGGCTGCACCAATTGCAATCATTGCCGCAGCGGCTGGCAGCAGCTTTGCCAGAACGCAAAGCCGATGGTCAACGTCTACGGCAACAACGACGACGGCGGACACGCGCCATATCTGAAAGTGCCGGCGAATACGCTGGTGCCGCTTCCGGACGAGCTGTCGTTCGAAGCGGGTGCGGCGATTTCCTGCGGCACCGGCACCGCCTACCAAGCCCTGGTCCGCCTCAACGTTTCGGCGCGCGATACCATCGCGATTTTCGGCCAGGGGCCGGTGGGCCTCTCGGCGACCCAGCTCGCCCATGCCATGAACGCGCGCGTTATTGCGATCGATGTCAATGCCGAGCGGCTAAAACGCGCGTCCGAGTTCGGCGCCGACGCGCTGATCAATCCCAGCAAGGACGATCCGCTGCAAGCGCTGCGTGAGTTGACCGACGGCATCGGCGTCGATTGCGCGCTGGATACGTCGGGCGCTTCGTCGGCCCGCATTGCCGCCGTGCGGGCGACCAAGATCTGGGGCGTTTGCTGCTTCGTCGGCGAGGGTGGCGACGTCACCATCAATGTCAGTCCCGACATGATACGCCGTCAGATGACCATCATCGCCTCGTGGACTTTCTCGTCGATCGGCCAGGCGGAGTGCGCGAGGTTTATTGTCAGCCGCAACATCGACGTCGACCGCATCTTCACCAATCGCTGGTCGCTCGATCAAGCCGCCGACGCCTATCGGCTGTTTGATCAGAGCGTCGGTGGAAAGGGCGTGTTTCTGATGTAGCGCTGCCGGCGGCGAATTGCGCTGCGCTTATTTAATCCGGAAAGCTCAAGACAGCCGCTTCGAAACCACTTGTGTCTTCGATCGTGCCCGTAAATATGGTTATACGGGTCTCTCGACCCGCGGGCTAGCGAGATGAAGACGACCATTGAACTACCGGACGATCTTTACCGGAAAGCCAAGGCGATTGCGGCGTTGAGCGGCCGCAAGCTCAAGGATCTGGTCGAGGAGGGTCTGCGGCTCGTTATTGAAAGCCCGCGCAGACATGAACAGCGTCGCGATTTGGCGACGCTGATGAAGCGCGCCCGAGGGATTGTCGATTCCGGCGTTCCCGATCTTGCGTCGAATCCCCGGCATCTATCAGGATTTGGACGCGATGCGGGCCGTCGTTGATACCGGGCCCTTGGTCGCTTTCCTTGATCGCGCCGAACGGAGCCACGGCTGGGTCGTAGAGCGCATCGCGGGGCTCGAGGCGCCGATGCTCGTTTGCGAGCCGGTATTGACGGAAGCAATGTATCTGCTGGCGCGCTATCCGCCGGCGCAGCAAGCACTGTTCGAACTTTTGCAAAACGGCGCGCTTAGTATTGCGTTTGAGATCGCCGGAAGTATCAGCGTACTGCGCAAGCTGATGCAAAAATATCGTGACACGCCATGTCATTTGCAG
>Ga0210395_10002555_pt1 | contig 14134 bp, 12 predicted proteins | sample IncBWH4OmetaG_FD_150861 | JGI IMG/M metagenome (GOLD analysis project Ga0210395, IMG submission 150861) | Forest soil microbial communities from Barre Woods Harvard Forest LTER site, Petersham, Massachusetts, United States - Inc-BW-H-4-O ... | reverse complement strand
ATCTCACGAAAAATCTCGCGCGCGAATGGGCGCCGAAGAAAGTGCGCGTGAATGTGCTCGTACCGGGCTTTTTCCCCGCGGAACAAAACCGCAAGGTGCTCACACCCGACCGGGTGGCCTCCATCATGGGGCACACGCCGATGAAGCGTTTCGGCGAGGCGCGCGAACTGGCCGGGGCGGCGCTGCTGCTGGCCAGCGACGCGGCGGGCGGCTTCATCACCGGCGACGAAATCGTCGTCGATGGTGGGTACCACGCGATGACAATTTGAAGATAAAATAATTCGGGTAGAGGCGGCTGCCCTCAGCCGCCAAGGCTTCGCACTTGTCGCCGCCCATTGGTTTCGGCCCGTTGAGGTCAACGGGCCCTGCTAATGAGGTCTATCCTATAGCCGGCAAAACAGCCGATCGACTGGTTTTGAGCTGAAAGGCCCGGCGTGTTCGTATAAAAACCCTGAAATTTATATCCAGGGTTTTGCTATATTGATGGCGTTAAAGCTAATGGATTTTTTTCGTATCGTTAAACATGCCAATGCGTTGCATGTTTAATATGGTTTTTAACCGCGATTTTAGTCGAATAAAACTTGCCTCGCCAACCGGAGCCTCTGTCTTTAGCCGGTAAAATAGACTTGTATAAAGCAGGTTGGTGTTTTTTGTAACCTTTCCTATGGTTACTGAAAAAATTAAACAACTTAGCGAGTATCAGACAAAAGTTGATGCGCTTAAAAAAGCGATCGCCAGTCAACTGAAGAGTGATCTGTCCTCGCTCCACAAGAAATATGGTTTTGAAACGCCGCTGGACTTGATCAAGGCCATCAAGGCATCGGCTGGTGGGAAACGTCCGGGACCCGTGGCCAAGGCCGCCGCCACCGGTGGAAAGAAAAAGCGCAAGCGCGCCAAGATTACGCCCGAGATGAAGCAAAAACTCAAAGGCATGGTCGACGCCGGGAAGACCGGCACCGTGATCGCCAAGGCTCTTGGCATTTCGCTCCCCAGCGTGCAGAATATCAAGAAAGAGCTCGGCCTGGTCAAAGCCCGCAAGAAGTAACCATCCGATTTGTTTTACTTTTGCCCCGCCGAATTTGGCGGGGCTTTTTGTTTGCCAGGATTGCATTTGCGCGGACGCTCCGACTTTCCCGTTTAAACATGCTCCCCCCGATGTCTGCGCCGTATATTCAAGCCAACACGAACGGACGCCTGCATGATGCGCGCGAGCCGGCAATTTCACCGCTCAACCGCGGCTTCCTTTATGGTGATGCCATTTATGAAGTCTGGCGGACTTACCACGGCGTCATCTTTGCCTGGGAGGAACACTGGCGGCGGCTCGAGCGTTCCGCGGCCGCGTTGTATCTGTCCCTGCCTATCTCGCCCGAGCAGGCGCTGGTTGAAATCAAGCGCACCGTCGCCGCATTTTTCGCCGCTGCCGGCGCCCGGCCCGAGGTTTATATTCGCCTCCAGATTACCCGTGGCAATGGCTTGATCGGCCTCGATACCGCGCTGGCGGACCGGACGGACTTCACGCTTCTCGTGCAGGCCAACCCGGTCTGGACACCGCGGCAACTCACCCAGGGCTTGAATCTTTCGCTGGCCACCGGCTTGCGCCGCAATCCGGTCGCTTCGCTCAGCCCGGCGTGGAAAACCGGCAATTATTTAAACAATATTCTATGTTTGCGGGAAGCGCGCTCGCGCGGTGCGGATGAAGTCGTTATTATCAACCTGGCCGGGGAGGTCACCGAGGCTGCCGTCTCGAATATAGCTTTCGTGCGGGCCGGCGAAATCGTCACGCCGCCGATGGAAGCGGGCATCCTGGGCGGCATTACGCGGCAGTTGCTGTTGGAAAAAATCGCGCCGGCCGCCGGCGTGCCGGTGCGCGAGGTCGCGGTGCGTCCGGACGATTTTATGCATATGGAGGAATGCTTCTTGCTTTCAACGACGAAGGACCTGTCGGCGGTTGCCGCCATCGACACCGTACGATTCAAAGTTAACGATGGCACTATCACCATGCGGCTCAAACGAGCCTTTGCCGATTATGCCCGTTCCTATGCCGGGGCGCATCCCGGGTTGAACCTGACTTAAGGTTTCCGTACCAACAGCCTGCTAATTAAAACAATATTTCATGCCGCAAAAATTCATCGTCATCCTCGCCGGCGGAAAAGGCGAACGCTTCTGGCCGCAGAGCCGCCTGCGCCGTCCCAAACATCTGCTTCCCATCGTGGGCGACAAGCCCATGCTGGCGCAGACGCTGGCCCGCGTGCGTCCGCTCGTCCCGGCCCAAAACATTTTCATCATCACTGCCACCGACCAACTGCGGGCGGTGCGTGCATTGTGCCGGGGGCTGCCGCCGGCCAATATCGTGGCTGAACCCGTGGGTCGCGACACCGCGCCGGCCGTCGGGCTCGCCGCCGCGCTGGTCGCACAGCGCGACCCCCGCGGCGTTTTCGCCATCCTGCCGGCCGACCATGTGATTCATGACACGCGCACCTACCAGGCCGACTTGCGCGCGGCGTTTGCCGCCGCGGCGGGCGCCGATGTGATGGTCACCATCGGCATCAAGCCGAATGAGCCCGCCACGGCTTTTGGTTACATCCAGCGCGGAAAGCTGTGGAAAAAGTTCGCCCGCCGGCCGTGCTATGCCGTGCAGCGCTTTGTCGAAAAACCCTCGCTCGAAGTCGCGCAAGGTTATCTCGCCTCTGGCGATTATCTCTGGAACGCCGGCATGTTCGTCTGGAGCGTCCCGGTCGTGCTCGCGGCGTTTGAGCGGCATGCGCCGGTCTTGCGGGCGGGCCTCGACCAGATCATGGCGGGCCTGGCCCGCCGCCGGTCGCTCGCGCCATTGCTCGGGAAAATTTATCCGGCGCTGCCAAAAATTTCCGTGGACTACGCGCTGCTCGAGAAGGCCGGCAATGTCGTCGTGCTGCCGGCGTCGTTTGACTGGGACGATGTGGGCTCGTGGCCGGCCGTGGCCCGGCATCATCCCAAGGACGCTTCCGGCAATGTCGTGCGCGGCCGGGCCATCGTCGAACAGGGGAACAACAACATCGTGGTGGCCGAAGACGGGCATTTGCTCGCTGTCATCGGCGCCGACGACCTCATTGTGGTGCATACGCCCGATGCCACGCTGGTGTGCCCCCGCCACCGCGCCCAGGATATCAAGCAGCTTCTCAAACGCATCGAGGCGGGTGCCGGCGGACGGAAGTGGTTGTAATGCGCTGTCTCGGCATTGATTACGGCGAGAAACGCATCGGCCTGAGCTATGGCGATGGGCTGGGCGTGGCCGTGCCCATGCCGGCGTTGACCGCGGCCACGGCCGAAAAACGCCAACTAGCGTTGGCGGCGCTCGTCCGCGCCCGCAATATTACCGACTTTGTGCTTGGCCTGCCGCTCAACATGGACGGTTCCAGCGGTCCCAAAGCGCAGGAAGCCGAGGCGTTTGCCGCGCAGCTGTGGGCCGATTTCGGCTTGCCGGTGCATTTTGTGGATGAACGGCTCACGAGCTATGAGGCGGAAGATACCATCCCGAAGTCGCGGCGCCGCGCGGTGCGGGCCAGCGGCCTGATCGACTCGCGTGCAGCCACGCTCATTCTACAGGATTTCCTGGATCAAAAATTCCCGCCGGCCGCCGGAGTGGAAGAATGAGCGCGTGGCCGCACGGCTCGGAATGACATAAAATTATTCGTGCCCATCCGCCCGCCGCAGCGGAATGCTGCTAGACTTGGGTTGCCACCCAACTACCAACAACGAATTACCAACTACCGCTCATGCCTCCACCTTCATCCCACCGCTGGAAATGTATCGTCGCCTACGACGGCACGACCTTTCAAGGCTGGCAGAGCCAGCCCGGGGGCCATGCCATCCAGGATGTGCTGGAACGCCGGCTGCGTGAGATTTTTGGCCGCGATATCCGCATCCACGGGAGCGGCCGCACCGACGCGGGCGTGCACGCGCTCGCGCAGGTTTTTCATTTCGATGCCGACTGGTCGCACGGAGTGACCAAACTTCATGCCGCCTTTGCCGGCGGGCTGCCGGCGGCGATCCAAATTCGTAGCGTGCGGCGCGCGCCGCCGGGGTTTCATGCGCGCTTCGCGGCCACCGGAAAAATTTATTTCTACAACCTGCACCACGGCGGATGGGCGGATCCATTCACCGGGCCGTTTTGCTGGTCGTTGCCGCAAGGGCTCGATGTGGCGGCGATGCGGGCCGCTGCCGCGGGGCTGTCGGGCAAGCACGATTTCCGCGCGTTCAGCGCTTTGAACGGCACGACCAAGGACGACACCGTGCGCCACCTGCGGCGGATCGAGCTGACCGGCCGCGGGCTGCGGCTGCGCGTGACACTGGAGGCCGATGGCTTTCTCTACAAAATGGCGCGCCGGCTGGTGGGCGCGCTCGTCGCCGCAGGGCAGGGCAAGGCCACGCCCGAGGAAATCGCGGCTATCCTACGTTCGCGCGAGCGCACGCATCGCGTGGAGACGGCCCCGGCGCAGGGATTGTTCCTCGCCAAGGTGTTCTATCAATGAATGCGGCGCTCGCCGAATTTGCCCGCGGCATGGCGGATGTGATTTTTCCGCCGGTATGCGTGCATTGCCGCGGCTTGGTCGAAGACAGCGGATACCGCCATCTTTGTGGGCGTTGCGCCGCGCAGCTCGCCTATATCTCGTCGCCGTGCTGTACGACGTGCGGGCACCCGTTTTATGGCGAAGTGCACGGCGAGCGGATGTGTCCGCACTGCGAGGGATTGGCGCCGGCGTTTCGCGAGGGACGCACAGCCGTTTTGCTGAAGGGCCCGGCGCGCACATTGATGCATGAATTGAAATACCATCGCGCGCTGCACGTGCTCGACGATATCGAGGTGATCCTGCGCCAGGCGCCGGGCTTGGCGGAGTTTGCGCGCGGCGCGGTGCTCGTGCCGGTGCCGTTGCACCCGCGCAAAGAGCGTGAGCGCGGTTACAACCAGAGCGCGCTCATCGCCAGCCGATTGGCGCGCATCTCCGGCGGGGGCACCTGCGTCAGGCCCTTGTTGCGCCGCACCGTGGACACCGTTTCGCAAACGACCTTCGATCGCCGGACCCGTCGGCAAAACCTAAAAAATGCCTTTGCTTTGGTCCGGCGCACGGTGATAAGTTCCGATCAGCATTACATTCTTGTCGATGATGTTTTTACAACTGGTTCGACCCTTAACAGCTGCGCTTTCGTGCTTCGCCGCGCGGGCAGCTTGAATCTCGACGTTGTCACCCTCGGTCACGGTTAATTTGCAAACTACCGCCAACCCCATGTCGCTTTTCAGCAAACCGAAATATTCCACTATTGTCCCCAAAAAGAAGGACATCCCGAAGGGCCTGTATGTGAAATGCCCGCTCTCGGGTGAGATCGTTTTCAAGTCGGAGCTCGAGGACAACTTCATGGTCGTCCCCAAGAGCGGCTATCACTTCCAAATCGGCGCGCGCGAGCGCATCGCCGCGCTGGTCGACCCGGACACGTTTGCCGAGGCCGACGCGGGGGTACGCTCGGCCGACCCGCTGCGCTTCGTTGACTTGCAATCGTATGCCACGAGGCTGAAAAAATACGAAAAGGAAAGCGGCTTGGCCGAGGCGGTGGTCAGCGGCACGGCAAAAATCGAAGGCATCGAGGTCGCGCTGGCAGTGATGGACTTCCGCTTCTGCGGCGGCGCGATGGGCTCGGCTACGGGTGAGAAAATCACGCGCTGCATCGAGACGGCGCTGGCGAAGAAAATCCCGTGCATCATTTTCAGCGCCTCGGGCGGCGCGCGCATGCAGGAGGGCATTTTGTCGCTCATGCAGATGGCCAAGACCAGTGCCGCGCTCGGCCGGCTCGCGGAGGCGCGGCTGCCGTTCATTTCGGTGCTGACCGATCCGACCATGGGCGGCGTGACGGCCAGTTTTGCGACGCTGGGCGATGTCATCCTGGCCGAGCCGGGCGCACTCATCGGTTTTGCCGGTGCGCGGGTCATCAAGGAAACCACGAAGCAGACGCTGCCCGCCGGCTTCCAGAGCGCGGAATTTTTGCTTAAGCACGGGCTGATCGACCAGATCGTCTCACGCCTCGACCTGCGCTTCCGCCTGCGCGACATCCTGACCGCGCTGTACGTGAAAAAACTTCCCGTCGCAGCCGCCAAAACCTGACGCCTCGGGTGGACAGTGGGCCAAATCCCATGAGCAATTATACCGGAAAATATCTCGGACTATGGATTGCCGTTGGAACCGGGATGGGAACAGCCCTCGGAGTTGCCCTGCACAACCTAGGTGTGTGGATCGGTGTAGGTGCCGCTTTCGGAGTGACGATTGGTTCATCCCTCAACTTTCGAAAAAAGTAATCTTGGCTACCCTGATGCATGCACACGTCTGAACTCGCCGACTATGCCTCGGTGCAGGATTATCTCTTTGGCCTCAAGGCGAGCGGGCCGAAGTTTGGCCTCGACCGGATGCGGGGCTTGGCCGAGGCGCTGGGCCATCCCGAGCGCACGGTCCCGGTGATCCACATCGCCGGGACCAACGGCAAAGGCTCGGTCGCGGCGATGCTCGATGCCATTTTCCAGGCCGCGGGCTGGCGCACGGGGCTCTACACTTCGCCGCACCTCGTGAAACTCGGCGAGCGCGTGCAGGTGAACCGGCAGATTCTCAGCGAGGCGGAAATCACCGCTTACACGCGCGAGCTGCGCCCCGTGGCCGAGAAGCTGGGGCGCTTCGACGCCGGCGATCACCCGAGTTTCTTCGAATTCATGACCGCGATGGCGTTTTTGCAGTTCGCCCGTCGTCGCTGCGACATCGGTCTGATCGAAGTCGGCCTGGGCGGGCGGCTCGACGCCACCAACGTCGTGCAACCCGAGATCGCGGTCATCACCTCCATCGGTCTGGATCACTGCGAATATCTCGGCGATACGCTGGAAAAAATCGCCGCGGAAAAAGCCGGCATCATCAAGCCCGGCCGTCCCGTGGTGCTGGGCCACATGCCAATGGTCGCGGAAAAAGTCATACGCGACATTGCGGCCGGGTGCGCGTCGCGCGTCGTGTCGGTGTCGGAATCTTTTCGCGACAAGGTGGACAACTGCCCGGGCACAAACCTCGAAGGCGATTATCAGCGCTGGAACGCCGCTACGGCCGCACTCGTCGCGCGCACGATGCCGCCGGCGTGGCGGCTGGACGACGGGGCCGTTGCGCGCGGATTGCAGCACGCCATTTGGCCAGGGCGCTGGCAGCGCATGCGCCTGGCCGACGGCCGATTGCTCGTGCTCGATTCCTCGCACAATCCCGAGGGCGCGCAGGTGCTGGATGAAAATTTGAAAAAACTCGTGGCCGAGGTTGGCCGGGCGCCGGTCGTCATCACCGGCGCATTGGGCGTGGGCCGCGCGCGTCCGCTGCTCGAAACCATCGGCCGGCATGCGCGCGAAATTTATTTTGCCGTGCCCAAGCAATCGCGCGCGTGTTCGTTCGAGGAACTCGAGTCGCTCGTGCCGGCGGATTATTCCGGCCGCACGCAGCGCGCGGAAGTGGCGGAAATTTTTCCCGCGCCGCAGAGCTGTGCAATCGGCGGACCGGACGATGTGATCGTCGTGACCGGATCAATTTACCTGATCGGTGAAGCGCTGGCGTGCCTCGAACCGCAACGCGGGGCAGGCGAGGGGCGGCTGCAGGATTTTTAACGTATTTTCGATTTAATTAGTCACATTGGCATGCCTTTGCGATACATCATTTATTTTGTCATTCCGAGCCGTGCGAGGAATCTCCGAAATTGAAATCGACAAGAACAACCGAGATTCCTCGCACGGCTCGGAATGACAATTTCGCCCATCTTGGGTCTGTCTAAACCGAAAAAGCACTAGAATAAACCGTTCTCATTCTCGATCCGAGACGGTTGTACGAGAACGAGTATGAAGCTGATGCGGAGCAGGCGATTGTTTAGGCCAGCTTCACCAAATTCGCGGTGGCCGGGACGTCCTTGATGATTTGCGACGGCTCCGGGCCGACGCCGAGGTAGCGGAGGTTCGGCAATTGTTTGGCGGCGGGCCAGTTCTCGCCGGCGTAGGCGACGTTGAGCAGGCTTTTGATCATCGCGCCAACGTAGCGTTGCGCGGCGCGGGGCAAGGCGGCGAAGTGGCGCACCTGCGACACGTCTTCTTTCCAGCCCGGGAATTTTTTATAAATCGGGTGCAGCGCACGGCGCACGGCTTCGCTGCGCGGCACGTGGGCGTGGGCGCGGCCGGCGGCGTCCTCATAACCCACGCAGATTTGCAGCTCGCCGTTCCATTCGCCGCTGTGCGTGAGCGCGTCGAGCTTGTTGATCATCAAGTCCTGGAATCCGCCGTAGCGAAGCGCATCGCCTTTCTCGACGGCGTCGTACCAGCCGACCATGCGCTGGCGGCCGGTGCTGGTGCCGAACTCAAGTTGCTTCAGCTTCGCGCACAGTGGGTGCGCGTCGTCCATTTGCGTGAGGAAGGTGTGCGTGCCGACTTTTGTGTCGTAGGCCTTGGCCACGCCGAAGGTGTGCACGGGCTGCACCGGCAGGCCGGCGCTTTCGAAAAGCTCCGGCGTGTAGGTGTGCGAGGCGGTGACGTTGGGCGAAAAGCCGTGGCGCTTGTCGAGCCAGTAGGCCTGTCCGAATTCACCGATGACGGTGTGGCCGGCCGCTAGTTCGGCGCGGACGATCTCGCGCACTTCACGGATGTTTTTTGCGAGGGCGACGCCGGCCTGCCAGTAAACGTCGGTGAGGCGCGCGAGGTTGAGGGTGAAGGGCGCGGCGCCGCGGAATGGGGTGAAGTCGAACTCGCTCTTATCGAACACCCCGAGGTTGATGGCCTCGGCGTTGGCGCGCTGCTCGGCGGCGGTGAGCTTGTCGAAAAACTCGTGCCACGCGGCCTCGCTCACGCGGCAGACGTGCTGGATGGTGTGCAAGGCGCGGTCGGCGCGCTGGGCGAGCTTGCGCGCGAAGTAGTTCGGCCCGGCGAGAAAATCCGAGAAGGTGACCTGCCACTGGGCGGTCTCGTCCACGTAAGCGGGCGTGATGCCGCGGCCGGTCGAACCGCGCGGCTCTTCCTGGAGAATGTTGACGCGGTAATCCTCCCACGCGAGATCGAGCAGGCGGTGCGACAGGTCGGAGACGAGCGTGCGCTCGTCGATGCGCAGGCGCGAGAGGATGGCGTAGCCCTTTTTCTCGAGCGGGCGGACCTCCCACCAGATTTTGCGCGGGTCGGCCACGACGCCGGCACCGAGGCAAAGGTGCGGCACGCTGGCTTCGACGACGCCGGAGGGCAGCAGGTTGAGCTTGATGCCGCCGGCCGTGTGGCCGGAGTTGGCGCCGCCGTTGACCTTGAGCACGACGGAGACGGGGGCGCGGGTGGTGCGCAGCTCGTCGATAACTTCCGGGATGAGGCGGCCTTTGCCTTCATCGCCGAGGGAAATGCCGACATCAGCGATGAGCCGGCTGGAAAATGGAATCAGGGACATGATTGCGTAGCGGCAACGGGAGCAGTGCCCCTGTTGCCATTGAGAGGCTGTCGAAAAACTCTGCTGGCCGACGCAACACACGATTTGGGCCGCGAGCGAGGCAGAGCTGCCGGGCAATGCCTGGAAGGCCTTGCCCGACAGCTCTAACGCGGCTCCCGGCCCAAAGCGGTGTCGCCCTCCGGGTTGCGCCAGAAAGCGCTTCCGCGGCGTTAGCTCGGAAGGGGATAGCCTCTCCGAGGATACCCCCTTCCGAGCCGCCTTGCGGACAGCGCTTTCTCATCGCAACGTCGGTTCAGCAGAGTTTTTTTGACAGCCTCTTATTAAAAACGCGAGCACGGGGCGGAGTGCAAACAAAAATAATGAAGGCGGCAGATGACTCGCTGGGCGCGCGGCTACCGCGCGGCGACATCGAGATCGAAAGCCCCGGTGAGCACCTGGCCCTGGACTTTCGTTTGCACCCATATCCGATACGAGCCCGGCTGGGGAAAAATGTAGGGAAATGAAACCGAAGTTGCCGTGTTAGCAAGCGGCATGTTCGCCTCGGCATTTTCTTTTCCGCAGACGGCCTGTTGCTCGGCCTGCGTCATAAAGTACATTTGCGAGGCCATGGAAATGGTACCCATCGGATGGATGTGGGCAAAAACGGATCCGTCGAAGCGCCGGATGGCCGCGTGGCCCAGCATGCCCATGTAGGGCTCGATGGCCACCGGCTTGCCGGTGGAATCCTGTACGCTGAAATCAAGCGTCAAGTCCTCGCCCATGCGGATCGTGGCCGGTCCGGTGCGGACGAAATGGTATGCGCCGGTTCCGATTGAGACGGGATTTCCGACAAACCAGGAATCGTCGGGATCGCGCGCCACCGGGCCGTTCGTTGCGGCGGTCCCACTCGAGTCCGGCAAATCGATGCTCGTCGTCAAGGTCGCGGCGAAACCCGTCTCGTCAGTTATGTCAGCGTAAAGACGATAACGCCCGGCTGGCAGGGGTGGAATAACGACGTCGAAATCGCGTGGGCCCGAGCGGATCGGATGGATATGGGCCAGGGCGTCGAGCTGCGGTTCACGAATCATAAATAGGTGCATGAGTTTCCCGTGATCGGGGATCAGCAGTAGTTTTTTTGAGGGGTGTCTTTCGCTCCGAGCGACATGAAGATGCATCACCTTTTCTCCGCCCATGGTCTGGGCGGATGCTTCCAGCGGCAGCGCTCGATAGATTGCGTTTGCGCGGTAGTTGCGGTCTTCCGTATCCCACCAGCGTTTGCCTTGGTAAAGCAGAAAGGCAAAGACGAGGGTCGCGAGGCCGGTTGCGACATAACCTCGCAAATCCTGCTGGCGGGTCCGGGGTTCGTTGGCCGGCAGCACGCTTTCGCGCACGCCGGTACGGACAATGGTGACAGCTCCGACGAAAAGGACCGCGCCCAGCACGGCCAACAATCCGCCGAGAGCGGCAGACATCGGCAGGCGCTGAGTGGCGATGGATAGAACCGGCACGATCACGATGCCGCTGCCTCGCGGGCCGGAGACAGAGACTTGCACACTGTAAGAACCAAACGTCATCAACCAGAGTTCCGCGTGACGCAGTGACGGCTCGCCGGGCACAGGCAGCGCCTGATCGGCGGCGGGCGCTCCCGTCACGCCGGTACGCCAGTTGACGGGCAGAACCGTCATCTTCACCGGATCGGTTTCGTTCCCAAGCAGCCGGACGTTGATTTCTGCGCGGCCGGGCACGACGGAAGGCGGAAGGACGATGACGCGAATGGGATAGGGCCCGGCCGATCCGTCGAAGATGGCCGCCGGGCTGCCGATGTGGGCGAACAGGGTCGCCGGAGCCAAGGCCGCCGCCGCCAAAATCAAGAGAAAGACCTTTTTCACCGTTTTACCTTGGTCATCCAATGGCCGAAGCGAAGACCGATAAATGCAGTTGCGGTCGCGGCGGTCAGCGCACTCGCGACGGAACGCGAGCTCCATCCAGCTTCGTTCATGAAGAAAGTGAACCGGTAATCGGTCAGCATGGTATAGTATCCCCAATTTCGATCTCCGGCGAAAAACCAGTTGTTGGCCGCTGGCGTCAGGCAAAAACGGGAGAAGAACCATTGCGCGGGCAGAAAGAGGCAGATGAACACGAGGGCGATCATGGCCGCAAATGCGAGGTCGCGCCGCCAGCTCTGGCCGAACGCGAATCGGGCTTTGAGTAAATCGATGGCCAACGCGGGTAAGATGACCCATTGCGGAAAGGGCGGCGGGACCATGTGGGTCACGTGATTGTAGATCGGACCGAGCTTGGGTTCCGCGGGAAAAAGCGGAAGAATCCACAACATTCCGGCGACGTGGAGCATGTAGGTCGCCGCGGCAATCGTCGTGCCCCAACGCAATTTGGAAGCGTGGGCGATCGTCGCCAGGAGAAGGGGAAATATAATTGAGGAGAGCAGGAAGTATTGGGATGAGTGCTGCCGGTTAGGCCATGATTCGACCAAGAAAAGCCCGCTCACTGCGGCGATGCAGAGGCCGCCTACATAGCAAAAAAGCCAAGCGGCCAGGCCGGCCGCTGGATTCCGATTTTGTTCGCGCAAGACCAGGAGCCAAGCGCCGAACCTAAGCGCAAGGACGCCGAGGAACAGAACGACATGGGGTGGGCTCAAAATCTTTACGTCTAACCCGTAGGCGTTGTGCCACCAGTTATCGAAGGGGGCCGAGGTCAGCATGGCCAGGGCGCCCCAAATCGAGATCCAGGCACCGAACGGGGCGTAACCGCCCCAGATGTAAACGCTGCCAGCGCGTTCGGCCGGACCGGCCAGATAGGTGGTGCGGATCGCCATCCACCCGCACGCCAATCCGCCGCCGGCGCCGCCGAGATAAATTGCGATATGCGCAGGGGTCCAGAATGTGTCCCGGCCGATTGTCATGTGCCATGAAATGTCCCAAGACAGTCCGATTGCGACCAAGGTGGTCGCCGTAACGACTAAAAGAATCCATCCGGGCACGGCGCCCGTCCGCGGCTGAAGGGCCACAGGCAGGGCAATCGGCGGACTTTCAGCGGCGGAATCCATCGTCAGACCGAGTAACAGTCGCTGACCCTCAGGCAATTCTTTAATTGTCGGTGACCGGGTTTCGATGGGATCGGCTCAATTTGATCGGCCTTTCGGCGGGCGGGAGCGGCGCGCAGAATGATTTCTCAGAAATTCTACGGCCCACAAAAACGCCCCAAAGATAGCGCCCCCGACATGCGCCATGGTCGCCACGCGGATCGATGAGTCGTTGAATTGGATCATGCCGCCGCCGGTTCCGTGCCGGCTTTTCGCTTCAACCACGATCTCCAAAACATAGATGCAAAAAACGACGGGCCAGAACCAGTCGATCCAGTTTCGCTGCCAGCCCTGCAAAGCCAGGAAGACCAGCAGCCCGAAATTCACCGCGGAGAGGCCGCCGTAGCGAATCATGGTCGGGTCGCCCCAATACATCGCGACCGCAATCGCGAGCGGCATGAAAACGAGGCTGACGTAGCAGGCGACGGGATGCTGGCGCTCCAAAAGCCGTCCGAGAATCAGGAACAGCCCGGCGTCGGCGATAAAATGCGGCCAACCGAAATGCACCAGGTGTCCCGTCCAAAGTCGCCAGGTTTCGCCCTGGACCACGGCGGTGCGATCGTAAATGAGACGGGACTCCCAGCCGGGATTCAACTGCACGACGACAGCGGCAATCGTGAGGACCAAAAACACCCATGGAATTTTCTTGGGATCGAATATTTCCTGGAGGCTGCCGCGCACAGATTCGGCCAAAGAGGGCCTGGTAGGACTCATGCAGAAATGGAACAGCGACGGGCGGTGAGCCGCAAGCTCGGCGCGCTTTGCCAAGGCGTGCCTTTAAGATGGTTTGTCATTCCGAGCCGGGCGAGGAATCTCAGAAATTGAAATCTCCAAGAATAGCAGAGATTCCTCGCCCGGCTCGGAATGACAATTTCACCCGTCATGATGGGTCTATTTAAACCGAAAATCCTCCAAGGCCTTGAAGACGCGCTCATTCTTTCCGCGTCGATACCTCGATCACGTCGTGCGGGGCGGCTTCTTTCTGGCCGGCGGCGCTGACGCGCACGTAGCGGGCTTTGACCCGGAGTTCGCCGAGATTTTTTGCGCCGAGGTAGCCCATGCCACTCTGGATGCCGCCGATGAGATCAGTGAGGACGTTGTCCACCGAGCCGGAAATTTCCTTGAGCGCCTCAATGCCCTCGGCGGTCAGTTTGCGCGTGGTGTCGGTCTTGTCCTGGCCGTAGCGGGCGGCGCTGCCGCTTTTCATGGCGGCGACCGAACCCATGCCGCGGTATTGTTTGTAGAGCTTCCCGTTGATTTCCAAAATCTCGCCGGGAGCTTCGCGGCAACCCGCGAAGAGTCCGCCGCAGATGACGGCGTCGGCGAGGGTGAGGGCCTTGACGATGTCGCCCGACTTGGTGATGCCGCCATCGGCGAGGAGGCGGACCCCGCGCGCCGCGGCGGCCTTGCTGGCGACATAGAGCGCGGTGAGCTGCGGGATGCCGACGCCTGCGACCATGCGCGTGGTGCAGATGGAGCCGGGCCCCTGGCCGACCTTGATGGTGTTTGCGCCGCAGTCGGCGAGAAACTCGACGCCGGCGGCGCTGGTGACGTTGCCGGCGATGATGGTGAGCTTGGGAAATGCGTCGCGGACGAGGCGCAC
>Ga0210395_10002553_pt1 | contig 14135 bp, 16 predicted proteins | sample IncBWH4OmetaG_FD_150861 | JGI IMG/M metagenome (GOLD analysis project Ga0210395, IMG submission 150861) | Forest soil microbial communities from Barre Woods Harvard Forest LTER site, Petersham, Massachusetts, United States - Inc-BW-H-4-O ... | reverse complement strand
GACGATGTCGGCGTCCGACCCGGGGGCGATCGTCCCCTTGCGGGGATACAGGCCGAACATCCGGGCCGGCGTCGTCGAGCACGTCTCCACCCACCGCGCCAGCGTGATCTCGCCGGCCACCACGCCCTGGTGCAGCAGGTCCATCCGGTGCTCGACGCCCGGCATCCCGTTCGGGATCTTCGAAAAGTCGCCCCGGCCGAGTTCCTTCTGCTCCTTGAAGCAGAACGGGCAGTGATCGGTCGACACGACCGCCAGGTCATTGGTCCGCAGCCCCCGCCACAGCGCCGCGGAGTGGTCCGGGGTGCGCAGCGGCGGCGAGCAGACGAACTTGGCGCCTTCGAAGCCGGGCCGGCCCAGGTCGTCGAGCGACAGGTAGAGGTACTGCGGGCAGGTCTCCGCGAAGACGTTCTGCCCGGCGTCCCGGGCCGCGGCGACCGCCGCGAGCGCGTGCGACGCGGACAGGTGCACGATGTACAGCGGGCAATCGGCCACCTTCGCCAGGGTGATCGCCCGGCTGGTGGCCTCGCCCTCGAGCTCGGGCGGGCGGGTGAGGCCGTGATAGATCGGGTCGGTGCGGCCCGCGGCGAGAGCCTGCGCGACCAGCTGGTCGATCGCGATGCCGTTCTCCGCGTGCATCATGATCGTGGCCCCGGTGCGGGACGCCTGCTGCATCGCGAGCAGGATCTCGCCGTCGGTCGCGTAGAACACGCCGGGGTAGGCCATGAACATCTTGAAGCTGGTCACCCCGGCGCCGATGCACGACTCCATCTCCTTTAGCGTCGCGTCGTTGACGTCGGAGACGATCATGTGGAACCCGTAGTCGATCGCGCAGTTGCCGTCGGCCTTTTCGTGCCATTTGTCGAGCGTGGCCAGCAGGCTGGTGCCCTTCGCCTGCACGGCGAAGTCGATGATCGTGGTCGTGCCGCCCCAGGCCGCGGCCATGGACCCGGTTTCGAAGGTGTCCACGGAGGACGTCCCGCCGAACGGCATCTCCATGTGCGTGTGCGCGTCGATCCCGCCCGGCAGCACGTACATGTCGTGCGCGTCGATGAACTCGTCGGCCGCGACGGGTGGCAGGCCGCCCGGCGTGCGGGCCAGGACGGCGGAGATCTTCTCGCCGTCGACCAGGACGTCGGCGTCGAGCGTCCCCTCGGCGGTCACCACGGTGCCGCCCCTGATCACCAGAGTCATGGCTTGGCCAGGCTTTCGTAGGAGTCGGGGCGGCGGTCCCGGTAGAACTGCCACAGGTCCCTGACCTCGGCGAGCCTGTCCATGTCAAGGTCGCGGACGATCACCTCGTCGGCGCTGTCGGACGCGGCCGAGCCGACCAGCTGGCCGCGCGGGTCGACGAAGTAGGACTGCCCGTAGAAGTCGTTGTCGCCGAGGGGCTCGATCCCGACCCGGTTGATCGCCCCGATGTAGTACTCGTTGGCCACCGCCGCGGCGGGCTGCTCGAGCTGCCACAGGTACGCCGAGAGGCCGCGCGACGTCGCCGACGGGTTGAAGACGATCCGCGCGCCGGCCAGCCCGAGCGCCCGCCACCCTTCGGGGAAGTGCCTGTCGTAGCAGACGTAAACGCCGATCCGCCCGACGGCGGTGTCGAACACCGGATAGCCGAGGTTGCCCGGCCGGAAGTAGAACTTCTCCCAGAATCCCTTCACCTGCGGAATGTGGTTCTTCCTGTACTTCCCGAGGTACCGCCCGTCAGCGTCGATGACCGCCGCCGTGTTGTAGTAGACCCCGGCCTGTTCAGCTTCGTACATCGGCACGATGACGACGATCCCGTGCTGCCGGGCGACGTCCTGCATCAGCGCGGTGGTCGGCCCGCCCGGGATCGCCTCGGTGTAGGAGTAATAGTCGGCGTCCTGCACCTGGCAGAAGTACGGCCCGTAGAACAGCTCCTGCAGGCACACCACCTGCGCCCCGGCTGAGGCGGCGGTCGCGATGTGGGCGACCGCGGCCTCGGTCATCGAATCCTTGTCCCCCGTCCACGCCTGCTGGACGAGGGCAGCCCGGATGATCTCCGGCATCCCAGCCTCCCGGTTTACGCGGCCTTCCGCTGTGGTTGCACAGCCACCTGATGATCTTCCCCCGCGACGGCCTCATTTGTAACCGGGCTGGCCGTTGTCCGTTCGCATGAATTGTGGCGGGCATAACCGATAGGAAATGGGGGTTGGCGATGAGCGCCGGGAGAACCCGGGAGAAAGCTGCGACTGGAGGCGGCAATGAAGGCGGTTCGGTTCGACCAGTACGGCGACGTTGATGTCCTCAAGGTGGACGACGTCCCGGTGCCCGACCCGGGACCGGGGCAGGTGCTCGTCCGGGTCAGGGCCGCGGGCATCAACCCGGGCGAGGCGAAAATCCGGGACGGCCTGATGCACGCGCTGTGGCCGGCCACGTTCCCGAGCGGGCAGGGGAGCGACCTCGCCGGGGTCGTCGAGCGGCTCGGGCCGGATGTCACGGCTGTCGCACCAGGCGACGAGGTGATCGGCTGGGTCGACACCAGGTCCAGCCAGGCCGAGTACGCCGTGGTGGACGCGGACCACCTGGCGCCGAAGCCCGCGGCCGTGCCCTGGGAGGAGGCCGGCGGGCTGCCGGTCGCCGGCTTCACCGCGTCGGCCGGGGTCCGCGCCCTGTCCCTCACGCCCGGCGACACCCTCGTGGTCTCCGGCGCGGCCGGCGGGGTCGGCTCGCTCGCCGTCCAGCTCGCCAGGCGGGAGGGCGCCACGGTGATCGGCATCGCCGGGCCGGACAACCACGAGTGGCTCCGGGAGCACGGCGTGGTCCCGGTGAGCTACGGCGCGGACGTCGCCGACGGCATCCGCGCGGCCCTGCCGGCCGGCGGCCAGGTGGACGCGTTCATCGACACCTACGGCGACGACTACGTGGAGCTGGCACTGGGCGAGCTCGGCGTCGAGCCGTCCCGCGTCGAGACGATCGTGCGCTTCGACGCGGTGAAGAAGTACGGCGTGAAGTCCGAGGGCAACGCCGCCGGGGCGAGCGCCGAGACGCTCGGCGAGCTCGCCAGGCTCATCGCCGCCGGCGAGCTGGAGGTGCCGATCGCGGCGACGTACCCGCTGGACCAGGTGCGCGAGGCCTACACCCGGCTAGCGACGGGCCACGTCCGGGGCAAGATCGTCCTGATTCCCTAACGCGCGCACCCCCGCGAAAGCGCTAGTCGCGCCCGGGGAGGACGAGGGCAGCGGCCGCGACGACCGCGACCGCCGCGAGCACGCGGAGCAGGGCGGACCCTGCGCCCGGCCCGGCGGCCGACAGCGTCCCGAATCCGCCGCCGAGCGCGACCAGGCAGGCGCCCGCGAACAGGACCTTCCCCTGGCGGCGCAGCAGCCGCGCGGGCGCGCCCGACTCCGCGATGTGCACCGCCAGGAGGTAGGCGACCAGGCCAGCCCCGAGCGCGGCGGTGTACCAGGGCCGGGCCGGGTGCTGCACCTCGAGCCAGACGATGGCGACGACGGCGATCTCCTCCCAGGGCAGCGCCCGGAGCAGCCCGAGAAACGTCAGCCAGGCGCGCATGGGCGCGGCCAGGAAGAACTCGTCCTCCGGCTGCGGCACGTCGGCGAGCGCCAGCCGCAGCGCGCCCGCGGTGACCGCGGCGATCGACACGACAAGCGCGGTTCCTGCCAGGCCGGTGGTCCGCAGCGGGATCGCCGTCCACGCGACGCAGGCCGCGCCGAGCAGGATCGCTGCCAGCCGGGGTCCAGCCGCCCCGGCCACCCCCGCCGTCCCGAGCCGAACGGGCCCGGTCATCGGTGCGTCACCAGCGGACGGCGGGTGTACGGGGCGAGCGGCAGGTCGAGCGGCTCCGAGCCGTCCCAGTGCACCACGGGGATGCCGAGCTCGCGCAGCGAGAACCTGATCGCCTGCTGCTCCATCCGCCAGATCCGCCTGGTCATCGCGTCGGTGAACGTGCGCCTCGCGGGCGGCTGGGCAGTCAGCACGTCGACCACGAACAAGGCGAAGCCGCGCTCGCGCATGTCGCGCAGCGTCTCCACGAACCGCTGGTCAAGCAGCGGGCTGAACACGACCACCAGCGAACCCGGCGGCAGCGCCGCCCGGGGGAGCCGGTTGAACGCGTCGCCGCGCGCCCACCCCGCGTCCGCCGACAGCATGGTGTCGATGATCTTGTAGACCTGCCGCCGGCCGAGCGAGGGGGCCAGCCACCGCGCGCCGCCCCACTGGTAGCAGATCACGCCCACCCGGTCCCGGCCGTCCAGATAGGCCTGCGCGGCGCCGGCCGCGCCGCGCAGCCCGAGGTCGAGTGCCGATGAACCCGGGGTGCCGACGTCCGAAGTCGCGTCGACCACCAGCACGATGTCCTGCGAGCGCTCGGCGGCGAACGTGTTGACCTGGAGGCGGCCGCGACGGGTCGTGGCCGGCCAGTTGATCGCGCGCTGCCGGTCGCCAGGCACGTACTCGCGGACGCCGGTGAATTCGGTGCCCTCGCCCGCGACCCGCGCGGCGTGCTCGCCGAGCCGGTTCGGCAGCTTGCTGAGCACCACGCGGGTGCGCTGCATGGCCGGGTGCGGGTAACAGTCCACGCCGGGAAGCTCGAGCACGGCCCGCGCTTCGGATAGCCGCCAGCGGTCGTGCAGCACCAGCGTGACCGACCCGAGCTGCCGCCTGCCCCAGCGCGGCACGGTGAATTCGAAGCGGGCCGCCGCGCCACCGGCGCCGGTCGCGCTGGCCGGCTCCACACCCCGCCCGGCCTGCAGCATCCACCGTTTGTCAAGCTCGGTATCGTCGACGGTCACGTCGACCGCGCCGATCTCTCCCTCGTACAGCTGGCTGCTCGCGACCCGCGTCCGCACAAGGAAACGAGTCGGCAGTTTCGAGTGCCCACCGCCGAGCAGCAGCAGCGCCGGCGCCGCCAGGCCGGCGAACTCGGGCCGCCGGGTGAGCGTGGCCAGCAGCAGCCCGGCGAGCGCCAGCGTCAGCAGACGGCGCGCCTGCCGGGAGGGTCGCCACCGCACCTCGACCTCCGCCTGCTCGGCCCGCCCAACCGCGAAGGCATGAGCCTGCGGGAGGCGCCCCGGTCCGTTAGGGATGAGGGAGGACATCAGCCAGCCGTGGCCGGAGCGCCGCCGCGGACCGCGGCCGGGTCGGTGCGGGGGGTCGGGACGGCGGAAACCAGCCGGGCCACGACGTCGTCGGCGGAGACCCGCCGCACCCACAGTTCAGGGCGCAAGGTGATGCGGTGCGCCAGTGCGGGCACCGCCACCTGCTTGATGTCGTCGGGGACCACGTAGTCGCGCTGGTGCAGCAGCGCCTGGCCGCGGGCCAGCTGGACGAGCGCCAGCCCGCCGCGCGGCGACGCGCCCACCTGGATCTGCTGGTCGCGCCGGGTGGCGGCGACGATCGCGACGACGTAGTCGAGCAGGTCCTCGCTGATCTCCACTCGCTCGAGCGACTCGCGCATCTCGAGCACGCCGGCCGCCGTGGTGACGGCGGCCAGGGTCACATTCTCCGCGGCCCGGTCGACCCGGCGGCGGAGCAGGTCGGTTTCGTCCGCGGCGGACAAGTAGCCGAGGCGCAGCCGCATCAGGAACCGGTCGAGCTGGGCCTCGGGCAGCTCGTACGTCCCCTCGTACTCGATCGGGTTGTCGGTCGCCAGCACCACGAACGGCGACGGCAGCGGCCTCGTCTGGCCGTCCACGCTCACCTGGCCCTCGCCCATCGCCTCGAGCAGTGCGGCCTGCGTCTTCGGCGGCGTCCTGTTGATCTCGTCGGCCAGCAGCAGCTGGGTGAACACCGGGCCGGCCCGGAACACCATGTCGCCGGTGCGCTGGTCGTACAGCGGCGCGCCGATCACGTCGGACGGCAGCAGGTCGGGGGTGAACTGGATGCGCGCGAAATCCAGGCCGAGCACGCGCGCGAACGACCGGGCGATCAGCGTCTTGCCCAGCCCCGGCAGGTCCTCGAGCAGCACGTGCCCGCCGGCCAGGATCCCGATCAGGACCAGTTCCAGGGTGCGGCGCCGGCCGACGACGGCCTTCTCGAGCTCGTCGAGGACGGCCGCGGCGTGCTCGGCGGTCTGTTCCGGTGTCACAGTTGCTCCAATCGGCTGACCAGCCTGGTCAGCGTGCGATGCGTGATGCCGCGCCGCTCCCTGTCGCGCTCCGCCGCCGACAGGATCTGGGCGGGGTCAATCCAGCGCCACAGGGCTTCGTCGCCGCGGGTGCGGCAGAACGCGCGGCGCGCGGCGACCGGGTCGGTGTAGAGGTTGATGCCGTGGTTTTCCGCGAGCCGGGCGGCGAGGAGGTGCTCGAGCAGCGGCCGCAGGTCGGATTCGTAGGTCGGCCGGCTGCCGAGGCTGGAGGCGACGACGAACCTGCGCTGCGCGTAGCCGACGATCGGGCGCTCGGTCTGCTTGTCCCTCGACCGCCGGACGGACTGGGCCGCCGACGGCGGCAGCAGGCCGCGCACGACGACCAGGCTCAGCACGGCGGCGCCGATCGTGACCACCGCCAGCCCGGTCCAGCCGGCGGTCAGGGCGGCGGCCAGCGCGGTCGCGGCGACCGCGACGGCGGCGACCCTCAGCTCCGCTCCGGCGCCCCGCCACGGGCTCACGTCGTCGCCTCCGCGCCCGCGCCCGCGGCGAGTCCGGCGGCGAGCTCGGCGGCGAGTTCGTCCAGCGCGGCGCTCGCGGCGTCCCGCTGCCTGCGGCCGAGCGGGTGGTTGGAGAACCGGGCCTCGTAGAACAGGTCGGTCAGCCGCCGCGCCGCGCCGCCCCGAACGATCCCGGCCGCCACCGCGCGGGCGAGCAGCTCGTCGGGGGTGTCGGCGACGCCCCGCGCCGCGCCCCGGTCGCCGAGGCTCCGTTCCATCGCCAGGTAGCAGGCGATGATCGCGGCCCGCGCGTCGTCGATCTCGGCGAGCGCGGCGCGCCCGGACTCGACCGCTTCGCGCAGCTCGTCCGCGTCGGCCTCCCCGTCGATCGGGGCGGGCAGTGCCGGGCGGCGCAGCCGCGCCGACCAGATGATGCTCAGCACAACGGCCGCGACCAGCGCCGCGATGAGCAGCCCGTACAAGATCGGCGCGACCGGGATGACCGCCGGGGGCCGCGGGCGCGGCTTCAGCAAGGTCTTGGGCACGGACAGAGTGTGGGGCTTGATGAAGAAGTGCAGGTGTACGCCGGTGATGAGCAGCACGGCGACCGCGATCATGCCCATCCCGAGCACGTACCTGAGCACGAACCGCAGCGCGCCTGGCACGGTGATCTCGTCGTCTCCGGCCCGGTAGACGCGCTGCTGTCGCGCCGCCCTCGCGGCGCGCTCCCGGCGGACCGTGACGATGAGCAGCGCGCCGAGCACGACCTCGAGCGCGATCCCGATCGGCACGGAGTCGGTCCGCAGCGGACCGTCCCACCGCAGCGACGGCAGGGCGCCCCGCAGCCCCGCGATCGCGAGCACGACGAGCAGCGCCAGCGGAAGGAGGCGGGCCAGCTGCTGCCTGGCGGTCATTGAAATGGGGGCTCCAGTAACGGTTTCCGTCGCATCTGCGCAAAACCATACTCGTCATCGCCGCAGCACCGGCATGTGCGCGGCGCCGAGAGAACGGCCCGTTATTCGTGCGCGGCGAGCAGCGCCGCGATCTCGCCGAGCAGCGCGTCCTTGGTCGCCTCGTCGAGGAACGAGGCGCGCACCGCGTTCGCCGCCAGCCTGGCGAGGTCGGCGGCCCCGAGCCCGAGCCCCGCCGCCACGAGGTACTCGTTCGTCAGCGTCGTCCCGAACATCGGCGGGTCATCGCTGTTGATCGTCACCAGCAACCCGGCGTCGAGCATCGCCGGCAGCGGGTGCGCCGACAGCGACGGCACGCATCGGGTACACACGCTGGACGTCGGCGACACGTCGACGGGAAGCCGCCGCTCTCGCAGGTACGCGACCAGCCGCGGGTCGTCCATCGACCGGATCCCGTGCCCGATCCGTTCGGCGTGCAGGAAGTCGATCGCCTCCCACACCGTCTCCGGTCCGGTGGTCTCGCCGGCGTGCGGCACGCAGTGCAGTCCCGCGGCCGCCGCGGCGGCGAACGCGTCCCTGATCACGTCCCAGGCCGGCCCGCCGGAACGGTGACGGGGTGGCCTGCATCCCGACGTACCGGATGTTCTGCGCCGCGAGGCCGGCGGCGATGCCGCGCACCAGGTCCGCGATGTCCTCCGGCTCGGTGAGCAGCCGGGCGACGGCCTGGTAGACGTCGATGAAGTGCGGGAAGTCGCGGAACTCGTAGAACCGGCGCAGCTCCGCCTCGGTCCGCGGGACCCCGCCGTCCGGATGCCGCCGCGCCAGCCCCAGCACAGTCTCCACCGACGCCGAACCAACCAAATGAACGTGAAGTTCCACCTTGGGCAGCCGCGCCACAAAGTCCTGAACCGTCTCCATGCCGCCCACGCTAGCAGTCCCCGTCCCGACTGCTCCTCTTTCTTACACTGAAATGTAAATTATTCCGAACGTACGCGTGGTGACTCCCGGGTGCCGCTACTGCGGCTTCGCCTTCGCCGCGGCTTTCAGTGTCTGTTTGTAGGAGCGGACCTTGCCGAGGGACTCGGCGTCGGAGATGTCGGCCACCGACAGGTGCGAGCCATCGGCGCCGAAGGTTCCGGCCGCCTCCCGCCAGCCTGGCGGCCTGACGCCGAGCTGCTTGCCGAGCAGCGCGACGAAGATCTTCGCCTTCTGCGCGCCGAACCCGGGCAGCGCCTCCACCCGTTTGAGCAGTTCGGCGCCCGACGTCGCGGTCGTCCAGATCGCGGCCGGGTCGCCGCCGTAGTCCGCCACGATCAGCCGGGCCAGCTCCTGGGTCCGCGCGGCCATCGCCTTGGGGTACCGGTGCAGCGCCGGGCGCTCGCTGAAGGACGCCGCCAGCTCATCGGGGTTGAACTCCGCCAGCTCCTCCGCGGTCGGCTCGTGTCCGAGCCGCTTGACCAGGTCGCGGGGCGCGCTAAAAGCACGTTCCAGGGGGACCTGCTGATCGAGTAGCATCGCGATTAGTAGCGCGAGAGCGCTGCGCGTCAGGAGTTCGTTAGCCTCGGCGTCGACTGGCATGGAGATCGGCATAACGGGTCTCTCCGGAGATAAGCTGAGGATGGCTGGGTCACAGCCCGGATGGATGGAGTCATCATGACACCGCACTTGAAGTGGTCGATCGCGGGGATCGTCCTTGGGCTGATCCTGCTGATCTGGCTGCCGTGGTGGGCGACGGCGGGGATCGTGATCCTGGCCGTCGGGATTCCCGCGGCCGCGTACATGACGCTCGACCCCTCGCAGCGCCGCCGGTACCGCGAGATCCGCCGCCGCCGCGCGCTCCGCTAAGGGCCGGCGGTCAGCGTCCCTCGGCCACCCGGGTGATGTAGGTCATCCCCACGAACGAGCGATAGACGGCAAGCGGATCGTCCCCCTCGATCCGCACCGTCCGCGTGCCCGTACGCTCGGCGCCCTTCACCCAGCTCGCGACGCCCGCCATGTCCGCGGTCTGCAGGTGCACGTCGAGCCGTGCCGGCCGCGCGATATCGGGCGGCGGCACCGAACCCGCCCGTTGCACCGCCGCCCGCGCCGCGCCCGCGATCTTGTCGCGGGCGTCCAGCGGGTGCAGCTCGTCCACCGACGCGTCCATGCCCTCCATCATGTACAGCGGCTTATGCCGTCCGGCGACGTAGACGGCCCGGCCATGCAGCTCCGCGGGATTGAGGTTGTTCATCGTCCCGTGTGAGTCGTTGCACACGATCTCGGTGGCGCCGGCCGCCAGCGCACCGTCGATCGCCGCGTTGACCTCGCCGAGCAGCAGCTGGCGCCCCTCCTCGTACGGCTGGCCAGGCCCGCGGCACTGCGACCAGTCGACGATCCCGGCCACGCCCTCCATGTCCAAGGAAATAAAGACCTTCACGCGTCAATTATCCCCAGCGGCATTCCGAATCAGGTCAGGAGCACCACATGGCAGTCCGCCGTCTGAACCACGCGGTGTTGTACGTGAACGGGTTGCAGCGCGAGGTCGAGTTCTACACCGCCACGCTCGGCTTCGAGGTCCGGATGGAGGTTCCCGGCCGGGCCGCGTTCCTGCGGTCCCCCGGTTCGGTCAACGACCACGACCTCGGCCTGTTCGACATCGGAGCCGGGCACGCCACCGGCCGGCCCGAGGTGGGGCTCTACCACCTGGCCTGGGAGGTCGGCACGCTGGCCGATCTCGTCGAGACCAGGCAGAAGCTGCTCGAGGCGGGCGCCCTGGTGGGGGAGAGCGACCACCGGCTGTCCAAGTCCCTGTACGCCAAGGACCCGTGCGGCATCGAGTTCGAGGTCCTGTGGCGCGTCCCGGTCGAGGACTGGGACGACGAGCTGGCCCAGGGCGATGACTACACCGTCGCGCTGGACTGGGACCGCACCCTGGCCCGCTGGGACGTCCACCAGCACACCGGCGCCGCCGCGGGCTCGCCGACCTAGCGGCGCACCCCGGCTAAACGCCGGTGGTGCCGTCGATGCGCTCGCGCAGGAGGTCGGCGTGGCCTAGGTGGCGGGCGTACTCCTCGATCATGTGCAGGTAGACGAGGCGCAGCGACATCGTCTCGCCGTTGTGCGTGAACGTGGCCTCGAGCGGCGCGTTCGCGGCGGCGGCGTCGGCCAGCCGGCATTCCTCGGTGTACCGCGCGTAGTTGGCCGCCGCGCGGGCCGGGTCGGTCCCCTTGAAGGCTTCGTCCCGGTCGTAGGCGTCCTCGATTTGCTCGCCGGCGAACCGCTGCCGGAACCACGTGCGTTCCACCCGGGTCAGGTGCCGGATCAGGCCGAGCAGCGACAGCTCCGACGGGGGTACCGCCCGGTCGGCGAGTTGGTCGCCGGTCAGCCCGGCGCACTTGTGCAGCAGCGTCGCCCGGTGCCAGTCGAGGAATGCCCGCAGCATGACGCGCTCGCCGCCGGTCAGCGGCCCCTCGTCCCTGCTCACCCCAGGCGCGGTCCAGGTCACGCCCCCATGATGTCACGCGGCGAGCCGGTTACCGGCTGGCGGGCGAGCTTGGCTGATTCCGGCCGGCGGGGGAACCGGCAGGACCGGCGGGGGGACCCGGCTGGTTCCGGCCGGCCGGCGAGCGCAGCCGCGCGGTGGCGGTTATCCGCGCGGCGACCGTGATGATGATCGCGACCGGGAGCGTCTGCGGCAGCTCATCGGACGGGACGAAGGCGACCGCGGCGAACGCGACCGCCACCCCGCCGATGGCGACGAGCAGCGCCGTCGCCACCCGGCGGGTGCGCAGCGTCCGCCGGACCAGGCCGCGCGCCTCCCGCGGCAGCCGCAGCAGCATGACGCAGAAGCTCGCCACGGCGCCCGCCGCCAGCACGCCGAACCCGAGGACGAAGGGGAACCTGTCGACGTGCATGACCGCGGGCACCCAGAGCATGAGCAGCGCGACGAGCACGAAGACGTAGATCATCCGGGACAGGCTGCGCAAGATGACGACGTCGATGTTCCTGCTGTAGATGTGCTCGCCGGGCGTCGTCCGCGCCGCGTTGATGAAGTGCCTGATCGCGCCGGCGGTGTCGTGCCTGCGCAGCCGGATCCGGCCGAGTTCGTTCATCGCCCCGCTGTGCGCGGGGTCGAGCGCCAGCGCCCGCTCCTGATGCGAGCGGGCCGACTCGAGGTCGCTGCGCGCCAGGGCCACCTTGCCGGACAGGAAATGCACGTCCGGCTCGTTCGGTGCGAGGCGGCGCGCCTCCGCCGCGGCCGCGGCGGCCAGCGACGCCTGGCCGGCCGCCAGCGCCGCCTGCGCGACGCACACGTGCGTCTGCCAGTACGACGGCGCGAGCCGCCGCGACTCGGACGCCGCGCGCAGCGCCTCCAGGTGGTTGCCGAGGTGCATCAGGGCGTTGGACGCCAGCCGGTGCGGCCACTCCTCGGCGGGCTCGATCGCGGCGGCGCGGTTGGCGGCCTCGACGGCCTCGACGTACCTGTCGGCGCCCAGGTGCGCGCGGGCGAACAGGCACCACGCGCGCGACGAGCCGGGCTCGGCGGACACGACGCGCGCCAGCAGCGACGAGGCCTCGTCGTAGCGCCCCAGGTCGAGCATGGTGGCGGCCCGCGCCAGCTCTTGCCGAAGTTCTGTCAAGTCGCCGTCAGCCACGCTCGGTCAGATCAGCCGTCGCTTGCGCAGGTATGCCACCAGATCATCGTATGCTCCCCCCTCGTTCGCGAACAGCGCGACGTTCCGAGCGGTGTCGAACCAGGTGCCGAGGGACGGCCGCACCTCGGTGACCGCCGCCTCCAGGTCGGCCTGCCCGATCAGCCGGGGTTCGCCGCGGGTCACCGAGTCGAGCAGCGCGCGTTCGGCGGCGGTCTCGCAGATATGCGCGATGTCCGCGCCCGAGTACCCGTCGGTCAGCTTGGACAGTCGGCCGAGGTCGATCCCGGCGACCGGCCGCTCCCTCAGGTGGTAGCGGAACACGCCTTCCCGCGCCGGGCCGTCGGGCGGCAGCACGAGCAGCGTCCGGTCAAACCGCCCCGGCCGCCGCAACGCGGAATCGACGTCCCACGGGTGGTTGGTCGCCGCGAGCAGGAAGACCCCCGTGTTGTCCGACGCCACGTCGTCGAGCTCGAGCAGCAGCTGGTTCACGGCCGAACGCATCGGCGTGTTCCGCAGCTGGCTGCGCTTCTGCCCGATCGCGTCCACCTCGTCGAGGAACAGCACGCACGGCGCGTTGCGGCGGGCGACCTCGAAGAGCTCGTGGATGTTCCGTTCGGACCGGCCGACGAACATGTCGATCAGGTCGGCGAACGACACGGTGATGAACCGGGCGCCCAGCTCGCCGGCCACCGCGCGGGCGATGAACGTCTTGCCGCACCCCGGCGGCCCGTAGAGCAGCAGCCCGCCGCGCAGTGACTTCCCGTACAGCTTGCGCAGCTCGGGGTTGCGCATCGGCGCGAGGAACGCCGCCTCGAGGCGCTGCTTGACCTCGGTGAGGCCGGCGACGTCGGCGAGCGTCAGCCCGGCCTGCTCCGCGTCGTACGCGCGGGCCTCGTCGAGGCCGGCCGAGGTGGACCCGGCCTCGCCCACGAACATCGCCGGGGGCAGCACGTCGCGCAGCTCGTCTTCGGCCTGCGACCAGTCGTAGCTGGCCGACTTGTCGTCATCGGGGGAGTCGGCTGCGCCGGCCGGATCGGCCGGATCGGCCGGGCCGGCCGCGGCAGACGGGGACGGGGACGGGGGAGACGCGGCGGCGTCGGCGTCCGGCTCCGCGGTGGAGGAAGTGGGCTCCGGGGTGGAAGCAACGGTACGTTCGGACGAAACGGGAGGATCAGCCGGCGGGGACGGATGCGATGAGGTGAGCATGGCCAGCGCCTCACCGTTGCCAGGGTCACGCTGCAGCACGGCGCCCAGGTGCCTGATCGCCTCGTCGCGCTGGCCCGCGCGCAGCAGCAGCGCGGCGAGGTGCAGGCGCAACGGAACATCATCGGGCATCGCGGCTACGGCATTACGCAGGCTCTCCAGCAGTGGTTCTGATTCCATGCGTCCGTCCGGGGAGTATCCGTGGGTCCGACCACTGTCCACACTATGGGGTCTCGCCGTCCCATGGGTACCGACTGGGCAGACTACAGGCTCGCGGCGAGCCCCCGAAGATGCTCGTGAAGCCCCCCGAACGCCCGCTGGCGCAGGTAGCGCTTGGGCATCTTGGCGATCGATGTGTAGTTGGCCGCCGCGGCTAGCAGGCGCCGTCCGCGGTGGTGGCCGCTGCGTTGAGCTGGCTGACGGTGCCGGCCGGCACGGACCCCTTCTGGACGTCGCCGCGCACGGTGGTCAGCTCCGTGAGCAGCTGGTTCAGCGCGGACTTGACCAAGGCGCTCTGCGCGTCGCCCTCGGCGGTCTGCAGGTCGCCGATCGCCGTCGTCATGTCATCGCGGAGCTTGGCCTGCGAGGCCTGCGCGTTGAGGTCGTCGATCGCCTGGTTGTACGCCGTCAGCGCGGTCCCGGTGTAGGCCTTGCAGCCGGGGTCGCTGGGGCCGAGCAGCTTGGGGACGACGATCACGCCGGCGACGGCGGCGGCAGCTACCACGGCGGCGCCGCCGACGAGCAGGCGATTCCTGCCGCTCATCTTGCCGCCGCGTGGCTTGCCCGCTCCTGGTGCGGCTGGGACCACCGCGGTGGCTCA
>Ga0210395_10002551_pt1 | contig 14136 bp, 15 predicted proteins | sample IncBWH4OmetaG_FD_150861 | JGI IMG/M metagenome (GOLD analysis project Ga0210395, IMG submission 150861) | Forest soil microbial communities from Barre Woods Harvard Forest LTER site, Petersham, Massachusetts, United States - Inc-BW-H-4-O ... | reverse complement strand
CTTGTGCCCCGCTCGGGGACCTTCCGCGCCGTTCACGGGATGGCCCGCGGCCGGTCCGTAAGCCGGAACCGCCTGCCACCAGGGGGCATCTGGGCGGGCGTGGATTCAGGACACGGCCGGCGGCTGATGGTCAGCAGGCCGGGGCGATCACGTCAGGGGGGGCGCAGCCTGGTAGCTGTCCGGAAGCGGCGTCCCCGTCTGCGGCGATTCGACCTCGACGATGTCATCGCGCATCGGCCTCAGCAGGTCGACCAGCTCGTCCTGTTCTGTCTTCGGGACATTGAGCTCATGGAGCGCGGCCCCCAGATGCTGCATGGCGACCTCGAACTCGCCGGCCGTGACCTTCATCCCGTCGTGCGTATCCCGCATGCTCCGGCCGGTGTACGTGCAGGGACCGCCGGTGGCCTCGCACAACTGGTCGACAATCTCCTTCTTGAGCCGCGCGATGTCAGTCCGTGCGAACTTCCCGTTGGCCCTGTCATCGCCCCCGACACGGGCCACCCATGATTCCGTTACCGCGTTGATCGCATCGAGACCGCCGAGCCGGCCGTACAGCGACTTCGTCTGTGTCGTCATCTGCTTCCCCTTACATCGCCTCGTTACGCTGTTGCTTTTTGCTTTGGTGCGGTCTGGAAAGCCGTCTCGGCTCCCAGCCGAAGTCACTGCGCGGACGCTGCCCACGGTGACGGGTAAGGTTCGCGCGAGTTTGCGCTCAGAAAGAATGCACCCGCTTCCCGCAGAACCACGCCACCGATGCCCCTTGCGGGCCTTGGCCCTTGTCACACCTGGGCGGCTACGCCGCCGGCCCGGCCGCGCGATGACGGACAAGGCAAACTCCTTCCGAGCGAATCGCTCCGGGCTGCGGCGCCGCGCCATCAAGGCCGTGATCCCTAGGCCCGGTCCTCGAGGATGTCCAGGTCGTAGAAGACCGGCGGCCCATCGGAGATCTTCATGTACTGCTCTGCCGATGCCTGGGTTTCGAGCAGGCCGGAGTTCTCCATCGCTGACTCGTATGAGTCGAAGAACACGACAGCGAAGCACCGGCCGGGGTCGGAGTGATCACAGGCGAGCAGTTCCCTGCGCAGGGTGCGCTTGCCCTCGGTGGCACGCCACCACTCATCGTTGATCTGGCGTGCCCTCTCGATGTCGGAGGTGCGGAACTCGATGATCTGCATGAACGCCATGCGTTGATCTCCTTTCGCCGGCCGCGGCCGAGAGGAGTCGGTTGGCGACCTCTCTGTTACGAAGGGTGGTCGCGCCCTTTGCTTGTTCAGGCCACTCCTGCGTGGTGAAGCCTGGATGAAGACCGCGTGTGCGAGATGTGGAGCAGGTTCGCCACGCGAGGCGTCCAGACCTGTGCGTTTAGTCGTGTGCCTCGTCCTGAAAGGATGCCGCGGTGGGCCGGGCCTTCGGGGCGGCGACGGGTTCTCGCGCGCGCATCGTGGCCGGGGTACTGTCGCGTTGTGTCCCGGCCGGATCCGCCGCCCTGGCCTCATCCAAGCGCCGGTGGGCTGGCGCGGCGCGGCCAGAGTTCCGGCGCCCTGGCGCCCGGTCCCACTGGGGGTGGCTGTCGGCGTAAAACACCATGATCAGCCACGCGGCGAGGCAGATCACCGCCACGATAGGGACGACGATGAGGGATAGGCCGGAACCGTCCATGCCCGATGGTTCCTTAGCCGGGGCTGAGGAGTGCACGGCCGCGGATGCGGCCGTGGCGGAGGCCGCCGATCGAATCATTGGCGGCTTCCAGCCGGTACCGGGTGACGTGGAGCACGATCGCCTTCATGGGTGCTCTCCTGCGCGTCCAGAAAGTATTGGCGGGCTTGCCTGTAATGTGAGCCGGCCTGTGTGACGCCCGGATGCAGCACATGTGGCGCGCAAGTGGAGAGGATGCCTGCCAGCAGGCTGGCTTACCGGCTCACCGGAACAACAGCAACAAAGCCGGGCCGCCGTCACAGGGCGGCCACCGCCCCAGCAGGTCCTATGGCGCCAAAAGAGCGCCGGGGCCGACGATCCACGGACGGTGGGACTTCAGGCGGACTATCTCCTTGACCTTGATCCCGGTCGCGGCCGCTCGCAGGCGCCCGGACGGATACCCGTCCCCTAAGCGCCGCATTTCCGCAGTTCAGAGACATATTTTGATCTTGAAGGTGATCGTTGACCGCTGGCATCGCAAAAGCAGTAGATAGCCCCGTACAACCGGTTCCGGCACAGGCGTCCTCGCACGTCAGAGCACTACAACCAATCCCGGACGGCAACCAGTCCCCCAGGGGGGCCGTTCCCCGGGAGCCAAAGTCGGGGCCGACGGTAATCGGGCGAGCACACGTGAGTGAAGTCGCAGCTGCCCGGCAAAGGCGGCAGCCCTCTGCTACGCGCATCTTCCCTGCCGATTTTGTATGGCCGCCTGTTCGGTTCTGATCATGATGTGACCGCGCAGATTTGCCGCTTCTGTGTGTGGCTTGGTGGCTAGTCCGCTGCCAAGCGCGCTGAGTAGATGGTGGTTTTCAGCGGCCGCCATGGTCACGCAGGGTCTCGCTACTGCCGCGCGTCTATGGGTGATTCCGGGCCGGTGATTGCCACCAGCTGGGTTCGGGACCGGGCAGCGGTCTTGCGGAGGAGGCTTTCGATGTGTTTCTCCACGGTGCGTGGCGACAGATGCAGCCGTGCGGCGATCTCTTTGTTGGAGATGCCCTCGGCCACGAGCCGGAGTACGTCGGCCTGCCGGTCGGTGATGCCTAGCCTGGACCAGCGGCTCGGTGGCGGCCTTTCCAGCAGCCGGCGGCACCGCAGCGCCAGCGGCTCGATCCCGTGCCGGGCGAATGTGCCGACCGCTATCTCCAGCCATTGCCGCGGTGAGCAGGGCCTCGAACTGCAGGTGGGTGAACCCGAGGGCGGGTGATTCGGCGGGGGCTGCGGGACGGCGGACGTGCTCGGCAGGTGAGTGCTCCATGATTCCGTCGATGACGCAGGTCCGGTAGAACCCGGCCGCGACTGAGAACCGGCGGGAGACAGTGGAGGGCTTAACCCTGCGGATCTCCTGCATCGACCGGACGTAGAGCTCCAGGTGCGGGTGCTGGGCGGCCGGCGGGTCCAGGCCGCGCTCGGCGCACCATGCGAGGTAGCAGCGGAGATCAGATTCGGTGTGCTCGCGGGAGGGGCCCTTGAAGCGGGCCAGGTAGGCAGCTACCGTCAGCTGCAGCCGATCGGTGAACGGCTCAGGAGGATCAGAGGGCGCAGGGGCCAGTTCGGTGAAGGTCATCATGCCCCGACACTGAACCGACTCCTGTTCACTGTGAAGCTAGGCCGAAACACGCACCTGGCGGCATGAGCGCGCGTTCTGTCAGAAGGCCCAGGCCGTTGCGCGGTGATTGCCCGCAGAAACTGCACGAGCGGTCTCACACCGCCACGAGCAGGAGGCGGCTTGCCAGCTCTGTCGAGGCCGCCAGGCTGTCCAGGAAGAGCCCGTGCGCGACCGGATCATCGCGCACCGCCCATAGCAGGAGGCTGTTGGTCCAGGCCATGTCCCGGGCGCTGTTGATGCTCCAGTTGGAGATCAAGGTAGCGACGGCGCTGAGATGCTGATCGGCGGCCAGTTCGGGTGCGGACTCGAATGACTGCCGGATGGACTGCTCAGCTGCGTCAAGCAGCTCGTCCACCTTCTGGTAATCCGCGAGATGCGCGCCGGCTTCCGGTGTGGTGTCCAGAGCTGCGCAGGTGCTGACCACAGCCACCGGCAGATCGTGGTTGATGTGGGCATTCATGCCCGCCAGCGCGAACTGGACCGGTTCGATCCCCGCCGCGGCGCGCTGCTGCACGAGCGGTCGCCAGGCCAGCGGCACCGCCGCCGGGTCACCTGCGGTGTCGGCCGCCGCGAAGTACAGGTTGGCGAAGGCCACGTCCAGGTAGGTCATGAACGCCGGATCGGCGAAAAAGCCCTGGCCGAGCTGGCTGTTGACCTGCCTGGTCACATCCAGGTACATGCGGTTGAAACACGCCAGCCCATCAGCGGCGGGAAGCGCCGTCGCAATCGCCTCCATGCGGGTGATCGCACCGGCAACGGAGGTCACCGGCGCGTCCGTCACTGGCAGGCCGCCCGACATACTAGCCACTATACGATCACCCGGCACACATCTACCGGGAGGCTCGGAGTGACGGCATGGTCGGCCGGCTGTATGACCAGGCCTTTTCGCATACACGTCGGGATCCGCTGCTGACACCTGCAGAATTGCAAAAGCAGCTCTGTTTGGCGGTTCGCCCGGTTGGCGGCAGAAACGGACATTCGCTCCAAGAACGAGATGTATAAACGTACAGCTTCACTGACTGCCGTCAGTTCGGCCGTAGCCGGCACTTCCGTGCGGCTAACGACGCGAAGAAGCTTTTGATAGCGGCTCCCCGGGGGCCCCCGTTCTGCACTGGTCTGGCAGGCGGTCTCCGTCTCATGACTGGGCAGCCCGGATCGGCTATTCTTTACTGCGGACAGTGTACTGGCTCAATCAGTCATGGCTCGCCGAGCTATTATCCGCATTTCTTCGGATGCAGGTTGGTTCTCATGAAGTCGGCAATTCCCTCCCGAGCAATTACGAACGCTGGGTAAATGGGCGCTGCCGTTTGGCTATGGCTGGCTGAGTCAGCGAGCGGCCAGATGCCATTAAATTGCTAGGGTCCACTCTGCGGCGAGGCGACGGGCGCGTGCGACGTAGGCGGTTGCTCCCTTCCGGGCATAATGTCTGATGGCTTCGTCGACCATCTCGCTTACCCGCGCGTGGTCACCCGCCAGGTAGCTTATTTCCGCTCGGTTGAGCGCTGCGTCGGCTGGGTCTCTCGGGTCATCTGAGACTCTGGCCAAGCCATCGACCTGGTCGGCCAGCGCGAGCGCCGCTGTCATGTCGCCCTTGCGGGCGAGCAGCCTGGACCGGGCGCTGAGGCCGAGAAACTGCGTTGCGAGGTCGTCGCTGCTTCCCAGCTCCAAGCCGCGAAGGGCCCACTGCTCGGATTCGTCGTAGCGGCCAAGGGCGTAAAGCGTGTCGGCGAGCTGGCATGACTGCGTGGATAGATAGGCGTGTTCACCAAGGCGGTCCAGCTGCTCGCAGCCGCGCCTGGCCGCGCGTTCTGCCGCGTCGTCGTCACCGGCGAGCGTCTCGATGCGCCATGCCGTTTGCATGGCGTAGCCGACGAGCAGCCCCAGTCCGCGCTCGCCGGTCTGGGCGATGGTCTCGGTCAGCAGCGCTCGTGCCTCGTCAAAGCACCCGAGCTCGGCCAGCAGGGCCGCCTTCATGAGGTCGAGCCTGGGCTGATAGCCGGCGCTTTGCTCTTTCGCCTCGTCCAGCCAGGGCAGTGCCTCGCTGATAGGGGTAGGCCCGAGGTATATGCACGACGCGGCCATCGCGCGCATGCTGGTCTCGAACCACAGGTCGCCGGCTTGCCGGGCGTGCTGCATCCCGCGGGTGAACGCCGCAAGCGCGGCCGCTTGCCGGCAGCGCATGTAGTCCACGTAGCCGGCCGCGTGCTCCAGGGCAGCCCGGGCAGCGGCGTCGCCGTCCTGCTGGATCGCGGGGCGCGCCTCCTCGACCAGGGCGTCCAGTGCGGCGAGCCAGCGTTCCGGGTCGGCGCTTACCTGCCACCTGACCTGCTCCAGTCGTGCCCGCAGCTCGCCTACGTCGTCACCGGCGGCGGAACACTGGACGGCGGCCCGCGCCGCGCGTGAGATCGCATCGTCGATCCTGCCGGACTCTGCCAGTCCCCGGGTGAGGCTCAGCTGCAGGGCCAGGTTCATCTCCCGCGGCGGCAGCAGCGCTTCGGCCCGTTCCAGGAGGTTCACCGCGGCTCCGGTGTCCCCGCGGTCCATGGCACGGCGGCCTGCTGTCTCCAGGTGAGCGGCCGCGCCGGTGGCCAGCCGCCGGGCGTTATCGTCGGCCGGGCCCAGCTCGCACCGGTAGCCGAACGCCTGTTCCAGGTGATAGCCGGCGAGCTCGTCCAATTCCACCAGGCCGGTGCCCCGTTCTTCCAGCCATCTGGCGAACCGTTCATGAAGCCCGGCCCGGTCCGTCTTCGACAGCGCCTCGTAAGCGGCGTCGCGGATCAGCAGGTGACGGAATCTGAACGCCTCCTCGCCCGGGAGGATGGCGCGATCCGGGCGCAGCAGATCCTGCCGGACCAGCGCCATCAGCCGCCCGGAAAGATCCCGTTCCTGGGGCATCATGACCTGGACGGTGCCGAGGTGGAAGGACTGCCCTTCCACCGACCCGCACTCCAGCACGGTGCGCTCGCCGGCGTGGAGCTGATCGAGCCGCGCGGCGAGCAGCGCCTGGATGGTCGGCGGGACGGCGATCTGGCGGGTGTCCGACTCGCCGATCATTGCGAGGATCTCCTCCACGAATAGCGGGTTGCCCGCCGCCATCGCCTGGACCCGTTCTCGCAGCCGTGCATCCAGCCCAGTGCCCGCCGGGAGGAGCTCGTCGATGAGCTCGGCGGTCTCCGCGGAGTTGAGCGGCTCCAGCCAGACCGTCGTGGAGTTCAGCCTGCCTTGGCCCCAGCCGGATCGGTGGTCGAGCAGTTCAGGCCGGGCCAGGCAGACAATCAGGACCGGGGCGCCGAGGCTGAAGTCCGCGATGTGCTCGATCAGGTCGAGCAAAGTCGGCTCACCCCAATGCAGATCATCGAACACGGCGACCAGCGGCGAGAGCTCACCCGAGCTCTCAAAGAGCCTGCGCACCGCCCACGCGATCTCCGAAGATGAGGTCACTGCCACCTGTTCACCTAGCAGGACATTAACCGCGGCAGTCACCTTGGCGTCGCGGCCCATCAGCCCGGCGGCGCCGCCACATCCGTGCTCGGCATCGAGCAGCTGCTTGACCATCGAGACAACCGGCCAGTAGGTGATGCCTTGCCCGTAGGACAGGCAGCCGCCGGTCAGCACCCGGGCGTCGACTCCGCGAAGGAACTCCGCTGTCAGCCGGGACTTGCCGACCCCGGCCACGCCCAGGACGGTGACCAGGCGGCAGGAGCGCTCCTGCGCGGCGTGCGCGAAGGCTTCACGGAGCATCCGCAGCTGCCTGCGCCGACTTACCAGCGGCGCGTCGACACGACGCGTCCCGGCGTGGGCCGCGTCGCGGGCCTGCAGCAGCCGGTAGGCGACCACCGGCCGGCTCTTGCCCTTCAACCGGAGCGGCTCAAGCGGCTCTGCGGTGACCGCGTCCCGTACCAGGCGCCAGCTCTGGGGGCCCATGATGATCTCGCCTGGGGCGGCCGCCTGTTCCAGGCGCGCAGCCAGGTTAACCGCGTCGCCGGTCGCCAGCCGCTCCTCCGTGCCGACCACGACCTGCCCCGTGTTCACGCCGGTGCGGACGCTCACGGCCGCGCCGAAATCAGCCTCGAGTTCCGCGTTGAGCAGCGAGAGCTCCTCGCGCAGCTCGGCGGCCGCGCGTACTGCCCTCAGCGCGTCGTCCTCGTGCAGCACCGGAACACCGAAGACGGCCATCACCGCATCGCCGATGAATTTCTCCACCGTGCCGCCATGATGCTCAATCACCCGCCGGGCGGTCTCGAAATACCTCCGCATGACCTGCCGGAAGCTTTCCGGATCTAGCCGTTCCCCCAGCGCCGTCGACCCGGCCACATCGCAGAACAGCACAGTGACCGTCTTGCGCCGCACGCGAGACGCCGGCGCAGGTCCCAAGGCGGCGCCGCACCCATTGCAGAAGCCGGCATCCGGCGGGTTCTCCCGCCCGCAGGCCGTGCATGCCCTCACACGAGCAAGGCTAGATCCGAGCCATTCGACAGTGCCAGCGAACGGCCCTGGCACGCAGCCCACACCGCAACAGCTCCGAACAATAGACCCAGGGGTGCCTCGCGTCGCAGCGCCGCCCGCGGGCCGCCGGCGCGGGGATCCCAGCACCAGCTCGAACCCTAGATCCCGCAATCCCGGCATGCACCAAGTCACCCGATTGAACACTCCCTAGGCCGACGCCCGACTCGTGGCAGAAGCGGACATTCGTCTGGCAAGTCGTCAGAAAAGTCGCCTGCTACTGCAGGGACAGGCGGCCGTCAGCAAGACTTCGGCGCGCGCGGCGGGTTCCGACGCAATGCAGACGCGCCGATCGTCGCTTAGAGATGCCGAATAGCCAACCCGGGCGCGCGACTGGCAGAATTCACCGCTGGCGGCTTGGCGACTGGCAGGCCGGGGATTCAAAACGGTCCGTACGCCGATGGCGTACGGATCATTCCCGACTTGGGCCACGTTCGAGCACCTCGGCATCCCCGAAAGCGGTGACCTGCGAGTTCTCGTCTCCGTTGAAGGAAAACTACGCACTAATCGGGTCTGGCTAAGCTGGCTCGATGGCTCGCTATGTCATCGACGCACCGACCTTGCTTCACCTGGTGGACGCCGGGCCCCGCATCGCCCCGGGACATCAGCTGGTCGCTCCCAACTCGATCCGAACGGAGGCGCTGGAGCTCCTGCTGCACGACGTCCGCGCAGGCAAGCGCACCGAAGCGGCAGCCCTGAAAGCCCACGAGCGGATGACCGAGATAAAGATACGGCTGCTGGGTGACCGGGTGTCGCGCCGTACCGCCTGGCAGGTCGCCCGCCAGCACGACTGGGACACACTCAGGGACGCCGAGTACCTCGCGATCACCCGGCTGCAGGCTGACGCCCTGATCACGGTGGACCCGCGCCTCGCAGCCGTAGCCCAGGACACTGTGGCCGTCGCTTCCGTCGCCGATCTGCTCACCACGGGATAACTGTCGTCCGCAGGTAGTCCCCGGCTGACCTGCCTGCCAGCTTGCCGACGGCTACTTCATGGTGCGCACTAATTTGGCCCAACTCAGGTCGTAGGAGCGCTGTCGGCCGGGTTAGTCAAGGTCCAGAGGCTATTAGGTTTCGCCTAGCCCTAGGCGCGCGGGTTGCCAGGATCAAGGCAATACGCCGGTTGGGGCAGGATAAAGAGGGCCCCTGGCCACGCGCGCGGGTGTCGGGCATCATTGCTGGGTATTAGGGTCGCACCGGAGATCACGTGAGGGTCCACTATGGAAGTTCATGGCGACAACGCGCAGAATATCTCCCGTGAGCCGGATGTGGCTCATTCGGGAAGCAGCGAGGTCCGGACTGGACACGTACGCTGGCTCACGCCCGTTCGGCAGGTAGTCATTGCAGTAGCCATTATTCTAATAGCGCTCCTCATCGATGTTGTCGTAAGTCGGAGCAGCGAGGGTGCGGCGCTAACAAAGGGAACACAGCCGGATGCAACTGTCTTTATAAGCACCCTCATACTGATATATACAGTATTCATGGCCGTCTATGGCGCCCTTCTGCCCATTGTCATTGCAAAGAAGCGCGAAGCTTGGGAGTGGCTGGCGTTGGCGCTGATGCTGGCTGCAATCCTGCTGAACCTGTATCGCATCGTGAACTCTCTGGGAGATCTGTATACCACCACGATGGGCCAGTTGAGTCCAGGTAAGATTCATGATGCCAGTTACGAGTTCATTCACTATTATTTCTCCATCAACGTCGTGGTCATAGCGGTCGCACTCTATGTCGCCAGTCACCGGAGTCGCGTCGCGGAAGACAGACCGGTAGGCGCGGATCGCCCGGAGATGACCGACCCTCAATAAGGATGAGTTGAGAGTGCGCCAGGGCTCGCAATAGTCCATCATAGCAAACAATTATGAACTTGATCTGTTTGACTGGCTCAGGCAAGCTGCGCGGGCAGCCCAATTATTTGAGGATCCGAGGAATGATGAGAATAGTTTTATGCTCATGAGAAAACCCTGTAGATTGCTTTCCGCGAGACCCACTCACATCGGCATGAGTGCGTGCTGCAGCCTCGACGAGCTCAGGAAGCCTTCCTTTGTCGAGCACCGATCCCGTCTTCTTCCTCCCAGCCAGATCGCCCAAGCCTCCTTTGGCGTACGCCAGCCACCAGGCTCACAACAATGTCGGCACGCACCAGCCAGGCCGGACACCGCCGGTTCCTGCAGCCCCCACGCAGCTCCAGCGGTGGCGGGTGCCTGTCGCCGCACGGCCTCCCTGGGGGCCCGGAGCGATGCAACCCTGGCCGCCGGGCACGCCTCCCCCGTCAGGGAGCATACACCGGTGGTTCCCGGCTGTGGTTCCCGAGTCTCCGATTAGTGTTTCAAAAAGGCGATCTAACTGCCGAAATCTTGATGGGCGCAGGTGGGTTCGAACCACCGGGCTCGCTTGTAAGGCAGAATACGGCACCGATTACGCCCAGCTCTGCGCGTTAATTCATGCACTTGAACTGCGAAAACCATGCCGTGAGATGTCCCAGGGTGCCTGGGGTAGTTTGCACGGTGGTTCCCGCAAGTGGTTCCCGGAGCAGTCTGCTGACCCTTCGCATAAAGAGCGAGTTGGGGTCGGCCTGTCCTGCTTGCCGGACATCCATCATCAGGAGCTTGTAACCGGAAGGATGTCCGATTGCTATCATAGACGCTATCATCGCTGTCAGGAGGTGGTAGCAGTGGCGGCCCTGAATATCCGCAACCTCAATGAAACGGTGAAACGGCGCCTTCAGGTCCGCGCGGCTCGTCACGGCAGGTCGATGGAGGCGGAGGTGCGCGCGATTCTCGAGGAGGCCGTTCGCGAGCCCGCGGACTCCGCCGGGCTGTTCACGGCGCTCCTCGACCGATTCGGCGCGCTCGGCGGAGTCGACCTGGACCTGCCCGGACGCGACGAACCGGCGCGCGCCGCAGATTTCTCCGCATGATCATCCTCGACACCAACGTGGTCTCCGAGCTGATGCGCCCCGAACCCGCGCCTCAGGTCGCGAGCTGGGTCCGAGAACGGGACAGGCGCGAGCTACGCACCACGACCATCACGCTCGCAGAGGTCCGGTACGGCATTGCCCGGCTGCTGGACGGACGCCGGAAGCAGGTCCTCCTCGCCGCAGCCGACGATATCTTCACGGCCTTCGAAGACCAGGTTCTGCCGATCGACACCGCAGCCGCAGAAAACTACGCCGTCATCGCCAGCAGCCGCGAGCGAGCCGGGAAACCCATCACCAGCTTCGACGCGCTGATCGCAGCCGTCTGCCGCTCCCAGGGCGCCGCGCTGGCGACTCGCAACGTGTCCGACTTTGAAGGCACTGGCATCGAGATCATGGACCCCTGGGGAGCCAACAGGGACAGTATCTAGGCGACGCCAAGCCATCGTCAGCCATCATTTCTGCACGTGAGCGGGTCGGTACCGAAAACCTTGCCACCCTATGCGACCTGAGCGGGTTAGGGCCTGGCGGCAAGGCTACCGAAATCGCCCGCCGGATAGCTGGGACTCCCGTCATAGCGGCCGCCCCGGACGGTAACCATTACGAGGGTGAAACTCGGCCGGTAACGCTGTGCGCGCCCTCTAGCTCCGGCCACCCAGGCCCGACCACCCCATGGCCGATTTTCCCAGGAACGAATCAAGCGCCGGCCAGTCCTCGGCGGCCTCCTCAACGCATACAAGCGAGCAGCCTGAAAGCCTAGGTACGGCCACCGGCACAGTTGCGACACCCGCAGCAGTCCGATTCCGCCGTCATGGCGTCGCGGCGTGTGCCGGCGCGGCCAGTTCATCCGTTCTCATGTCCCACCAGTCCGGTGGCACGACACGGAGTGCAATCGCCCAGGTTTCACCCTCGAGGCGAATCGCGATGCGGGTCATCGACAGAAGGTTGTCGACGAACCAGTCGTCGCTGTGGCTGCCTCCCGGAGACCGGAACCGGCTTCCCCGGCGCGTCCCATACGCCAGGAAGTACCACAGCCCGTGGATACGTCCGATCATCTCGACGTGACGATCGAAAAGCTCGGAGAAGCTGGAAGAGCCGGTTAGTACGGCTCCCCAGCGACTGATGAGCTCGCGGGACGTGTCAAGGGTGCGTTCTAGCGATTCCCGGAGCTCATCCCGCTTGTGCGGATCAGTCAGGATCGCTTCGATCTTGCGCTTCAATACTGGCGCCCGCTCTGGCGAATTAAGAACCTGCGTGACGCGGGAGGGGTCAGCCATGACGTCGTTGCCGCTGTTCCCTTCGTCAACGACACCAAGCAGCACGCCCCAGGCTCCGCGAGCGGCCTCGGCCAGCTCCAGGAGCGCGTACTGGGCGAGCAGCCGCCATCTGCGCTCGGATCGTCGGTTGAGGATGACCTCGATCACGGTGACCGATACCAGGACGACGGTGAGAGAGGTCAGGATCGCCGTCGTTACGGGATGGTCGAGCCAGAACCGACCTGCGTAGAAGTCGGAGGAGATCAATACGACTACCAATGCAACTGCGACCGGAGCAGCTCGGTTCGGATGCCGTCGCCTCTTCGGCGAAACGTTGCTCATGCGCTCCCCGCTCCTATTGGTCAAGGATCTGCCGAATCATACGGACGACCATGTCTCGCCGGTCGCGACGATCGGGTGGGAACAGCGAAGCGAGTTCGGGTATCTGGGTATGCCAGATCATGGCGGCTGAGCGCGCCAGGCCGAGCAGCACAGCAGCTGGGTAGGTCCTACTCACCTTTCCCTCCCGCTGGGCGGCTGCGATTCGTCCGACTTTGGGTACCAAGAACCAGGCGCAGCGTCTCGGAGGCGTCCTCGAACTTGTCGAACATCCTCCCCCCGTACTCGGCCAGGTCGTGCTCATCGAAGAACACCGAATCGCGGAAATCGCGGATGCGGTCCTCGAAAGCCACCGAATCATGTGCAAATATTGTGGCCGTCAACACTTGTCCTTAAACCGATCCCGGTGTTCATAAGGGAACCATGTCGCGCACGTACAGCCCGGGCGCTGGGCCTAGGACCGGGTGCTGCTTGCTGCCCAATTCCTCGGGTGCTGGCCACTGCCGGGCGGCTCGCGGTATCACCCAGCTGGCCCATGCTTCCCACCAGCTGCCCTGCTGCTTCTCGGCGGTGGCGAGCCAATTTTCGGGGTCGGCGCCGGGTGCGGCGCCGGTCCAGTAGTGCGCTTTCGGGTTGCCCGGGGGGTTCACCAGGCTGGCGATGTGCCCGGAATAGCTGAGCACGAAGGTGGACGGCCCGCCGAGCAGCTGCGTGGTCTGGTAGCAGCCCTTCCACGGCGTCAGGTGATCGGTGACGGCTCCTGTGACGAATGCAGGCACGTTGATGCGCTCAAGGTGCAGCGGCGTCCCGAGCACCGTGAGCCCTCCCGGCCGGGTCAGAAGGTTGTCACGGAAGATTTCCAGGAACTGCCCGTGCAGTGCGCCAGGCAGGTTGGTGCCGTCCGCGTTCCACGCCAAGATATCGAAGGCGGGCGGCTTTTCGCCCATCAGGTAGTTGTTCACCCAGTAGTTGAAAACAAGATCGTCGGGGCGCATCCAGGTGAAGGCGGAGCCCATCTCGCGGCTGGTGATGATTCCCTTGTGCCGGGACCGGCGGCCGGCGAACGCCAGGAGGCGCTGCTCACCGCGATCCAGAGCGCGGCAAATGCCGGTGGTACCTGCTGTCGGTGCAGGGCGCGCCCTCGTGATCGACGATGATGCTGCCCGCCCTGGGTCCCATTCCCGCCCCCCCGAACGTGCACCGATTGTTCCCGCTGTGATTCAGGGGATAGGGTCTTATCAAGATCAACATGCGGTCTGACCTGACCTTTTCTGGTGGGCGCAACTGGGCTCGAACCAGTGACCCCTCGCTTGTAAGGCGAGTGCTCTTCCGCTGAGCTATGCGCCCTTGGTGCCGGCGGGCCGCGCACCTGGATCGCAGCCAGCGTACCGGTCTGTGCGGCGTGGCCGCACCCCGGCGGGCCGCACGAAGCTGGGGCTGGGGCTACGGTTGAACCGGCGCGATCCTGAAGGGTGAACGAGATGTCTGCGGACTTTCCGGCGACTGGCAGGCCTCCCGAGATCCGGGCCTCCGACGCGGACCGGGACCGGGTGGTGGACGTGCTGCGCGTAGCGATGGGGGACGGTCGGCTGACAGCTGATGAGTTCGGTGAGCGAATGGAAGCCGCCCTGTCGGCGCGGACGCTCGGTGAGCTGGCGGTACTCACCGCCGACCTGGCGACCGGTACCGCGCACGCAGCGGCGCGGGCCGAGGAGGTGGTCCGGATCGACCAGAAGGGAGGGTCGGTCCAGCGCACCGGGCAGTGGGTGGTGCCGCGGCGGCTGGAACTGCGGTCGTCGTGGTCCGACGTGACGCTTGACTTC
>Ga0210395_10002548_pt1 | contig 14141 bp, 15 predicted proteins | sample IncBWH4OmetaG_FD_150861 | JGI IMG/M metagenome (GOLD analysis project Ga0210395, IMG submission 150861) | Forest soil microbial communities from Barre Woods Harvard Forest LTER site, Petersham, Massachusetts, United States - Inc-BW-H-4-O ... | reverse complement strand
CGATGACCAGGATCGGAGCCGTCATGTCACGCCGTGTGCCACTCGCCGCACTCCACCAGGCGCGGCAGGATGCGATCCTTGTCGGACAGGATCGCCTCGTCCGGCGCGATCGGCCACGGAATGGCGAGTTCGGGATCGTTCCAGATCACCCCACGTTCCGCCTGTCGGTCCCAGGGCGCGGTAACCTTGTAGATCACCTCGGTGTCCGCCTCGAGCGTGCAATAACCGTGCAGCAGTCCCGCCGGGATCCACAACTGCTGCCAGTTGTCCGCCGACAGCACGACGCCCGCATGGCGGCCATAAGTCGGCGAGCCATGCCTGATGTCCACCGCAACGTCCCAGATCGATCCCCGCACCACGCGAACCAGCTTGCCCTGCGCATTCGGCGCAATCTGCAAATGCAGTCCGCGAACCACACCGCGATCAGCCGACCGCGCGTGGTTGTCCTGCACGAACGGACCCGCCACGCCCGCCTCAACGAAGCGGCGCTCATTCCATGTTTCGGAAAAGAATCCGCGGTCGTCGAGAAACCGCGGCGGCGTGATCAGCAGGACATCCGGAATGCAGGTCGGCTCGACGATCATGCCTGCTCCCCCTCGGCCAGTTCCATCAGCACGCGCCCCAAATCCGTCTTGCCCAGATGGCGCGCGTGCGAGCGCAGCGTATCCGCGTCGATATATCCCATGCGAAATGCGACTTCCTCCGGACAGCCGACCAGCATGCCGGTGCGCGACTGGATGGTCTGCACGAAGGTCGCCGCCTGCAACAGCGAATCAGGCGTGCCGGCATCGAGCCACGCGCAGCCGCGCGACAGTCGCTCCACCGCCAGCACGCCGGCGTCCAGATACAGCCGGTTGAGGTCAGTGATCTCCAGTTCGCCGCGCCCGGAGGGACGAATGGTGCGCGCCAGGTCGCTGACCGTCTGATCGTAAAAATACAGGCCGGTCACTGCCCAGTTGGATTCCGTTGCCGTCGGCTTCTCCACGATATCCATTGCGCGGCCTGCGGCATCGAACGACACCACGCCGTAGCGCTCCGGATCGCGCACCTGATACGCGAACACCGTCGCGCCATGCGATCGCGCCGCCGCCGTGCGCAGCAGTGCAGACAGATGGTCGGCGTGGATGAGGTTGTCGCCGAGCGCCAGCGCGCAGGCTTCGCCGGCTAGCCAGTCGCGGCCGATAAGGAAGGCCTGTGCGATCCCCTCGGGACGCTTCTGTTCGGCGTAGGTGAAGCACACGCCGAAGCGCTCGCCGTCGCCAAGCAACTTGCTGAACTGCGGCAGGTCCTCAGGCGTCGAGATCACCAGGATGTCGCGGATGCCGGCGAGCATCAGCGTCGACAGCGGATAGTACACCATCGGCTTGTCGTAGACCGGCAGCAACTGCTTCGACGCCGCCAGCGTCATCGGATGCAGCCGCGTGCCGGAGCCGCCGGCGAGCAGAATGCCTTTCATGCCGCAGTTCCCAACCGTTGTCCCGCATAGCGCCCGACACGCACCGCCTGCCACCAATCGCGGTTTGCCAGATACCACTCGATGGTGCGCGCAAGTCCGGCCTCGAAGTCGTGCGGCGCGGTCCAGCCAAGTGCCGTCTCGGCGCGCGTCGGATCGATCTCATAGCGGAAATCATGCCCCGGCCGGTCGGTGACGAAGTGGATCAGCCGCTCGCGCGGGCCGGCGGGATCCGGCACGCGGCGATCCAGTTCCGCGCAGATCGCGCGCACCACGTCGATATTGGTGCGTGGCTGGCGGGCACCGATCGCGTACGTCGCGCCTGGCTCGCCAAGCTCCAGCACGCGCACCAGCGCGACCGCGTGGTCCTCGACGAAGATCCAGTCGCGTCGGTTCGAGCCGTCGCCATACACCGGCAGAGGCTTGCCCTCCAACGCGTTCAGCGTGACCAGCGGGATCAGCTTCTCCGGGAATTGCCACGGCCCGTAGTTGTTGGTGGTGTTAGACACAAGCGTCGGCAGTCCATAGGTGTGGAACCACGCGCGCACCAGGTGGTCCGACGCCGCCTTGCTCGCCGAATATGGGCTGCGCGGATCGTAGCTCGTGGTCTCATCGAACGGCGGATCACCGGCGTCAAGCGCGCCGAACACCTCGTCGGTGGATATGTGATGAAATCGGAACATCGTTCGCCGCTCGGCGCTGAGCCCAGCGTAATACTGCCGTGATGCTTCCAGCAGCGTGAACGTACCGTTGACGTTGGTCTCGATGAACGTGGCCGGGCCGTCGATCGAGCGATCGACATGGCTTTCCGCCGCCAGATGCATCACCACGTCGGGCTGATGGGTCGCGAAGATCTGCCGCATCGCCGCAGCATTGGTGATGTCCGCGCGGATCAGGACATGTCGGTTGTGACCCCTCGCATTCTCCAGCGCGTCCTCGGATGCGGCGTAGGTCAGCTTGTCGACGTTGACCACGACATGGTCGGTGTCGCGTATCAGATGGCGCACCACAGCCGAACCGATGAAGCCGCATCCGCCGGTCAGCAAGACTTTCATGCCTTCAGGCGTCCTTACTTCCGTGCAACAATCGCCCACGGTCCCGTGATCTGGGGCTGACCCTTGGCTTATGCCTTATTCTCGCAGCGCATGGAAAGCAAAGTTATGTTCTGCCGAGTGCCCAGCCACTCCAGACCGCTGCGAGACACAGCACGACAGACCCGGCAACGTATGCCCCCGCCGGCAAGGCATCGCCGGATTGTAGCAGTTCGAGCGTCTGCAAGCTGAAGGCCGAGAAGGTCGTGAAGCCGCCGCAGATGCCGACCATCAGGAAGATCCGCAGGTCGGGATGCATGGCGATGCGGGCCGGCGAGAGCGTCACCGCCGCCACCAGACCGATCACGAACGAGCCCACCACGTTGATCAGCAGGGTGCCCCAGGGGAAGCGCGGGCCGGTCAGCATGGCCATCGCCGCCGCAAGCCAGAAGCGGGCCAGGCTGCCCAAAGCGCCGCCAACCGCCACCGCCAGCCATGTCGTTCCGGTTCCCATAACGCGGCTATAGCAGAAGGCCGGCGCCTTGAGAGTGCCGCTGCGGCGGCGCTAGGCTGGCATGCCTCACAGGAAACCAAAACCATGCGCTTCGGCTACTTCGCCTCGTATATCCGCGCCGACGAGGACAAGTCCCTGGCCCAGGTTTACCGGGACACCGCCGAGCAGGTCGAATGCGCCGAGGCCGCCGGCTTCGACATCGTGTGGTTTCCTGAACACCATTTCACCCATCAATACTGCGCGCCGAACCCGCTGGTGAACATCGCGGACATGGCGCATCGCACCAGGCGCGTCAGGCTTGGCACCAGCGTCATCGTCGCGCCGTTCCACCATCCGCTCATGCTCGCCGAAGAGATCGGCATGGTGGACCACCTGGTGGAAGGCCGCCTCGAGATCGGTTTCGCGCGCGGATCATCATTGTACGAGTACCAGCGGCTCGGGCTGACCGATGTGCAGGCAGCGGATCGTTTGCGTGAGTCGCTCGATATCCTGCTCGGCGTTTGGCGGGCGGACGCCGAGTTCGCTTACCGCGGGACCCAGTTCGAATTCCCCGCGACCTACATCGTGCCGCGCCCGTTGCAGCAGCCACATCCGCCGCTCTGGGTCGCCGCGCGGACACCTGACACCCTGCGCTTCTGCATCGAGCGAGGGATCGGGCTGCACACCACCCCGCTGCGCCAGCCGATATCCGCCGTGCGGACGACGATGAACATCATCGACGCAATCGTGAATGAAGACGCGGCGACAATCAGGCCGAAGGTCGCAGTGCAGACCGAGGCGTGTGTGTCGGACGACCCCGACCGCATCGTCCAGGCGATGCGGATGTTGGAGCGCAAGCACGTTCGCGCGCAGAACTTCACGCGCGATGGCAGCACACCGGTGCGTGGCTTCGGCTCGCTCGACCCTCTGCCGGAGGGACTGCGGATCACCGCCGAGGAATTGTCCGCGCGCGGCGTTGTCGGCGATCCCGACACATGCATCGGCAGGATACGCCGGTATCAGTCGCTGGGCGCCGGCGAGTTCGTCGCCTCGATGGATTTCGGCCAGCCGCAACGCGACATACTGCACTCGATCGAGCTGTTCGGCAGCCGCGTGATCCCGCAATGTCGCGAGCCCGTCCCGGCAGAGCGTGACGCGCGGCAACACCGGTCCGGCGCGAACGACCGCCGGCATGCGTTGATCTCGCAAGGAGACAGCCGCTTCGGTTCCGGCTGGCAGGATTGGGAGACGGCGGACTGGCTGGCCTGGTTCGAGCGTCGGCAGAACGCCAGTGACCCATTGCCCTACGAGATATTCGATTTTTCCGCGGCCCCACGGAACGCGCGCGCCGACGCCGCGGGTGTGGTCGGCACCAGCGGGCGGCTCATCCTGATCAGGGACGAGGCGTGCCCCGAGTGCGGACGGCCCATACTTGCGCTGTGCTACCGGCAGAATGGCGAGTCGCCGTTGCACATGCGCGAGACAGTACGCCGCCAGCAGCACTGGTCCGCCTGGCACGCCGCGCACCCCTGACCTCTTGGCCCGTTCAGCAGCGCGCCGCCGATGCCGTGCTCGCGTCCCAGCGCCAGCAGAGTCCGGCTCGCGGGATCAAAACGCCGCCAAGCCATCGCGCCGGCGGACGCAACGACAGCCAGTCCACCGTCCCCGCCAGGACGGCGCGGCCCAGAGGCGTGATGGTCAAGCGCTCCTGCGGCCAGGGCTGATGGTCCCCGCCGTCGAAGGCCGCGGTGAACACCGGCTGCTCCACGCGCCTTATGTTCTCCACGATGAACCGGAAGAGAAGGTCGCTGAGCCACGGAAGCGGCTCACGCTCCATCATGAGCTGGTGAAAGGTTTGACCGACGGTCCGCGGTGCCTCCGCCAGGAGTTGCAGGATGAGGCGCTCGGTCAGGCTGAGCCCGGTCCCGATCCAGGGCAGTTCCTGGCAGTGTCGCCGCACCGCGCCGGCGAGTTGCGGAAGTTCCGCTATTCCCATCCTCGCCAGGTCCGCGAGTGGCCTGGGGTCGGGTGAGCGCAGCATGCTCCAGACGGACTGCCCGGCACGCAGGCTCCCGTCGGACACCGGCACGCGGTCGCCCCAGAGCAGGCGCAGCGCCTCTGGCGGAAGTTGCCCCAGGCCAATGAACCGGACACCGCCCGGATAATGGGCCAGGGAGATCAGCTCGAGCCGCCTCGGTGGCCGCTCGGCGAAGTGCGCCAGGCAGCGCGCCAGGATGAGCTGATCGTAGGTATCGTGCTCGAACCAGAGAACGATCCGTTGGTAACGCTCCGCTGCCGATTGCAAGCGTCTCTCGGCGAGGACCAGCTTCTCGGCGATCTGCTGACGGCTCTGTCCCATAACGGCCCCGCAGCTCTCAGCCACGAAGGCCGCGCGCCGCTCCAACCATGCGGCTTCATCGAGCACCGGGCCCTGGCATAGCGGATCGGCGTATTCCAGAAAGTCGCCGACGAAGCCGGCCTCCTTCAGGGCGGATTCGATGTCAGATCCGCAACGGATATGCAGCGTCGTCAGGCCCTGGTCCGGAACGACGTCGCCACGACCGATGCTCTCCCTGGCCCGGTCCATCGCCTGAATGTGGGCCCTCAGCCGGGGCCAGCTCGGCAGACCGAGCTCGCGCGCAACGACCAGTTGCGCCTCGCTCAGGCGCGCGAGGTGATCGGACAGAGCCGTGCCGCACGAACCGGTTGCGTGGGGATGATCAGCGCCGAACCGACGGAGCGCATCGGGCTCGCCGTAACGCGCCGCCTTCAGCAGTTCCTTGGCACGCTTGCGCTGCTGTTCGAGATTCAGGCGGAACGGCGCCGCGCGGCGCTGGGTCTCGGAGGCGCGTGTATCCTGAGGACGATCGGACAAGAGAACCCCCTCCTTGCGTCTGCGTCCGCCAATCAGACAGGAGGGTGGATGAGCCGTCGTGCCACTCTTTGTGAGCGTGGGCGCAGCCCTTCCCGCGGACACGGAGGCTCCGATCGAGCCGCGTCGATAGCTAACCAGGAAGCCCGTGCCCTGGTCAATGTCGGCCCAGGGCCGCAGGCGGCAGCTTCGGTGTTCACTGTTTGTTCATGGCTCCCCGCTATAATCCCGCCAACCAAGTCCCGCGGGAGCCAAAACCCATGACCATCGACGCCTTCATCACACTGCTGATCGGGACCCTCGTCCGCACCATTCCTTCCACCGCCGACCAGACCGAGGCAGATCGCGCCGCCAACTTCTCGATCGTCCGCACCATGATCGAGGCGTTCCACCCCACCGACCCGACGGAAGCCGCCGAAGCGGCCCGCGCGGTCGCCGCCCATTTCGCTGCGATGGACAGCTTCGCCCGGGCCGCCAAACCCGGCGTTGCGGACGAAAAAGCCGTCCGGCTGCGCGCCAATGCCTTGGCCGCAGGTCGGGTGTTCAGCACAACGCTGCAAAACCACCGCCGCCAGCAGCGCCAACCGTCCGGCGAGGACCAGCGGTCCCACCGGCCCGGTCGCACCACGCCTACGCCGGCACCAGCGTCGCAAGTGCGCCACCGCGCCGAACTCCTGGTTCAGATCCCCGGCCTCCCCGACGCCGTGACCCAGCCATCGCAGCGGGCGGCGTGGCGCAGCTCCACAGCACTCGCTCCGGTGCAGCCGACCGTCCTCCCGCCCTGACCGCGTATCGGCCTTGCGTCACATGCATGGAAGTGCCACTGGCACCTTATCATAACGCAGCTTATCATCAGGTTCTCTCCAACAGGACCTATCCCGCAGTGCACGATTTCGAACGCGACCTGATGTTCCTGCTGCATGACGTGGCTCGGCTCATCCGCGTCGACGCCGACAAGCGCGCCCGCGCGCACGGCATGACCCGGGCGCAATGGGGCATCCTGATCTGGCTCGAGCGACAGCCGGGCCTGTCGCAGAAGGAGCTGTCCGAATTTTTGGAAGTCGAGCCGATCACCGTCGCCCGCCTGATCGACCGCCTGGAACGGCGGGGCATGGTTGAACGGCGGCCCGACCCGAAAGACCGCCGCATCTGGCGCCTCCATTTGTGCCATCCCGCCCACAGTGTGCTGCGCGAGATCGACTATCAGCGCGAGCAGATGCGCCACCTGTTGACCATTGGCCTGGACGAGGCAACGATCGATACGATGACGGAAGCGCTGATCACGATGAAGCTGACCTTGGCTCACGAAGCCCATCCACCGCGCCGCTACCCGCAGGTCGAAGCCGAAGCGCGGGAGGTCGCCTGATGTCGCAGGCCGCCACCGCGGGAGCCGCTCCACGCGTTACTGAAGCCCCGGTTCGCAGCCGGCGCATCAACCGTGCCCTGCTCCGCCCGATCCTCATGCTGGGCGGCATTCTCCTCGTGGCCGTGGCCTCCGGCGCCTACTGGCTCTCCGGCGGACGCTATGTCTCGATTGATGACGCGTATGTCCGCGCGGCCAAGGAGACGCTGTCCACCGATGTCTCCGGCATCGTGGCCGCCGTTCTGGTGCACGAAGGCCAGCACGTGAAGAAGGGCGACGTGCTGCTGCGGCTCGATCCGCAGCAGTTTCAGATCATGCTCGATTCCGCCAAGGCGAGCCTCACCGGCGTCGTGACCAGCGTGGGCGCCATGAAGCTCGACTATCAGCGCCTGCTGGGCGACGTCGAGGTCAAGCAGTCGCAGGTCCAGTCCGACCAGGCGAACTTCGAGCGCTACTCGAACCTCGTGAAGTCCGGCGGCGTCACCCGTGCCGACTACGACAACATGCGCTTCCAGCTTGCCGCCAATCAGCGCGCGGTTATGGCGCTGAAGACGATGGCCGAGGTGCAGCGCGCGAAACTTCTGGGCAATCCTGACGTCGATGTGCGGACCATGCCCGAATACCTCCAGGCCAAGGCGCGCGTTGACGAGGCGCAGCGCGAGCTAGACCACGCGGTGATTTACGCGCCGTTCGACGGCATTGTCACCCAGGTGGATACCGTCCAGCCAGGCATGTACCTCGCCGCATCCACAGCCGCGTTCGGCATCGTTTCCACCCAGGACGTCTGGGTCGAGGCCAATCCGAAGGAGACCGAACTCACCTGGGTGAGGCCTGGCGATCCGGTCGATGTGGAAGTGGACACCTATCCGGGCCGCACCTGGAAGTCGGTGGTCGAGAGCATAGCGCCGAATTCCGGCTCGGAGTTCTCCGTGCTGCCGGCACAGAACACCTCGGGGAACTGGGTGAAGGTGGTGCAGCGCATCCCGGTCCGCATCAAGGTCGAGCGCAAGGCAGGTGATCCCGAGCTGCGCGCCGGCATGAGTGTGGAAGCCGACATCGACACCGGCCACAGCCGTACGCTCGCCGACCTGTTCTAGTCCGCCCCTCTCATGGCTCAAGGCCCGCATGATCAGGTGCCCCATCGCCTGATCATCACTCTTTGCACGGTCGGCGCGACCCTCATGCAGGCGCTCGACCAGACGATCGCCAACGTGGCGCTGCCCTATATGCAGGGCAGTCTGTCGGCGAGTTTCGACGAGATCACCTGGGTACTCACCTCCTACATCACCGCCGCGGCGATCATGACCGCGCCGGTGGGCTGGTTGGCCGCGCGGTTCGGCCGCAAATACCTGTTCATCGGCTGCCTGACGGGCTTCACCATCACCTCGATGCTGTGCGGCGCGGCGCAGTCGCTGGATCAGATGGTGCTGTTCCGCCTGTTTCAGGGCATGTTCGGCGCCGCCCTGGTGCCGCTGTCGCAGGCCACCATGCTGGACATCTATCCGGTGGAGCAGCGCGGCAACGCGATGGCAATCTGGGGCGTCGGCGTGATGATCGGCCCGATCCTGGGGCCCACCCTCGGCGGTTATCTGACCGAGATGTACAACTGGCGCTTTGTCTTCTACATCAACCTGCCGTTTGGCATCCTCGCGACCTTGGGGCTGATCTTCTTCATGCCGCGCTCGCGCCCGAACGACAGCATGCGGTTCGACTGGGTTGGCTTCGCCGCTCTGGGTCTCGGCATCGGCGCCATCCAGATGATGCTGGACCGCGGCCAGGACCGCGACTGGTTCACCTCGCGTGAGATCATCGTCGAGACGGTACTCGGCGGTCTCGGCATCTACCTGTTCGTCGTGCACATGCTGACCGCGCGACGGCCGTTCATCCCGCCGGCATTGTTCAAGGACCGCAACTTCACCGCCGGCGTCGGCATGATGTTCGCCGCCGGCACCATACTGGTCTCCAGCTCGTCGCTGATGGCGCCATGGCTGCAAAACCTCGCCAACTATCCGGTCGATACCGCCGGACTGATCATGGCGCCGCGCGGCATCGGCACGATGGTCTCCATGATCCTCGCCGGCCGCGTCGCGACCCGCATCGATGCGCGGCTGGCAATGGGATTCGGCATCCTGTGCGTGGTGTGGTCGGTCTGGGAAATGACCACCTGGACGCCCGACATCAACGAGTGGCGGCTGATCTTCACCATCACCGTCCAGGGATTCGGGCTGGGCTTCCTGTTCATCCCGCTCCAGATGGTCGCGTTCGCCACCTTGCCGGTGATGCTGCGCACCGACGGCGCTTCGCTGTTCAGCCTGGCCCGCAACATCGGCGCCGCCATCGGCGTATCGGTCACCTCGGCGATGCTGGCGCACAACACGCAGGCACTGCACGCCGAGATCGGCGCCTCGGTAACTCCGTTCAACCGCGCCCTGCACGATGGCGCGGCGGTGCAGCAGCACCTCGATCCGGCAACCCACCACGGTGCCGCGGTGCTCGATCATATCATTAACCAGCAGGCGCAGATCATCGCCTACGTCGACGATTACAAGATGATGATCTTCACCACCCTCCCGGCCCTGCTGCTGCTGTTCCTGATGCGGCGACCGCGGCAGGCGCCGCGGGCCCCAGAGCCGCATGCAGCGATGGATTAACAAGTCCCGCTGAGCGCGCCTCATTCCGTCATGGCGGCGAAGGCCATCCATCCACGGCTTTCTGGCTTGCTCCAAAATAACGCTACGGAACGGTTGCGTTTAATTATAGCGGATGCTATACGCCTCTACGTCGCGGTTCGCGAAGTGACGCTGGCCCAGGGAGTTGGTCATGATGAGGTTAAGAGACGCGGCGATCGGCGGCGTTGCTTTGATCGCGGTGGCCGCGACGCCGGTCAATCCGGCCTTCGCACACCATCGTGGCGGTCCGGTATTCGGCCTGTTTGCGCTCGGAGCGGCAGTGGTGACCGGTGCCGCGATCATCGCCACGGCGCCCATACGGGCGTTGGCGGCACCGGCCTATTACCCTCCGCCAGCCTATTATCCGCCCGCACCCGCCTACTACGCTCCACCCCCGGCCTATTACCCGCCGCCGGGCTATTATCGCCCGCCGGGCTACTAGGCGCCTCCGCCAGGCTGGCAGGGTCGCTGACCTGCACCCATTTACCGCTGGTGCAGCTCGCGATGACTAGGTTCAAGACTTGAGCACTCGCGGCGGTGTCGAGGACGGGATCGTTGCCGTCGCTGAGCCTCTACCCCCCCGGCGCGGCGGCCGGCCTTCGCGCGAGCAGGCAGCCCTGCTCGGAGACCGCATCCTCGATGCCGCAACCGATCTGTTCCTGGCCGAAGGCTACGGTGCCACCAGCATCGAGGCAGTGGCGCAGCGCGCCAGGATTTCCAAGCGCACGTTCTATCACCGCTTCTCCGACAAGGCGGCGCTGTTCGGCGCCGTCGTGCAGCGGATCATCCAAGGGGTCAGGCCGCCGCCCGAGGTGCCGCTTTTTGAGGGAAGCGGCCTCAGGGAGGTCCTGCATCGCCTCGCGCGGCTCGGTGTGCACGCATCCGTCGCCCCGATGACCCTGGCGCTCACCCGGTTGATGCTGGTCGAGGCACAGCGCTTCCCCGAGCTTGCCGCGATCGTCGCCCGCGAAGGCAGCCGCGCCGAAGCGATCAAGCAAATCGCGACAATGCTGGAGCGCGAGAGCCGCGCCGGCCGGGTTACGATCGACCGCCCGGAATTCGCCGCCGAGCAGTTCCTTTCTCTTCTGCTCACCGTGCCGCAGCGCCGCGCCCTCGGCCTCGGAGTGCCGATGACCGGAGCTGAACTCGATTGCTGGGCCGATGATTGCGTCAACCTGTTCCTCAATGGCTGCACGCATTGGAAGGCAGGGCACCAGCCAAGCTAGGAGCCGGCGTCATCGAGCGATAGCGAAACCCAGCGTGCGCCGTGCTTCGTCCACACGAGCGCCGCGAGGTAGGGACGTTGCTGAGCTTGCGCCGCACTGACCATGCGTCTGAAATCGTCGGGCGTCGCTACAGGGCTGCTCTGCGCGGCGATGACGACATCGCCGGGCTCGATTCCGAGATCTTGTGCCTCAGAATCGCGTTCGACCGTGGACACCAACGCGCCGGTCAGCTTCGCGTCGAGCCCGTATCGCCTGCGAGCTGCCGCGGTGATGGGACCGACAGTTATGCCTACATCGGACGCATTTACGACCACCGCACCCGCAACTTTCGGGCTCACCGTTTCCGTGCTCGGCGTGTGATGAGGCCATTCGGTGGCTGTCGCGGTGATCTCCTGCTCCTTGCCGTCGCGCCAGACCGTCAGGTGCGCGGCTTGCCCAATCGCCATCGTGACAATCGCCCGCATGAAGGCGCGCGAGTCATTCAGTCGCACGCCATTCAGCGCCTCCAATACATCGCCCGGCCGCAAGGATGCGCTGCCTGGCCCGGCCGGATCCACCTCCGATATGATGGCACCCGTCGATTGCGGCAGACCCAATGCCCTCGCCAGTTCCTGCGTCATGTCATCCAAGGTGACACCGAGCCACGCAGGCTTGGGGTGACTGGGATCGAGCAGGCGGCCCACGACAAACTTCGCGGTGCTGGACGGTATGGCGAAACCGATTCCGATGAACCCTCCCTTCTGGTCGGGATTGTACAGAGCGGTATCGATCCCAACTACCTCGCCGGCCTGATTGATCAAAGGGCCGCCCGAGTTGCCATGATTGATGGCGGCGTCCGTCTGGATGTAGCTGTCGAACGGCGTGTCCTGCAGGTCGCGGTTCAGCGCACTTACCACCCCGGTGGATACCGACATGCCGATGGCCAATGGATTACCGATCGCGAGAACCGGGTCTGCAACTTCCAGAGCATCGCTGTTCCCCCACCTCAGGTACGGCAACGTTTGGCCGACATCGACCTTCAGCACTGCCAGGTCGAGCATCGCCGCTGCCGCGATCAACCGCGCCGGTGCACGATCGCCATCACGGAAGATCGCCGTCAGGTTGGTTGCGTCATCCACAACATGCTTGTTCGTGATGATGATGCCGGTTGGATCAACGATGAATCCCGACCCATAGACCTTCACGCGGCGCGTCGGCCCACCAGCCTTGGCCGACGGGTGCACCTGCCAGGCGGAGATGTTCACCACCGCTGGCATCGCCTGCCGCGCGATTGACGCGTCAACGCTCTCCATGGAGCGCCCGAATGCATGAGCGCCCCATAGCGTAATGACGGTCGCAAACGTCAGGCCGAACAGCCTATACATCGGTCGCACTACTTGCAGGGTAGTGCCGATGCCAATCGTGTAGGCTGGTTCACCGAACCAACTCCACCGCCTTCCGCTTCGGCCTTGCGAGTCGCGTCGCTGACGCTTCCAACCCCGCCGCCTTCCGTTTCCGCCTTGCGAGTCGCACTGTTGACGCTTCCGACTCCGCCGCCCTCCGCCTCGGCACGTGCAACAGCCGGCCGACAGCCAGTGGCAGCGGGATTGTCAGCCAGTGCTGACGCACAGATCATCGTGCCAAACAACAAGGCGGCGAACGTCGCATTTCGCAAATGTCCCATGTTCTGTCTCCCGTTTCGAGTGTCACGCCACGTCGGCGACGCCCGTTCATAAAGGGATCGACGACAGCACGTCTTTCATGAAACCGACGGGATTGCGTGTTTCCGACCGTACGGCGTTGCCGGGGTCAATTGCGCGTCGATGCTCGATACGCGCCGGGCGTGAGGTTTGAATGCTTTCTGAACTGCGCGGTGAAATGGCTCTGGCTCGAAAAGCCGACCTCGAGCGCTATCTCTACGATAGGCATGTTACTTGAACGCAACATGACTTCGGCGCGGCGTATCCGGCGTTCCATCAGATAACTGTATGGCGAAGCACCAATACTGGCCTTCATCTTTCGCGCAAGCACGTCCGGAACAATGCCAACCAGGTCGGCCAGATCAGACAGCGAGACGTTGCCGTGCAGATTGGCCTCGATGAATTCCACGACACGACGCAATTGCGCGTCTGACAGACCGGAGCGAGAAACCCTCGATGACCTATGCCGCCGAGCTGACCGCATGAGGTGAGAAATCGACAGGCCAGCCACCTGCTCGGCGTACAGCGATGGGAGATCGGGGCCGGCACCCAACATCTCACGCGCCAGCGAGGCCAGGGCTGCATTGAGGAGACCATCCCGGTGGTTCGTGAATGGCCGCAGATCACCGGCACTAAGGCCGGGACCATAGCGTGCCAGAAAGGCCGGATCGATCAGCATCACGACGAAGTTCAGATCGGCGTTTTGGTACCACGCCCGGCGCTCCGCCCCCGATGGTATGAAGGTCAAGGAGCCTACCCGGTCTTTGCCCTCATACGTCGGCGAACCCGAGATCTTCGTTCCGGTGTATTCTGTTCCACCGCTCAGCGTCAGGACAAGTGTGTGGTGCTGCCGTTGGTGCACAAGCTCAGCGTCGACACCGGCCCAGCTCTTGACCGCGGCATAGATGGCGCCCTGCTGCCACGCGCGCTCCGCCTTGAAGGTTGCTTCTCCTCCCTTCATGGCGGCCGTCATGATTGGGGCATTGGCCTCTATGGCGTGGTGATCCATTGCCGAAGTCACATGCTGCTGTTCATCGTACCGTCACTGCGATGTCATGGTACAGCCGCGCCGGCAGACCGCCACCCTGCACCGACTTCATCGGCCGGTTGTCGTCATTGCCAAGCCAGATGCCGATGATCTCGTCATCGAACCGCCCGATGAACCACGCGTCGCGGTAGTCCTGGGTCGTGCCGGTCTTGCCGGCGACCAGATGACCTGGCACTCCCGCAGCCCGCCCTGTACCGCGTGTCACCACCGCCGTCATCATGCGCGCCATCATATCCGCGAGATCGGGATCGATGGCGGGCCGCGGCGCAACCTGCAGCGCCGCTATGCCAAATGGCACGACGCGCTC
>Ga0210395_10002547_pt1 | contig 14143 bp, 19 predicted proteins | sample IncBWH4OmetaG_FD_150861 | JGI IMG/M metagenome (GOLD analysis project Ga0210395, IMG submission 150861) | Forest soil microbial communities from Barre Woods Harvard Forest LTER site, Petersham, Massachusetts, United States - Inc-BW-H-4-O ... | reverse complement strand
TGGTGATTCCCATTCTGCTGGTAATAATCCTGCCCCTCCAGATTTATCAAATAAAACAGATGTTTTTATTCCAAAAGCACGAGCGGCAAATGCAAAGTGTTGATTGATTCCGTCCCACTGAAAAATATACTCTTTTGGATAATTACTATAACGAATTTCTGATAGTTTGTTCAACATTTTAGCTGTTGATGTATGAAGTTCAGCATGAGTGTTTATTTGGACTCGTTCGCTAATTTCCAAACAACTCGGTAGGTCTAACCAGTTTATTTCTCCAACTAATAAATCTTTGACCCATTTTCCACAAACATGCGTAGAAACATGGATATTGTTCCTATGCTGCGTTTTTTCTATAACAGCATCAGAAAATGAATCAATCCACGACCGATTTGGAAATCTTGGAGTTCCTTCGTTCTTACGTGAAACTAAAATACCCCATTCTACGAATGGAAACTCAGCAGACAAATCTATGAGTTGAGAAATATCTGTATTATTATCTGCGCCAGTAATAGTAACTCTCTGAAGGTCCATGAAATAAAATCCTTACGTAAAATTATAATCTACTTTATGAGAAATCAAGAGAAATATCAATCGCCTCCGCCTCCACCCCCGCCGCCATCGCCTCCTCCTGCCCCGCCACTATCTCCACTACTTGATGAAGAAGAACTTTCTGCGCCTCCTGTAGAGGCACCTTCAGTACTTGGCGAAGATGGACTACTTTCAGATGGAGATTCTGTTGTGGTCTCAGTGGCTTCCATCGTTTCATCATGCTCCTCTACTTGTTCTGGTTCTTGTATTTCCTCTTCATCAACTTTAGTAGCTGGTGATATTTTTGATGCTACTCCTGGTGGAATAGAAGTGCCAGAACCTCCATATGTAAATGGTAATGAACGATAATCTCTTGTATTCACAGGAGAAGACGCATAATAATAGTTCATTTGACCATTTGTTAGTGTTGTTGTCAAAATATACCACCAAAGAAATGTATCCATGCCAGAATCAGAATGGGTTCTTTGACAATATTCCTGAATATGCGAAGGTTGCTGGGCTTTATGGTGATGGTGTGTTCGTGATTTCATCAACCACGAAAATGCTAAAGATACGCACACAAATGTACATAAAAATGTAATAATTACTATAAAAAAGTTTTTCATTCTTTGTTCCTCTCCAACACTTCTGCTTTGACATGCATAAACTCAAGCAATCCAAGAACAACTGCTGATACTAAGAATAGAACAAAAATCACAACACATTTATGGAGTTCTTGAGAACTCAAAGGAGTTGAATCTATAAACAACTTCAAAAGATGGATCATTGAGAGCGTAACGATAGATGTAGCAATTTTTACTTTGAGTGTTCCACTGCTAATATTTTCGTTTGCTCTACCATGGAGCTTTGAAACAAACGAATTATAAGAACCAGTAATAATCATTTTTATAAGGTTAGCAATCATGACAACATCAATGGCATCTAAAGCAGTTAGTTTCAGCTTATCGGCTGACATAGAACTAAATGTCGTGACGATAGTAAAAATTTCCTTTATATATGCCCATCCATAGACAAGTAGAACTGCTGCTAAACCAGCATAAAAAATAGGAAGGACCCATTTGATACTAAATAAGAAGTTTTCAATCCATCTCTTTGCTAAAGGATTTTTAGCATCTGATTCGTGAGATTTATTTTCATCAATCATGGTATTCTTTCATTTTTAGACTGTGATTATAGAGGTCTACAATTATTTCAGCATTTTCTTTTGTCATATTACCAGCAATCATTTTTCTATCTTCGTCAACTATATCATATGTTGAATCTGTACAAACTCTTGTCTTCCATTTCATTTTATTTTTCTTTAGCATTATCGAAATCTGGTGTTGGATAGTTATTAACTTCTTTTATTAGTTCGTTATAATCATCACATGCTTTAAAACATTCCATTGGTATGGTTTTTTTGTTTGAATTGACAAGCCCTCTTCTAAAACAATCTACCATATCTTGGATAGGGGGCATATCTTTTTTCAACATCCACATTTTTTGTTCTATATCAAGTTGTAGAGTGTCTCTATCAGCACTGTTCATCATCATAGCAGATAACATATTTATATGGTTAGCTGTATCAATTTTATAAAACATGCGTTCTGTTTTAGCCATCAATTGAAAATAATAAGCACTTTCAAGCCCTGTATATATATCATAATGCGGAATAGCACGCAATTGTATTAAACTTATTGAAACATTTTGAGCTTTTTGTTCTAAATCTTCCACCGACGCGGTTTCTCCATAAAGAGAAACAGATAAAATGACAAGTAATAATATTTTAAGCATTTTTAGTTTCCTTTGTTGTGTTCTAATTCATCAAGGCGCATTGTCGTATAAACATAGACTTCATTGTCCAAATCCATGAGCTTGAAATAAAAATCATTTATTTCTTTTATATTAGATATATGACCCATTGTTGAGAATTGATTGAGATATTCTTTTATAGCATATTGCTGGGTTGAACGCATCCATCCTTGTTGTAAAAATCTAATGCCATCTTCTAATAAAGGTTGAATAAGCTTTTTATCGTCTTTATCTTTCATCTTTCTCAAAACATCACTCAGTTCTGTAATTTCATTTATGGTAATATTCATAGTATAAAACGATTCAGACATTTTGGAACAACATTCTAAATTAGAATATTTTGTGCTGAGTGTTAGAATATCTGACTTTATATCAGTAATCTCAACTCCATAAAATGAAACAGATAAAATGACAAGTAATAATATTTTAAGCATTTTTAGTTCCATATTTCTTTTTTAGTTCTTTATATAATTGTAATTCTTTCTTTTCTTTTTTAGCTTTGATCTTTCTCTGTTGTTCATGTTCGTATTTTTCTAATTCAAGTTCATCTTGATTCTTTTCTCGTCTAAAATCAATTGCTATGCTGTGTGAAGTACCCTCAGGATAACACTCTATTCCATGTGATATTGTAAAATCACATGCTGAAGGGCATTCTTTTTTGATCTTATCGGCTTCTTTGTTAAATCTATCTTGAACTTGATCTAGAGGAATATTATCTAAAAAATCAAGACTTATTTGTTTTTGATCATGTATAAAAGACATATATGATATTTCCTTACGCGGTTATTTTATCTAATGTTTTATAAATGTCAAGAAAAATAGTTTCAGTTGTCAAACCAAAAGACGATTCTGACACGATTTAAGTCTTTATAGAATAGTACTTCTTTTTTAACCAAGTCTTTGAATTCCTTCATAAACCCATCTGTTGGTTCAATAAACGTCACTTCCTCGTAATCTTGAGGATTTCTTCTAGTCTCTAAACTTGTAGTAAAGTGACTACCCCACTCAGATTCTCTGAAGTCTACTTTATCTCGCCTAATATAATCCATAAATGTCTTTTCTATAAACACTTTACAAATAACATCCAAATCTAAAAACATCATCAATTCATGAAAAGTAAAATATGAATGAGAATGGCCGTCTGCGGCCCATATAGCTTTATAATTTGCAAGTATGTCTGATGCATCGCTTGGAAATCCTCTACATGGATTTATAGGAGGAACAAATGGACGCCTATGGGTGCAACCAAGCCACGCAAATAACCAATAATTTTGGTCTCCATAAAAATCCTTTGGGCGAATACTTCCATCGTAGTCTTTTTCAATATAAGAACATTCCCATTTATTGATGGCTTCATTATATGCTTCTAAGTAACAATGAATATCAGTTCCCATAGAAATTATCTCTGCAACTCAACTATATAACAGCCAGTGCATTGGGCTACATTATAGATGATATACTCTGAATATTGAAGCCCGTTTCCCTCTTTACCCCATGTAGAATCAAACATTTTCTTTTTACATTCTTCGTGTTCATCTCCACTTCCCCAATGTTTTATAAGTTGTTTTCCAAGTTTTACGTTGAATAAAAACAAGAAACAATTTTTAGAGTTCTCTACTCCAGGAAATGGATAGAGACTGTAATTCAATGATTTTGTTGATTTGTCCCCGAAATATAAACCTTTTCCGAAGGCCAGACCAGACCTCGGTGCTTCTGGTGGAGCAATTTTCAAGCCACTTTTTAGAATACCCATAATATTACTTCCGCGCGAACCATGGAAAAGTTCTTGTTCGTTTCCAATAGTACACCCATTATATCTGTTTCTATCAGCAGACATTTCAAGTCTAAAGACGTTTAGTACTTTATCAGTCGTTCCATAATGAGTAGAACCGCGAGTAGATTTTATCTTATGTTCTATTCTCTTCCATTCTGCGTCAGTTTTAGGAATATATTCTATTTTAGTTCCCAATTCCAGATATTTTGTATCTAAGTCTGATGTATAGGTGATGCCACCAACATCTAAAGCGTCATTCATCATTTGAATCAAATCAAGTTTCTGTTGAACCACTGTATCGGTTGTAATCAAATCAGCATCAGTTATTTTTCTACCAAGAGTAGTTGGAATATGAGTATAGAACTCACCAGATAGTTTCTTTATTTCTTTAGTGTTATTATCTTTGATTGCTTGGACTAACGAACCAAGAACAGTCTTTCCTTTATTCAACTGACTAAATGTGAGAACTCCTAACGGCGTGCTTAGACCATGTTTTGTAATAGTAACAGCCGAATTTTTAGTAATAGCTGTTGAGCTTTCTCTATACCACTGTTCTACAAGAGGAGCCAGTGTAGGATGAATGTCAATTTTATTAGTCTTTTTAGTTTCCTCAGTAAGTTTAACTTTCTTTTCCGCTGGAACTTCACTTTCTAAAATATCATACGTTTTTAGTCTGGCTTTCGGAGAGCCAACAGAAGCTTTTATAAACTTTACTTCGACGTAACCTTTTGATGGCCTTACTTTTGACTTGAACTTAGAAGCAAAAAACTGACGCATTTCTTGTTCATCTGATGGGCCATAAACTCCAACAACACCAGTATATTCATTCCCATCTACGCGGCCATAATTGGAATAAACTCTCCATTTGCCATTTGAACTTTTGTGGACTTCCAAACTAAAAAACTTATTTGCATTTTCAGTAGCATCTGTCTGGTTTCCTATTTTATGCTCAACTACGTCGTAGTCAGGAAACTCGGAACTAAGAGCTTCAGAGCCTTTTGGGTATTTTACTTCTTTCCAGTCCATAATGTTTATTTCTACTTAAAAATCATACAATAGGCACAATCGTTTTTATCCATTATTTTATGGCATTTATAAGGATATCCTTGAGATGCTAACCATTCTTCCATTTCTTTCCACGGGTTTAGAGCAGAAGGATAGTCTTTTTCCATGACATATAATGATGGAGGACAATCAGAGAATGTAACAGAAACACTACCAACTAATTTATGTGAAGAATGTATTTCTGCATCATGAATGGATTTACACACAAGAAGTATTGTTTTTCTCATGAGTTTCCATCCAAGTTGACATACAGAATAGTCATTCGCTGAATGTTTTTGACGAAAGTGTTGTTTACTACATAAAAGAAGGTTTCTTCCCATATGGCAGTGATCATAATAATCTTGAATAACACCCTTAAACTGATTTAGGTATTTTATAAACTCTTCTGCATCAGTTTCAATCCATTTCATGCGACGACCAATTTCTCGGCCTTTCATTCTGGTTCTATCATGATACCATTGAAACTGACTAGCAACTTTGTGTTCTAAATCCATATATTACCACTCTCTATGAACTTCTTCAACTGTTTCAACTCCATCATAGTCATCAATATCCCAATTTACATCTTCTGGTATTTCTACGATTTCAAGTTCAGCACATTGACCATTCGCTTTTTCTTTTAAGTCTTCTACAGTTTTTATGAGAAGTTCGTCAGTTCTGTTTTGATAATCTCTAAAATAGCAGTCCCAATATTTTCCTTGAATGGAATTGTTCATTCCGTCGTTATAAATGATACGCTCATTATTCCATTTTGTTCCCTCTACATATTCTTGAGAAGGAACTCCAAGTTTAATAAGATATTCGTAGGCTTCTTCACTGAGACCAAAGCCACCATAACAACGATTGACAACTATCTTTATAGTTTTTGCTTTTTTAGCTCTCTTGTTATATGGCATAGAAAATCCTTTCGCGTATTATAGAGTATTTTTATAAAAGTCAAGAGGTAATTTAGAGATGTTGGATGACGTATACTGCTATGACAGTAAGAACAATCCACATAATAGCGCTACCAATAACGCATCTATTTTCCCATTTTCTATCCATTAGAGTCTCCTGTTAATATTTGAGTGTTTCTAATTTCTTCTCTTAGAGCCATAAGAAGTTTACCTAAGTGATTGCTTCCTATTCCATTACAAATGCCCCAAAATTGGTCCATCCACGTATTCCCCTCGATAAGTTTTTGATTACCAGTGGCTAATAGCTTTTCTCGTAAATCTGGACGTTCAAATTTCTGCCTTAGACATTCTTTCATGACTGCTATTTTTACTTCATCCCAATCTGATCTCTTAGTTACTTTTTGACCAAGATTTTTAGCATCACGAAACTTTGGAGCAATTCTAATTTGTTCGCGCTCGTTTTCATCAAGCGTCTTAGCAGCTTGATAAGCGTGCTCTGTAGATGGATATATTTTTCCATCTAAGACAATTTGGCATGAATAAAAATTAGAAAGCCAGCGATATTCACCACGAAAGTCAGATATTGTCATTTTTATTTCTTTCCAACTCATCATTTAGGAGTTTGTATTCTTCAGTGAGTTTACATCTTGATTCATCTAATGCGATTATTGTCAAACATTTCATAAAGGTTTCGTGTTTAGTAAGATTAGCAATAAGGTTCTCTTCTCCACAGACCGCAATATAACTGTTAAAACATTCATCAAACATTGATTTGACAACTTTGTATTCTTCTGGTTCTGCATGAACGAGAAGCTTTAAGGCTTTGATAAGAATAGAGTCGTTTTCTTTGCATCTTTCCATGTTAGATGTCCATATAATCCCACTCATCATATGGGTGGTCTTTTAGAAATTGTTCATATGCCTTTTTAGAAGATGCTTGCACACACTGTTCAAAATCACCTTTAACTCGTCCGTGTTTTGGATGTGTTGCTTCAAATTCGTTAATCCATTCAAAATAATCTTGATGAATTGGACCTTCAATAGTCCAGCCTGTTTCTTTGATAAATCCATTTTTTGCTGGAAGAGTTCTAGCTATGCCGTGTGATGTCCAATCAACTTTATATTTGAGTGGAAGTTTTTTATTTTTAGTTTTCATATTTATTTCTCATTTTTGTTTTTATATTCTGTAAGAGCTACCATAATTAGACAGTTTATAAATGTTTCATTTTTGGAAAGTTCTGTAATGAGATAATCATCTGAAACATCTTCAGGGAGTTCACCATCACGTCTGCTTTCTAAATATGTGTAAAATATTGTTTTGATTTCTTTTCCTATTTTTGGATTGGCAGCAGAAATAACCTCCATTGCTGTAATAAGAATTGAGTCTTTGTTTTTAGATTTCATCTTCCACCATTTCCAAAAAAGGTAATATTGTATGCTTAAAATTAGACCCTTTACTCTTCTTTGTTACATAATCAATATATACTATTCCTTGTTTAGTTTTCTTAAGAATAGGATATTTACCATATGCATAATGACCCGTAATGATACTGGATAACCAATCACAATATTCCCAGAACAATTCACTATTTGCATATGGAGTCTTTAGAGGATATGCTTTCTCAAATCGTGGAGATATAATCTCTTTGAACTTCTCTGGTTTATCTTTATATATCTGCATAAGCAAAAGGCAGATAGCTACTTGGACAACGAAATTTTCTTGTTCTGTTATGGTTTCTTGAAGATTTTCCATCTCACTTTCCTTTATTTTTCAATGTTTGTTCTTCACAACCATGACGAAGAGCAAGAGTTTTCTTGATATGTTTTATAGTCATTGGCTCTTTTGTATCTGCTGCTAATGCTTGTGCTAATCGTATGGCCGTTTTTATTTGTCTTCCATTTACTTCATAATCTATAAGTTCATCAATATTGACATTTTTTAGACCAGCAACCTCTAATAAATTGGTCCAAATCTTACGTAGACCATCTTTTCCATGAGGTTCATAGTTCAATGAAACTGAAATTCGAGAATAGAACGCCTCGTCATAGTTTTTGATTCTATTCGTAGTTAGGAACAAAACTCCTCTGTGATATTCTAGTAATCTTAGAAAAACACCAACCATAGCGTTTCTAACTATATCATTAGCTGTTCTTTTCTCAAGAAATATATCAGCCTCATCAATAAGAATAACAGCATCCCATGTTTCAGCAATATCTAATATTTCTCGTAATTTGGTTTCTAATTCAGTAGGACTGACACCAAGTTCACCAATTGACACACTATAAAGTGGCTTTTTCATGGTCTCTGCAATAGCTTCTGCTGTTAACGTTTTTCCTGCGCCAACGGAGCCCGCAAGACCGAATATAATTCCACCTGATTTTCCTTGGATAATATCTTTGAAGCCAACCTTTGCATTTCTTACTAAAGCCGATATAATTTTCTTTTTCTCTTCATCTAATACTAATGTATCAAAGGCTTTTTCATTGAATTTGATTTCTTCCATATCTGAGATAGCAAAACCTCCCCACATCTTCAAGTTGAATGAAAATCCTTTGAGATATGGACTATGGAACGCTAATTTCTCTTCGGGGATTGTATCAAATACTTGGTTTTCTTCGCGGCATTTTCCCATTTGATCTCTTTTGTCGTGAGAGACAGTATCAATCATGATACGCCCCTCAGACCTAAAAAATCTTGGACCATACCAAGAATCTATTTTGAGAAATCCTTTATATTGAACATAATGAGTTCCAAGAGCATACTTTATAAAAGTCCTACCACGCCCAGCCAACTTTTCCTTTGTTTCAACATCAAGCGGACACAAAGGAAGATTGCTAATAGCCATGGTCCCGTTGAAGTCTCTTATTTTGATCTCAGTGTTTTCCAAAACAAATGTTCTACCGTCAGATGTTATTTGTTCTACTTTGATCATCACATATCGTCCAGTCCATCCCTCGTGAACGCTCAACGACCGTACTATTCCAGCACAGAGTTCATTATCTTTCTTGAATTTTACTTCAGTGTTGTCTGGGAAGATATACCAAAGAGCATCAAATGATATCATATTTTTTGCGACTAAATCCTTACATGTTTCTATGATTTCTCCAAATTGATAATCTAATAATTTGACTAATTCTTTGAGATACTCATGTCCACTATTTTTGTGGCTTCTTATAGTATCCATCACAGGAATCAAATCAGTTGGACGTAGACTTGGAACAGAATGATACGCAACTTCAAGGCTCGTATAACTTTGGAGCCAATTCCTTACATTATTATCCAAAACATGAATAACAACTTGAACGCCAAATTTACTAGACGAACGCTTTACAGAGATAGTTTTATACTTTCTCTCTTGTTTTATTTGATTTTCTAAACCAATTTTTTTAGCATTTATAATTGAGTTGAGAGATTGTTTTTTAACTGTTATGGGCATATTGGCCTTCATGCTGAATGGAAGCGCCAATTATAAATTACATTTTTAAGAAAGCAAGAACTATATTTGCTTGTTCTTTATAAGGTCTGCTTCTTTATTAAGTTTGTCTTTATCATCATCAAACTTACTAACCCTATCGTCAATATGATTCATCATGTCCTGTATTTGCGCCTTCAATCCACTTTTTTCGGCTGGATCAGCTCCAGCAGAGACTTCACTTTGTATTTTATTAAGTAATGTTTTTCTATGAAGATATGCTTTTTTAAGTTCATCTAAGCCACGTTGAGTTTCCACAGTTAGTTTGAGGAGTTCACTACGAATTCCATTATCTAACATACCATTAGTATTTGGAAGATTCTTTACAAGACTTGCGATTTGTTCTACATTTCCAGCACCATTGCCACCAGATGGCTGACCATTATTAGATTGATTTTCAACTTGTTCATTGAATTGCTGTTTGACGCCTTTTCTATCAACTAAGGCATTACTAAATATTTTTTTAATCTGGTCTAAAAACATATTATTTATTTTCTGGTGTCCTTGATTTATTTATTACATCAATAGCATTTTTAAACTTTTCAGCCTTTTCTTTGCCTTTTTTATTGAGGCCAGCAGGTTTGATGACTTTTGGCGTTTGATTTTGTTTATTAGCCAACCACTGTTTATAGGCTTCATAGGCAACTGGAGTATTCTCATCAGATATATGAGCCCTCAAGTCTAAGTCATTCTTGAAAATATTCAAGCGATTTGTGTCATTGGTGAGTTTTGTTTGGGCATCTCGTAGGCTATTTTTGAAGACTTGGCTATTTGGGAACGCCTTGAGCTTATCTTGAGCATTCTTGATGTTCTCTTGACCTTGAGTGACATCACTCAGAGCATTCATGTAGTTTATAAAATGTTCGCGCCTTTTAGCTGGCATCTTGCTAATATCATCTGCTGACATAACACTATCTGATGGTCTAATAGAATCTTTATTAGCAGGAACTATCTTTTTGGCCTGTGGTTTAGGAGAAATTGGCTTTATTTCTGGTCTTTTTACGAGTTCAGGTGGCTTTTCTGCTGCTGGACGTAATGGTTCTTCTTGGGGGGTTGTAGAAATAGGCTCTGGAGCCGTTTGAAGCGCTTCAGGAGCCACAGAAGGAACAACTGGTGACTCTGGAGCAGTCTCAGGTTCTGGGGCCGCTACAGGCGTTTCTTGAGCTTGTGGAGTAACTGGAGTTTCTATTGGAGGAGCGACTGGTTGTTCTGGTGCCAATTCAGGAGTTACAAATGGAGGTTCTTCTTCACGAGGGACTGGCTGTGGTTTATTAGCAACTACTTTAGGAGCTTTTGTTGGTCTAATAACTTTCTTTTTGATGACTTCAGGAGTGTTGATTTCTTGTGTTTCTGGAGTTTTATTAGCTCCTTCTACGGGAGGACTTACTCTAAAAACATTAGGCATTGGATTATCAATGGACCATCCTGGATTGACCTTAGAAAATGCTTGAGCAGTCTTTTCTTTATTGAACCATACTGACTTACGAAGTCTCATTTGTTTTTCTATGTTGTTTTTAGCTTCGTCGGAGAATCCTTTGGGGATATGAGGACGTTCTTTTTGAGCTGAAGCAGCAAAACCTTTTTCTATGGAACCAATAACATCATTGACATCATTTGTTTCATCGGAAGTTGGAGGATTTGTATCTACTGATGCGGGTTGTTCTTCTGGTGGCGCGACAACACTTGGCTCAGCAGTCTTTATTTGTTTGACTTCCTGGGTCGCAGCATCAGCTTTTTTGACCATCGCATCAGCAGCATTATCAAGTTCATCTTCTTGTTTATCTAAAGCGATTGTTTGTGTTTTTTCTTCTGGAGACTTCTCTGCTGGTGGCTGTTCTTCTTGTCCATTTTGAGGGGCAGATTTCCCAGTGAAACTAAAGTTAGCAGCATCTAATTTATCTTTCTCAAACTGTGCTCTCATTTCCTGAACTAAACGAATATTTTCATTCGTATATTCAATCATTGTTTTGAGTTTCTGGACAGTTGGAAGAGACTCAAAACGAGTTCCTTTATAATTTTTATAATCACTTACCAATAGCTCTCTTTGCATCTCTAAAGCCTTCATGCGATAATGATAATGATTTTCCATTGCTTTTATAAGCTTCTTGAAGATAGTATCTAATTGCTTATGGGTCACACGGTCTTTGACATGAACAACAGCATCAGCAACTCTATCAAATATTCCAAGGGTAGATTCGTTGAATACTCCTTGAAGCTCTTCTGATAAATCTTGTTCTTCTGGTTTTATAAAAGTCAGACCATCATTAGGATTTTGTTGAATGTTTTGGAGAGCATTTTGGATATCTTGAATAATTTCATCTACTCGTGATATTTGGTCATTGGCATAGTCACTACGACGAGAATCATCATCTATTTTATCTGTATATTCAATAGCCAATTCATAAATCTGTTTTTGGAAAGTATATTGTTTGAGGAGAAGTTCCAAATATTTCATGGTCTTACCACGAACAGTTATAGCAGCGGTTTTATTTATCCAGTTGCCGATAATACGCATATTATCCATGAAGCCTTCTTCAAGATGATAGGAATGAATATCCAAGGATGTTTCAGATTTTTGTTTGAGCGGAGCACTCTCAAATATCTCACGAAGATGCTCCTGCTGAGCGGTTTCTCCTTGAGTTGGTTGAGACTGATTCTGAGCTGGTTGTTCTGTTCCAATCCACTTCACGACTTTATTACCATCTTTATTATCCCAAGTCCATTTATCTGCTACTCTGGTATTGACAACTGTATTATTTGTAAGAACTTCATATTCTTCGTGGTAAGTAGGCGCCTGAGAAGCTAAAAATTGAACATTTGATTTGCTGAGCGACTTTCCAGGAGCACATTGAACATTGTATTGGTTTATAAGGACCATTTTAGCCTTACATGTTCTAATAACAGCATTGACATCAAAGATGATTTTCGTAGAATCTACATGAGCCTCTACGAGCAAGCCACCTATGGGCTCTCCCTTCGCGGAATCATATAAAGCGCCTTGTTCTCTAGCTTTTGTTGCGTCAGTACACCAACCAATGACAGCCTTTTCTGGCTGTAGGACTAATTCTCCGCCAACGTTAGGCATATTTTCATAGGGGTCTCCACGACGTACAGGAAATCCTTTGAAGAGTTTATATTCTTCATTCAGGCCAAGACCTACGAATTTGCGGGCAACGCCGCTTCTTTCTAAAACCTCCAGGCAATCATTGAACAATTGTCCACGACTTTTTTCTCCACCATCATTTTTTATGATAGAAACCACCCTAGAAATCACGATGTTAATCTCGCCCGGTTTCAGACCAAGAAGTTTCATAAATGTCTGGTCATCTAATTCAGTTCTTTGAAGAGTAAGATATTGGCTTACTTGTTGAGCTTCAAAGATTTTATAAATCTTGTCTTCAAACATATGCTTATTATATCCCCAAATGTATATTTATAAGTATATAAACTATAAAAATAGAGAATAAGAAACATAGTTTTTATAACTTTATAATTATAAAACTATATTTTATCAGATAATTTCCATCGTCATCGTAAGAAGTGTTATTGTATCACTTGTCGATGCCGTTCCCCATTTGACCTGGAAATCACAGACTCCACTTGTATTAGTTATAATAGAAACTGGAGAAACTGGAGCATATGCAAGAGCAGTTGATGTAGTAGATGTTGTATATTTTGTAAATATTCCTGATGCTAACGCAGTAGTTCCTAAGTTGAGAACATCAAACTCAAACTTCCAAGGAACATTAGTTCCAGAAGTTCCCAAAGAAGTTGCAGACATTCCAAATACATTTCCACCAACAATTGCGTCCCATGCTAATGTTGCACTTGCTGCATTTGATACATAACCTCTAGCAGTGAAACGAATAATTTGTCCAACATTCCATGTATTGGCTGGTATTACAACTGGATTAGCACAAAGAGACTTTTGGGCAGTTGTATCAGAAACAGTCATAGAAGCCAAGTTTCTATAAAATATGCCGCTAAAAGTTCTTTGTAGATTATTACCAATTATGTTGAGACTACCACCCTCTTGAGAATTGTTCGTTTGATACCAAAGAACACCATCTTGACCAGATGTTGGAGCTGATTGTGGTGCGAGCAACATACATCCAGAAGTACTTATTGTCGTGTTGCCACTTACAGTTGAAAGGTTTATATTATTACCAGCAAGGAGAGTACCGGCAGATGCGCCACTATATCCACTGTAACCCGATATACCAGAATAGCCACTTGACCCCTGTGGGAAATTTCCTGCGACGGAAAGATTTCCAGAAATACAGACGGAACCTTGTAATAAAGTAATTTGGTCAACATTTCCAACTTGAATAACATTAGACAATGCTGTAAGATTGTTTCCGATAGTTATTGAATTTCCAACGCCTGTTCCTACTGAGTTTTGAGCACCAAGAACTATATTTTTCCCAGAGGTTGTTGAAGTTCCAGTATTTCCATAACCAATTATAGTATTAGTTCCAGAACCATCTGTAGGAGTATAATTGATGAAATTGAATGCTCCGACAACTGTATTATTTGATGATACCGTACTATTTTCTAGTGCTTCCCATCCAATAGCGACGTTGAAGTTTCCTGATGTA
>Ga0210395_10002546_pt1 | contig 14148 bp, 10 predicted proteins | sample IncBWH4OmetaG_FD_150861 | JGI IMG/M metagenome (GOLD analysis project Ga0210395, IMG submission 150861) | Forest soil microbial communities from Barre Woods Harvard Forest LTER site, Petersham, Massachusetts, United States - Inc-BW-H-4-O ... | reverse complement strand
AGTTCGCCGAACGTCTGCTCAAGGGATCGGTCAAAAAGTCCTACGCCCCGGTCGTCGACATCGACTGGGACGCGCCGCTAGACCCAGACAAGTTCTATCTGCCGCCGAGGACCGTGTCGCTGTACGGCACACCGATGTGGGACGAGATGACCCGCGCTCAGCGCATCGAGCTGTCCCGCCAGGAGCTGGTGAACACCCTGTCCGCCGGTATCTGGTTCGAGAACATCTTGAACCAGGCGCTGTTGCGCAAACTCATGCACACGGACCCCACCAGCAGGGCATCCCACTACGCGCTCACCGAACTGGGCGACGAGACCCGTCACATGGTGATGTTCGGCAAGGCCATCGAACGGGTCGGCGCCATGCCCGTTCGCCCCCGGCTTTATAACCGGATGATCATCAACACGCTGCCGTTCTTTTTCCGCGGCTCGGTGCTGTGGGTGGCCGCGCTGATCGGCGAGGAGATCTTCGACTCGTTGCAGCGCCAGATGATGGACGATCCCGAACTGCAGCCGATCATCCAGCGGCTGATGCGAATTCACGTCACCGAAGAGGCCCGCCACATTCAGTTCGCCCGCGACGGACTGCGCAAGCGGGCACCGCAGATGCGACGGCCGGAGCGGTGGTTCGTCGGCAACGTCAACGGCCTGGGCGGTTGGTTCTTCCGCTACCTGTTCAGCAATAAGGTCCAATATGCGCGGGCGGGTTTGAACGCCCGGCAAGCCCGCAGAGTCGCGCGCACCAGCCCACATCGCCACGAAGTCCAGGTGGCGGGCTTCGCTCCGCTGGCCGAGTTCCTTACGGAGGTGGGCTTATTGGGCCCGATCGCGCGCCGCGGCTGGACGCGCACCAAGTTCCTGTGATCGACCAAAGCCACGACGTCGTCATCGTCGGGACCGGATCCACTGGCGTATGGGCCACCGAGCTACTCGCCGTCGGCATCGAGAATTTCGTGATCTTTGATCGCGAAGTGATCAGCTCGGTGTTCGACGACGACACCGCCACCTGGACGCTGACCACCGGCGACGGTGAGACATGCCACGGGCGGGTAGTGGTCGCCCGCAAGTCCCCGTTTGTCCCGTGGACTCCGGACCTGTTTGGCCGCAGGGAATTTCGCGGCGTCTCGTTTCACGCCGCGGCACCCGACCCCGATTTCGACCCGGCCGCCCAACGCGTCGCGGTGATCGGCGCCGACGCCGCCGCCGGGCAGCTGATCGGCCGGCTGGCCAGATCGGGCGCCGCGGTCAAGGTTTTCCCGCTTCCGCCACGCCGGGTCATCAGGCCCGCTCGACGCGCCAGGCACTACCTGCGCCGCCAGGCCGAGCTGGTGGCATCGCCCATCGTCGAGATGACGGCGGCGGGCATCCGGTCCGATCTCGGTGTCCACCAGGACGCCGACGCCATCGTGTACGGCACCGGGTTCAAGATCCCCGCCGGACTACCGCAGGACATCCTGGTGGGTGCCCGCGGCGTGACCATCCAGCACGCCTGGACCGACGGCATGGAGCCCTACCTCGGGGTGGCGATGCACGGCTTCCCGAATTACTTCATCGTTGACGGGCCGGAGTTCGAAGCGGGCATGCGCTACGTCGTTGAGTGCCTACAGCTGATGAAGGGGCACCATCGCATCGAGGTGCGCCGCAGCAGTCAACAGGTGTACAACGAGCGGGTCCACCTGGGTAGCTCCTCGCGTCGCCTGGTGCCATCGGCATTCGACTTGGTGTCGTCCGTCGGCGTGCAGGATGACATTTACGAAGGCCCGGCGACGGCGACGCTGGCCGATATCTGCCGTGAGGCGCGTGTCCGGATAACCGGACATATTGACCCGATTGACGGCCGGTATCACTGGCAGGGAACACTTTTCGGCCAATTCCCGGCAGACGTGCTGGCCCGGGTCCGGACACTGACCCTGACGGTGGGTGACCGCAGCGTCTCGGCGCGCATCACTGAAGAAACTCCGCAGGGCACGTATTCGATCGCCGGGGTGGGTACGCCGCCGTTCGCGCTGACAGACGTCGAAGTTGCCGCCGCGCCACAGTTTTGAGCCGCGACCGCGTTTTGCCGCGCGCCGGCGTGGGTAAGCGGCCATCATGTTGAAAGCGATGCCCGTTGAAAACGACCCGCTCGCTGTGGTCAGGATCGCCGCCGAGCGGGCGCGAGGCGGTGGCTAGGACCACCGGCCGTTTGGCGGTTTCCGCTTTCCCGGTGGGAAGCGCTTGCGTGCTCACGGTCGATGGCGTCCTGGACGGGCGCAGGTATCTGCAACTTCGAAACCGCATCATCGAGGCGGCGTTGGGCGAACCGCGCGCGGTCCTTGTCGACGTCAACGCTCTGCGCGTCCCAGCGTCGTCCTTGTGGAAGGTGTTCAGCAGCGCACGCTGGCAGGTCAGTATCTGGCCCGACGTTCCGATCATTCTGATCTGCGCCCACCCCGGACGCCAGCGGATCATCGTCCGGAGCGGTGTGACGCGCTACGTGCCGGTGCGAGCCAGTGTCGAGGCGGCGTTGGCAAGTCTTACCGCCGGTCGACCTACCCGGCGGCGGACCAGCGCGGAACTGCCGTCCTCCCTTGCGAGCCTGCGCCAGGCCCGCGAACTGGTGGCCGAATGGCTGGCGGCCTGGTCCCACGTCGCGCTGGTTCCGGTAGCGACGGTAGTTGTCAATGTGTTCGTCGAAAACGTGTTGCAACACACCGCCTGCGCGTGCGTGCTGGTGCTCGAATCCGACGGTGAAGCGGTAACCATTTCGGTGCAGGACGATAGCTCGATACCGGCGGCCCGCCATGAGGATCCTCACCTCGGCGGCGAACGGGTGTCGGGTCTGGCGATCGTCGCGTCGGTTTGCCGCGCATGGGGCAGCACACCGATGTCGTCCGGAAAGACGGTGTGGGCAGTGCTCGGCCCGGAAAACCAGCTTTGATCAGCCGCTGTTAACAGGCTCTAGTATTTGGTTCAGTATTTGTAGCTATGCGAGGGCAGGAGACGGTGTGCGGTTCAGCTACGCGGAGGCGATGACGGACTTCAGTTACTACATCCCGTTGGCGAAGGCCGCCGAGGCGGCCGGGTACACCAGCATGACCATCCCCGACAGCGTCGCCTATCCGTTCGAGTCCGACTCCAAATACCCGTACACGCCAGACGGAAACCGTGAATTCCTGGACGGCAAGGCGTTCATCGAGACGTTCGTGCTGACCGCCGCCCTGGGCGCGGTGACGACGACGTTGCGGTTCAACTTCTTCGTCCTCAAGCTTCCGATCCGGCCGCCGGCTCTGGTGGCCAAGCAGGCCGGTTCGCTGGCGGCGCTCATCGGCAATCGGGTGGGCCTCGGCGTCGGCACCAGCCCGTGGCCCGAGGACTACGAGTTGATGGGTGTTCCGTTTGCCAAGCGCGGCAAGCGAATTGACGAGTGCATCGAAATCATCCGCGGGCTCACCACCGGCGACTACTTCGAGTTCCACGGCGAGTTCTACGACATACCCAAGACCAAGATGACTCCCGCTCCGACACAGCCGATTCCAATTCTGATCGGCGGTCACGCCGATGCCGCGCTGCGGCGCGCCGCCCGCGCCGACGGCTGGATGCACGGCGGCGGCGACCCCGACGAGCTGGACCGGCTCATCAAAAGGGTCAAGCAGCTCCGCGAAGAAGAAGGAAGAACGGAGCCCTTCGAGATCCACGTCATCTCCGTCGACGGCTTCACCCTCGACGGCGTCAAACGCCTCGAGGACAAGGGCGTCACCGACGTCATCGTGGGTTTCCGGATCCCCTACATCATGGGAATCGACACCGAGCCGCTCGACACCAAAATTCGCAACCTGGAGATGTTCGCCGAGAACGTGATCGCTAAAGCCTAACGGCTACAGCGAATCCCACACCGGAGACCGCTTCTCCATGAGGGCCTTGGCGGCTTCCAGCGGGTTGTTGGTGAACCCGGTCAGGATCTGGGTGCGATTCTCGATCTCCTTGGCGTGCCGCAGACTTGGCGCGTCCAGCGCGGTGTTGAGGCCGATCTTGGTCTGCCAGACGCCGTAGGCGTTGTTCTCGACGATCGAGCGGGCCATCTTGAGCGCGGCCGCCATCAGCTCATCCGGCGCCACCACCTCGTGCACCAGCCTGATCCGGTAGGCCTCGTCCGCGTCGATGATGCGGCCGGTCAGCATCAGTTCCCGCGCCACCCCGGCTCCGACGATCTTGGGCAGCAGGTAGCTGGTGCCCATGTCCATCGACGAGAACCCTGCCTTGATGAAAACCGAACCGAACCGGGCTTGGTCAGAGGCGATTCGGATGTCGCAGTGCAGCGCGAAGGCCAACCCGCCGCCGACCGCGGCGCCGTTGACCGCGGCGATCACCGGTATCGGCAGCTCGTAAAGCCGGGTGTACAGGTCGGCCAGCCGAACCTGCGCGTCGTAGCTGACCTTGAACGGCGGGCTGGGTGGCCCGGTTTTCGGCGGTTTTGTCCAGGGCTCCCCGGTGCCACTCAGGTCGGCGCCGGCGCAGAATCCGCGGCCGGCGCCGGTCAGAATCGCCGCCCGGAACTCGCCGGTGCTGAGCACATCCATCACGTCGTCCATGGCGTCCATCAGCGACCCGTCGATGGCATTCAACCGCCTCGGCCGGTTCAGGGTGACACCGGCGATTTTGTCTTCAAGCGTTGCCAATTCCACAGCAGTCATACAGCAACCGTAGGGGAGACCGTCGGAGTTCGGGCCTACGGTGGCACGCATGGCGAGAACTGACAGCGACACATGGGATTTGGCCAGCAGCGTCGGCGCCACCGCCACGATGGTGGCCGCCGCCCGCGCAGCAGCCAGCCGACGTCCCAACCCCGTGATCAACGACCCCTTCGCCGAGCCGCTGGTCCGCGCGGTCGGGCTGGACCTCTTCACCAAAGTGGCCTCGGGCGAACTGGACTTCGCCGACGTCGACGAAGGTGCCGGGTTTCCCCGAATGGTCGACACATTCGCTGCCCGAGCCCGGTTCTACGACGACTACTTCGCCGAGACCAGCAGCACGGGCCTGCGCCAGGTGGTGATCGTGGCGTCGGGGCTGGACTCGCGCCCGTACCGGCTTTCCTGGCCGGCGGGCACCACACTCTACGAAATCGATCGGCCCGAGGTCATCGAGTTGAAGACCACCACACTGTCCGAACTCGGCGCTGTACCCGGGGCCGAGCATCGTCCGGTCGGCATCGACCTGCGTGAGGATTGGCCGGCGGCGCTGCAACGCGCGGGCTTCGATGCCACCCAACCGACGGCGTGGCTGGCCGAGGGGGTACTAATCGGATTTCTGCCGCCCGCGGCCGAAGTTCGCTTGCTCGATAACGTCGCCGCGCTGAGCGCGGCCGGCAGCGCGTTCGCCGCGGACTACGGATCGGTGCGCGGTCAGACCGAGGAGGAGCGGCGGCGGGCCCAGAAGCTGACCGACCGTTGGCGCGAACACGGCCTGGACCTGCATATCCCCGACTTGACCTACCCGGGCGACCACACCGACGTCGCGGCCCACCTGCGGGCCCACGGATGGGACACCGCTACTTTCGTGCTTGCCGACCTGTTCGCTGCGGCCGGGCTCGATCTCCTGGAGGGCGAAGCACGGGCGAATACGGCTGCCTCGATCAGCTTCGTTCGGGCGACCCGGCGATAGGTGTAGCGCGTCAGGAATGCTTGGCGAACCACTCGGCTTGCATCGCCAGCAATCCCATCGCCGGCAATTGCGGTGTGCCCGGGTCGAGTTCGCGATAACGCTGGTAGACGTTGACCACGACGCGCTCCGCGTCCAGCCAGCTCGCGTACTCACCGAGGTCGATGCTGTCGGCCGCCTCGACGAAGGACAGGCCCTTGCGGTAGGCGGCCTCGGCTTGCTCGGCGACGTGGACGAGATACCCGCGCACCGCGCGGATACCGTCCGCGTCAGTGACCGGGCCGTGGCCCGGGACCACCGTTGCCGCATCCAACGCGATCATCGCGTCGCAGGCCGCGACCCAGTTTGCGATCGGACCGGCCCACACGATCGGCGTGCAACCGATGAACAGCAAGTCCCCGGCGAACAGCACCCCGGCGTCCGGCAGGTGCACCACCGAGTCCGCGGCGGTATGCGCCGGGCCCAGATTTAACAGGTGCACCTCTCGGCCGCCAACCTCGATGGCGAGCCGGTCGTCGAAGGTGCGGTCGGCGTTGCGCAGCGTGATGCCGCCGAAGTCGAAGGGTCCGAACCGTTCTCGCAGATATCCGGTCGCCACGGGACCGAGGTCCGCGGTCTGGGTCATCACCAGCATCTCGGGCGCCATGCCGTGGGCGATCTCCTCGGCCGTGCCCTTGGCGGCGATCACCCGCACCGAGGCGTCCAACAGTTGGTTGCCGTGGGTGTGGTCACCATTGGAGTGGGTGATCAGCGCGTCGGTGATCGGGGCGCGGTCGGTGACGGGCGCCATCGCGGCCAGCATTTCGCGGGTCAGCGCCAGGTCGAACAGGGTATCGACCAGTAACGACGCGCCGTCGCCGGCGACGAGTCCGGCGTTGCTCCAACCGTATCCGCCGTCCGGCAGCATCCAGGCCCACACCCGGTCGGCGACCTCGTGCAACCCGCGGGTGTACGGGATTTTCGCCGGAGCCGGGTTGACCCGCTGCGCCGGCACGGCGTCGGGGTTGGGTCGCGCCGAAATTGGTTGCGGTGCGGGGGTTTTACGGACGGTTTGACGGGTCTCACCCAGCCCCTGCACAGTGAGCGTGACGACGTCGCCGTCGTGCAGCCAGCCGCGGAACGATTCCGGCGCGGTCGCGTCGAGATGCTCGACCAGCGTGCAGGTCGGCACGGTGCCGGAACCGAAAACGTCGCCGGGTGTCAGCGCTACCCCACGCGAGGCGTAGGCGATCACTTCGCCGAAGCTCCAATCCATCGCCGCGGTCGACCCGGCACCGACCACCTCGCCGTTCACCAGTGCGGTCACCTCGAGGCCCAGCTTGCCGTCGCGACGGTAGGGCTCCAGTTCGTCGGGTGTGACCAGATACGGGCCCAATGTGACTCCGCTGTCCTTGCCCTTGGCCTGCCCGATCGCCAGTTGGCCTTCCAGCATTTGCAGATCACGCGCCGACCAGTCGTTGAAGATCATGTAGCCGATGATCGCCTGTTCGGCTTCGGCCACCGAGAAGTCTTTGCCGGCTGTCCCGATGACCGCGGCGATCTCCAATTCGAAGTCCTGCCAAGCACTTCCGGGTGCCATCGGGGCGTCGTCGTACGGGCCGAGAACGGTCGACGGGCAGGCGAAGTAGAACGCGGGAATCCGGTACCAGGAATCCTTGAGAACCCGACCACCGCCCATCGCCGCCTGGCAATTGCGCATGTGCTCGAGGAAGCACAGGCTGTCCCGGATCGACGGCGGCCGCGGGATCGGCGCCGCGAGCGTCACCTGGTCCAGACGCACGGTGGGTGCCGAACGCAGGGCGTCCTCCCCCACTTCCTGCAGCCCGGCCGCGCCGTAGCCGATGAGTTCGAGCAAGCTCACGCCCGGCTGCAGGGCGTGGATCTCATCCCCGGAAAGCACCCCGGCCCGCTCGCCGTCGCTGGCTCGAAAGGTCACCCACTTCATTCGCGCACCACCTCACTCGGTTCCTTGTCCGGTCGCAGACCGCGCCAACTGGGTTGCCGCAAACGGTCATCCGGGGTCCACTCGCTGTACCGGACTTCGCCGACCAGCGTTGGCTTGACATAGGTCACGTTCTTGGCGTCACGGGCCGGAAGGGGTGCCTCGAACGGGGATTCGTCGGTGTGCAACGGCGCCAGCGTTTTCTTCAGCCTGGCCAGGTCGCGTTCGGTGAACCCGGTACCGACTCGGCCGGCGAAATGCAGTCCACCCGCGGCTGGAATGCCCATCAGCAGCGATCCGATACCGCTGGTCCTTCCACCCTCGCCGGCTCGCCAACCGCCGATGACGACTTCCTGGGTGTGCCAATATTTGTCCTTCACCCACGACGCCGAGCGGCGACCGGGCTGATAGGTCGAATCGCGCTTTTTCGCGATCACGCCCTCCCACTGGTGCTTACGCGAGTAGTCAAGCGCCTCTTCGCCGTCGCCGGGCAGCGGGTCGGGAACGATCAGACTGCCCGCGCCGGAAAGCGTTTCCAGCAGCTGTCGCCGGTCGCGGTAGCGGGCCCGCAGCAACGATCGCCCGTCCAAGTAGAGCAGGTCGAATGCCCAGAACTCGATTCGTGTGGCCCGCGCCCTGTTCTGCATCTCGGTGAACCTCGGCACACCGGAAGCATCCAGTGCGACGACTTCTCCGTCGAGCACGACGTGGTGCTCGCCGAGATCATCAGCCAAGGAGGCTAATTGGGGGAATTCCTTGGTGACGTCGCGCCCGCTGCGTGAGCGCAGCCGTACCGTGCCGTGATCGGCGTCGACCAGCAGCCGGTAGCCGTCCCACTTGCCCTCGAACGCCCACTGCGACGCTCTCAGGCTCGCCACCGAACCGTGCGTGGCGAGCATCGGGGCCAGTTCGTCGAACTGGAAGACATTCTGGTCCTTCATCCGATGCGCCAGCCACTGGTCGCCGTTGGTCTGAATCAGCGCGTAGCGTCCGGAGATTCGCTGGCCGTGCAGCGTGACGATGACCTCACCTTTTTCACCGTCATCGCGGAACTTCTCGGTGTCATAGGTGCCGGAGTCCCAGATGATCACCTTGCCGGCGCCGTACTCCCCCTTCGGGATGCTGCCCTCGAAGCCGCCGTACTCCAGTGGATGGTCCTCGGTGTGGACCGCCAAGTGGTTGACCGCGGTGGTTTCGGGCAGGTTTTTCGGCACCGCCCAGGACACCAAAACGCCGTCGCGTTCCAGGCGAAAGTCGTAGTGCAGCCGACGGGCGTGGTGCTCCTGAATGACGAATGTATTACCTTCACCCGCAGACGGTTTGGCGCCCGGCACCGGCTCGGGTGTTTTCGACGCATCGCGCATGCTGCGGTACTTGGTCAGGCGATCCCGGGTCTTTACATCGGCATCCAGCGGCGCCAGCAGATCTCCATCGCGCTCGACCCTCTTCAGCACTTCGTCGTAGCGCAGCTGGCGAAGCTTCTTGTCGTCGAGCTCCGCCCAGCTGCGCGGCGCGGCGACGGTCGGATACTCCCGGCCGCGCAATGAATACGGCGCGATGGTGGTCTTCGACCCGTTGTTCTGGCTCCAGTCCACGAACACCTTGCCCGATCGCACGCTTTTGGTCATCGTCGAGGTGACCAGCTTGGGCATCGACGTTTCCAACTGCTGTGCAACACGTTTGGCCAACACCACCGCGCCGCGGCTACTGACCGGCTTGTCCAGCGGGCTGTACAGATGCAGCCCCTTGCTGCCGCTGGTAAGCGGAAACGTGGTCAAGCCGATGTCGACGATCAGGTCGCGGACAGCGCGGGCGACCTCGGCGAGCTGAGCCATCGTCACACCCTCGCCGGGGTCGAGGTCGAACACCAGACGGGTCGCCGGGCCGGGCTTGAGTTCTTCACCCTTGCGCGTCCACTCGGCGACGAACCGCCACTGCGGCACGTGTACCTCGAGTGCGGCCTGTTGGGCGATCCACGCCAACCCGTCCGCGCTGTCGATGATCGGATAGGTGGTCGTCCCGGATCGGTGCGCCACACCGGCACGGGGCAGCCAGTCCGGCGCCGACGCCGCCAGCTGCTTTTCGAAAAACGACGGCTCGTCGACGCCGTTTGGCCAGCGTTTACGGGTAGCCGGACGCCCGGCAATATGCGGCACCATGACCTCGGCGATGCTGGTGTAGTAGGCGAAGATGTCGGCCTTGGTGGTTCCGGTTGTGGGAAATATCACCTTGTCGGCGTTGGTCAGCTTCACCTGCGGCGCCATGTGATTCAACTTACGCGTTCCAGCGCCGAAAACGGCCTCTCACCACCGATTATCGTGCTCACCGTAAAAATCTTGTTAACCCGGCCACCAAAGGGTTAGACGGGCGAACCCGTGGGGCACAGACGAAAATGCCCATTGTGATTCCTATAGCTCCCTCGCGCCGTTCGGCCGGCGTTCCGTTAAGCAATGCGACGCTGCGACTGCATTCACGGCGCATTGACGTGCCAACTTACGACCGGTCGGCCCTTCAACGTGGCGTAGTTCACATCGGCGCGGGTAACTTTCACCGCGCGCACCAAGCCGTTTACTTCGATGACCTTGCCTGCTTGGGCATTTCCAACGAGTGGGGGGTCACCGGCGTCAGTCTTCACTCGCCCGACGTCAAAGATGTGCTGTCCGCCCAAGATGGGCTCTACACCGTTGTGCAACGCGGCCACGACCGCCAAACCGCCCGCGTGGTCGGCTCGATCGGCTCCCTGCACTACGCGCCGAACGACGGCGCCGCGGTCCGCGCCGCTCTGGCTGATCCCCAAACTCGCGTGGTCAGCCTGACGGTCACCAACAACGGTTACTTTCTCAATCCGACTACCGGTGAGTTCGACGCTGACAACCCCGACGTGCGTGCCGATCTTGCGGTGTCGGATTGCTTTGCCACCGCGTGGGCCTACCTGGCCGAAGCACTCGACCAGCGCCGCCGCGCCGGTATTGCCCCATTCACCGTGGTCTGCTGCGACAACATTGCCGACAACACGCAGGCGGCGCGGACCGCGCTGGTGTCGTTCGCCGCGTTAAAAGACCCCGGGCTGGCCCGCTGGATCGACACACATGTGGCATTCCCGTCGACCATGGTCGACCGCATCACCCCGCAGACCTCGAACTCGGAGCGCCAGTTCGTCGAGCAGACATTTGGCGTCGCCGACAAGTGGCCGGTGCTGACCGAACCGTATTGCCAATGGGTCATCGAGGACACCTTCAGCAACGGCCGCCCGCCGCTGCATGAGGTCGGCGCCCAGTTCGTATCCGATGTCAGCGACCACAAGCTGGTCAAGACACGCCTGCTCAACGGAACCCACATCGCGCTCGCGTGTCTTGCCACGCTGGCCGGCTACCAGCGCACCGACGAGGCGATGAAGGACCGCGTCATCTTCGATTACGTCGAGCAGCTCATGCGTGAGGAGATTCAGCCGCTGCTACCGGCGGTGCCCGGCATGAACACACCCGGCTATCGCCAAACGTTGCTCGCCCGGCTGAGCAATCCCCGGATGAGCGACCAGTTGTCGCGGCTGGCTCGCCGGGGATCGAGCAAAATACAGTCGTTTGTTTTGCCCTCTCTGCAGGAAGCGATCGCGCAAGGCAGACCGCACACCCTGCTGATGCTGGCCGTTGCCGGATGGGCGCGTTACATGCACGGTCACGACCTCAAGGGGCGCAAACTCCGCCTCGAAGACTCGCAGGCGATACCGCTGACTAGGTTGGCCACCATGGCAGGCAACAACCCCGATCCGTTGGTGGGGCATGAAATGTTCGCCGAGTTACGGACGGTTCCCGGCTTTGCGGAGCGCCTCGGCGATATGGTTGCGAGCATCGATGAGCACGGTGTGCTGCCCACACTGCGTCGAGCGTTGCAGGAGGATGCGCGGGAGTTGGTGTCGTGATGAACCACGGAACAGGCTTTCAAATAAGAGTTGTGCGTCCGTTCGACCCTGCACTGATCACCACCTTGCTTTGTGACGCTGATGACAACCTCTTCCCTTCCGAGAGACCGGCATTCGCCGCCTCGGTCGAGGTGACCAATCGCTTCCTGGCCAGGTTCGGCGTAAGCGCTCCCCTGAGCGCCGAGGATTTGCGCAGGCAGGCGGTCGGCAAAAACTTCCGCAGCACCGCTATCGATCTGGCGGTGTTGTGCGAGGTGCCCGTCGACCGGACGCTGGCACGTGGCCGTCCCGCCGCGGTTGTGGCTTCAGACAGCGACGCCGCGAGCGGTCGCGCGTTGTGCGCCGACGAACTCGAGCAGTGGGTGCGCCAAGAACGCAAACGGGTCACCGCGCATCTGGCCGCCACCCTAAAACCCGACCCAGAGGTGCTTGCGCCATTGGAGGCCCTCGCGTCGCGGTATGCATTGGCGGCGGTCAGCTCCAGCGCCGCCAAGCGGCTGGATGCCTGTTTTGCCGCCACCGGACTCGATTCGCTCATCCCGGCGGCTGTGCGCTTCAGCGCGGAAGATTCCCTTCCCGTGCCGACGAGCAAACCCGACCCGGCGGTGTATCTGCATTCCGGCCAGGTGCTGGGCGTCGACGCCGACCAGGGCCTGGCCATCGAAGATTCCGTGGCGGGCGTTACCTCCGCGGTCGCGGCCGGCTACGTCACCGTCGGTAACGTGATGTTCGTGCCGACCGACGAACGGGATTGCCGCCGTGCGGAGTTGATTGATGCCGGCGCAGCCGCGATAACCGATTCGTGGCGCGCTCTCGCTGACGTCCTCATGTTATCGACCGTGACAGGTGCAGATTCCTCGCTAACGTAGGCATCGGCTGCACTGTCGGCGGGCTAACGCCCCCAACGTCGTACCGTCAAGAGGTGCTACGGCCCCGATAACGATGCGAGTCGATCCGGGCTGTGGCCCGGGGAGGAGTTGGCCAATGGTGGCGAGCGCGATGAACGTGAACAACGCAGCGCTAACAAGGCTGCCGATCGCTACGCCGAGCTATGACCGCGACAGCGTCAGCGTCGGTATCGCACATATCGGGGCCGGTCACTTCCACCGGGCGCATCAGGCCATGTACATCGACCGATTGCTGCAGCGGGGCTTGGCGCGCGAGTGGGGCATCTGCGGGGTAGGGGTGATGCCCGGCGATTGGACGATGCGCGACGTCCTGCGTGACCAGGACGGGCTGTACACGCTGATCCTGGAAAACCCCGACGGCAGCCGGGACGCACAAGTGATCGGTTCGATCATCGACTATCGCTATGCGCCCGACGATCCGGAGGCCGCGTTGGAGTTGCTGGCCGCCGCATCCACTCGGATTATCTCGCTGACCATCACCGAGGGCGGTTACCGCGACCCAGACGGGCCCGCGTTCGCGTTGATCACCGAGGCTCTGGCCAGGCGTCGCGGTCGCGGAATCGCCGCACCGACGATCGTGTCGTGCGACAACATCGAGAGCAACGGTGCGATCGCACGGGGCGCCATCCTCGCGCATGCCGAACAACGAGATCCCGCGCTCGCCGGGTGGGTGGCGGAACACGTCCGGTTCCCGAGTTCGATGGTGGACCGGATCACCCCGTCCACGACACTGGAGATGGCCGCGGCGGTGCGGCGCGACTTCGGTGTCGCCGACCGGTGGCCGGTGGTGACCGAGCCGTTCACCGCCTGGGTCCTCGAAGACGACTTCGCCGACGGCAGGCCGCCGTTGGAGCAGGCGGGTGTGCTGCTGGTCGACGATGTCGGCCCGTACGAGTCGATGAAGCTCCGACTGCTCAACGCGGGACATCAGTGTCTGTGCTACTTCGCGCATCTGTGCGGCTTCGAGTTTGTCCATGACGCCGCGCGTGATCCGTTGTTCGCCGAATTCCTGCTGTCCTACTTCGATTTCGAGGCCATCCCAACGCTGCCACCCGTGCCCGGGATCGACCTACATGACTACAGCCGCACGCTGATCGAGCGGTTCGCCAACCCAGGCGTGCGCGACACGGTTGCACGGCTGTGCGCCTACTCGTCGGACCGTATCCCGAAATGGCTGCTGCCGGTGATCTGCGACAACCTGGCCAGCGATGGCTCGGTTCGGTTTGCGGCGGCGACGGTGGCGAGCTGGGCTCGCTACGCCGAGGGCGTCAGCGAGTGGGGTGAGCCGACCGAGGTGGTGGACCAGCTGGCCGACTCGCTGGTGCCGATCGCCCGGTCGCAGCACGAGCATCCCACTGCGTTCATCGAGAGCACCGCGGTGTTCGGGGATCTGGCCCAGCAGCCACGCTTCGTGCAGGCATACCGTTGGGCGCTGGAGTCGTTGCACCGCAACGGAGCTCGGGCGACCCTGGAGGCGTTACTGCGATGACCCGCGGGCTGGTGATCGGCGAGTCGCTGATTGACATTGTGGAGCGGGACGGGCGAACCGACGACGAGCATGTCGGCGGCAGCCCACTCAATGTCGCCGTCGGACTGGCCCGGCTGGGCCGCGACGTCGATTTTCTGACGCGCATCGGCGATGACCCACATGGTCGGCGTATCGCTGACTACGTCAATGCTGCGGGGGTGCAACTTGTTTCGGGAAGTCAGGTAGCCGGGCGGACAGCGACTGCGCGACTGGCC
>Ga0210395_10002545_pt1 | contig 14150 bp, 9 predicted proteins | sample IncBWH4OmetaG_FD_150861 | JGI IMG/M metagenome (GOLD analysis project Ga0210395, IMG submission 150861) | Forest soil microbial communities from Barre Woods Harvard Forest LTER site, Petersham, Massachusetts, United States - Inc-BW-H-4-O ... | reverse complement strand
ACGACGGCGACTACGGCACCGTGCTGAACCGGTTCCTCATGCAGGCCGCGATCGGTCACCCGCTGACCGTGCACGGCACCGGCGGGCAGACCCGCGCGTTCATCCACATCAAGGACACCGTGCGGTGTATCGAGATCGCGATCTCCAACCCGCCCGCGGCCGGCTCCAAGCCGATGGTCCTCAACCAGATCACCGAGACGCACCGGGTGCTCGACCTGGCCAAGCTGGTCTCCGACATCACCGGCGCGGAGATCGCCCACCTGCCGAATCCGCGGGTCGAGGCCGAGGAGAACGAGCTCGTCGTGCTCAACGACCAGTTCCTCGCGCTCGGTCTTGAGCCCACCACGTTGTCGGAGGGCCTGCTCGCCGAGGTCAAGGAGATCGCCGCCAAGTACGCTCACCGGGCCGACCTGCGCAAGATCATCGCGCGCTCGGTGTGGAAGCGCGGCATGGAGACCTCCGCCGACCTGCTGACGTCCCTGCCCGCGAAGGAAGCCTGACCGGCTGGTTTTCCGGTTCCGGGGGGCGGCCCGCCCCTCGGAACACCGACCTTGCGGGAAGACCTCTCCCCGGACAGCCAGCCCTCCGGAAGACCTCTCTTCCGACGTCCTCTCCGCGGGCAATCGGTGACAACGACGGACCGATGCTACGCAATTGCGTAGTAGTCTTGTGCGGGTCACCGAAAATCGCCCGAGGATCTCATGCCCGTACGCGCTGTCACAGGGGGAATACAGCAGCTACCGGCGGAGACGAACGAGTTCGTCGGCCGCGCGGCTGAGCTTCATCAACTCGGCACGCTCATCGGCAGCGCCCGGCTCGTCACGCTGATCGGCCCGGGGGGCGTCGGCAAGAGCCGGCTGGCGTTGCGCGCTGCCCGGCAGGCCGAGCCGCCGTTCGCGCACGGGGTGTGCTTCGTCGGCCTGTCCGCGCTTCGCGACCCGCTGCTGCTCGCGAACACTGTCGCCGATCGCCTCGGACTCGCCGAGCAGTCCGCGGCACCGCGACGCGACGCCGTCGTCGGCCACCTCCGCGACCGCCACCTGCTGCTCATCCTCGACGCCTGTGAGCACCTCACCGGCGCCGTCGCGGAACTCGCCGAAGCCCTGCTCGCGGTGGCGCCGGGTGTCACGCTCGTGGCCACCAGCCGCGAACCGCTGGGCGTCGTCGGCGAGCACTGCGTCACCGTGGCCCCGCTCCCGGTGCCCGCGTCCGCTGGCCTGCCGGACACCGGGGCCGACGCGGTCGAGCTGTTCGTCCGCCGGGCGGGTGGCGTCACCGGCGGGTTCACCGTCACCGCGGACAACCGGGCGGACGTCATCCGGATCTGCCAGCTGCTAGCGGGCATTCCGCTCGCCATCGAGCTCGCCGCCGTTCAGCTCGGCAGCCTGTCGCTGGCCGAACTCGCCGACCGGCTCGGCCACCGGCTGCCGCTGCCGCGTGACGACGGCCGGGCCGGGACCGCCCGGCACCGGACGCTGCGGGAGGCGGTCGGCTGGTCATACGAGCTGTGCACGTCGGCCGAGCAGGCCCTGTGGGAGCGGTTGTCGGTGTTCCAGGATGCCTTCGACCTGGACGCCGCCGCCGAGGTGTGCGCCAGCGCCACCCTCCCGAGCCACCAGGTCGTCGCGACGATGAACCAGCTCGCGGACAAGTCGGTGGTGCGCCCGGCCGCCGGGCAGGCGGCGAGCCACGCGCGGTACCGGATGCTCGACACGATCCGCGAGTTCGGCGCCGACCGGCTCGCCGCCTCCGGGAGCGAGACGGCCGTCCGCGACCGGCTCGTCGCCAGGCACCTGGCCATAGCGCGGCACTTCCGCGATCATTTCCTCGGTGACGAGCAGCTCTCGCTCATCCGCGAGCTGCGCGGTGAGCACGCCAACCTGCGCGCCGCCCTGACCTACACGCTGGACGACCAGGCCGGGCGCAGGCACAGCGCGTACGAGGGCGCCGAGATCGCCATCGGCCTGGCCGGCTACTGGATGGCCGCCGGCCTGCAGCGGGAAGGCGAGTACTGGCTCGACCGGGTGCTTGACTTGTTTCCCGCCCCGAGCCGCCAGCGGGCCGAGGCGCTCGCCGTCCGCTGCTGGCTCGGCACCGAGGGACGCGTGGCGCGAGCGGCGGCCGACGGCCGGGAGAGCGTCCGGCTGGCGACCGAGCTCGGCGACAAGCGGATCGCCGCCCGCGGCTACCTCTTCCTCGCCAACGCGCTCACCGAGACCGGAGAGCTCGCCGAGGCGATGGCGGCCGGGGCCGAGGCCGAGCGGCTGCTGACACTGCTCGGCGACCGCGTCGGACTGCTGATCCTGCCGATCCACATGGCCCACCTGCATCAGCTCGCCGGAGACCTGGCCGAGGCCGACGCGTGGTACCGGCGCGGCGTGGAGCTGTTCGGGCCGACGCGGGAACGGTGGCAGTCCGGCTGGCTGCACCTCGCAGGCGGGTTCACCTTCTTCCAGCAGCCCGGCCGGGCGGCGGAGGCGGTCCGCGCCTTCCGGCTCGCGCTGCTCGCCGAGCACGAGGCTGGGGACATCATCGCGACCGGCTACGCGCTCGAGGCCCTCGCCCTGGTCGCCTTGGGTGACCATCGCCACCGCCGGGTGAGCTGGCTGCTCGGCGCGGCGGATCCGCTGTGGCAGCGGGCGGGCGCCGTGCTGAGCAACGACGGCGCGCTCGTGGAACTGCACGATCTGGTCCTCGCGCAGACTCGCGAGGCGCTCGGCGAGGAGTCGTTTGCCGCCCAGTTCGCGCGCGGCGCGGGCCTGACCCTCGAGCGGGCCGTGGCCCTGGCCATCGCCGATGCCGACGAGGTGACCGACCACGCGCGGACCGAGGTGCCCGACCACGCGCGGACCGAGGTGCCCGACCAGGTGCGGACCGAGGTGCCCGGCGGCCCGCGCCTGTAAGAGGTTGCCGCGCCTTTCCTGCTCCCGCTCGATCGCCTGGAACAGCGCCTGGAAGTTCCCCTTGCCGAAGCCCAGGGAGCCGTGCCGCTCGATGAACTCGAAGAACACCGTCGGGCGGTCGCCGATCGGCTTGGTGAAGATTTGCAGCAGGTAGCCGTCCTCGTCCCGGTCCACGAGGATGCCGCGCGACCGCAGCTCTTCGACCGGGACCCGGACCCGGCCGATGCGCTCCCGCAGCACCGGGTCGGTGTAGTAGGAGTCGGGCGTCGCGAGGAACTGCACGCCCCGCTCCCGCAGCGTGTCAACGGTGGCGAGGATGTCCGGCGTCGCCAGCGCCAGGTGCTGCACGCCCGGGCCGCGGTAGTACTCGAGGTACTCGTCGATCTGCGACTTCTTCTTGCCGACGGCCGGCTCGTTCAGCGGGAACTTCACGCGGTGGTTGCCGTTGGCGACCACCTTGCTCATCAGCGCCGAGTACTCGGTGGCGATGTCGTCGCCGATGAACTCGGCCAGGTTGGTGAACCCCATGACCCGGTGGTAGAAGTCCACCCAGTCGTCCATCTTGCCGAGCTCCACATTGCCGACCACATGGTCGAGCGCGATGAACGCCGGTGTCTCCGCGGAAACGCCACCGGACCGCGCGACGTAACCAGGGAGGTAAATGCCCTGGTACCGGGAGCGGTCGACCAGCGTGTGCCGGGTGTCCCCGTACGCGGCGATCGCCCCGACCCGGACAGTCCCGTTCTCATCGCTCACATCGTGCGGCTCCTCGAGGATCCGCGCCCCGGCCGCCCGCGCGTGCGCGACGCACTGGTCGACGTCGGGCACCTCAAGCGCCACGTCGATCACACCGTCGCCGTGCACGCGGTGGTGGTCGGCGATCGGGCTGTCCGGCGCCACGGCGCCCTTGATCACGAACCGCACCGACCCGGCGCGGAGCACGTAGGCGTGGTGGTCGCGGTCCCCCGTCTCCGGGCCGGAGTACGCCTCGAGCGTCATCCCGAACGCCAGCTGGAAGTACAGCGCCGCCTGCGTCGCGTTCCCGGCCGCCCAGACGACGGCGTCCCAGCCGGTCACCGGGAACGGGTCGCGGCTGAGGTCGTACGCGACGACACCCGTCAGCACGTCGGAGCTAGTCAGGTCGGTGGTGACTGTCATCGGTGCCTCCGCGGCGTGGAAGATCAAAGATCTTCACTCATCAGAACGGACCGCGGCATCGCTAGGCAACCGCCCGCTTCTCTGGTAGTCAGGTAGGACATAATGGAGAGAATTCTCGGCAATCTTCGATACAGATTGCCTAGGTAACCGGGAAAGTGGTGGACATGCCCGACTTGGACGCTCTCGACCTCGCGCTGCTCACCGCGCTCCGCGAGAACCCCCGGGCCGGAGCGCTGGCGCTGTCCCGGCTGACCCGGGTGGCGCGGGCCACCGTCGACGCGCGACTCCGCCGCCTCGAAGAATCCGGGGTGATCACCGGGTACGGCCCGGACATCGACCTGGCCGCCGCCGGCTATGGCGTGCTCGCGTTCGTCACGCTGGAGATCGCCCAGGGCGCCCTCGATCAGGTCCAGTCCGATCTGGCCGCGATCCCCGCGGTCCTCGAGGCCTACGCGATCACCGGGTCGGCCGACGTGATCTGCAAGGTCGCGGCGACCTCCCACGCCGACCTCCAGCAAGTGCTGCTGCGTATCGACGGCTCCCCGTCGGTCGCGCGCTCGACGAGCGCGATCGCCCTGTCCGAGGTGATCGCCCCGCGCGATCTCCCGCTGCTCACCGCCGGCGAACCGGCGCCCGCCCCCCGCTCCCCCGCGTTTCGCTGACCGCGCGCCGGCCGGCGTGTCAGTGCTGGTCAGCTCCGCGCAGGCCCGTCCCGTGCTGGCCGGCCCCGTGCAGGTCGGCCCCGTCTTGGCCGGCCCCGTCTTGGCCGGCCTCGTGCTCGGCGGCCCCGTGCTGGTCAGCTCGGGTGCAGGTCGGCTCCGTGCAGGCCGGCCCCGTCTTGCCCGACTCCGTGCTGGTCGGACCCGTGCTGGTCGGCCAGGCCGGTCCAGGGCGGGGCGGCGGCGTCCGCCGCCACGTTTCCGGCAAGCCTGGACAGTAGTGCGGTGAGCGTGGCCACGTCGGACTCGGTGAGGCCGGCGTTCAGCCTGGCGTCGAAGGCGACCGCGGCGTCGCGCAGCCGGGTGAACGCCGCCTCGCCCGCCTCGGTCAGCACGACGACCTGAACCCTGCGGTTTGCGGTGTCCCGGGTCCGGGTGATCAGGCCGGCGGTGTCCATCGCGGTCAGGTGATGGGTCAGCGTGGCCTCGGTGATCCCGACCGCCTCGGCGAGCTCGCGCTGGTTACCCGGCCTGCTGATCTTCAGGTTGAGCAGGACCAGCCAGACCGGCAGCGAGCCGCCCGCCGCGGCCAGCGCCTCGTCGAAGGCCCGCCCGACGGCGCGGGCGCTCTGGTTCAGGCGCAGCCCGATCGGGAGGGGAAACGATTCTGGCACGGGCATGCTCGCAAGTGTATCACCATACATCGATATCTAAGTGTTTGACATCTAACCCTTAGATATCTAAGCTCGGCGACAGGAGCTTGGCGAAGGGAAACGCGATGAGCGAGAACGCCATCGAGGTACACGGCCTCCGGAAGGCCTTCGGGCATCTCACCGCCCTGGACGGACTCAGCTTCGGCGCCGCCGCCGGGTCGGTCCTCGGCCTGCTCGGGCCGAACGGCTCCGGGAAGACCACCACCGTCTCGATCCTGTCGACGGCACTGCGGCCGGACGGCGGCCGGGGCACTGTGCACGGCCTCGACGTCGTCGCCGACGCCGCGCGCGTCCGCCAGGTGATCGGCCTCGCGGGCCAGTTCGCGGCCGTCGACCCGAACCTGACCGGCCGGGAGAACCTCACGCTGATCGGGCGGCTGTCGCGCGTGGGCCGCAAGCAGGCGCGGATCCGGGCCGGCGAGCTGCTCGACGGCTTCGGGCTCAGCGCCGCCGCCGACCGGCTGGCGCGCACCTACTCGGGCGGGATGCGGCGGCGGCTCGACGTGGCCGCGGCGCTGCTGCACCGGCCGCCCGTGCTGTTCCTCGACGAGCCCACCGCCGGCCTTGACCCGGAGAGCCGCTTCGCGCTCTGGGACGCCGTCCGCGACCTGTCCCGGTCGGGCACCACGGTGCTGCTCACGACCCAGTACCTGGAGGAGGCGGACGCGCTCGCGGAACGGGTGGTGATCATCGCCGCCGGCCGGGTCGCGGACACCGGCACCCCGGCCGAGCTCAAGGCCAGGTTCGGCGCGGTGCTCTTCGACCTGGGCTTCGGCGCGCCCGCCGACGCGGAGACCGCCTCGCTGGCGCTCGCCGCCCGCGGCTACGCGGCCGAGCGGACCGGCGCGACCTTGCGGGTCCGCTCGGACTCCGACTCCGGCTCCGGCGCCGTCACCGGCGTGCTGCGCGCCCTCGAGTGCCGGGCCCCCGATCCGGTGTCGGTCGCGGTTCGCGAACCGACCCTCGACGACGTGTTCCTCTCCCTGACCCAAGGAGGCAAGCCCGCATGACCACCGTCGCGACCACTGGTGCGCTGGCGCAGCGCCCCGACCGGCACAGCCGGCCTTTCGCGGACCGTGTCGCCGCCCCGCTCTTCGACACCCTCGACGTCACCGGGCGGAACCTGCGGACGCTGCTGCGCACTCCGCAGGCGCTGATCTTCGCGACCATCCAGCCGATGATCTTCGTGCTGCTGTTCCGCTACGCGTTCGGCGGCGCCATCAAGGTTCCCGGCACCAGCTACGTCGACTACCTCATGCCAGGCGTCTTCGCGCAGTCGGTCGCCTTCGGCGCGATCGGCACCGCGGTCGGCCTGGCCGGCGATCTGCGCTCCGGCCTGCTCATCCGGTTCCGCACGCTGCCGATGTCCCGCATCGCGGTGCTGGCCGGCCGCACCCTCGCCGACCTAGTCCGCAACCTGCTCGTGGTAGCGGTCATGATCGGCGTCGGTTTCGCCGTCGGGTTCCGCAGCGCGAACGGAGCGGCCGGCCTGTTCGGCGCGCTCGCCCTCGTGATCGCGTTCGCGTACGCCGCGTCGTGGGCCTTCGTCGCGCTCGGCCTGCGGGTCAGCGACCCGGAGGCCGCGCAAGCGGCGGCCGTCCCGCTCGTGTTCCTGCTGGTGTTCACCTCCGCCGCTTTCGTGCCGTCGGCGTCCATGCCCGGCTGGCTGCAGGCCTTCGGCACGCACCAGCCGGTCAACGCCCTGGTCAGCGCGGAACGGGCGCTGATCCTCGGCGGCCCGGCCAGCCACGACGTGCTCATCTGCCTGGCCTGGACGGCCGGCCTGCTGCTCTTCTTCGCCGCCGTGGCCGTCCGCGGCTACGTCCGCATGGGCCGCTAATCCGCTCACCGCAAGCAAGAATCAAGGAAAGGACCAAGATCATGGCCATGACCGCCTTCCCCGCCGACCCGGCAGAACTGCGCCGCCGCGCCCGGATCATGCGAAGGGTCAACGTCGGGATGCGAGCCGTGCTGCGGCTGCCGTTCCCGACCCCGCTGTCCGGGAACCTGATGCTCATTTCATACACCGGGGTGAAGTCCGGCCAGGCGTACCTCCAGCCGGTCAGCTACGCCCGCGACGGCGACACGCTGCTCACCCCCGGCGGCGGGCGCTGGACGCTCAACCTGAAGGGCGGTCGCGACGTACGGCTGCGGCTGCGCGGCCGTGACGTGCCCGCGCGCGCGGAACTCGTCAGCGACCCGGCCGAGGTGGAGCGACTGGTCGGCGTGATCGCTGTCGGCAACCCGCGGGCGATGCGGTACATCCCGCTCCCCCGCCGCCCCGACGGCCGCTTCGACCCGGACGCGCTGAACGCGGCGATCAGCCACGGCTTCCGCATCGTCCGCTGGCACCTGATGTAGGACCGGGCCGGCACCGGCAGACCGGGCCGGCCGGGTGCCGGTCGGTAACGCGGCAGGCAACCTGGTGACGTCCTGGCTGAACCCCGCGTCCGTGCTGACCGGCGTGCTCGCGGTGGCCTTCTCCGGGTACCTGGCCGCGGTCTTCCTCGCCGCCGACTCCGGCCGGTACGCCGAACCGGGCCTCGCGGCCGCCTTCCGCCGCCGTGCCCTCGCCGCCGGCGCGGCCTCCGGCGCGCTGGCGGTGGCGGGGCTGCTCGTCCTGCGGCGGTCCGGTCTTGACCTGACCCACGGGGCGGCGCTCGTCTTCGTCTGCCTGTCGGCCGTGGGCGGTCTCGCCACCGTGGCGCTGTGCTGGCGCTCGGCGTTCGCGCTCGCCCGGGTGACGGCGGCCCTCGCGGTCGCCGCGGCGCGATCATCCTGGTCCCGTCCCTCGCGCTGCTGTTCACCCTGCTCCTGCGCGGCCGCCTCGACACGCCCGAGTCCCACGCGCCAGGAGAAGCCGAGGCTGCGTTGGGGCCGCCCGGGAGAGGACTGGCGCCTGGGGAAGCAGCGGTGTCCGGGGCGACTGCTCCGTCCGCCCGGCGAATGCGCGCCTGGGGCGCCGCGGCGGCCGCAGGGCTCGTGGCGGGTTCGGGACTACTCGTCTTCGCGGATGCGGCCTGGGCGCTTCTGCCCGGCGTGGCGTGCTTCGTCCTGTGCGGCGTGGCGGCGTTCACCCTGACTGCCACCGCGCCCGACCGCTAGTCCCCGACCGCACTTGACGACCACGTTGGCCGTCTCACCAGCCACTCCCCTTGGCGTCTTCGATTCCTGGGGTGGGACGGCCAAATGAGTGGGGTGCACACCACCATGACGCCGGCGGCCGTGGCGGGTGAGGCTGTCCGGTGGCGAGCCGGCCGTCCGCTGGCCCGCGTCATCCCGCGCGCTAAGGGGGATACCCGCGTGTCTACCTGGAACAAGCCACCTACCAAGCGCCCGGCGCTGCTCGCCGGAGCGGCGGCCGTCGCGGCCGCGCTCGCGCTCCTGCCGCTGGCGTCCTCGCACGCCGCCACCACCCGTGTCACCGCCCCGACCGCAGCCCCGGCGGTACGGCCCGACGTGGCGCCGCCGGTGCTGACCTTCAAGATGACCGGCAAGAAAGTGACCATCGGCGGGACTCGCCAGTCCGGCGCGCTGCGCGTGGTGTTCACCGTGACCGGCGAGCCGACGGGTGACCCGACGCTCGTTCGCATCGATCCCGGTGCCACGGTCGCGGAGTTCCTCGCCCACCTCAACGCCATCGGCAACGACCAGAACAACCTGTACGGCATCGGCCAGGTGGTGCTGTCCACCCAGGCGAACAAGGGGACGAGCGCCGCGTACGTGAGCCTCACGCCCGGCACGTACATCGCGCTCGACCCAGCGGGGAACGGCGCGCCGCCCCTGACCGCGTTCACCGTCGGGAAGGCCAGGCACCCGGCCCCGCTGCCGAAGCCCGGAGCGACGATCGCGACGCGGGAGTTCGGCTTCACCGGGACCGCCGTGATCCGCGACGGCGAGCTGGTCCGCTGGCAGAACAACGGCTTCCTCGTGCACATGATCTTCGGCGCGCAGGCCTCGAGCCTGGCCGACGCGCAGAAGATCGCCGCCGACCTGCTGGCCGGCGACGACAACGCCGCGATGGCCCTCGCCATCAACACGTACTCGTGGGACAACGTGCTCTCGCACGGCCAGTACTTCGAGACAGTGGTCAGGCAGCCGGCCGGCTTCTGGGTGATCGCGTGCTTCATGGACACCCAGGACGGCCGCGAGCACACCACGTTCGGCATGGAGAAGGTCATCCAGATCGTGAAGTGACCCCTCACCGAACGGGTTCGCCGCCCGGTCCGAGGACCTGGGACCGGGCGGCGAACCATGGGACCGTTCGGGATGGGCTTGATTTTGATCCGCGGCCGGTTCTCCGCGACCTTCTCGGGGCCGGTCGTGCGCGCTACGCTCAGTCACGTGAAGAAGTTCACGATTCCCTGTGCTTTCGGTGCCCGGATGGCGCCGTTCAACGTCTATGTCGGAGAGCCCGCCAGGGAGCCGGCCGGCACGCACCCGCTTGAGCAGCAGGCAGCGTGGCTGGAGAGGGAACGCGGCGGGGTCATCCCGGCCAAGGTGATGACCGGCTTCGCACAGCTCCTGGAGATGGCCAGGGAGAGCGACGTGGGCTACGAGGAGCTGTGCGCCTACGCGCTGGGGACGCACTCGGAGCCGTCAGCCGCCGTCGACGGGGACTGATCCGGCCAGCAGCTCGTCGAGCGGGATGCCGGCGACGGACGCGGCACCGGCCGCCGCGTCGATGACCTCGGTCAGCCCGTCGCGGATGCTCCGGTCCTCGAACCGGAGGTAGTAATCGGCTTGGCTGGTGAGAGGGCTGTTCCCGCCTACCGGGTATCTGGGCACGACGAACTCGAGCATCGTGCCGCCAGCGTCCGGCAACCGCAGCCGGAACTGCGGTGCGCCGAACGCCTCCGTGACCGGCCGCCCGCCGGCCGCCAGATCGGCGAGGAGCTGCCTGGCCGCCTCCGCGACCGAGCCCATGTTCCTGATCTGCCCGAAGTGCTCGGCGAGCAACGGTTGCGCGGCGCCGGGTCCCGTCATGGCGCGCTGGATGGCGGCCAGTGCGGCCTGATGCTCCGCGTCGGGCAGCACCGAGCGCGCCGCCAGCACCGCGAGCAGCTGGACCGCCAGATAGCTGCGCCCCGGCTTGGGGTCCAGAGTGGCGGCGAGCAGCAGCGCGAAGCCGTCTGGCTTGATGCTGTCAAACCAGACGAGTTCCGTCAGGACTGGCTGCCGTACGGCGTCGGTATCGAGTGCGGTGTCGAGCAGCGCCCGCACGCTCTCGGCGTCGCCGTGCCCGAGGAGGATGAGCAGCAGCGCGGCCTGACGGCGGACGACCCAGCTGTCGGAGACCATGACGGCCCGCGCGAGCCCGCTGCCCAGGTCCGGGTGGGCCCGGGCGGCCACCCGCAGCTGGGCGGGCTGGGCTTGGGCCACGTCCGCGAGGACGCTCAGCAGGCTGGCGAGCCCCGGCCGGTGCCGGGGCCGGTCCCGTCGTCGCACCCAGTCTTGCTGTACGCTGCGCAGTTCTTCGGCGCTCCGCTCGATGATCTCGCGCAGCAGGCGCCGGGTGTGCTGCTCGGCGTCGGTGCCCGACAGGCCGGGGGGCTCTCGCACGAACGCGGACGCCGCGCTGGCCAGCTGGTAGTACGCGGGACCGATATACGTCATCGCGTCGAGAAGCTCGGTGGTGCCCGCGAGCAGGATGAAGGCGTCGACCCGCCGCGCGGCCAGCTCGGCGAACAGGAACTCCGGCTCGCCGGCCCGGAACAGGGCCGCCGCGGCGATCACGGCGAGTTCGGCATCAGTCCCGGTGGCCAGGCCGCGCAGCGCGCGGACGGCCTCCCAGCGGGACCCGCGACCCTGATTCTCCGGTCGGGTGACGGCGCCCATCCGCAGCAGGAGGTGGCCCAGGCCCTCGGCCGCGCCCAGGATCGCTCCCGACGGGTAGTGCACGCCCGTCCCCTGTGCCGCCAGCAGCGTCAGCTCTTGGAGCAGCTTGTCCGAGGCCGGCTCCACTTGCCCGAGCAGCGACCAGGCCCGGGCCTGCACACGGTCGGCGGTGCCGACGGTGAGCGCGCGCAGCGGCGGACCCGCCGCGGACAGGTCTCGCCGCAGGCCCGCGCGCTCCGGGTCCGCGGCGATCCCCTCGAGTGCATCGAGCACGGCGAGCTGCTCTTGCTCATCCGCACCCGCCGCCAGCCCGGCCAGCACGGGGAGCACCGGCTCGGTCAGCTGCCGCACGGAGCCGAGCAGCCGCACCCGCTGCCGCGGCTGCGCGGCCAGCAGGCCAAGCGCGGCGGTAAGCGTCTCGCCCGAGTCATGCTCGACATCGGTCAGCACCCACCAAAGGTAGGTCGAAGTACGGGGGGTGAGCGGCTCACTGACTCGCCTGACCACTTCGGCGAGCGCCCGCGCGCCGATCCGGGACGCCCGGTGCGCGGGCGGACGCGGGCCGCCCCGGCTGACCACGCAGCTGGCCAGGCTGGCCCGGATCCGGACCAGGTCGTCAGGGTCCTCGAGCAGCCGCGGCAGCGCCTCGACCGCGGCCTCGTCCAGGTCGCCCGCCTCGATAACGAGGAGCGTGGCGAGGTCGGCGACCCGGGCGTTCGCCGTGGCACGCCAGCTCGTGACCTCGGCGAGCGGCCGGCGCAGCCGCGCGACGGTGAGCACATCGGCGACGAGATCCACCTCACCCGCCCGGAGCATCCGGCTGACGGTGGCGCAGGCCGCCGCGTCCAGGTCGAGACGGCGGGGGCTGCGGTGCCGCAACGCGTCGACGGCGGCGTGGTGTCGTGCCGGGTCGGCGAGCGCTTCCCACAGCTCGTCCTCGTCCGGTTCCGAGTCGTCCGGCTCGCCGCTGCTGCCTGGCCGGAGCGCGGCAAGCGCGTCGTCACTGAGCGCGGCCGTGGTGAGCGCGGCCCACCCCCGCCAGCCGCAGAGGTCGGTCTCGTTGTGCATATCCAGGGTCGTCATCAGCGGGTCGAAGCGCAGCAGCGGGTCGGCGAGCGCGGCCCGGCCGCCAAGCGCGGAGCGCAGCCGCACCCGCTCGGTAGGCTCCTGGCGGGCGATCTCGGTCAGTTGCTGCCGCAGCCGGTGGAAGTCACGCGGCGAGACGCTCCGGGCCAGGCGGGTGACCGCGAGCGCCGCGTCCAGGGCGGACGGCATCGCGGCGACTGCGGTCCGCACCCGCACCGTCACCGCCTGGTCCCAGCGCAGCAGCGACAGGGAGGCGGCGAGCTCGAGGAAGCGCAGCCGGTCGTGCGGGTCGGCGATGGCGTCGGCCGAACGCAGCAGCGCTTCCCTGTCCACCAGGCCGGCCCGCAGGGCCGCGAGCCGGGCCTGCGCCCTGGCCCGGGGGTACGGGGCGCCGATCTTCCCCGCGAGTTCCCCGAGCGCGGTCAGCAGTACGGGTCCCCCCACCTCCTCATCCGGCCCCTCCGTCAGCGGGGCCAGCGCCGGCAGCGCCGCCGCGAACCGGCGCACTGTGCGCAGCACGCTCACCGGGTCGCTGGCCAGGTCGCGAAGCGCCAGGCAGATCCCCTCGACGGCGTAGTCCTCCGCCACCAGCAGCGGGATCATCCGGTCAAGCAGCCAGCACCGGACGAAGGCCAGCCGCGGGACGAGGCCGGACACCGCTGTCAGCGCCTCGGGGAGCGACGGGGCGGACCGCGGCGCGAGGGAGTCCAGGTCCCAGTCGGTGACGTGACCCTCGTAGGCGGTGGCCGCGAGGTGGGCGGTCGCCAGCATCTCGGCGATGCCCTGCGCCCCGTCATGCGCGAGGAGGCCGCCCGTGGTGTCGAGCAGTACGGCGATGCTGTAGTCCTGATCCCCGGTATTCGTCCCGGTCGAGCCGCAGATCGCGCTGACGAACGCCTCCTGCACGTTGACCCGCCACATGAAGCCGCCGCCGGAAGGCAGCCAGTCGGAGTCACCCGCGATCAGCGCGCGGACGGCGGCGGTGTACAGCTCAGCCATGTCGTCCCAGGTCGGTTCCGGTTCGGCCCAGAAAAGAGACGTGACGACCGCGCCGATGTTGACCCGCGCCGTCTCGTCCGCGAGCAGGAAGCGGGCACGCTCAAGGCGCCATGTGAGCCGCTCCCTGGCCCGCTCCGGCAGCGCCGGGAGCACGCTGGCGACCGTGTCCGCGGCGGGCCCGGCCCCGAGCACGATCAGGCTCGCCGCGGCGTCACCCCGGAGATCCGCCGTCAGGGTGCTATCCGCGACCATGGCGCGCAGCTGGGCCGCGATCGCGTCAGGTGACGCGCCGCCGCGCAGCCAGTCAATGACCTGCTGCGTCATGGGCGAGTCCACGGTGATGTGCGCCGGCCAGACCAGGCGGTTGTCCTTGCTGCCCGGTGCGCGCGCAGCGTAGTGATTTCCCTGGATGGCGGGAACGACCACGGTGTCGAGCTGGACGGCGGCGGCCCGGGCGGTATCCCGGGCGGTGTCGGTGACCGCGAGCACGGAGTCAAGCCTGGCCTTCTCCGCCCGCCAGCGGCGCGCGTCGGTGAAGACGGTACCGCCGAACAGGCAGTAAACCAGCCGGAGCAGCGCGGCTGGCCCGGTGGCCAGCCGGGCCAGCACCATGTCGTCGACCGCGGCGCGGAACGGTACGAGCGAATCCGGGATCGGGGAGCGAGCTGGGAGCGGCACCCCCACGGTGCTGCCCGGGACGACTTCACACTCGGCGAGTTCGGGCCGGTCCGCCAGGCTGTCGCGGGCCGCCGCGATGCCGCGCTCCTGCTCGGGGTCGACGCCGCGGAGTGTCT
>Ga0210395_10002543_pt1 | contig 14151 bp, 15 predicted proteins | sample IncBWH4OmetaG_FD_150861 | JGI IMG/M metagenome (GOLD analysis project Ga0210395, IMG submission 150861) | Forest soil microbial communities from Barre Woods Harvard Forest LTER site, Petersham, Massachusetts, United States - Inc-BW-H-4-O ... | reverse complement strand
CGAAGGCTTCGGCGTGAAAGGCCGCCGCGTGATCAAAAAATCCGAGCTGCGCGACGCGATCCAGGAAATGCTCGATTGCGACGGCCCGTTCGTCCTCGACGTCATCGTGCCCTACACCGAGCACGTGCTGCCGATGATCCCCGCCGGCAAGACGGTAAAGGAAATGATCCTGAAGTAATAAAAACGGCGCCAGCCCGAAGGATGGCGCCGTTTGAAACAATTTCAGCGGAGGCCGCGCTTAGCTGGTCGGCACCGACTGGATGGTCTTGATGATGCGACCGGCGACCAGATACGGGTCGGCCGCCGAGTTCGGACGGCGATCTTCGAGGTAGCCCTTGTAGCCGTGCTTGATGAAGTTGACCGGCATGCGCACAGAGGCGCCGCGGTCGGACAAACCATAGCTGAACTTGTCGATCGACTGCGTCTCGTGCAGGCCGGTGAGACGGAGATGATTTTCCGGGCCGTAAACCGCGATGTGTTCGTCGCGATGCTCGTTGAATGCTGCCATAAGTTTTTCGAAGTATTCTTTGCCGCCGACTTCGCGCAGGTACTTGGTCGAAAAATTCGTGTGCATACCGGAACCGTTCCAATCGAGAGGTTGATTGAAGGGGGCGAGGATGGGCTTGCAGCGCCATTCAATGTCAACCCCGTAGCTTTCGCCCAGGCGGGTGAGAATGTAGCGGGCAACCCACATCTGGTCGGCGGCATTCTTGGAGCCTTTGCCGAAGATCTGGAACTCCCACTGGCCTTTGGCGACCTCGGAATTGATGCCTTCGAGGTTGATGCCGGCATCGAGACAGATGTCGATGTGCTTCTCGACCATCTCACGCGCGATGCAGCCAACGTTTTTGTAGCCGACGCCAGTGTAGTAAGGACCCTGCGGACTGGGGAACCCACCCTTGGGAAAGCCAAGGGGCGCGCCGTCTTTGTAGAAAAAGTATTCCTGCTCGAAGCCAAACCAAGTGTCCGGATCATCCGGAATCGTGGCCCGGGAGTTGGAGACATGCGGAGTCTTGCCATCCGGCGGCATCATCACTTCGCACATCACCAGTACGCCATTCTTGCGGGTGCTATCGGGATACGACGCAACAGGTTTAAGAATGCAGTCGGAGGTTTTGCCCTCGGCTTGCTGGGTCGAACTGCCGTCGAAGCCCCAGAGAGGAAGGTCTTCCAGCGTCGGAAAGCTGGCGAAATCCTTGATTTGTGTCTTGCTGCGTAAGCTGGCGAGCGGCTGATAGCCGTCGAGCCAGATGTATTCCAGTTTGTATTTGGCCATGATTAGGTGGTTTAAGGGAATTTTTCTGAGGTTTTTGTGAGTCGAGCGTCTAGCCTATTCGTACGTCCATCAGGGATTACGGACAAAAAGATGGGCTTTCAAATTAGCATCTTACATGCCAGAAACGATGTTGTTTAAAGCCTAGCAATTTACATGCCAGAGACTTTAAAATATACGGTTAATGGCTATGTTTTTAGTATTTTTTAATGCGTCGACCGCACTGAAATTCCTGTAACGTTGAAAGCAGGTCGCGCTTGCCAGCGTTGCCATCGCAAGGAATTGTTTGACCGAGGTAAAATCATGCACGAAATGAAAGACACCGTTCGCGCCCTCGTGCGCATCGGTTACGACGGGCAGGTTTACAAAACATTCCGTGGACACCGGGCGAAAGAACGCTTCGAGCAGGAGGTGCGCGTGCTCCAGCACCTGGAGGCCAAAGGCTGCACGTTCGTGCCCCGACTGATCAAGGTCGAGCCCGAGAACCTGAAAATCGTCACCACCAACTGCGGCGGCCGCGTCGATCACTTGGGCGAGGAACGACAGAAAGCGCTGTTCGCCGAACTGGAGCAATATGGCGTTCGCCACGAAGACCGCGAAATGCGCAACATCACCTATCGTACGACCGACGGGCGCTTCTGCATCATCGACTTTGAGTTCGCCACGTTGATCGAAGGTAGCACGGATGGTATCTCGCTGAAACCGTAACCGCTATTGAAAACCATGTCTTTTACTTGTCATTCTGAGGCACGCCCCCAATGATAGACTCGTCCCCAGCATCCACCCCGGTCGGTCCAGCCCCGCCGCCACCCGATCTCCGTTGGTCCGGCCTCACCCACGTCGGTCGCGTCCGACACAACAACGAAGACACCTTTCTCGCCCTCACCTTCGACGGCCACGAAATCCACTACCTCGGCAAGACCGGACAGGCCTCGCTGGCCGGCGCGGATTTTGTTTTCGCCGTGAGCGACGGCATGGGCGGGGAAAAATCCGGCGAATTCGCCAGCCGCATCACCATCGACCGGATCACGCGCCTGCTGCCCAAAAATTTTCGCCTCTCGGCGGCCGGCATAGGGGGCGGATTCAAGGACATCCTCGTCGAGCTTTTTTCGGAAATCCACGCCGACCTCATTGAATTCGGCGCCGCCGAGGAATGCGCTGGCATGGGCGCTACGCTCAGCCTTGCGTGGTTCACGCCCCAGCAGATGTATTTCGCCCACCTCGGCGACAGTCGCATCTATTACCTGCCGCGCGATGGCGGCCTCACCCAGCTCACCCACGATCACAGCCATGTGGGCTGGCTGCGCCGCAACGGCCAGATCAACGAACGCGAAAGCCGCACGCACCCGCGCCGCAACGCCCTTCAGCAAGCCCTCGGCGCCGACCATCAGTTCATCGAACCGCACGTCGGCGCGGTCGCCCACCAGCCGGGCGACCGTTTTCTCATTTGTTCCGACGGCCTGATCGAGGGCCTGTGGGACCGCCAACTCAACGCGCTCATCCGCACGCCCCCGCCCAACCTCGCCGACCAAACCCCCGCCCAACGCCTCGTCGAAGAGTCGGTGCAAACCTCCGGACGAGATAACACCACGGCCGTCGTCATTGAAGTTCCGGTTGCCCCACCCGCGCCATGAGCAACGAAACCCTGCTCTTCGTTTACGGCACGCTCAAGCGCGGCGGCAGCAACCAGCATTACCTCGCCGGGCAGAAATTTATTGGCGTGGCGCGCACATTGCCAGGTTTCCGGCTCTTCAGTCTCGGCGAGTATCCGGGCATGATCCCCTTCGCTGACGATCGCGACGGCGTCTCCGGCGAAGTCTGGTCCGTTGAGATCGACTGCCTCGAGCACCTCGACGTGCTCGAAGACATCGCCGGGGGAACCTATCGCCGCGAACCGGTGCCGCTGCTGGCGCCGTTTGCCGACCATAAAATCGAGGGCTACATTTACGCCCGCTCCGTCGAAGGCCGGCGAGACCTCGGCGGGGAATACGTGGTTTGATCGAACGGTTTGCCACGCACGATTGTAGGTCGGGGTTTACCTGTCCTCCATAGCTTTAGCGACGGAGGATCCCCGACATGTCGGGCGTGAAGCCCGACCGACAATTTCGTCATCGCCGCGCTCCACCTGAAATTTCTCCGAGGTAGGGCGCGTTGCCCTCAACGCGCCGCGGCCCGCTCGGGGTGCGAGCCCTACCCGCGCTGCCGCGCGAAACACTCGTAATTGATTTAAGCCCGTGCTCGATCTTGTGGGCGGGGTGCCCTCACCCCGCTTTAAAAAAACATGCAATTAGGTGGGTTTAGGCATCGTTGAAATCTTTCTGGTAAGAAGTTCCACTACATGACCGTCGAGATCTTTCACAACGGCACGACGGCCCCACTCAGAATCAGAAGGTGCGGTAACAACCTGTGCGCCCGCCTTTACCACGAGCGGAATCAGCTCATCGACCGAGTCGACGATAAAGCCAATCCTCGCACCGATAGTAGGTCCTGACTTCGATGTGAGAGGATAAATCTCGAAAACCAAACCGGAAACTTCAGAGGCATAGTGTTCGGGCCCTGAGCCATGAGAATGGCAAGTAAACAGCAAGCCGAGAGCCCTGTAGAACTGCGCCGCACGGTGGATATCCGGCGATCTGAGCACGACCAAGTTTAAGTGTGGAGGAGGTGCGTACATTTTATAAGTCCAATTGTCTTATCCGCCCTCACACCCCACCTCAAGTCTTCAGCGATTTCTTCGACACGCGGCGGACGCCGGAGAATTTCGCGCGGAAGAGTTCGTCGAGCGCCGCGCGCGCTTCCGCCGGGATGCGTTGAACAAGTTCTTCAAGCGAAGGCAGCGGTGACAGGTCGGTCGGTTCGCTCACAGGTCCGGCTGGCGGGACAATACCTGACCCGCGTTGATCCGCCAAAAAAGACGCCTCATCCGCCATGCCCGGCCACGGGGCACTGTCGTCTTTGCCAACATTACCTTCTTCGATCGGCTCGGCAGACAATTTCCCTGGCCTCTGACCTCTGGCCTCTGGCCTCTGCGCGTCCCGCGCTACCGCCAGATCATCTTCGATTACTTCTATCGCCAATTCTTTTGGCGTTTGGGATTTGGCGTTTGGGATTTGCGCGCCTCGCGCGGTCATCCGCGCTTCCAGCGCGTCAATCAGTCCTTTTTTTTTTCGCCGCCTTCGCCCGCGGCGAGCGGCGCCTCCTCGGCCAGCGCCGACAGTTCCTTGATCAAGCTGTCGATGGCCCGGGCACGGCTGGCCTCGACGGCCTTGAGCAGCGCGACTTCGAAATTGATTTTTTCCGCCAGGCCCAGCTTCACGCCGCCCTCGCCTTCGCGCAGCGCGTCGAGCATGCGCGTAATCTGCTCGGTAGTGAGTTCGGTGGCACCGAGTTGGTCGCTCGCCCCGCCCTTGGAAATTGAGTCGAGCAGCGCCACGCGCACGACCGCCTGCACATCGACCAGCAGTCGCACGAGGTCGCGGCCGTTGGCGTCGCAGTCATCGACGATCTCGATGATTTTCTTGTGGTCGCCCGCAGCCAGCGCGCCGGCCAGCGCGGCGATTTTTTCCTCGGCCACCAGGCCATAGACATCAAGTACGTCGGCCTCGGCGATCTCGCTGCCGCAGAAGGAAATCATCTGGTCGAAAATCGACTGCGCGTCGCGCATGCCGCCGTCGGCCAGCCGCGCGATGCAGGCGAGCGCGGGCTCGGTGACCTTGATTTTTTCCGCGCCGGCGATTTTTTTCAGCCGCTCGACGATGAGCTCGGCCGGGATCGGTTTCAGGTCGAAGCGCTGGCAGCGCGACAGGATGGTCGGCAGCACCTTTTGCGGGTCGGTCGTGGCAAACACGAACTTCACGTGCGCGGGCGGCTCCTCAAGGATCTTGAGCAGCGCGTTGAAGGCCGCAGTCGAGAGCATGTGCACCTCGTCAATGATGTAGACCTTGAATTTGCCCTGCGCCGGCGCATAGCGCGCGGTATCGCGCAGCTCGCGCACCTGCTCGACGCCGTTGTTCGACGCGCCGTCGATTTCAATCACGTCGAGAAACGTGCCGTCGGCGATGGACTGGCAAAGGGGGTCGTTGGGATCGAAATCCGCCTTCGGGCCGCCGGTGCAGTTGAGCGCCTTGGCGAAGATGCGCGCCATGCTGGTCTTGCCGGTGCCGCGCGGCCCGACAAACAGGTAGGCGTGGGCGATGCGTCCGCGCGCGATGGCATTCTTCAGCGTGCGCACCACGTGGTCCTGGCCGACGACGTCGTCAAACGTCTGGGGCCGCCACTTGCGTGCGATAACTTGGTAGGACATGAGAAAGGCTGAAGAACTGAAGGGCTGAAGGGCTGAAAAATCCAGCTTATGTTTTTGTTTTCGCGCACCGCACGAAAACAACTCTCCGTAGCGCCCGGCGCGCCATGACGAAGATCAAAATGCCTCGAGTTTTCCGAAAAGCGCGAAGGATGGCATTTTTCAGCCCTTCAGCCTTCGGCCCGGCCACTTATGTTTTCGCGCTTGGCGCGGAAACATAAGTGGCCAGGCATTCCACGGCACTAGGAGGACGTCGTTGCCGTTGCTGCCTTCCGGCCCTGGCGGAGTTCACGCGCCTGCCCATGCATGGCGCCTGGCCAAGGTTAAAAGTGGGCAGTTCGGTGCGAGGTTCAACTTATATTTTAGCCACCTTTGTCCCGCGCTTGTAGGTCGGGGTTTATCCCCGACGCGTCGGGCGTAAAGCCCGACCTGCGATTTCACTGATTTTTCAGTCCTTCAGTCTTTCAGTTCTTCAGCTTTTTTCAGAATCGCCTCAACCCGCGCGACGATGCCCTCGACCGACCAGAGGCGGCCCAAGCCTTCGTAGCCGCAAGCCAGCATGCCTTCCTCGGGGCCGATGAATTCGTGGCCCCGGGCCTTGAGCGTGGCGACATTGGCGACGGTCGCGGGGTGCTCCCACATCTTGCCGTTCATCGCCGGGGCGAGCAGCACCGGCGCGCGGCAAACGAGATAGAGCGAACTCAAAAAATCCGGGGCAAGGCCGTGAGCGAACTGCGCCAGCACATCGGCCGTGGCAGGTGCGACGAGGACCAGGTCGGCCTTGTCGGCGAGTTCGACGTGGCCGGGTTGCCAGCCGCCGCCACTGCCTTCGGTCCAGAGGTCGGCCGCCACGGGGTGACGCGCCAACGTTTGCAGCGTGAGCGGCGTGATAAATTTCTGCGCGCCAGCCGTCAGCACGGGAAACACGTCCGCGCCTTTCTTGCGCAACTGGCTGGTGAGATCGGCGGCCTTGTAGGCGGCGATGGAGCCGGTGACACCGAGGACGATGGTCTTGCCATGGAGCGGTTGATCCATGCGCTCAAACAAACCGCACTGCGCGCAAGTCGCAAGCGCCTTGTAGGCGGGGTGCCCTCACCCCGCGATCAACTGAGATGGCGGAAGGCCGCCCTAGTGCGCCGGAGCGGGTTGCGTCTGCGTGGCCGCAGGTGCGGGTGGCGGCGGCGGTTGTGTAGCGCCACCGGAAGCAGCGGCGGCCTGAGCCGCTTCATCGTTACGACGTTGTTCGAGGAAGTGGTGGACCGCTTCACGCTGTTCCTGCAGTTTGGCGCGCTGTTCATCCTTGAGCTGGCCGAGCTTCGCGCGTTGGTCCGGCGTCAGGATTTTATCGATTTCATCCTGCATGCGATCAATGGCCAGGTCCGTCTCGCTGCGCAGGACGCGCACCACGGTGACGCTTTCCATGAGAATTTTGTTGGCTGCTTTGCGCTGGTCGCGGTCAAGATCGAGCTGGTTGAGCATCTGCTTCACCATCATGGGACCAATCGGCAGGACGGCAGCCTGCTGCTGCTGATTGATTCTTTGCGCCTGCTTATTTCTGGCCCAGCGCGCCATGAAAAACCCGCCGGTGATGATTCCGGCGACAAAGATGGCGAAAAAAACAAACCCGACTTGCAGCGAACGGCCCATGTTTTAGGAGGGGTTGACGATTTCGTTTACGATTTCGCGCGAGGCGGAATCGTCATCTGAACTCGAGAAGAACGAAGAAATGGCCGAGTAGTTGGCCGCCACGCTGACGAGCGCGAGGAGTGCGGCAAAACCGAGTGCGCGCCAGGAGAAACGGGCGAAGAGCGCGGAGAACGGCTGTTCCACCCTGGCAAAGGCGTGCGCGGCCACGCGCGTGGCAAAGCCCGCGGGAGCGGCGGTGTCACGCTCGTCGCGGACTTGGCGGGCGGCAGCGGCGAGGCGCTGCCAACGGGGATCGGGCGGGTTCATGATTTTTCCATTCGTTTAAGTTCTTCGAAAAGTTTTTTCAATTTCCTGCGCGCACGGAAGGCGCGGACTTTGACCAACGATTGCTTCCAGCCGGTGGTCTCGCTGATTTCGGCGATGGATTTTTGTTCGAGGTCGAGTAGCTGGACGACAAGCCGGTCTTCGGGCTTGAGCTGATCCAGCAGCTTGTGCACCAGTTCGCTGGCGGCTAGCGCGGCATCCGGCGCGACGGCGTGTTCACTGGTGAGGACGCTGTCGAGCACCCCGGCCTCGTTCTCCGAGAGATCGGCCCAGCGAAACTCCGGCCGGCGTTTTTGGGCGCGCAACTGGTCGATGCAGGTCGTCACCGCGATGCGCGAGACCCAATGGCTGAAGGGCACGCTGCCTTTGTACTGTTCGATGCGGGTAAACATTTTTAAAAAGATTTCCTGCGACAGGTCTTCCTCGGCCACGCGCCGCGGGAGGTGCGCGCGCACGATGCGGATGACGAGCGGGTGAAGATGTTCGACCAGTTCGCGCGCAGCTGCTTGATCGCGTCGGTGCACGCGTTCGAGGCAACCTGCCAGGTCGAACGTCTCATCAAGCATATGGTTATGGAAACAACGTCATACACATCAGGCAAGACGAGCTTGGCGGTTAGCCGGTTACAATTAGTTCCATAAAAAATATTCTGACTCAATTTACCGTGCCGGCTTGTAGGGCGGGGTTCACCCCCGACATCCGCTAAACGATGCGTGTCGGACGTAAAGTCCGACCTACAAGCGTCTAAGAAGCCCTTGACACGCCGTTACCAGCGGGATTTTCTTCATTGTTGTAAATGTCACTATTTCTCCAGGCGCTTCGACTTATTTAGCCGCACGATCCGTGAAAGGGCTGCGTAGCAGCCGATCGTGCGCCCGCCTGTTGGTTTGTCCGCCGCCCTGGCCGCGGCTGTTGCGCGTCTGATTTTTTCTTATTACAACTTTTTCCGCTGATTTCCATGCAAGCTCCACCTGTCACTAAATACGGCCCATTTCCGCCGGTTCCCCTGCCCAACCGGCAGTGGCCCAACCGCACGCTCACCCACCCGCCCATCTGGTGCAGCGTCGACCTGCGCGATGGCAACCAGGCCCTCGCCCAACCCATGAGCGTCGAGGAGAAGCTCGAATTCTTTGAGCTGCTCGTAAAAATCGGCTTCAAGGAAATCGAGGTCGGCTTCCCGTCGGCGTCACAAATCGAGTTTGATTTCACCCGCCGTCTCATCGAGGAAAATCGCATCCCCGACGATGTCGCTATCCAGGTGCTCTGCCAATGCCGCGAAGATTTGGTCGCGCGCTCGCTCGAGTCGCTCCGCGGCGCGAAAAACGCCATCTTCCATCTCTACAACTCCACCTCGCCCGCGCAACGCCGCTACGTCTTCAACGCGGATAAGGTCGCCATCGTTGAAATCGCCACGCGCGCCGTCGCGCAGCTCAAGCGCGACAGCCAGCCGCTCATCGCCGCCGGCACGAAGTTGCGCCTTGAATACTCGCCCGAGAGCTTCACCAGCACCGAACTCGAGTTTGCACTCGAGATTTGCGAAGCCGTGACCGACGTCTGGCAGCCCACTGCCCAGGACAAAATCATCCTCAACCTCCCCGCCACCGTCGAGTACGCCACGCCCAACGTCCATGCCGACCAGATCGAATGGATGTGCACGCACCTCACGCGCCGCGACGCCACGTTCGTTTCTCTCCATACGCACAACGACCGCGGCACCGGCATCGCCGCGACCGAACTCGCGTTGCTCGCCGGCGCGGACCGCGTCGAAGGCACGCTCTTCGGCAACGGCGAGCGCACCGGCAACCTCGACCTCGTCACCCTCGCGCTGAACCTCTACACGCACGGCATCCATCCCGGTCTCGACTTCAGCGACATCAATGGCATCCGCGAAGTTTACGAGCGCTGCACGCGCCTCGACGTCCCGCCGCGCCATCCCTACGCGGGCGAACTCGTCTTCACCGCGTTCAGCGGCTCGCACCAGGACGCCATCAAGAAATCCTGGGCCGCGCAAAAACCCGGCGCGCCGTGGGACGTGCTCTACATTCCCATCGATCCCGCCGACATCGGCCGCAGCTACAAGGCCATCATTCGCATCAACTCGCAGTCCGGCAAGGGCGGCGTCGCCTACGTGCTCGAACACGAATTCGGCTTCCAATTGCCGAAACTCATGCACAAGGAAATCGGGAAAATCATCAACAACGTCGCCGACGCCGAGGGCACCGAGCTCACGCCGCAAAAAATCCATGAGATTTTCCGCCGCGAATACCTCGACCGCACCGCGCCCGTCGCCCTGCAGCAATTCAAAACGACCGAGCGCGACAGCACGGTGAACTGCGAATTGGCCCTCACCATCGACGGCCAGCCGCACAAACTCACCGGCAGCGGCAACGGCCCGATCGACGCCTTCGTGCGCGCACTCGCCACGACCCCTCTGCCCAAGTTCGACGTGCTCAGCTACTCCGAGCATTCGCTCGGCCAGGGCGCCAAGGCCCAGGCGGTGAGCTACATCCAGATCAAGATTGAACACGGCCACACCTTTTTTGGCGCGGGCATCGACACCAACATCGAACTCGCTTCGATCAAGGCCATTGTCAGCGCGCTCAATCGGGCTGGTAATAAGTAAGTTCGACGCACACCTTGGTGTTGAGAAATAGCATTGGGGCGTGCCTTTAAAATGGTTTGCCATTCTGAGCGAAGCGAAGAATCCAGTGGAGATCTGTTAGCGATACCAAATTGGATTCTTCGCTTCGCTCAGAATGACAGGTAGGGCGCGACCGCCGGGCGCGCCGAATCGTTCTCATACTCCTTCTCGTTTTCTCGGATAACGAGAACGATTATGAAAACGAGAATGAAGCCGATGTTCACGCTTGCTTGTTGCACCTCGCTTCATTGATGCCCGCCCCCGAAATGCACGAGGCACAAAAAGAAAATAACGAGAAACACGATTGTTCCCACGCCTACCAACGCTCCCCCCACCAGTTGGGCTCCTTCCAGGCTCAACTTGCTTCGAGACACCTTGAGACGATTGCAGTAACCCGTCACGTGAACCCGATCGGGTGAATCGAGATCCGCCTTGAAGGCCGCGGCATTTTGATAGCGATCCTCCGGCCGGCGTCGCATCGCATGCAAAACAATCTCCTCCGCTTGCGCCGATATCGCAGGATTCAAACTGCGCGGGGCAACTGAATCGCCGGTCACCCTTAAGCGCACGGAAACCCAAGGATCCTCGTTTGGGAACGGAAGTTTTCCGGCCAGCATCTCGAACAGCATCACCCCAAGGGTGTAAAGGTCGGTGCGTGCGCCCGTGCGTTTGTTTTTGACCTGCTCCGGAGCCATATATTGCGGCGTTCCGAAAATGGGCGTCAAGGCGCCAAAAATGCCCCGGCGGGAGGAAGTGTGCGTGGCCAGCCCGAAATCCATGACGCGGATCGTCTGGTCGGAGCAAATCATGACGTTGGCAGGCTTGAGATCGTTGTGGACGATCCCGCAGCCATGCATGTGCTCCAGGGCCTCACAAATAAGGCTGGTTATCTTGAGCGCGTCTGCTTCCGGCAACGGCCGGCGGTTGTGAATGATGTAATCCAAGGTGCAGCCGCGCAAATACTCGGTCACGATATAGGACCGGCTCTTGTTTTCCACCGGGATGAATTTCAACAAGGACGGATGATTGAGCTTCAATCCGATTTCTTCCTCGCGTTCAAAGCGCGCGTAAAAGCCCGGATCGCTTTCAAATTTGAGGAACGGAACTTTCACCGCCACTTTCCGGCGGTCATGATCCATGTCTTCGGCCAGGTAGATGGTCGCCATGCCGCCGAAATATAAGTCCTCGAGAATATAAAACCGGCCGTCGAGAACATCGCCCCGGCGAAACTCCGGTTTTGGCCCCGGCACGGCCACCGGTTCCGGCAGATCCTGGCAACAAGTCACATTTTCCAGCGGACGCGACTTCGTATCCGTGGGGAAAAGAGCTGTGACTGGCCCGGTGTTGTTCAGATACATTACGCTCAGCATAGTAAGGGCCACGGCGGAAATATAAGTAATTAAATCCCAAGCCAAACCCGTTAAAATTTCATTAACGGCAAGTTTATCGGAAAAGGCCTGACCGGGATTTTTCCGTGCCCATGAACCGTGAGCCGAAGGCCGGGTCAAAACAGTCGGTCAAGTCTCTCGGCGCACGCTCAAGCGTTAAAAAAAATTCATATTCTGCTGCTTGCCATACGCCTCAATACCACCCTACGTTGGTTCCGCATGGATTCCCCTCATTGTGTTTGGCGCCGCTTAGTAATCCGCCGACGTGAAAACACCCCTTTGAACAACCCCTTGCGCCGTCACCCATGAGGAACCCATCAATCGCAACCCGTCCGGTCACAAACGATCCCTCGACCCTGCCTGCCTCGTTGGTAAAAACGCCCGCTCGCTCGCCCAACTCGTCACCAGCCGAATACTGGCATTTTATCTCCGCGTTTTTGCGCCGGCCTTTTACGGTGGGAGCCGTCGCCCCCAGTTCCCCGGCCCTGGCCAGGGCCATGGTGCCACCGAATGATCTTAAATCGGCGCAAATCGTCGTCGAATTGGGTGCGGGCACCGGCGCGATCACCCAAGAAATCCGGCAACGCATCGCACACAACACCGAGCTCGCGGCTTTCGAGTTGCACCCGGACGCTGCCGAGTGCCTGCGCAATAAATTTCCCGGCATCAAGGTCATCCATGACACCGCTGAAAATATGCGCCAGCATCTTGATAACCTTGGCTATCGCCATGCTGATTGCATCATCTCCGGCCTGCCGTGGAGCATGATGTCCGACCCATTGCAGAGCCGGATTCTCGACGCCGTCCTCGCCACGCTCCACCCCGAAGGCGTGTTCAGCGTAATGGTTTACCTGCATGCGAAAGGACTGCCCTCTTCCAATAAATTCAAGCTCAAGCTTGAGGCGCGCTTCGGACGAATCACCGCCAGCCCGATCGTCTGGGGCAACCTGCCCCCCGCTTTCGTTTATTACTGCGAAGAACCGAAACAACCTGCGGTTGTTGGTAGTTTGTAATTGGTAGTTCGTATTTGGTTCGGCGTTCCGTGTTGGCGGTTCCATATTCTTGTTACTTGGCACCTGACACTTGCCACTTCCGCCCATCGGTCATTGTCACTTGATACTTGGCGGCTTGGCCCTGATCGCCCGCTTGCACCTTTTGCGGCCATCCTCATCGTTTTGGCTCGATGAAATTCACGCCCACCAAGCCGCCGCTCACCGGCGAGACGCTCGATTCGCTCGCGGAAAAACTCCACGCGGGCGGCGAGCCGGCGTTTCGCGCAAAACAGATCCTCGAGTGGGTTTACAAGAAGCGCGCGCGCTCATGGGACGAGATGACCAACCTTTCGAAACCGCTGCGCACGTGGCTCGACCAAAACTTCGACCTCATGCCGGCCGCGCTCGTCTTCAACCAGCAGTCGCACGACATCACCGACAAGCTGCTGCTCGAGCTGGGCGACCACTCGTTGATCGAGACGGTCATCATCCGCGCGCCGCAGGAAGGCGTGGGCCTCGATCACTCGCGCAAAACCATCTGTATTTCCACCCAGGTCGGCTGCGCGATGGCCTGCGTGTTTTGCGCGAGCGGCCTGGCCGGCTTCAAGCGCGACCTGAACGCGGGCGAGATCGTCGCCCAGCTCCTGCAGGTCTGCTACCGCGAGGATGCACGCACGCCGCGCGCACACTCCGAGCTGGCCTCCTTCGACAACATCGTCGTCATGGGCATGGGCGAACCGCTGGCCAACTACGACGCGCTGCTCCGCGCGCTGGCCATCATCAACGCGAGCTGGGGCCTCGGCTTCGGCGCGCGCCGCATCACCATCTCCACCAGCGGCCTCGTGCCGAAAATCCTGCAGCTCGCCGAGGAAGAACTCGGCTTCCGCCTCGCCATCTCGCTCCACGGCGCAACCGACGAGGTGCGGGAAAAAATCATGCCGGTCAATAAGGCCTACCCGCTCGCGAAACTCCTGCCCGCGGTGAAAGCTTTCAGCGAAAAACACGGCCGCATGGTCACGCTCGAGTTCATCCTGATCGATAGCGTGAACGATTCGCTCGAGCAGGCGCAGCTCTTGCGCGACATCGCCCGCGACTTGCACGCCCACGTGAACCTGATCCCCTACAACACCGTCGAGGGCCTGCCTTGGAAACGCCCGTCGATCACGCGCCAGGAAAGATTCGCCGACATCCTGCGCGACGCGCGCTTGTCCGTGACGCTCCGCCGCGAGAAGGGCCACGACATCGACGCCGCGTGCGGACAATTGCGGTTAAAAACCGAGAAGGAGCGGACCACCGCTGCAGCCGTATGAAAACCGATACGGTTCCACTCGTACCCGCCAACGAAAACAAAGTTCCGGCCACGGCACTGGCCGTTCTTTTGGCCATCAGTTGCAGCCACCTGCTCAACGACACGGCCCAGTCATTGCTTCCGGCGATTTATCCGCTGCTGAAGGCTTCGCTGCACCTGAATTACTCGCAGATCGGCCTAATCACGCTGGCCTTCCAACTCACCGCCTCGCTGCTGCAGCCGTTGGTCGGCGTCTACACCGACCATCACCCCCAGCCATTCTCGCTGGTTGCCGCAA
>Ga0210395_10002542_pt1 | contig 14156 bp, 13 predicted proteins | sample IncBWH4OmetaG_FD_150861 | JGI IMG/M metagenome (GOLD analysis project Ga0210395, IMG submission 150861) | Forest soil microbial communities from Barre Woods Harvard Forest LTER site, Petersham, Massachusetts, United States - Inc-BW-H-4-O ... | reverse complement strand
CAAGCTGCCGGGAATCCTGATGGCGCTCGGCGGCGCGATCGGCTTTGCGGTCGGCACGGTGCTGGCCAAAAAATACCCGCTCAATCTGCCGCCGGTGTCGGCGGCGGCCTGGCAGATCGGGATCGGTTGCTTGCCGGTTTCGATCGCGGGCTTTTTGTTCGAGACCTCCAATTTTTCCGGACTTTCCGCCGGACACGGCTGGGTGCTGTTCGGCTATTCGACTGTCGTCCAGTTCTGCATCGCCTATGTCTGCTGGTTTGCGGCGCTGGCGCGGCTGCCGGCGTCGGTCGCGGCGATCGGCACCATGGCGGTTCCCGTGATCGGCGTGATGACGTCAGCGGTTGCGTTGCACGAGCCGCTCGGCATCGGCCAGATCGCCGCCCTTCTGTTTACGCTCGCCGGCGTGGCGCTCGCGACGCAATCCTGAAACGGCGTCCGCCTTACGGGCAGGAATACGCCATACCGTCGTCGCCGATATAGGTGGCCGACTGCGGGTCGTAGGAGGAATAAGCCTGCGCGCAATCGTTGGCGCCGGTGTCGCCGAGCGGAGACGGTCCGGTCGCGGGACCGCCGTCGGAATACTGGTCGCCGTAATAGCCCGGCGCGTAGTAGGTCGCGGCTCCATAGTAATAGGTCGACGGCACGCCGACGACGATGATACGTGGGCCGCGATCGTGGCCGTGGTCGTCTGCGTGGCCGCCGTCTTCGGCGTGTCCCATCGCAACGGACGGCGTGGATTGCATGAGGCGCGGCGGCTGCGCCTGCGCCGCAGGGGCCGCGACCGCCGTGCCGGTCTGCAAGGGTCGCATCGGCGGACGGGGCAGGGCATTCACGTGGGCCGGATGGCCGGCGAAGCGATATTCGGCATGGCTTGCGCCGGTCGCGGCGAGCGCGACAACCAAAGCCGTCGCCGCGGCGACGGCAAAATTCTTTGGATGGGTATTGGACTTCATGGTTGGGCGGATCATGGCCGGCTCCTCGACTTGCTGGAAATATCCACCCCTCCCGAAGGCTGGTGTTCCCGAGCCGCAGCGACGCGTACACGCAACAGATGTAGTCGACCCGTTGGGGGCGGAATAGACGAACGGCGCCAATGACGCGGCTGTGATGACCGCCTGGCCCGCAAAGACCCTCGACAGGCGCCTGCCGCGCCGGCCTTTGTGCTGCGCCGAACTGGACAATTCAGCGCGCCGGTGGCATCAGAACTGCATCGTCCATGAAGCGGTCTGTGCCTTTATGAAGCAGTTCTTCCTCAAAGTGTTCACCTGGTGGAACGGCCAGACCTTCGGCACCCAGCTATGGACCTGGCGGTTCGGCGAGCTGGTCGGCGAGGACGAGCAGGGCAACCGCTACTTCCGCACCAAGGGCCGCAAGATCGATCCCACGCTCGGTTTCGAGCGCCGCTGGGTGGTCTATAACGGCTATGCCGAGGCGACCCGCATTCCGCCGTCCTGGCACGGCTGGATCCATCACACTGTCGACGTCGCCCCTACCGAAGAAAACTACACACCGCGGGAGTGGGAAAAGCCGCATGTGCCGAACATGACCGGCACGCCCAACGCCTATCGCCCGTCGGGTTCGACGCTGGCGAGCGGCCGCCGTCCGAAGGCCACCGGCGATTACCAGCCCTGGACGCCAGGTAGCTGAGTCCGGAAGCTGAACTCGCACCACCGCGCGATCATTTTCGATTTCGACGGCGTGCTTGCCGACAGCGAGGTGTTGTCCAACACCGTGATCGCCGATGTTGTCACCGAGTTGGGCGTGCCCACAACGGTCGACGATGCCTACCGGACCTTTATGGGCAAGCGGCTCGTCGAGGTGATCGAGACCATCGAGGCCGTGACCGGCCGCAAGCTGCCTCCTGATTTCACTGACGCCTATCAGCTCAGGACGTTCGATGCCTTTCGCGCCCATTTGAAGTCGGTCGACGGTGCGCGGGAATTCCTCGAGAAATTCCTCGGGATTTGGCGCGATGTGCCGCGCTGCATCGCCTCGTCATCCTCGCCTGAGCGGCTGGCGCTGAGCCTTGAGGTGTTGGACATGACGTCGCTGTTCGAGGGGCGCGTGTTCAGCGCCTCTGACGTCGCGCGCGGCAAACCGCATCCCGACATCTTCCTGCATGCGGCGGAGCAACTCGGCATCGATCCTCGCGATTGCATCGTGATCGAGGACAGCGTCGGTGGCGTCACCGCCGGACGCGCCGCGGGCGCAACGGTGATCGGGTTGACCGCGGCAAGCCATATTCAGCCCGGCCATGATGCGCGGCTGCGGCAAGCCGGCGCCGATCATGTTGTGGCGTCTTTCGCCGAGTTGGATCGGGTTATTCGTCTGCTGCTGCGTCGTGAGACGTAAGCCATTGATGCGCCGTGCTGCAGCGCGCGCGTGCCTGTGAACAACGGGATCAACGGGGACATTGAAGACAGCGCCGTTGCGCCTTGCGGGGGGCGATGGCTTAGTAGGGTCATCTTACGGAGATGGGAAACCACCGCGGACGGATCGGGCAACAGATCGCGACTGACCCGATAAGCAGCGGCTTCCGATCAGGATGAGGCCGGGAGATAGGCCCCCGGATACGACGTTCTGAGATCGCCCGTTTAAATGTGAGGCTGCCGTGAGACAGGAAAGGCCGTTCGGGAAACCGGGCGGCCTTTTTCTGTTGGAGCGGTCGACGAACGCGTGATCGTCGTCGCCGACCGCCGAGAGGTCTGGCCCTTTAAGGCGCGTAGCGCAGCCGAAGCGTCGAGACACCGGCCGTGAAGTCTAAACCCGCATTCGCTTCCACCGATACCGGCTGGAGTGCGAACGAGCGACGGGAACCGCCGACGAGGGCGTTCGCGCCAAGTCCTACGCCGACCGCGGCATCCGCGCTGACGCCGACATAGGAGCCGGCGAGGCCACCCCGGATCGGCCCTGCAACCGGCGCCAGCACGGCCCAGGCCATGCTGCCGCCGCGGCTGAAGCCGAGATCGACGCCCACGGTCGTGATGCTTCCGAAGTACCGTTCCGGCGGCCAAGGTCCGTCGGGCGTGTACGAGCACGAAAGTCTCTGCTTCTCCACGACGATGAGGCCGACCGCCGGTGCGAGGCCGCACCGCAAGGTCCCGACCTTCGTCCTCTGTTGTGCGGAAGCCTGACCGCCAAAAGCAACGAATGAGCCAAATACAAGGATGGCAATCATACGTCCGAGTTTCGATTTCATTATCTTGCTCCGTTGATTCCGCCGCTTTGTCTATCGCGGGGTTTCGATTCCAACGCTGTGTTATGCCTCGTTCCCGTGCCCAATGAAAGGAGCCCCGACGTGAGAGACAGTGCGCCGTCGCCGAGAAATTATTCGAATTATTCGAACGTACGCTTTCGTCAGGGGACATGGACGAAACGCGTTGTGCAGCGCCCCAGTGGAGTGGATTTGACATTCGCTACCCACTTGGCCGTGAGCTCAGAAAGCGAATGTCAAATCCTAAACTCCACTGGAAACATATATTTGCTAGTGGCCCTGTGATTCTAACATTCGCAAAAGTGGCTGCAGAGAAGGGGTGCAAATGTTAGAATCGGACCACTAGGCCTGTGAACAACGGGATCAACGGGGATATTGAAGACAGCGCCGTTGCGCCACGCGAGGGGCGATGGCTTAGTAGGGTCATCTTACGGAGATGGGAAACCAGCGCGGACGGATCGGGCAACAGATCGCGACTGACCTGATAAGCAGCGGCTTCCGATCGGGATGAACCGGGAGATAGGCCCCCGGATACGACGTCCTGAGATCGCCCGTTTAAATGTGAGGCTACCGTGGGACAGGAAAGGCCGTTCGGGAAACCGGGCGGCCTTTTTCTTTGTCTTGGGTTTGTCTTGCGTTTTCAATTCAGAAAACTTTGGAGTGATCGGCGGACTTCCGGATGGGGGACGCATGAGGGCCTCATGTCGGACATCACGCCGTGCGTCAAAGTGCCTTGATTGGCCCGGCGAGGGAACTCCGTCTGTAACCGCAGCTTGATGGGGTTGCGTTCGCACCCGAAAGAGTCACCCGCGCATGATCGACGACCTCTGGTACAAGAATGCCGTTTTCTATTGCTTGTCCGTTGGCACTTATATGGATGCCAATGGCGACGGCGTCGGTGATTTCAAAGGGCTGCTCCGCCGGCTTGATTATCTGCAAGGTCTCGGCATCACCACGATCTGGCTGATGCCGTTTCAGCCATCACCTGGCAAGGACGATGGTTACGATATCTCCGACTATTATGGCGTGAACCCGCGCTACGGCACGCTTGGCGACTTTGTCGAATTCACCCATGGCTGCCGGCAACGCGGCATTCGCGTGATCATCGATCTCGTCGTCAATCACACCTCCGATGCTCATCCGTGGTTTCGCCACGCCAGAGGCTCGAAGGATTCGCAATACCGCGATTGGTATGTCTGGTCGGACAAGAAGCCGGCCAATGCCGACAAAGGGATGGTGTTTCCCGGTGTGCAGAAATCGACATGGACCCGCGATAAGGAGGCCAAGGCTTGGTACTTTCATCGCTTCTATGACTTTCAACCCGACCTGAACACATCGAACCCGCAGGTGCAGGCCGAAATTCTCAAGGTCATGGGATTCTGGACCCAACTTGGTGTGTCCGGTTTCCGCATGGATGCGGTTCCGTTTGTGATCGCAACCAAGGGAGCGAAGGTCAAAACCCCGGTCGAACAATACGACATGCTGCGTTCGCTGCGCGAATTTCTGCAATGGCGGCAGGGTAACGCCATCATTCTCGGCGAAGCCAATGTGAAGCCGAAAACCGACATGGAGTATTTCGGGAAAGCCGGCGACCGCATGCACATGATGTTCAACTTCCATGTCAACCAGCATCTGTTCTATGCCATGGCCTCCGCCGATACGCGCCCGCTCGCGGCTGCTCTCAAGGCGACCAGGACTCGGCCCGCTACGGCGCAGTGGGGATTGTTTCTGCGCAATCATGATGAACTCGACCTTGGCCGGCTGACCAAGGCGCAGCGCGATGTGGTGTTCGATCAATTCGGTCCTGACAAGAATATGCAGCTCTACAACAGGGGAATCAGGCGGCGGCTGGCTCCGATGCTGGGTGGCGACCGGCGCCGGCTCGAGCTGGCCTACAGCCTGCTCTGTACTTTGCCGGGTACGCCGGTGATCCGCTATGGCGACGAAATCGGCATGGGCGACAATCTCGATCTGCCCGAGCGCAATTGCGCGCGCACGCCGATGCAATGGTCGACCGAACCGAATGCGGGTTTCACCGAAAGCGACAAACCGGTGTTGCCGGTCATCGACAAAGGTCCCTACGGATATGAACACGTCAATGTGGCCGTGCAGCGCCGCGATCCCAACTCGCTTCTGAACTGGACCGAGCGTATCTTTCGAATGCGCAAGGAAGTCCCCGAGGTCGGGTGGGGCGACTTTCAGGTGATCAGTAGCCGCGACCCGGCCGTACTGATCCTGCGCTATGATTGGCGCAACAATTCGGTATTGTTTGTGCACAATCTCGACGAGAAGCCGCGCGAGGTTTCGTTCGCGAACGGAGTTTCAGGCGAAGCAGGCAAGCTTCTGGTCAATCTGCTGGCGGAAGACCACAGCCACGCCGGTGACGACGGCAAGCACCACCTGATGCTGGAAGCCTATGGATATCGCTGGTACCGCGTGGGCGGTCTGGATTATCTGCTGAAGCGAACCGACATCGATACGGATTCAACAGGCAAAGCCAGTCACCCGGCGTAAATGCCCGACGATGATCACGCCCTCATTGCCGCGCAAATCGACCGCGCCCTCGATCGTCTCGCGCTCGCGGTCGAGGAAAGTCGAGAGCAGAATTGTTCCGCTCAGCCCCGCTGCGATTGAAACCGGCTGGTCGGCGAGATTGAGCGCGATCATCACGGCGTTGCCGTTGCGCTGCCTGCGATAAAGCAGCAGATCGCCTTCGGCCGCAACCGGCACATATTCGCCCAACTGCAACAGCGGCAATTTCTTTCGCAAACCGATCAGCGCCTTGTAGAGACTGAGGATGGAACGTGCGTCCGCATCGAGATTGACTACGTTTTCATGGACCGCATCCTCTGGAATAGGCAGCCATGGGGCCGAGGTCGAGAAGCCCGCGTATCTTGTCGCGTCCCATTGCATCGGCGTGCGGCAGCCGTCACGCCCGACGCCGATATCCGGGACGTTCTTCTCGAAGGGGTCGCGCACCTGGTCGGGCGCGATCGGCACCTGCTGCATTCCGATTTCGTCGCCGTAGTAGAGTGTCGGCGTTCCCCGTAATGTCAACAACAGCATCGCCGCGACGCGCGCCTGGTCGTGTCCTACTCTGCTCGCCACGCGCGGGCGGTCGTGATTGCCGAGAACCCAGTTCGGCCAGGCGCCGGGGGGCAATACCGCCTCGTAGTCGTGGATGATTTTCTCGATCGCACGCGCATTCCACGGCGCCGACAACAGGGCAAAATTGAATGGCAATTGAGCGCCGCCAAGATCGTTGCCGTAATAGGCGACTAGGCGCTCGGGTGGCAGATAGATCTCTCCGATCAGAACCCGGGAATCGAATTCCTCCGTCACGCGCCGCATCTCGGCGATGACGTCGTGAACTTCAGGTTGGTCGGTGGAATGAACCGGCAGAATTCTCTCGTGCGGCGGGCGCCCCTCCCGAAAGGCTGGATTGGGAGGATTGTCGCGAAAATCCGCATCCTTGATCAGGTGCCAGATCACGTCGACGCGGAAACCGTCAACCCCTTTCCGAAGCCAAAAGCGCATCACATCGTGGATGGCCTGACGCACGGCGGGATTGCGCCAATTCAGGTCCGGCTGTTGGGACAGGAAGGCGTGGTAGTAGTATTGCCCTGTCGCGGCGTCGTACTGCCAGGCACTTCCTCCGAATTCCGAAAGCCAATTGTTCGGCGGTCCGCCGTCGGATGCCGGATCACGCCAGATGTACCAATCGCGCTTGGGGTTTTCTTTCGAATGCCGGCTTTCGATGAACCATGGATGCTGGTCGGAAGTGTGATTGGGCACGAGATCGAGGATCACTTTCAGGCCGGCCGCGTGTGCGGCGCTCAGCAAAGCGTCGAGATCGGCCATCGTGCCAAACAGCGGATCCACGCCGGTGTAGTCAGAAATGTCGTAGCCGAAATCAGCCATCGGCGAGGGAAAGATCGGCGACAGCCAGATGGCGTCAACGCCAAGGGACTGCAGATAAGACAGGCGGCTGATGATGCCCCTGATATCGCCAACGCCATCCGCATCCGAGTCCTGAAACGAGCGCGGATAGATCTGATAGAAAACGCCGTACTGCCACCAGGGTGCGATGCTTTCGGCCATCTCAAAGATCAGACTTCAATCTGTGCAAGAATCTGTGAAAGTCCGAACCGCAGGCGGACAGAATTGGCGAAAGCCGACTGCACGTTCGATCGTCAGGATATTGTCAGCCAGCCTGGTTACCGTAAGAGAAAAGTCCGCGATAGCCCCTGAGTTCCGTCCGCTAATGTGCGGCCGAATTAAACCTTTACCTCGAGCCGTTTGGCCGCCCGCGCATTGGCGGCGCTGCGATATTCCCGCCCCGCAGGGTTGCGTTGCTGAAAGCGCGCCAGCACGTCCGGCGGCGCGGTGTCGGGCGAGCCTGACGTGAACGGCGGCGCCGGATTGTATTCGAGCCGAAGCTGAATCATTTCGGCCGTGGGCCGGTCGACCAGGTGTGAGACCAGCGTCAGCGCGAAATCGATGCCTGCCGTGACGCCGCCGCCGGTGATGCGGTTGCGATCGACGCACACCCGCGTCTTGGTCGGCAGCGCCCCGTATGGCGCAAGATATTCCACCGCGGTCCAGTGCGTGGTCGCCCTGTATCCCTTCAATAGCCCCGCGGCACCGAGAACCAGCGATCCCGTGCAGACCGACGTGACGTATTTCGCATGCGCCGATTGCGCGCGCACGAAGTCGAGCACCTCCTCGTCATTGACCATGTCGTCGGTGCCGGCCCCGCCGGGAACGCAGATCACGTCGAGTTGCGGGCAATCGGCAAAGCTTGTGGTCGGCAACACCGTCAGCGCAGTATCGCTCGCGACCGGCTCGATCCGTTTCCAGATCAAGTGCACGGTTGCATCGGGCAGGCTCGATAACACCTGCAAGGGGCCGGTGAAGTCGAGCTGGGTCACTTTTGGAAATACGACAATTCCAATCTGAAGCGGGTTCGGCATGGGACGCGTGCCTTTCGAGGGTTCGGCTTGACGTCACTCTGGCACAGTGGTCTCATGTCATAAATGGCATATTTCCCTCATTTTAAGACATAGACGGTTTCGAGCATGATCGGCGTCCTGGTATTTCCCGATTTTCAGCTGCTGGATGCATCCGGCCCAATCTCGGTCTTCGAGATCGCAAGTCGCTTGGCTGGCGCCACGGCCTCGATCCGCCTGCTGGCGGAAGTGCCGGGTGGCGTGCGTTCTTCGTCCGGTGTGGAAATGCTGGCGCGGGGTTTGCGGTCGGCGGGTCAGCTCTCGACCTTGATCGTCGCAGGCGGCGAGGGGGTGATCGCGGCATCGCGATCGGCAAAACTGCTCGCCTTTGTGCGCGCGGCCGAGAAGCGTGGCGTTCGGATCGCGAGCGTCTGTTCGGGCGCCTACATTCTGGCGGAAGCGGGTCTGCTCGATGGCCGTCGCGCCACCACCCATTGGCGCCGCACGCCGCATTTTCTGTCGACCTATCCGAAGGTGAAACTGGAATCCGACCGGATCTTCGTTCGCGACGGCGAGATCTGGAGTTCGGCGGGGATCAGCGCCGGCATCGACCTGGCGCTCGCGATGGCGACCGAGGATTTCGGCGAGGACGTGTCGCGACAGACCGCGCGCCAGCTCGTGCTCTATGACCGGCGCAGCGGCGGCCAATCGCAATTCTCGTCACTGCTCGAGTTGAAAGCGCCAACCGGCCGCTTCGGACCGCTGTTGAGCTGGGCGCGCGAGCACCTCGACGCACCGCTGACGGTCGAACATCTGGCGGAGCGGGCCGGCATGAGCTCGCGTCATTTCACCCGCGCCTTTGTCGCGGAAACCGGCACCACCCCCTTCAAGGCGGTGGAGCGGCTGCGCATCGAGGTGGCGCGGCAACGCGTGCAATCCTCCAGCGAGGCGATCGAACGCGTGGCGCAATCGACCGGATTCCGCGATCCCGAACGGATGCGCCGTGCCTTCATCCGCGCGTTCGGCCAGCCGCCGCAATCGCTGCGGCGCGCCGCGCGGGCAAGCTAGTCCACGAAGTTATCATCGAAGGGAGGCCAGTGTGATCAAATCGAGAAATGCCGACGTCGAGGCGGTGGCGGTAAGCGCCGTCGAGGGCAAGCCGATGTATGGCGGCAATATGCTTGTCAAGCCGCTCATCAAGGGTGACGAGATGACATTCCTCGAGATCCACTATGCGGCGGGAGTCGGCGCGCCGCTTCACACCCACACGCACGAATCGATTGCCTACGTCGTGAAGGGCAAAGTGAAATCGACTGTCGGCTCGGAGGAATTCATCATGGGACCTGGCGATGTTTGCCGGCACCCCAAAGGCGTCCTCCACGGGTTGGAGGCGATCGAAGACTCCGTTGTGGTCGAGATCAAGTCGCCGGCGCCCGACATCGGTGCCTTCTTCGCGACGCGAGTCCCTTCCGCTTTCGACGCAAAGCCCTGATCTTGGCGGGTAGTATCTGCTCTAGTTGTGTGAAGTAGCTTACACACGCGAGAGCGAGATAGCTCTATAGTGAATGCACTGTTGTCCATCAAACAGGAGCATCAGCATGACCAGAGATCAAACGACTCGTCATCCGCTCAAGGGCAGCGAGCGTGAACCACTGCTCGGCGCAAAGGCCACGGGCCGCGCCGATCCAGGCGAAAGGTTGGAAGTTACGATCCTGCTGCGCCGCCAGAACGCTGCAGATCTCGCAGATCGCGTCGAAAAGCTCTCAAAACGCCAGAACGCCGGCGGTCATCTAAGCCGGACGGATTTTGAGAACCAGTTCGGTGCCAATTCGGCTGATATCGACAAGGTCAAAAAGTTCGCGAGCGCACACGGGCTCGCCGTTGTTCAGGAACATGCCGGCAGACGCACGGTCGTGCTGTCAGGAACCGTGGCGCAGTTCGACGCTGCTTTCGGGGTTCAACTGCAACGGTTCGAGTATGGCGGCGGTTCATATCGTGGACGCGTGGGCGCCGTGCAACTGCCCGATCAACTAAACGGCGTGGTCGAAGCCGTTCTCGGCCTCGACGATCGTCCGGCTGCCAAGCCGCATTTCCGTGCACGTCCCGTGCCTGGCAATGTGCACTGGCACGCAAATAACGGTGGCGCCTCTTCCTTCACGCCGATCGAGATCGCTTCGCTCTACAACTTTCCCAAGGGAACCGGGGAAGGGCAGTGCGTGGCCATTATCGAACTCGGCGGCGGCGAACGCAGGGCAGACTTGAGCACTTACTTCAAGGGACTCGGTATCCAGACTGCTCCGAAAGTTACCGCGGTCTCGGTCGATCAGGGTAAAAACCATCCGACCGGTGACCCAAACGGGCCGGACGGGGAGGTGATGCTCGACATCGAAGTGGTGGGCGCCATTGCGCCCGGCGCCAATATCGCGGTCTATTTCGCGCCCAATACGGACGCCGGTTTTCTCGATGCGATTACGACGGCGGTCCACGACACCAACAACAAGCCTTCTGTCATCTCCATCAGTTGGGGCGGTCCGGAGTCGTCATGGACGCAGCAGTCGATGACAGCATTCGATTCCGCATTCCAGGCGGCGGCGGCGATGGGTATCACGGTCTGCGTTGCGTCCGGCGATAACGGGTCGAGCGACGGCGTCAATGACGGTACCAATCACGTCGATTTTCCAGCCTCAAGTCCCCATGCCCTGGCTTGTGGAGGCACCAGGATCCAGGCATCCGGAACCACGATCACGAGCGAGTCCGTCTGGAACGACGGCGCGCAAGGTGGAGCAGGCGGCGGCGGGATAAGCGCCGTCTTTCCTCTCCCGGCGTGGCAACAGGGGCTGCAAGCGACACTGACCTCGGGCACCAAAGCAAAGGCGCTGACGATGCGCGGCGTGCCTGATGTCGCCGGTGATGCGGACCCGGAGAGCGGCTACAATGTGCGTATTGACGGGACCAACACCGTCATCGGTGGGACCAGTGCGGTGGCTCCGCTCTGGGCCGGCCTTATCGCGCGCATCAACTCAACGAGGGGCGCTGCCGTAGGCTTCATCAACCCGGAGCTATATGCGGCCACCTCGACGATGAAGGATATTACCACGGGCAACAACGGGAACTATGCGGCGGCGCCGGGCTGGGACGCTTGCACAGGACTTGGCACTCCGGATGGAACCAAGATTGCTGCACTGTTAGGTAAATCCGTTATCGCAGGTGGGCCGGGTCATACAAAAGCTGCCTGAAGAGTTCTCAATGTGAGATGCGTTGCGCGGTGAATAGAAATTTACCAGGAACCCGCGCAACGCCTGTTGCATCGACCGTCATACCACCGCGAAAGATATCGGATGAAGGGCCGCCTCATCATCGACGTCATCGCATTCGGACTGCTCGCGGCCGTTCTGTGCGGTGTCATGGCAGGAGCCGTGCTACTCTTTTTGAGCGGCAGAGAACCGCGGTGGCAAGTCTTCAGCGCAGTCATGTCTCCGGACAACACATTTGTTGCTGAAAATGCCATGGCTGATACCGAAGACGGGATTGGGCGCATCAGCGTAAGGCGGCAGACTGGCTCAACCATCTATGAAGCGCTTTTTCCTGAAACACTGCCGTCCCTTTTTCTCAGATGGACCGACAGCAGTCATCTGCTTGTCTTGTCGAGCTCTCAATCGCCGTTGCCAGCTGTAAACAACCTCAGAACAGACGGGGCCGTCGACGTCAGCTATGCCGCCTACGTTCGACTGGGAGCGGCCGACGCAAGTCTCAAGGCAAAGACTCATTCGGCAGTGACGCTCGATCCGTCCAGTGTGACTGCGACTTTCAGTGAAGCGACCCACGCTGGTCGACCTCTTAAGCAATGCATTCTTGGTCTCGTTGCCAAAGATAGTAAAAAGTATAGCGAAATCGACTTCACGATCACGGCTGGAGTCTTCCCGTGTGCCGTTCCTTCCCTACGGGAGAATCTCTGCCTGGGAGTTTCCTCGCACTTTGGTATTGGCGGGAAATTGGACCGCACGCCAAATGAGATTCTGACATCGGCTACTATTTCAGAAATCCCCTCGTATAATGAATTGCCAGACGGTACAGGCTACAAGGCGATAAGAGGACAGTTCCTGGAAAAGTCTGCAAATCTCCTGATTGAAGCACTGCAGAAGCCCTCTTTCGACATTGACTATAATTTCGATTTTGATCAGCTGAACATCAGATACACAGTGCCGACTCGTGCAATTTCAGCTCCGCTCGGCGAATTCCTGAAATGCGTCGGACCCGTCGCCTTTTGACTCGGCGCGATCGAACGTGTTTCTCGGGATTTCGAGTCTGGGCACTTTTGAGATATGCGCACCGGCGCTGAGAATATCCGGAGTTGGGGATAGACAGAAGTGATCCGCCGACAGCCGAAGCGGCGCTTGCGATCCCAAGCGGACCTCTCCTGCGGCGCCATTGTTGACAAGCGCTGGGCCGCTCTCCATATTTTTGCCGGGTAGATACGACCTGCCGCTTGCACTCTTCGGGGTATGGTGAACGTATCGCAGCATCTTGTAGCTCCTTTGCCGAGCGACGGGTCAGCAACGCAAGCACTGGTATCCCCGTTTTGTTCAAGCAAAGGACCAAGCCATGCGCGACTTTCGCGATGCAAAAGTTATGGCGCATACGCTGCGCGCCTCTCTCGCTTCCAAAGGTCTCAAGATCACCGTCAGCCAAAGCCTCGAATTGATCGCCGAGCTATTTGGCTTGCCCGATTGGAATACGCTCGCTGCGGCTATTCGACGTGGACTGCCTATCACGGAGACAGACGCATCCGGGCAGCCGCGCGCAAGCGTCGTGTGGCCTTCCGGATTCTCCCGCGACCTTGGTTTGACCCTGAGCAGGGCTCTGAGCCACGCCAAAGAACGAACGCACGCGTTCCCGACGCTGGAGCATCTCTTGCTCGCGCTCCTCGACGACCCCGATGCCTCGACTATGATGAAGGCCAGGAAAGCCGATCTTCAAGCGCTGAGGCAAGCCGTGACCGCTTATATCGATGAAAAATTAAAGACGTGGGTGTCAGTCTACGACGAACGAGATACAACTCCGACAGTTGCATTTCGGCGCGTGGTTCATTCGGCTACCGTCCGTAGCTTGAAACGTGAGACGAGCGGCCTGGATGTGCTTGCTGCGATGTTCCGCGAGACAGAAAGTCCCGCGGTGTGGCTCCTGAGCGAGCAAGGATTGTCTCAGGAAACGATTGTGAGCGACGGAGGCAAGCCGGCGGCGGGTTCCGAGGGGGAATCGCCGCAAGACAACGTCGACGAATCCGGCAAGCCCGTGGTTCAGGAAGTCGCCGTGAATGCTGCAACGCTCGACGGATACGTTGGGTTCTATCGGCTCGACGACGACGCCGTCCTGGCCGTGACTCGCAATGAGAATCATTTAGTCACACGATTGACCGGACAACGCCAGGTCCCGATCTACGCGCAGAGCAATACCGAGTTTTTTGCCAAACTCGTCAACGCACGGTTTATTTTCATCATGGGCGTGAAGGGACAGGCGGCATCGCTTGTTCTGCATCAGCATGGCCAGGACCACCCGATGACGCGCATTGATGCGACAACGGCGCAGAAGATTGAAAGCAAGCTGGCCGAGAGGGTGAAGAGTCAGTCTGCCGATCCGAGGAGCGAGGCTGCCCTCCGTCGCCTCATTGACGGTCTCGCCAGCGGCAAACCCAACTATCACGAGATGATTCCTGCCCTTGCAGAATTGACCCGCCAGCAATTGCCAAATTTGCATATCAGTCACTTGGATCTCGGTGCGGTTCAATCCATCAAATTTCTCGGCGTTGGCAGCCAAGGCGAGGACGTCTATACCGTCAACCACGAAAACGGCGCGTCCCACTGGCGAATTAAGCTGGATTCGAAGGGAGCGATTGCGATGGCCGGGATCACCCCTGGACCCTGACGTCGGAAGCGGCGGGCTTCCCCGGCCAATTCCGATTCACGTTTGTATCTGCATGTCGCTTCATGGCACAT
>Ga0210395_10002539_pt1 | contig 14162 bp, 15 predicted proteins | sample IncBWH4OmetaG_FD_150861 | JGI IMG/M metagenome (GOLD analysis project Ga0210395, IMG submission 150861) | Forest soil microbial communities from Barre Woods Harvard Forest LTER site, Petersham, Massachusetts, United States - Inc-BW-H-4-O ... | reverse complement strand
GAAGCGCGCAAAGTCCGCCAATCCGGCGGCGGCAGCCTGACCACCGACATCCAAACCAAGATCGGCTACGATATGAGCCGCGCGCTTCCAACGACGGTCGACGAGTACGTGACGCAACGCCACGATAACGGCGTGGCGGGAACCTCCACGACGATCTATCAAACTACGCTCCAGCTCGTCTCCGACAACATGGGGAAAACATAGCGCAGTACGGGTATCGGTGCGAGGATTGCGAGACGGCGATCTTTCCCACGACGACCCGGAGCGAGCTGCGCTGGCTGCAGGACCGGTTGCACGTCGTTCGCGAGGTCGCAAAACACTCGGCCGGCGGCCTCGACACCTGGATGATGGACGGACTCGGGTTCTTAGAGGAACATCAAGGGCACAGCCTGGTGCTCGTCTCGCGTCGCTAAGAAGTAGCGGAGATAGAAGCGGCCCTTAGCACTCCGAGCGTGTGACCCTGAGCTCAGGGAAGGGCGAAGGGCTACTCTGGGATGCGGAGGCGCTCCCCTGGCTGCAGCGCGCCAGACTGAAGGTGATTTACGTCGGTAATTCGGTCGACGATCTCTTGAAGGTCGGCGCTTGGGCCGGAGTGGGCGGCGGCGAGCCCCCAGAGCGTGTCGCCAGGCTGGACGGTGACGGTCGCGTAGTGCGGCGTCGAGGCTGCGTAGAGCCGGACGCTCGAGAGCATAGGAAGGGCGACCATGACCCCCAGGGCCGCCAGCGCGATTGCCGGCATGAGCGTGAAGTGTTTGCGCCTACCCACCGTTTTTCACTCCTATATCTAGTGCCAAACGCCTGTTCGTCCACTAGATTTTAGCACGAGTCTGCCTTGCGTTGTCAAGCGGTTACGAACGTATGTTTGCCATGATTTGTCATTTGTGATAGGGTTATACCCGTTATCCGTGCCATACGCTTGGCACTTTGCCGATGGGGAGGACCGATGCGCAAAGCGACGTTGGAGAAGCCGGCGACGGAACGTCAGCGGAGCATCCTGGACGTTATCCGGAGCTTCACCTCTGAACGGGGCTACCCGCCCTCGGTGCGCGAGATCGGCGAGCGCGTCGGCCTCTCGTCTTCCTCGACCATCCACGCCCATCTCAAGGCTCTGGAGCGCCGCGGTCTGATATCGCGTGATCCGACGAAACCCCGTGCAATGCGCTCGGGTGCCTCCTTCCAGGGACACGATGCCGTCGTCATGCCTATTCTGGGACGCGTCGCCGCCGGGGTGCCGATCACGGCCCAGGAGGACGTCGAAGGTGAGTTTCTGCTCTCAGCCGGGTTCGTGCCGCGGGTCTCCGACGCGTTCATGCTGCGCGTGCAGGGCGATTCGATGGTGGAGGCTGCGATTCTCGACGGCGATCTGATCGTCGTTCGTCCCCAACGAAGCGCCGAAAATGGCGAAATCGTCGTCGCAATGCTCGACGGCGAGGCCACGGTCAAGCGCTTCTACCGTGAGCCGGGGCGTATCCGTCTGCAGCCGGAGAATCGCGCAATGGCGCCAATCTACGCGAGCGATGTCGAGATCGTCGGTCGCGTCGAAGCCGTCGTCCGCCGCCTCTAAGCTTTTCGCCGCTTTCGAGCGGCGGGCCGTGCCGGTAATGCGCCGCCTTGGTGAGTTGCCATTTATCGCGTCGTTGCGCGACGCGTTACCGTGGAGTTTCATCGGGCTCGCGGCCGCCTTTCTCGGGATTTTGATCGCGGAGCTCGTCGGCGGGAGCTTAGCGGGCGAGACGCTCGGTTTGCGCGTGGCGTCGGCGCTGTTGCCCGCATTCGGCGTGATGGCGGCGACACTCGTCGTGATATTGCCGATCCGGCTCGCACGGGCGACGCGTTACACCGTCGCGCCGTTGCTGCTCGGCAGCGTGGCCGCTTTCGCGCTCGCGTTGCCGCGGCCGTTCGGGCCCGATCCGATCACCTATCTCCGCGTGCTCGGTACCGCCGGACTCTTTGTCGCGATGCTTGCCTGTGGCGTTACCGCTGCATGGATGGCGCTCGTACGCCGGCGCGTCGCGCCGGCGCTATCGGATTGGCTGGGCGCGCTCTTAGCTATCGGAACGTTTGGCGCGCTGGTCGCTCTGCACGTCTCTTTGCCGGCGGCCATCGCATCGGCGATGCATCCGATCGCGCATCTTGGCGACACGTATCTCGCGCTGGTCGCGATCGTGCTGGTGGAAACGCTGCTCTGGACGGCAGGCGTGCACGGCCCCGCGGTCTTGGCCGCCATCGTAACGCCGGTCTATCTGACGATGCAAATGCAGAACACGCACGCGTTCACCGTGCACGCCCCGCTGCCGTACATCGTCGTGGTCTCGCTCTTTCTCTTCGTCTTTCCGGGAGGAGCCGGTGCGACGTTACCGCTGGCGGGTTTGCTTGCGATCTCGCGCGTTCCCCGTCTTCGCGCCGTGGGTCGCGCGACGTTCGTGCCCTCGCTCTTCAACCTCAACGAGCCACTGCTCTTCGCCGCCCCCGTCGTCTTCAACCCTCATCTGGTTCTGCCGTTCGTCGGCGTGCCGATCGTGCTCGCTACGATCACTTATGCGGCCGTTGCAACCGGTCTCGTCGCGCGCGCCGCGTTTTACGTCCCTTCGTCGATTCCGACGTTGATCTCGACGTACGTCGCCACGCAGGACCTGCGCGCCATAGCGCTTGCCGCATTGAACATCGTGGTTGCGACGGCGATGTACTATCCGTTCGTGCGCGCCTACGAGCGCCACGTTTCGACAAGCTCAACACAGGTTCTGTTGGAGGGCAAGTGATCGCTGAACTGTGCGAGCGCTTCGCGATAACCGGGCGCGTCAAGGAGGCGGCCCTCGAGGCGCAACGCCAAACCGCAACGCTGACCTACGATGCCCAGCAATGCGTGCAGCGCAAGGTTCTCGGCGCGTTCATCGACGAGGGCGTTGACGAGAGCGATCTTGGCGGAACCACCGGGTACGGCTACGACGACGCCGCGCGCGCGCGTTACGAATCGCTGCTCGCGCGCGTTCTCGGCGCGGAGCGCGCCATCGCGCGGCTCTCGATCGTCAGCGGGACGCATGCGATCGTCGCCGCGCTGGCGGCATGCACTCCCCGTGGCGCGACCCTGCTCTCGATCTCCGGGCCGCCGTACGATACGCTTCGTAACGCAATCTGCGACGCACCGTACTCCCTCGCCGCCGAGGGCATCGAGTACCGCGAGATCGCCCTGAGCGATGATGGCACGATCGATCTGCCGGCCGCGCGAAAAGCGCTGCGCGCCGCAGCGAACGCCACCGTCTTCATTCAGCGCTCGCGCGGCTACGCGCCGCGGCGATCGCTGACCGTCGCGGAATGCGAAGCCGCATACGCAACGGTCAAGAGCGTGGCTCCCGATGCGCTGGTGCTGGTGGATAACTGCTATGGAGAACTGGTCGAAGAACGCGAGCCGGCCGAGGCCGGCGCCGATTTGATCATGGGATCGCTGATCAAGAATCTCGGCGGATCCATCGCCCCGGCGGGCGCCTACGTCGCAGGACGCGCCGAGTTGGTCGAGCGCGTCGCGGCCCGTCTTTACGCGCCAGGGTTAGGCGCGGCACTCGGCCCCACGTTGGGCTTCGGCCGCGCGTTTATGCAAGGTCTCTTTCTCGCACCGCTCGTCGTCGAGCAAACCCTGCGCGGCTTGGATTTCATCGCTGCGCTGTTCGAGGCCCTGGGCTATGGCGTCGAGCCGTCCGCGGGTGCGCGGCGCAGCGACATCGTGCAGGCGATTCGTCTCGGATCGGCGCGCAGGCTCGAACGTTTTGCCGCAGGTTTACAGGCCGCGATGCCGGTCAATGCGCGCTTCACGCCGGTGCCCGGCGCGGTGCCGGGGTATGCCGATCCCGTGCTGATGTCGTCGGGTGCGTTCATAGGTGGTGCCACGATCGAACTCTCTTGCGATGCGCCCCTGCGCCCGCCGTACGAAGTGTACGTGCAGGGCGGAGTGCTCGCCTCGCACGCCTATTTGGGCGCGCTCTTCGCCGCGCGCGCGCTCGAGACGCCTAGTTAGGCGGCCCGGCGCGGCCTAAGAAGCCGTAGAAGTGATAGCAGCAGCCGTCGGAGGTCGAAATGGCGATGCGCGTGTCCTCGACCGAGGCACTGATTACCGTCTTACCTACGAGGCTTTGCAAAATTTCTCGAGCTTGGAGAAACTCTGCGGCCCTCAATCCATCGGGTTCGGCTTCGATGAGCTGGAGGAGCTGATCGAGTCGGTCGTCCATGGTCTTCCCTAGTATCGTCCCCTCGGCGGGGATTTCTTAGCTGCGCGGCGCCAGGAAGCCGCGGGAGCGCCTAGAGAAGGGCTGGCGGCCATGTACCTGCTCGAAGTGCTTAGCGGTCCGCTCGATGGCACTACCTGGCCGTTCGAGCGGGAGATCACGATCGGGCGCGATTACGCGCTGGCGGATGCCTGCCTTTCGCTCGATCGCTACGTCTCTCGCCAGCACGCACGTCTGCTCATCGACGGCAGTTCGATCCGGCTAACCGATCTCCGCAGTCGTAACGGGACACGCTTGGGCGGTCAGCCCGTTATCGGTGACGTTCCGTTGCCGGTGGGCGAGCCGTTCGTCGTCGGCCGCACCCTTCTGCGAGTGACGCGCGCGTAGCCTTACGCTCGTGGAAAGCGCCGCTACAGTTGCGCGGGCGCGCGCGCTCTCATCTGCGTTGCCGCGGCCTCTCGGATTCGTTCCGACGATGGGCGCGCTTCACGAAGGGCACCTCGAGCTGGTACGGCGCGCGCACGAGCTTTGTGCGGCGGTTGTGGCCTCGATCTTCGTCAACCCGTTGCAGTTTGCGCCCAACGAAGACCTCGCGACCTATCCCCGCGATCTCCAGCACGATCGCGAAAAGCTCGCCGCGGCGGGGGTCGACGCGCTCTTCGAACCCGACGTGCCGGCGATGTATCCCGCGAACTTCTCGACCATCGTCGCCGTGGAGCCGTTGGGAGAGCTTTTTGAAGGCGCGCAACGGCCGGGACATTTTCGCGGCGTAACGACGGTCATCGCCAAGCTGCTCAACGTCGTGCGGCCCGAGGTACTGTTTCTCGGGCAAAAGGATGCGCAGCAAGCCGTCCTGCTGCGGAGGATGATTGCCGATCTCGATTTTCCGGTCGAAGTCGAGGTCGTGCCGACGGTGCGCGAGCCCGACGGTCTGGCGATGTCGAGCCGTAACCGCTATTTGGATGCAACCCGCCGCGTTGAAGCGGTGACGCTCTACCAAGCGCTTTGCACGACCCTGTGCGTTCTCGAAGGCGGCGCCCGTAAGGCGGATGCGCTCGCGGCCGGAGTTGCCGCGCTGAGCCCACACGCGCACCTCGACTACCTCGAGATCGTCGATGCCGCAACGTTCGAGCCGATCGAAGAGCTCCGCCCCCCGGCGTTCGTTATCGGTGCGGCGCGTTTTGGCACGACGCGCCTGATCGACAATTTGTGGGTGCCCCTTCGTCCTTCGACAGGCTCAGGATGACATGGCTCAGGACAGGCTCAGGATGACATGGCTCAGGACAGGCTCAGGATGACATGGCTCAGGACAGGCTGAAGAATGGTGGCTAAGCCTCACATCTTGTTAGGGGTAAGCGGCGGGATCGCTGCTTATAAAGCAGCAGCGTTGACGAGCACGCTCGTGCAGCGCGGCGATAGCGTTGACGTTGTGATGACGGCCGAGGCCGAACGTTTCGTAAGTCCGCTGACGTTTGCGTCGTTGACGGGGAGAGCGGTCTACACGTCGCTCTGGGACCTCCCGGAACGCATCCCGCACATTCGACTCGTTCGCGAGGCGCAAGTCGCGCTCGTCGTGCCGGCGACGGCCAACCTCATCGCTAAACTCGCCGCGGGGATTGCCGACGATCTGCTGACGGCCGCGCTGCTTGCGGCGCGTATTCCGCGCGTCCTCGCACCGGCGATGAACGAAGCGATGTACGAAGATCCGGCGACGCAGGCAAACATCTCCGCGTTGCGCGCGCGGGGCTACGAGATCGTCGATCCCGAACGCGGCTTTCTGGCCGAACGGGAGCTGGGCGTCGGACGCTTAGCGAGTGAGGACCAAATTCTCCAAGCACTCGACCGCGCGTTGAGCCGCCGGCTATCGTTGAAAGGCAAGCGCGTCGCCATTACCGCCGGTCCGACCCGAGAGGCTTTCGATCCGGTGCGTTTCCTCAGCAACGCATCGACCGGTGCCACCGGCATCGAGCTCGCGCGGGAAGCGGCGTTGCGAGGTGCGAGCGTGACGCTGCTGCTCGGCCCGACGCAGCTCGAGCCGCCGGCCGGCGTCGCGGTCGTACGAATCGTCACGGCGCGCGAGCTGTACGAGGCGGCACTCGTCCATGCGGTCGGCGTCGACCTCGCCATTGCAACGGCGGCGGTGGCGGATTGGCGCCCGGCCGAGTATCGCGAATCGAAACTCGCGAAGAGCGGAGAGGATCTGACGGTGCGGCTCGCGCGCAATCCCGACGTCCTCGCCGCGCTCGGCGAGCGCAAGGGTTCGACGTTCTTGGTCGGCTTCGCGGCGGAGACCGACGATCACGAAATGCGCGCTCGCAACAAGCTTCGCGAGAAGCATCTCGATGCGATCGCCGTCAACGACGTGCGCGGCGAACGGGGGTTCGGAACCGGTGATAACGAGCTGGTGCTCCTGTGGGGCGATGACGGGCGCCGCGAGCTTGGGCGATCCGACAAGAAAATGCTGGCCGCGAGGTTGCTCGACGCGGTTGAGGACCTGATGCGATGCTCTTGACGATCGACGTCGGCAACACCGAGACCAAACTCGGCTGCTTCTCGCACGACGAGCTGCAGCAAACCTGGCGTGTGACGACGGAACTGCGCCGTACGCCCGACGAGTACGGAGTCTTTTTCACGCAACTCTTTGCCACCGGTGGCATCGACATCGAGGCGATCGGCGCCGTAGCGATCGCCAGCGTCGTGCCGAAGCTCGATCCGGTGCTGGAGAGCGCGTGCGGCCGCTTCTTCAAAGCGATCCCGATCTTCCTGAAGCCGCAGACGCAGCGGCTGATCGCCATCGTGACGGAGAATCCGTCGGAAGTCGGCGCCGATCTCGTCGCCGCGGCGATCGGCGGAGTGCGACGCTTCGGCGCGCCGTTGATCGTCGTGAGTTTCGGCACGGCGACGGTGTTCATCGCGATCTCTTCGGCCGGCGAATATCTCGGCGTCGCGATCGCACCGGGCATCGCCGTGTCGATCGACGCGTTGATCGGGCGTACGGCCAAACTCCCTCAGATTGCGCTCGAGACGCCGGGCCGGGCGATCGGCCGAAACACCAACGAGGCGCTGCAGAGCGGAATCGTCTACGGTTTCACCGGCCAGGTGGAGGCCGTCGTCGAGCGGATCCGGGCGGAGATGGGCGTACGCGCCAAAGTCATTGCAACCGGTGGTCTCGCCGACGTGGTCGCCAAGCAAACGCCCGTCGTCGATGCAGTCGATCCCTATTTGAGCCTCATCGGACTCAATCTGTTTCATCGCTCGGCACGCGCTGCGAGGCGCGACGAGCAAAATGGTCTAAGCTAGGAGCCTGTGACTCCGAGGACGATGCGTCCCAAGCCGCTGCAGATTGGGTCGATCGAGATCTGGCCGCCGTTGATTCTCGCGCCGATGTCCGGCGTGACGAATCGGACGATGCGCGCCCTCTATCGCCCGTTCGGCCTCGGCCTTACCGTGACGGAGTTCGTGTCGTCCAACGCGCTTGCGCATGGAAACCGGCGCACGATGGAGATGATCGACCAGCACGGGTTGGAGAAACCCGTCGCGACGCAGCTTTGGGGCGACGACCCGGCGACGATGGCGCGCGCAGCCAAGGTCGTGCGCGAGTGCGGCGCCGACATCGTCGATATCAACTTCGGCTGCCCCGCGCCGAAGGTGACCAAGACCAACGGCGGATCGGCCTGTCTGCGCGATCCGGATCGCTGTGAATCGATCGTCCGCGCGGTGGTCGCCGCCGTGGATTGTCCGGTAACGGTGAAGATGCGGTTGGGCTGGAGCGAGAACGCGCTGGTCTATCTCGAGGTCGCGCAGCGCGCGCAACGTGCCGGCGTGCAGGCGGTGACGCTGCACGCGCGCACCGCAAAGCAGTTTTATAGAGGCGAGGCCGACTGGGAACACATCGCGCGCCTCAAACGCAGCCTCGACATTCCGGTGATCGGCAACGGCGACCTGGACGATCCGCATCTGGCAGTCGAACGCATGCGCGCGAGCGGTGTCGACGCGGTGATGCTCGGCCGTGCGACGCTCGGTAACCCGTGGCTCATCTCACAAATTCGAGATTTGATGGAAGGGCGCGATGCGCGTGCGCTCCCGAGTGCGCCCGACCGTTTGCGCTTTGCGATCGTGCACTACCGCACGATGGTCGAGGAGCTCGGCGAGGCGCGCGCGGTTCCCCAGATGCGCAAACACCTGGCCCTCTATCTCAAGGGAATCCCGGGCGCCGCGATGCTGCGCGAACGAATTATGCGCATCGAGGGCGCGGATGAAACGATCGGCACGATCGAATCGACGATCTCGCGCCTCGAATCCGCGCCGTTGGTTGCAGCGTGAACAAAAAACGAGACCGGATCTCTCCGGCCCCGCGTTTCCGTAGCTTCAAAAACTATCCAGCACCGACTAAGCATGTGGATTTTAGTGTAGGTGACCGGTCTGCGTCAAGCTGCCTCGCGCGATGTGCGAAAGCAAGGGACGAGCAGTGATCGAGGAGCGCGACGATCTCTACGGTGCGGCGTCGCCCCAAGAGCTTGCGGCGGAGACGTACGAGAACTACAAACGGTTCGTCAATCCGCCGTTGGCGCGCGTGATGAAGCTTTCGGGGTCGCCGGTCGAAGTGCGCGCGGAGGGCGCGACGATCTGGGATCAGACGGGAAAGGCGTATCTCGATTTCGCGGGCGGCTACGGCGTCTTCACGCTGGGACATCGGCATCCGCGGGTCGTCGAGGCAGTCCGCAATCAGCTCGACCTCATCTCGCTCTCGGGCAAGACGATGTTCAATGTCTTGCTCGGACGGGCATCGCGGCGACTCGCGGAACTCGCGCCTGGGGATCTGGAGATCTCCTTTTGGTGCAACAGCGGAACCGAGGCGATCGAGGGCGCCATCAAACTTGCGCGCGCCGCTACCGGACGCGCGAAGATCGTCGGAACGGTCGACGCCTATCACGGCAAGACGCTCGGCGCTCTCTCCGTCAGCGGGCGCGAAACCTTTCAGTCGCCGTTTCGTCCGTTGCTCGCCGACTCGGTCTGCATTCCCTATGGTGAGGCCAGCGTGCTCGAGGAAGCGCTCGCCGGCGCCGCAGCATTTATCGTCGAACCGGTGCAGGGCGAAGGCGGCGTCAACGTCCCGCCGCCGGGGTATCTGCTCGCCGTGCGTGAGGCATGCGATCGCAGCGGCGCCATTTTTGTTGCCGACGAAGTGCAGACGGGACTAGGGCGCTGCGGATATCGCTTTGCCTGCAACCGCGACGACGTCGTACCCGACGTCATGACGCTTGCGAAAGGGCTTTCCGGCGGCGTCGTTCCGGTGGGCGCCTTTATCGCGCGACCGAGTGTTTGGCACCGCGCGTTCGGGCATGCCCCGCTGCTGCACACCTCGACCTTCGGCGGCGGAGAGCTGGCGTGCGCGGCGGCGCTCGCGGCGATGGACGTGTTGGAAGACGAACGGCTTGCCGATCTCGCTCGCGCGCGCGGCGAGCAGTTGCTCGCCGGCGCGCGCGCGATTGCCGGCGAGTTTCCAGCGGTCGTGCACGAGGTGCGCGGCCTCGGACTGTTGGTCGGCGTGGAGCTGACGCACGAAGGTTACGGCGGGTGGATCATCCCCGAGATGCTCAAGGCCGGCGTGACCGCGGCGTGGACGCTCAACCAGCAGCGGGTCATTCGCCTCGAGCCGCCGCTGGTCGTGAGCGAGAGCGAGATCGAGCGGGCGTTGCAGGCTTTGCGCGGCGGCGTTGCCACCGCTCTTGCAAAACTGGGTCCGCTGTAGTCTCTGCGAGCGATGCCGTATGTCGAAAGCACGATCGTGATTAACGCGGCCGCCCGCCTCGTGTACGAGCTGGCCAAAGATCAGGAGCGATTTCCCGAGTTCATGCCCGACGTCGAAACCGTGACGATTCTCGAACGCCGCCCCGACGGCGCGATTTCGCGCTGGAAGACGCTCGTGGAAGAGGCGCCGATCGAGTGGACGGAGGAGGATCGTTTCGACGACGCCGCGCTGCGCATCGACTACAAGCTGCTGGAGGGCGATCTCGACAAGTTCGAAGGCGCGTGGACGTTCGAGCACCGCGATGGCTGCACGCACGTGGTTCTCGGCGTCGATTTTGATTTCGGCGTGCCGACCCTCGCCGAGCTCATCGGGCCCACCTTGGAGAGGAAGGTGCGCGAGAACAGCGAGATGATGCTCGCCGCACTCAAACGGCAAGCCGAGTCCTTCGACCCTTCGACAAGCTCAGGGCAGGCTGAGCTCAGGATGACATATGAATAAGTTCTGTTTTGTCATCCATCCGCTCTCGCTCGAGGACATCGCCCGCTACGAGCCCGGCGCAAAGGGCAAAGGCGAGCCGATCCTGCGCAAGATCATGGAGTGGATGCCGCCCTACGCTGCGGTGCACGTTTCCGGCGTTCGCACGCCCGACGGGCGTGAAACCGAAGGCTGGTTCGTTGCTGCGACGCTGTTGCCCGAACAGATCGTCGAGTTTCCGCGCGAGAAGGTCTATCAACGCGTTTTGGGCGCGATCGAAATCGGCGCCCGGCTGGGAGCCCAAGTCGCGGGCTTAGGCGCATTCACCGGCGTCGTCGGCGACGGTGGTATCACGATCAACGCGCGTTCGCCGATCCCGGTCACCACGGGAAACTCGCTGACGATTGCCGCCGGCGTTGCGAGTCTATTCCGCGGCGCGCAGGAGCTCGGCGTCGATTCGCGTTCGTGCACGGTGGCCGTTATCGGCGCAACCGGTTCCATCGGCGCCGCCTGCGTCCAGCTTATCGCGCCCAAGGTGGAGCGTCTGATTCTGGTGGCGCGTAACGAAACCCGGTTGCGCAAGTTTTACGAGCAAATCGGCAGCGCATTGCCATGTGCGGTAGAGTACACGACCGACGTCGCAAGCGCGGTGCGGCGAGCGCAACTCGTTCTTACCGCGACCAGCTCGACGCAAGACGTCATCGAGCCCGAAGATTTGCGAATCGGCGCGGTGGTCTGCGAGCTCTCGCTGCCGCACGACGTAAGCCGCCGCGTTGCCGCCGAGCGGCCCGACGTGCTCGTAGTCGAAGGCGGAAACATGCGCGTTCCCGGAAATCCGCGTTTCGAACGCGTCCGCGAGCCGGGAACGGAGTTCGATTTGAATCTGCCGGCGCGCACGGCGCTGGCATGCATGAGCGAGACGATGATTTTGGCACTCGAAGGGCGGCTCGAGCCGTACACGCTCGGGCGCGGCATCAAGCTCGAGAAGGTGATCGAGATCGAGGCGATGGCGGCGCGCTGCGGGTTTGAGCTCGCGGACATGCGCGCCTTCGATGCTGCGGTCTCCCCCGAGAAGATCGCCGCTATCCGCGCCGCCGCTTTTTCAAATTCCGTTGTGGCGCGAAGCGCAGTCCTGAGCCCAGCGCGAAGCGCGGAGGCGAAGGGATGAAGCGGGTCGTTTCGGTCTCGCTGGGTTCGAGCAGCCGCGATCATCGCGCCAACGTAACGTTCCTCGGTGAAGAGTTCGACATCTCGCGCGTCGGAACGGATGGCAAGCTCGATGCCGCCCTGGCGATGGTGCGCGAGCTCGACGGTCACGTCGATGCCATCGGCTTGGGCGGCATCGACGTCTATCTCTATGCCGGACGCCATCGTTACGCACTGCGCGACGGATTACGATTGCTCGAAGCCGCGAAGATCACGCCAATCGTCGACGGAAGCGGCTTGAAGAATACGCTGGAGCGCGAGGCCGTGGCCTTCATGCAGCGCGACCTCGGCATCGACTTACGCGGGAAGCGCGTGCTGATGGTCAGCGCGCTGGATCGCTTCGGCATGGCCCAGGCGCTCGTCGATGCCGGTGCCGACGTGCTCTTCGGCGACTTCATCTTCGCGCTCGACAAGGACATGCCGGTGCGCGGTCTTGCGGAGTTTGAAGAGCTCGCCGAAAAGTATCTTCCCGACGCGTGCAAGTTGCCGTTTCAATTCTTCTACCCGACCGGTAAGAAGCAAGAGAAGCCGCCGGAGCCAAAATATCCGCACTACTACGAACAGTCCGAGATTATCGCCGGCGACTTTCACTTCATGCGCCAATTCATGCCCGACCGGCTCGACGGAAAGATCGTTCTTACCAACACCGTCACCGCAGGCAACGTCGAAGATCTAGCGGTGCGCGGCGTCAAGATGCTGATCACGACGACGCCGGAGATCGCGGGGCGATCGTTCGGAACCAACGTCCTGGAAGCCGCGCTATTAGCATTGCTCGGCAAGGCCTGGAGCGACGTGGTTCCGGCCGATTATGAAGGCCTGCTGCACGAGCTGCGGCTCAAGCCTCGCGTCGTGCGCCTGGCCTCCGTGTCATCCTGAGGCCGCCTGGGTATAGAAGGCCTTCCAGCGAGCCGCTGAGAACAAACCGCGCCAGCGTTCGCAAGAGCGTAGGAAATTGCTGTGGGGTCTCGGGTTACGAGCCCCGTGAGGTTCTAGGTTGAACGACAAAGAGATCGTGCTAACTCCCGAAGGTCTGACGAAGCTGGAGCAGGAGCTCGACGAGCTGCGGAGCGTCCATCGGCGCGAGGTGAACGACCGCATTCGCCAAGCGAAAGAGTACGGCGATTTGAGCGAAAACGCCGAATACGAAGACGCCAAGCAGGAGCAGGCGTTCATCGAGGGGCGCATTCTCAAGCTCGAGGCCATGATTCGCAATGCCAGGCTCATCGACGAGTCCGAGTACGTCGCCGATGAAGTCCACCTCGGCGCGGTCGTCAAGGTGCGAGAGCTCAAGAAGAACGAGCCATACGAGTTTGCGATCGTTGGGTCGGCCGAGGCCGATCCGGCGAATCATCGAATATCCAACGAATCCCCGTTGGGCCGCGCGCTCATGGGGCACAAAAAGGGCACGACCGTCGACGTTGCTACACCACGCGGACTGGTCAAATACAAGATCGAGTCGATCAAGAGCAGCGCACCCAAGAAGGCCGCAAAGAAGGCGTCGTAAGTTTGGACGAGTTCGGGAAGACCGAAGCGGCACTCATAGCGGCCAGACGCGAGAATCTGGCCGCTTTGCGTTCGCGGGACAGAGATCCGTTCGCGCAACGCCGCTGCGAAGTGGACGCGACTGCGGCGGAGCTGGTCGCGCGCTACGCGTTTCTCGTGCCCGGCCAAGACGCGTCGGCCGAGGGGTGGAGCCTGGCGGGACGTCTTCTCTCCAAGCGCACGATGGGCAAGACCGTCTTCGCCGACCTCGCGGATCGCACCGGACGCCTGCAAATTTATATCCGCAAACAAGACGTCGGAGACGAGGCCTTCGCCGACTGGGCCGATCTCGACCGAGGCGATCTGCTCGGCGTGCGCGGCTACATGTTTCGCTCGAAAATGGGCGAGCTCACGCTCCACGTGACCTCTTTCGTTGCGATCGGTAAGTCGTTGATGCCGTTGCCCGATAAGTGGCACGGCTTGCAGGACGTTGAGAAGCGCTACCGCCAGCGCTACGTCGACATGATCGTCAACCCCGACGTGCGCGACACGATGATCATGCGCAGCCGTTTGATCGCGGAGATGCGCCGCTTCATCGACGAACGTGGTTTTTACGAAGTCGAGACGCCGACGTTGCTGCACGTCGCGGGCGGGGCGGCCGCCAGGCCCTTCGTAACGCATTGCAACGCGCTCGATCAGGAGATGCAGTTGCGTATCGCGACGGAGCTGAATCTGAAGCGGTTGATCGTCGGCGGAATGGAGCGGGTCTACGAGATCGGCCGCATCTTCCGCAACGAAGGGATCGACACGACGCACAACCCCGAGTTCACGATGCTCGAGCTTTACGCCGCGTACTGGGACGTCTCCGACATGATGGAGTTCAACGAGGCGCTGATCGCGCATCTCGTCGCCACCGTTACCGGCGGCGGGACCGATCTGCCGCATGGCGATGGAGCGATCTCGTTTACGCGTCCCTTCGCACGCATCGAGTATCTCGACGCGATGGCGCAGTATAGTGACGGAAAGTACGC